>OIBW01000926.1_pt1 | contig 10213 bp, 5 predicted proteins | sample 1581131 | NCBI WGS metagenome assembly OIBW01 (sample SAMEA3882517, study PRJEB24775) | human gut metagenome | biome: human-associated habitat; feature: intestine environment; material: feces | place: Netherlands | collected 2009/2010 | reverse complement strand
GAGCTGATTTCCGGTGTGCCCGACAACTCCCGGGTGGTTATAGCCGGACAAACCAAACTGGTGAACGGAATGGAAGTAGAAATAGCGGTTAGCGATTAGTGATTCGTGATTAGTGGTTTGCCGGTAAATAAGTTGCTAATCTCTAAATACTAAACGTTAATCACTAATCCCTAATCATTAAATGCTAATCCCTAATCCCTAATAATATGAGTTTATATGAAGGTGCGGTTAAGAAACCGATTATGACTTCGCTCTGCTTCCTGGCAGTGGTGATATTTGGTCTGTTCTCGTTGTCCAAGTTGCCTATTGATTTGTATCCGGACATTGATACGAATACGATTATGGTGATGACGGCCTATCCGGGAGCAAGTGCTTCGGATATCGAGAACAACGTGACCCGTCCGTTGGAGAATGTTTTGAACTCAGTCAGCGATTTGAAGCACATCACTTCCCGTTCTTCGGAGAATATGTCGCTGATTACGCTGGAGTTTGAGTTCGGTAATGATATTGACGTGCTGACAAACGATGTGCGCGACAAGTTGGATATGGTTAGTTCCGAACTGCCCGATGATGTGGAGAATCCTATCATCTTCAAGTTCAGTACGGATATGATTCCTATCGTGCTGCTGTCCGTACAGGCAAACGAAAGCCAGTCGGCGCTTTATAAGATACTGGACGACCGTGTGGTAAACCCTCTGGCGCGTATTCCCGGTGTGGGTACGGTGTCTATCAGCGGTGCGCCGCAGCGTGAAATCCAGGTGTACTGCGACCCCTATAAGCTGGAGGCGTACAACTTGAGTATCGAAACAATCAGTTCCATTATCGGTGCGGAGAACAAGAACATACCGGGCGGTAATTTCGACATCGGCAATGAGACTTATTCTTTGCGTGTGGAGGGTGAGTTTGACGATTCCCGTGAACTGGCGGATGTGGTGGTGGGTACCTATAACGGTGCTACCGTTTACCTGCGCGACGTAGCCCGGATTGTGGATACCGTGGAGGAACGTGCGCAGGAAACCTATAACAACGGTGTGCAGGGTGCGATGATTGTGGTTCAGAAACAGTCGGGCGCCAATTCGGTGGAAATCTCCAAGAAAGTACAGGAGGCGTTGCCCCGTCTGCAGAAGAACCTGCCGAGCGATGTGAAGTTGGGCGTCATTGTGGACACGTCCGAAAACATTCTGAACACTATCGACAGTTTGACGGAGACGGTGATGTACGCCCTGCTGTTCGTCGTGATTGTGGTATTCCTGTTCCTGGGACGCTGGCGGGCTACATTGATTATCTGTATTACGATTCCGCTTTCTCTGATTGCTTCGTTCATATACCTGGCAATATCGGGGAATACGATTAATATCATTTCGCTTTCGTCACTCTCCATAGCTATCGGTATGGTGGTGGACGATGCCATTGTGGTGTTGGAGAATGTCACGACACATATCGAGCGCGGTTCCGACCCGAAGCAGGCGGCGGTTCACGGAACGAACGAGGTGGCTATTTCCGTAGTGGCTTCTACGCTGACGATGATTGCCGTATTCTTCCCGCTGACCATGGTAACCGGTATGTCCGGCGTGCTGTTCAAGCAGTTGGGCTGGATGATGTGCGCCATTATGTTTGTATCCACCGTTTCGGCTTTGACGCTGACGCCGATGCTCTGTTCGCAACTGCTCCGCTTGCAGCGTAAACAGTCCAAGATGTTCCGGATATTCTTCGGGCCGATAGAGCACACATTGGACGGTTTGGACAACTGGTATGCACGTATGCTCAACTGGGCGGTGCGTCATCGTATGGTCGTGCTTGTCGGTTGTGTGATATTCTTTATCCTGAGCCTGTTCTGTGCAAAGACCATTGGTACGGAGTTCTTCCCGGCACAGGACAATGCCCGTATTGCCGTACAGTTGGAGTTGCCCATCGGTACGCGTAAAGAAGTGGCGCAGGAGGTTTCGCAGAAACTTACCAATCAGTGGCTGCAGAAGTATAAGGGTGTCATGAAGATATGCAACTATACCGTAGGGCAGGCCGATTCGGATAATACCTGGGCTTCCATGCAGGACAACGGTTCGCATATCATTTCCTTCAATATCAGTTTGGTAGATCCGGCAGACCGTGATATTACGCTGGAGACAGTCTGCGAGGAAATGCGCGAAGACCTGAAGGCTTATCCCGAATTCAGTAAGGCACAGGTTATTTTCGGCGGTAGTAATACGGGTATGTCGGCCCAGGCATCCGCCGATTTCGAGGTATATGGCTACAGTATGGAAGAAACCGACAGCGTTGCCGCCCGCCTGAAGCGCGAACTGCTGAACGTAAAAGGCGTGTCCGAAGTCAACATCAGCCGTAGCGATTACCAGCCCGAATACCAGGTGGACTTCGACCGCGAGAAGCTGGCGCTTCACGGACTGAACCTCTCTACTGCCGCCACCTATCTGCGCAACCGTATCAATGGCGCTACGGCTTCCAAGTATCGTGAAGACGGCGATGAGTATGATATCAAGGTGCGCTACGCCCCCGAATACCGTACCAGTCTTGAAAGTATCGAGAACATATTGGTATACAATGCCAAAGGCGAGGGCGTCCGTATCAAGGATTTGGGAAAGGTGGTGGAACGTTTTGCTCCGCCTACTATCGAGCGTAAGGACCGTGAACGTATCGTAACGGTGTCTGCCGTCATCTCCGGCGCTCCGTTGGGTGATGTGGTGGCTGCGGGCAATGCCATTATCGATAGAATGGAGAAACCGTCCGACATAACCATTCAGGTGGCGGGTTCCTTTGAAGACCAGCAGGATTCGTTCCGCGATTTGGGAACACTCGGCGTATTGATTATCATCCTCGTGTTTATCGTAATGGCAGCCCAGTTCGAGTCGCTTACCTATCCGTTTATTCTGATTCTCTCCGTGCCGTTTGCCATGAGCGGTGTGTTGATGGCGCTGTTCATAACCAATACGACGCTGAGTGTGATGAGTCTGCTGGGCAGTATCATGTTGATCGGTATCGTGGTGAAGAACGGTATCGTGCTCATCGACTACACCATTCTCTGCCGCGAACGCGGGCAGTCGGTGCTGAATGCCGTGGTTACGGCAGGCAAGAGTCGTCTCCGTCCGGTGTTGATGACGACCATGACTACCATTCTCGGTATGATTCCGATGGCCATCAGCAGCGGTCAGGGTTCTGAGATGTGGAGTCCTATGGCGATTGCCGTAATCGGCGGTCTGGCGGTTTCCACCATTCTGACTTTGATTTACGTTCCTACGATGTATTGTATCTTCGGTGGTGTCGGCATCAAACGCCAACGTCGCAAGATGCGCAAGCAATTGGATGCTTACTTCGAGGAACAGGCTAATAATTAATAGTTGACATTTAATAATTGAATAATGAAATCAGTATTAATCACATTCGATCAGGCATATTACGAGCGTATCATTGCTACACTCGACCGGCTCAATTGCCGGGGCTTCACTTATTGGGAGCAGGTTCGCGGACGCGGTTCCAAGACCGGTGAGCCTCATTACGGCAGTCACGCCTGGCCTTCCATGTGCTCCGCCATTCTTACAATGGTAGAGGACGAGCGGGTAGAGCCCCTGCTGGAGGTCCTTCACAACATGGACAAGCAGACCGAGCAATTGGGGCTCCGGGCATTTGTCTGGAACATAGAGCGGACTGTTTAAAGTTTCTGCTATACAAACAGCAGTCAAGACTGTGTTAAAATGAACCTGACGATTTCTTTTTAGGAAGGACGATATTTATTTTCATCCGATTCTTTATCTTTGCGTCCGGATTAGTTATGGAAAAGAGCGTTTTAAAACATACAGGTTGGCTGATGCTTATTGTGCTGGCGGTACTTCTGCTGCTGAACTTGCTGCCGGGGGGCACGATAGGGGGCCATGTGTTGAGGCGGGTAGACATACTTGGCGATGTGCGTCCCGTGCCGGAAGTCGTGAGCGAACCGGACAGTCTGTTGCCGCCGCCCCCGAAAGTGAAGCCCGCCTTTGTGGATACCTGTCGCAGCGGCATGACCTGCATTGAGGATTACAGCGACTCCACCCTGCGCGGCATGACACCTTTCTATCGCGCGCTGGATGAGCTGGCGGCAAAGCCCCGTCCGGTGCGTATCGCCTATTTCGGAGATTCTTTCATTGAGGCGGATATCCTGACGGCCGACCTGCGTGCGATGTTGCAGGAGCGTTATGGCGGCTGCGGGGTAGGCTTCGTGACGATTACTTCTCCGGTCAACGGCTATCGGCCTACGGTGCGGCACAGCTTTGGCGGTTGGCAGAGCCATTCCGTTACGGACTCCGTATTCTTCGACCGTGGCAAACAAGGTGTTTCGGGCCATTATTTTATTCCGACTCCCGGAGCGTACGTAGAGCTTGGCGGACAGAGGAAGTATGCTTCCCGGCTCGATACTTGCGAACGTGCTTCTATCTTCTTTTATAATAAAGGCGAAGCCCGCCTTTCGGCATCCGTAAACAAGGGCGAACCGCAGACCGGAACATTCCCGCCTGCCGACGGACTTCGTGAAATGGATGTAACAGGACGTATCGGCTCTGTGCGTTGGAAAGTGGAGAGCGCCGATTCTACCTTATTCTACGGAGTGGCTATGGACGGCACACAAGGGATTGCCGTCGATAATTTTTCGCTTCGGGGCAGTTCTGGTCTGTCTTTGCGTTCCATACCTGTCCGGACTATGCGCGAATTTAACGAACTGCGTCCGTACGATTTGATAGTCCTTCAGTACGGACTGAACGTAGCTACGGAACGCGGGCGTAATTACGACCGCTATCGCGACGGTATGCTGACGACCATTGCCCATTTGAAGCAAGCCTTCCCCCAAGCCGGAATTCTCATTGTCGGTGTGGGCGACCGCGAGTATAAAACCGAAGAGGGCAGCCTGCGGACCATGCCCGGCATTAAAAACCTTATCCGTTACCAGCAGAATCTGGCGGCCGACAGCGGGGTGGCTTTCTGGAATATGTTCGAAGCTATGGGCGGTGAAGGCAGTATGGCGGATATGGTGCATGCCAAACCTCCTTTAGCCAATTACGATTATACGCATATCAACTTCCGTGGCGGCAAGCATTTGGCGGAACTGCTTTATGAGGCTCTGGTTTATGGCAAAGAACAATACGACAGGAGGCGTGCCTATGAAGCGGAGCCATAAAAGGAGCCGGTACTTGGCCGATTTACGGTTTGCCGTTTGCTGCGCGGTATTGGCGTTGCTCTTCCTGCCGGTGCAACGGAACTATGCCCAAGATGTGCTTCCGGGTTGTCCCCGGCTTCAGAAAACGGCATTTGATTGCGACACGCTTAGAATCTACGGACAGCGTACGGATACGCTGCCCATTCCTCTCATCACCCTGCCCGCAGCCTTTCGGCAACTGGGCGGGAACGAGCTGATAGACAGCATCGGCATCCTGAAACCCTTTTGGGAGAAACTGCGCATGCTCCGCCTGGGCATCGCTGTCGATACGGTACGCATCGTGCATGTGGGCGACAGCCATATCCGTGGCCATATCTTTCCCGAAACCACGGGCGGGTTGCTTCAAAGAACATTCGGAGCACTGTCTTATACGGACATGGGGATAAACGGTGCGTTTTGTACAACCTTTACCCGTCCGGACCGTGTGGCGGATATCGCTGCGTTGCATCCCGACCTTGTCATTCTCTCTTTCGGAACGAACGAGAGCCACAACCGGCGTTATAACTCCATACTGCATTACCGGCAGATGGAAGAACTGGTGTGCATGCTTCGCAAGAGTCTGCCCGATGTTCCGATGCTGATGACTACTCCGCCCGGTTCATACGATAGTTTCCGTCAGCGCCGTCGCCGGCGTACCTATAAGATTAATCCCCGTACTGCTGTTGCCGCACAGACCATCCGCCGTTTTGCCGATGCCAACGGACTGGCGGTGTGGGATATGTACGAGACTTTCGGCGGTGTCCGCCGGGCTTGTCTCAACTGGCAGGAAGCGCGTCTGATGCGTCCCGACCATGTGCACTATCTTCCGGAAGGATATGCATTGCAGGGAGAGATGTTCTATCGCGCTCTGCTGAAAGCGTATAATGACTATTGCAGTCAGTGAATGTAGTTAACTCATTTAGCCGTAAACCGACCGATGTGGAATATTAGCGAACTTTTGAACCAACTGAATATAGACCTTACCCGCCTGCACGACCTGCTGGTGTACGATCCGCATGCACCGATGATATTCAGCAGCGGCATTTTCCTGTGGCTGTTTGCAGCCTTTATCCTGTTCTACCTGCTTTTGCAGCGCCGCACCACCGCCCGCCTGATGTTCGTCACCCTGTTTTCTTACTATTTCTATTATAAAAGCAGCGGTGCTTATTTCTTTCTGCTGGCTATCGTTACGGTGAGCGATTTCTTCATAGCCCGCCTTATGGCGCGTGCCACCGTGCAGTGGCAACGCAAAATGTGGGTTGCAGCCAGTCTGGCGATAAACCTGGGACTGCTGTGCTATTTTAAATATACGAACTTTCTCTGCGATTTCTTTGCTTCGCTCACGGGCGGCACGTTTACCGCAATGGACATCTTCCTGCCTGTGGGTATATCCTTCTTTACGTTCCAGTCGCTGAGCTATACAATCGATGTGTACCGCAAGGAGATAACGCCTCTCACCAACTTGTTGGACTATGCATTCTATGTATCATTCTTCCCGCAGTTGGTGGCGGGTCCCATTGTGCGTGCACGCGACTTTATTCCGCAAATCCGCCGTCCGTTGTTTGTTTCCAGAGAGATGTTCGGCAGGGGGATTTTCCTTATTGTGAGCGGACTGTTCAAGAAGGCGGTTATCTCGGACTATATCAGTATCAACTTTGTGGAGCGCATCTTCGATAATCCTACCTTGTATTCGGGTGTGGAAAACCTTATGGGTGTTTACGGCTATGCACTGCAAATCTATTGCGACTTCTCCGGATATAGCGATATGGCTATCGGCATTGCCTTGTTATTGGGCTTTCACTTCAACATAAACTTCGATTCGCCTTATAAGTCGGCATCCATTACGGAGTTCTGGCATCGTTGGCATATCTCGCTTTCCAGTTGGCTGCGCGATTATCTCTATATATCCCTGGGCGGCAACCGTAAGGGCAAGATACGCCAGTATGCCAACCTTATCATTACCATGTTCCTGGGAGGTTTGTGGCATGGGGCTTCCTGGAATTTTGTGTTTTGGGGCATGTTGCATGGCGTTGCTTTGGCTGTCCATAAGTTCTGGATGGGCGTTACCGGACGGAAGAAGGGCGAACGCAGTCGTGGCATCCGCCGCTTCTTCGGTATCGTCATTACGTTCCACTTCGTCTGCTTCTGCTGGATATTCTTCCGCAATGCCGATTTCTCCGCTTCGCTGGATATGTTGAGGCAGATATTCACGACTTTCCGTCCCGGGCTTTTCCCGCAACTGATAGTGGGCTATTGGGAAGTGTTTGCCTTGATGGCGCTCGGCTTTTTCCTGCATTTCGTGCCTGACAGTTGGGAGCACGCTTGCAGCAAGGCGGTCGTTCGCCTTCCGTTGATAGGGAAGGCATTGCTGCTGGTTGCCATAGTCTATCTGGTTATTCAGATGAAGAGTTCGGAGATACAACCGTTCATTTACTTCCAGTTCTAAGGGTGGTACTGCTGGTACCGGCTGCTGGTATTCCCTGTACCGCTCTTTGGTAGCTCATGTACCAAAAGGTGGTAGGTCTCGTACCTTAGTAAGGTACTGCTCGTACCACCGTGTGGTACGGCGTGTACCACGGCGTGAAATATCTTGGTACACGTATCCCTTTCATTATTAGCATGCTGCCGGTATTATTCTTTCCTACCGGATTAATATGTTTAAATAGTATATGTCATGATACATACAGTAAACTTTATGAAACATTTGGCACAATGGTATATCGGGTAACCCTGTATCTTTGTACGGTAAATAAATCTGATTACTATCATTAAAACAGCAACAACCATGAAACGGAAACTTATCTGTTGGTTGCCTCTTCTATTGCTGATAGGGTGCAGCCAACCTACGTACAGAACAACCTCTTTGACTCCGGATAAGCGGGCGGAACTTTTATTGAAAGAACTTACTTTGGAAGAAAAAGTAGCATTGATGATGGACACTTCCCAACCGGTGGAGCGCTTGGGTATCAAACCCTATAACTGGTGGAACGAGGCGCTGCACGGTGTGGCACGCGCCGGATTGGCTACGGTTTTTCCGCAACCGATAGGTATGGCAGCCTCTTTCTCGCCTCAAACAGTATATGAAGTATTCAATGCCGTATCGGATGAGGCGCGTGCAAAAAATACATATTACGCATCGCAGGGCAGTTACGAGCGTTATCAGGGACTTACCATGTGGACGCCTACGGTGAATATTTACCGTGATCCGCGTTGGGGACGGGGTATTGAGACCTACGGTGAAGACCCTTATCTCACCAGTCGCATGGGTGTCATGGTAGTGAAAGGTCTGCAAGGAACCAATGACGGAAGATACGATAAGTTGCATGCTTGTGCCAAACACTTTGCCGTACATTCCGGTCCGGAATGGAACCGTCATTCTTTCAACGTGGAGAACCTTAGCACACGTGATTTGTATGAAACCTATCTGCCTCCTTTTGAGGCGTTAGTGAAGGAAGCCGGTGTAAAGGAGGTGATGTGTGCCTATAACAGTTTCGAGGGAGAGCCTTGTTGCGGCAGCAACCGTTTGCTGATGCAAATTCTCCGTAACGATTGGGGGTTCGATGGTATTGTCCTTTCCGATTGTGGTGCTATTGCCGATTTTTATAATGAATACGGGCATAAGGCATATTCCGATGCAAAGTCTGCTTCGGCAGCCGCAGTGCTGAACGGAACGGACTTGGAGTGTGGCTCCAGTTATAAGGCATTGGTAAAGGCAGCTCAGGAAGGCAAGATTGATGAGAAAGACATAGACAAGGCTGTGCTCCGCCTGCTGGAAGCCCGTTTTGCTTTGGGAGAAATGGACGCTCCGGAAGATGTGTCTTGGACGAAGATTCCTTTCTCCGTAGTAGCTTCGGCTGCACACGACTCATTGGCGTTGGATATGGCCCGCAAGTCCATGACATTACTGCAAAACAAGGACAATATCCTTCCCTTGAAACGTGGCGGTCTGACTGTAGCTGTCATGGGACCTAATGCTAATGACTCCGTAATGCAATGGGGCAATTATAACGGTATGCCGTCACATACAGTCACCATTCTGGATGGAATACGGAACGCGTTGGGAGCGGACGATAAGCTGATTTATGAACAGGGTTGCAGTTGGGTGGAAAGAACACTGATTCAAAGTGTGTTCAGCCAGTGTAAGTCGGCAGACGGACAGGGGTTTACGGCACGTTATTGGAACAATGTAAAGCATGAGGGCACCCCGGTGACTACTACACAAGTAACCACCCCTTTCCGCTTCTGTACCTCGGGAGCTACGGTTTTTGCACCGGGCGTAAACCTGACCGACTTCTCTGCAACTTACAACAGCGTGCTCACCCCTCTACAATCGGGTGAAGTGGTATTCGAAATTTATACATACGGTTCCGGTTGCCTACGTATCAATGGCGAAGAAGTAAAGCGTTTCCGCAATACGCATGGTGGCAGATCACTGGACTATACGCTACAGGTAAAAGCGGGTGTTCCTTACGACATCGAGCTTGACTTTGAGTATTTCAGAAGCGATGCACAACTGAATTTCGATATCGGCTTCAAGCAAAAGGTAAATATCGATGCATCTGTAGCTTGTGTGAAAGATGCCGATGTTGTAGTTTTTGCCGGTGGTATATCTCCTCTTTTGGAAGGAGAGGAGATGGGAGTGAACCTTCCCGGTTTCAAGGGCGGAGACCGTACGGACATTGAATTGCCGGCTGTTCAGCGTGAATTGATTCACGCATTGCATCGTGCCGGAAAGAAGATAATTTTGGTGAATTGTTCCGGTTCACCCATCGCTTTGGAGCCTGAAACAAAGAATTGTGAAGCTATCCTACAGGCTTGGTATCCGGGACAGGCGGGTGGCACTGCCGTGGCAGATGTATTGTTCGGTGACTATAATCCGGGTGGACGCTTGCCTGTAACTTTTTATCGCAATATGTCTCAGCTTCCCGATTTTGAGGACTATAATATGACAGGACGTACCTATCGTTATATGACTCAACAACCATTGTTCCCGTTTGGTTACGGCTTGAGCTACACTACCTTTGAATATGGCAACTT
>OIBW01000917.1_pt1 | contig 10296 bp, 10 predicted proteins | sample 1581131 | NCBI WGS metagenome assembly OIBW01 (sample SAMEA3882517, study PRJEB24775) | human gut metagenome | biome: human-associated habitat; feature: intestine environment; material: feces | place: Netherlands | collected 2009/2010 | reverse complement strand
TCTTACCTTGTAAGTAAGAGAACCCATAATTAATCATAACAAATAAGACAGGAAAATCAATTATTTTATTTACAAAAATTCAATGATTGATAGGACATTACGAAGATCATGAAACAAATTTTGCGTTTCAACAAAATTATCAAGAGTATCATCATTGCCGGTGATTTATGCATTCTCAATGCACTCTTTGTAACCTTGTACTATGTATTGGACACAGATACCCAGCGTATCCTTCTCTCCGATTCACTGCCGCAATTGTTGGTATTGTTGAATTTGGTCTATCTCTTATGTAACTATTCCAAAGGAGTCGTGCTTCATCGCCGCATCGTACGTGCGGACCACATCGTAATGCGTGCCGTACGCAATACATTCTGCCATGCGGTAGTATTCATCAGCCTTATCACGCTGGTGCATTTCGGCAGCTTGTCCACACGCTTCCTCGTTATATTCTATACGGCATTCCTTGCACTGCTTGTATTATACAGACTCATATTCAGACATTTCGTCAAGATATACCGCCGCAAGGGAGGCAACCGTCGTACTGTCGCACTTGTGGGCGACGGGTCCAATATGGTCGAACTCTACGAAGAGATGACCGCCGACCCTACTTCCGGCTTCAAGGTAGTGGGCTATTTTGCCGAGCATCCTTCCGACAATTATCCGAAGGAATGCCGCTATCTGGGCACTCCCCAAGAAGTAATCCCTTATCTTAAGAAAAGTAAGGCCGAGCATCTGTACTGCGGTCTTGCTTCCTCGCATAGCAAAGAGATTCTGCCCATCATCAGCTACTGCGAAAACAACCTGATTCATTTTTACAGCGTGCCCAACGTACGCAACTACCTGAAACGGCGCATGCACCTTGAACTGATAGGAAGCGTACCCGTACTGGACATTCGTCAGGAACCGTTGGCTCAACCCGAAAACCGGTTGGCAAAACGCCTGTTCGACATCGTGTTCTCACTATTGTTCCTATGCACAATCTTTCCTATCATCTTCATCATAATAGGACTGGCTATCAAGATAACCTCGCCCGGACCTATCTTCTTCAAGCAGAAGCGTAGCGGCGAGGAGAACAAGGAGTTCTGGTGCTATAAGTTCCGTTCCATGCGTGTCAACAAGGACAGCGATAAGGTGCAGGCTACTTTAAACGACCCGCGCAAAACCCGTCTGGGCAATTTCATGCGCAAAACAAGCATCGACGAACTGCCGCAGTTCATCAACGTTCTGTTGGGCGACATGTCCGTAGTAGGTCCCCGCCCGCACATGCTGAAACATACCGAAGAATACTCCAAGCTGATTGACAAATATATGGTACGCCACCTTGTCAAACCCGGCATCACCGGTTGGGCGCAAGTCACCGGTTTCCGCGGAGAGACCAAGGAACTCTGGCAGATGGAAGGACGCGTGGAGCGTGACATCTGGTATCTGGAACACTGGACATTCATGCTCGACCTGTACATTATCTACAAAACCGTGAAGAATGCGGTAAAAGGAGAAAAAGAAGCCTACTAAAACAAGTTGAAAGCTGAGAGTTAAAAATCAAAACACATGAGAAAAAGAAAAAGTCTGATTATTTTATTGTTGTTGCCGCTATTGCTGGCAGGGTGTCAAAGCTATAAAAAAGTTCCTTATCTTCAGGATGCACTGCAAGAAGTTGCTGCCGGAGATACCGGCACAGCTGATATGCCGTTGTATGATGCACGCATCATGCCGAAAGACCTGCTTACTATCGTAGTGAGTTGCCCCGAAGAACCGGAATTGGCCATACCGTTCAATTTGACGGTGACAAGTCCGTTAAGCCAAGAGAACAACTACCTGACAAACCAGCCTGTACTGCAACAGTATCTGGTAGACAATAAAGGTAACATAGACTTCCCTATCATCGGCAATATCCATATAGGCGGTCTGACAAAAAGCGAAGCGGAACAACTGATAAAAGACAAACTCCAACCTCAATTCCGCGAAGTACCCATTGTCACCGTACGCATGGTTAATTATAAAATTTCAGTCATCGGTGAAGTTGCCCATCCCGGCACATTTACCATCTCCAATGAAAAGGTAAACATATTCGAGGCACTTGCCATGGCAGGAGATATGACCGTATATGGTATCCGCGATAAAGTAAAACTGATTCGGGAAGACAATCAGGGAAAGCGCGAAATCATTACCTTAAACCTGAATGACAGTGATATCATCAATTCGCCCCATTACTATTTGCAGCAGAATGACATACTTTATGTCACTCCCAATAAAACGGTTTCCAAGAACTCCGGCATCAGTAATAGCACCACTATATGGATCAGCGTAGTAGGAACGCTCGTTTCATTGGCAAGTTTAATTACTACAATCATCAAATAACCACAACCGGAAAGCATCATCATTATAGTTTATTCAAGATTTTATGAAAGAAGAACTTTACGACGACATATTCGAAGACAAAGAGGAACAGATAGATTTCAAAGCCAGCCTTTTCAAGTACATCATCCGCTGGCCCTGGTTCGTTGCATCCGTCATTGTCTGTATGGCATGTGCATGGATTTACCTGAAACAAAGCACCCCTGCTTACAATATCAATGCATCTATCCTTATCAAGGATGAGAAGAAAGGCGGCATGTTAGGAAGCGAATTTTCAGGACTCGAAGACCTTGGACTCCTCAACCCGTCAAAAAACATCGACAACGAAATAGAAATTTTACAAAGCAAGTCCTTGATAAAGGATGTGGTTAATGAATTGGGACTCTATATCGACTACACGGCTTCCAAAGGTTTCAAAACCGTAGACCTTTACGGCGCATCGCCTATACTTGTCCATTATTCTCCCAAAGATGCCGAACTGCTCGATGCACCCATGTTGCTCACTGTAGGTTATCAGAAAAACGGACAGATAGAAGTTAACGTAACTACCGGCAAGGGAAGCGACGAGGAAAAGACTTTCAGTAAAAGTTTTACCGAATTGCCGGCAGTATTGTCCGGTGAAAAAGGCACTATAACTTTTATGCCCAATTCACAATCCAACATCCGCTTGCCGTAGCAAAAAGCTACCGCCAGGCACTTGCCATTGAACCTACCAGCAAAACCACCTCTGTAGCTACCATATCAATAAGCAATACGAATAAAAAACGCGGCGAAGACTTTATCAATAAACTGGTAGAGATATACAACCGCGATGCCAATGACGACAAGAATGAAGTAGCTCAAAATACCGCCCGCTTTATCGATGAACGTATCGCCATTATCAATCAGGAATTAGGAACTACCGAACAGGAGTTGGAAAGTTTTAAACGCGAATCCGGGTTGACCGACCTTAGCAGTGATGCCAAACTTGCCATTGCTGAAAAATCCGGATACGAAAAGCTATGCGTGGAAAACGGCACACAATTGAACCTGATAAAATATCTGTCCGATTATCTTAACAAACCGGAGAATGCCAATACTACATTGCCGGTCAATGTAGGCTTAGATGACGAAGCGCTCACATCTTTAATATCCCAATACAATGCACTGATTCTGGAGCGCAACCGTCTGCGCCGCGCTTCTTCCGACTCCAACCCCGTAGTCCGCCGGCTCGACAGCAATATCGACGATATGCATGCCAGCCTTCTGACTACCATCAACAGCGTATACAGGGGATTGCTCATCACTAAAGCCGACCTCGACCGCCAGGCAGGCAAATATGCCGGTCAAATCAGCAATGCTCCTGCACAGGAACGCCGCTTTGTCAGCATCCAGCGCCAGCAGGAAATCAAGGCGGGGCTTTACCTGATGCTGTTACAGAAACGCGAAGAAAACAATATCGCGCTTGCCGCCACCGCCAACAACGCTAAAATCATAGATGACGCATTGGCGGATGATGTACCCATATCGCCCAATAAAAAGATAATTTACCTGGCAGCCCTGGTACTCGGTTTCGGCATTCCGGTTGCCGTCATCTATATACTGAGCCTGCTCAGCTACCGCATCGAAGGACATTCTGATGTCGAAAGACTTACGCGTGTTCCTGTTATCGGCGATGTTCCCTTGAACGACTCCGATGAAAAGTACGCCATCGCCGTCCGCGAAAACGACAACGACATCATGGCAGAGACTTTCCGCAGCCTGCGCACCAACCTGCTTTTCATGTTGGGCGACCCTGACAAGAAAGTAATTCTCGTCACCTCCACCACAAGTGGCGAAGGAAAGACTTTCATCGCCTCCAACCTCGCTGTCAGCTTGGCGCTATTGGGTAAGAAAGTAGTCATTGTGGGACTTGATATCCGCAAGCCGGGATTGAACAAAGTATTCCATATTTCGCACAAGGAACGCGGTATCACCCAATATCTGGTTGCTCCGCAAAGTACAGACCTGCGAAGCATGATACAGTCTTCGGACCTGTCTGCCAACCTCCACATCCTGCCCGGCGGAACTATCCCGCCCAACCCCACGGAGCTGTTGGCACGCAAATCCCTGGACGATGCCATCGAACTGTTGAAAAAAGACTACAACTATATCGTGCTCGACACCGCCCCTATCGGCATGGTCACCGACACGCAGCTCATAGCACGCGTTGCCGACATCAGCGTTTACGTATGCCGTGCCGACTATACGCATAAGAACGACTACCAGCTCATCAACGAGCTGTACGCCAACAAGCGTTTGCCCGGTCTGTGCACCGTTATCAACGGCCTGGACATGAAAAAGAAGAAGTACGGCTACTATTACGGCTACGGCAAGTACGGCAGGTACTACGGCTATGGCAAGAAATACGGCTATGGCTACGGGTACGGTTATGGCGATACTTCCGATTCGAAATAAGATATTCACCCCATAAGCCTGGGGAACTTCTACATGCAATGCTGTCCTTGTTTCCGGGCTTATTTTTTGTTTGTTTGCTTGTATGCTGTGGCAGCAGAGCGCTGCTGCCCGGCATACTTTTTAACCCAACCGAACGTAAAAAACAATGCAGAATACGAATCACATAGAAACAAAAACCAATACAGCACCCCGCCAATGGCTGGTGGCCTATGTACAGTCGTGCCTTGAGAAAAAGACTGCGCAACGGCTTGCCGCTATGGGCATCGAGTGCTACCTGCCCGTCCAGAGCGAGATTCGTCAGTGGAGCGACCGCCGCAAACGGGTAGACCGTCTTGTGATTCCCATGATGATATTCGTGCATGTCACTCCGCAGGAACGGCCGCTTCCCCTGAGCCTGCAGGCGGTCAGCCGCTATATGGTACTGCGCGGCGAAAGCACCCCTGCCGTCATCCCCGACGAACAGATGGACCGGTTCCGCTTCATGCTCGACTACAGTCCCGAAGCGGTGGAAATGTGCAGCGCCCCGTTGGCTCCCGGCGATGCTGTGAAAGTAATAAAAGGGCCGCTTGCCGGACTCGAAGGAGAGCTTATCACTGTGAACGGGAAAAGTAAAGTTGCTGTGCGGCTGGATATGTTGGGGTGCGCGCATGTGGATGTGCCTATAGGATTTGTCGAGAAAAAGGGGGAGGGAATGGAAGGACAAAAGAACAAAAAGACAAAAGAGATACAGAAGAGGAGGCAACAAGAAGAAAAGGCTGTACGATGATTTTACTATCACCCTACAGCCTTTTCAGCATCCCGCTATCAGAATTCCTTCCCTACATCAAAGCAGGGACATTGCTTGGTCCACTCCATGGGTTCCACTTCCCCGTTTCCGTTCAGGTCGGGACTGAGGTCCCTGTGCCCCACTACACACGTACCGGGATATTTCTGTAATAACTTTTCTACCAGCACACTCAGCGAATGTCGCTGCCACTCTGTCCTCGTATCTTTCGGATTTCCGTAACGGTCCAGCCCACCTTCATAACAGATGCCTATCGAATGAGCATTGTAGCCCCGCACATGCGCCCCCACTTTGCTTACCGGACGGGTAGCCAGGACTCTTCCGTCACGCCGCACATAGAAATGATACCCCGTTCCGTCGAACCCTATAAGCCTGTGAGAAGCCTCCAGCGCCTGTTCGGTCAACGCATAGTTCTCGCGCGTAGAGCTACAATGGATTACTATCAGGTCAATCGCTCTCATCTCCTAAAATGTCATCGCATTCGCACCAAACACACCCAGCACAGCCGAAGCCACTGCAATTACCACTTTCAAAATCGTATCCCAAAAACCTTTACTTTTTCCCATACTTCTTTTTTTTCAATTTAAAAATTTAAAATTCATCATTCAAAACACCTTATCCTTATCCCAACGGGTTCTCTTCCTCACCGCCGGCATTTCCGCCGCCGTTGCCGCTACTGCCCGATGTCTTGTTGTCGTCGGACACCAACTCGAAATTAATGTTGTTGGGTGCGCCCTTCGTGGTGGCAACCGAGTCGTTCACCAGTCTGAGCGTAGTGGCGACCTTGAAATTAATCCGCACCTTGTCAATATTCTTCACCGTACAATCCTTTGGATTTTCCGTTGCTATGCAGTGAAACGAAGTGCGGAAAATTCCGAAATCATCCAGACGGACACTGTTGCCGTCGGTCAGCTTCTCGCGCATATTTCTCACAATCGCCTTGCCCACGTGCAGCACATCCTCTGCCGACATACCTCCCAAAGCCTCTATTTCTTCCGAGATGCGTTTCAAATCATACATCTTCGCGTCGCGCGGTTTTCTTTTCAGGATATAAACCAACGGAGACGTCTTGTCGCCAATCTTCTTGTAGCGCTGTGCGCGTACCACCAATGCTGTTGCCATAATTTTTAAGTTTTAATTGTTAATTGTAAATCATTCATCGCTCAATCCGAAGGGGCCCTTTCTTCTGACCGGCGATACAAAGATAGCACCTTCCCCACCCGCTTCCGCCCCTTTCCGCTCCTTCGCACATCATTGCACACCATAAAGCGTTTTTCTGCAACTTATGACACCTTACGACGCGATAAACTCTCCTTTTTTCTTTCGCAAACCACTAATTTTCACTAACTTTACATCATAAAAACAAGTAATAAAGAACATGGAAAAATCCTCTTTCATCCCCCGCAGCTACAGCAAAAGCGAGCTGGCAATCTTATACAGTCCCAGCATCACGCCCAAGGCAGCCGTCCGCAAGCTCAACCGCTGGATAGCCTTCAAGCCCGGACTCCTGGAACAGCTTGCCGCCACCGGCATGCTTCCCAATGCCAAGTGCTACACTCCGATTCAGGTGCACGTCATCGTAGAAGCATTGGGAGAACCGTAGCCCCCGAAAAGCCAGGCGTTTAAAAGCCGAATGCCCGGAGTTTGCATCTGAAACTCCGGGCATTCCAGCCTGAAACACAAGGCATTCCGGGAGCAAACACCCGGTCTTTCAGGAGCAAACTCACGGGGTTACCAGCCCCATCCACGGCAGCCTGTCCTTATCCAGAACCTTCCCCTGCATCTCGGTCATTATCTGCTCCTCCGATTCCCGTTCGTCATACCGCCCGCACGGCTGCCTCACAAACAGCACGCTTCCCGTCCGGCACAAATCCTGGTCGCGCACTTTCAGCATATCGAGCCGGGTATAGCGCCTGTCCGGTTCCTCGATGCGGCTTATGGAAAAGATGAAATCGGCAAGGTTCGCCCAGTTGGCGCTGCCCGAAATGGTGTACATATCTATCTCCTCCAGCTCGTTCTTCCCGTTCAGCTTTTTCAGGCTGCGGGGATGCGCCACGATAATCACCCAGACACCGTTGTTACGCCCCCACGCCTGCATCTGCGTCAGCATGCCCTTAATGGCCTGCGTCTCCGTGTTGTAGCGTCCGGTTTCCATTTCCATGAAGAGGTACGGGTCGATGATGAGATACTTCAGCGGCATGGCGCGTTTCACCCGCTCCGCGCGCTCTATGATGTTGGCGGGCGTGGGCGAAACCTCGTGCAGGTCCAGATGCACCATGTGCCCGTCCAGGAAAGAGACGATGGGCTGCAACTGTTCGCGGGTGTATGCCGCCGTGTTCACCTTGCCCAGCATCAGGCGGATAAGATTTGCCATGTGCTTGTTCTTGTCGGGAACCTCAAAGGAGAGGTAGCACACGTTACGCCCCGTCTTGGCCATGAGGCGGCAGGTCAGGTCGTTCAGAAAATCCGTCTTGCCGCTGTTGGGCTTTCCGGTGGCAATTATCAGTCCGCCCTGGTCGGTTGGATGGAACACCCGGTCGGTAAGCGGACCGTAACCCACATCGTAGCCGTGGTCGTAATTGCCGTTCAGCACGTTCATAATCTCATCCGCACGTTCGCTCACGGTGATGATGTCCGACGTACGGTGCGGGCATGCCGAGCCGATAATCTCACGCACCACATCGGCGCCGTACGCCACAAGCACGTCGGATATGTCCTTGCAGCCGCCGGGCAGGACGGTGAACAGGCACCGCGTACCGAAATAGTCGGCAAGATGCTTCACAAGCGTCCTTCCGGGCAGGTCGCTGTCGCCGCAAATCACCAGCTCCTGCACCCGGTCCAGCCAGGGGCGGAAAGCCTCGAAGCCTTTGGAAAGGTCGCTTGCCGCGCCGTTGGGCACGCTGATGACATACGGGTAGCCCGCCTCGCGCAACGTCAGCACATCCCTTTCCCCTTCGGTGACAATCAGGCGCGGAATATTCTCTTCGGCAATCAGCAGCGGGTTGATACAGTCGATGTTGTAAGGCGGGCAAGGCGTGGTGGGCGAATCCTGGCTCCAGCATTTGGTATAGCCGGAAGCGGTGGCATCGCACGAGCGGTACTTCACGTTGACGGGCTGCCCGTTGATATAGTTCACATAAGCGATGCACTGGTACATCATCCCCGCAGCATTCTTTTTATCCTTTCCGTCCTTGCTGTCCTTGCCTCCGAAGCAGCGGTGCACCAGGCAGCCGATACGCGCGTCGATGGCTGTTTTCAACGAGATTCCCATATCGGCAAGATAACGGCGGGCGGCAAGCTGTCCGGTATCGGAGGTCTCCGGGTCATCGGTCAGCGGTTTGATTTTGGCGATAACCTCAGGCGACAGTCGCTTGTAGTCTTCGGGAATCATCGACACCTCAAATGCGGCGTTCCCTCCGCCTACCGATGCCATACCGCCCGGCTCTCCTTTCCCGGCACTCCCCTTTGCCATCGGCGAAGCTCCCGCCAGACTCCCGGCATCCTGCCATCCCGTGTTTCTGCGCTCTGTCCAGAAGTCCTTCAGCTTCCCGTGAAAGTCGCACCCCGCATAAAAGCAGCAGTACAATCCCGTATCGCGCGAAATGGCAAGATGTTTTTTCCCGCACTTGGGACACTCTGCTATATAATTCTTCCCCGCTCTTCTACGCTCGGGAAAATCACTCAAATAATAAAACGGCTTCATCCTCCGAAATTTTATAATTTATAACTCATAACTCACAACTCCCCCCATTTTCCACTCAGCACGTTCCACTCCGCTCCCACTCCCGGGCGGGGCGGTGCATTGTCCGGTATGTTCACCATCCCTTCCAGCGGGTCATCGTAAAAGCGCAGGCCGCTTTCCTTATCCGTCCACTCAAACTCGCAGAGCGGATGGTTGTTGCGTTGTTCGCTCCGCATGTCGGCAAGGTTCTGTACCCGCTGCCGCCTTCCGGCATCCGTGGCATCTTTCAGCATCCGCAGCCCGCCGGCGGATTTCAGCAGGTTGCTCAGCCAGCACAGCCGCCCTACATGGGTGGATTTCATAAAGCGTTCCTGACTTGCGAAGTAAGGCACCAACAATTCGTTCACCAGATACACCAGGTTGGCGCAGGCATCTTCGCGCGCCAGTCCCTCCTTCTGCTGGAAGCCGTCGATGAGCGGAGTGAAAATCCGCATCTTATCCATCGGATTTTTATTGATGAGGTGAAAGAAATTACGTGCGGCTTCCAGGCTTTTTTCCGCAGAAGAAATCCTTCCGGAGGATGTATTATTCTTATTATCCTGTATAGTATATATATTATATATATCCCCCTGCGGTAATTTTACCGGTAAAGTTTCCGGTAAAGTTTCCGCAGAATCATCCGTTTTTTCTTTCTCTTTCCAGAGGTGGGAATAGAACGAACTCATCCCGTACACATTGTCGCCGGGTACGATGCCGAACGCTCCACTCAACCTGACCGCTTCCACCAGATACCGCGCGTTCTTAAACTTCAGCGCCTTGCTGATATCATAGAAATTCTCCACGGGATAAACCGCATCCTCGTTCATGTAGGCGGTCATCCCCAACATCAGTTCCAACAGCTTTGCAATGGTGGAATCCGTAATTTTCCGACCTTTCCACTGCCCTATGGTCTTTTGCAGCTCCCGTACGGAAAGAGTAGTTTTATGTGCTTTCATAGCATTTATATTTTAAATTGTTTTAAAAACTGTTGCAAAGGTAT
>OIBW01000915.1_pt1 | contig 10301 bp, 9 predicted proteins | sample 1581131 | NCBI WGS metagenome assembly OIBW01 (sample SAMEA3882517, study PRJEB24775) | human gut metagenome | biome: human-associated habitat; feature: intestine environment; material: feces | place: Netherlands | collected 2009/2010 | reverse complement strand
GATGGCGTGATCATCTGATCGCCGACCTGCCGCCCACCAATCAATAGCCGCCCGCCGAAAACAGCCAACCCACCACCCTCGCACTCGAAAAGCGCGGAAAAACCAAGGAAAATCGCCGCCGCAGCACCTACGGGGGCAACATCGGGACTTCCTTTTTCTCAGTATGTCAGCGTCATTCCCGTCCCGCGCGTTCCTTGATGAAACCAACGAACATATCGACGGCCTCCGGGGTGTCATGGCGGAAGAACAGGCTGGTCTTGGTATCCAGCGCGGTGACGGCCGCCATCTCCTCATCACTCAGCGTGAAGTCGAATACATCGATGTTCTGTTCCATTCGTTCCCGATGCGTGGACTTGGGCAACGCCACGATGTTCCGCTGCACCAGCCAGCGCAGAATCACCTAGGCGACCGACTTGCCATGGGTTTCGCCGATTTTCGCCAAAGTCGGATTATCGAACATGCCGGATCGCCCTTCGTCGAATGGCGCCCATGCCTCCTACGAGTAACCGCCACTCTGTGTAGACGGGATATGGGATAATCGGCGATGGTACTTTGCGTATGGACACGGTCCGAAAACACTTGGCTTCGATGAGTTCGCAGCAGACTTGCGATTCGTCCGCAACCAGTCGCGCCGGCAACGCGCCACAGCACGGCGAACAAGTGCGATTTTCCGTCGACCGACATACGCAAAACGCTGGAATTCCAACGTTTCTTAAGGATGGAACACAACATTGGCTGAGTTTATTTACCAGATGATCAAGGCCCGCAAGGCTTACGGCGACCGAGTGATTCTTGACGATGTGACCCTGAGCTTCCTGCCGGGCGCGAAGATCGGCGTCGTCGGCCCGAACGGCATGGGTAAGTCCACGCTGCTGAAGATTATGGCCGGCCTCGACACCGTTTCCAACGGCGAAGCCTACCTGACCCCTGGTTTCACCGTCGGCATTCTGCAGCAGGAACCGCCGCTGGATGACACCAAGACCGTCGGCGAGAACATCAAGATGGCATTCGGCCCGATCGCCGAAAAGGTGGCGCGTTTCAACCAGATTGGCGAGGAAATGGCCAATCCGGACGCCGATTTCGACGCGCTGATGGAAGAAATGGGCAAGCTGCAGAACGATATCGACGCGGCCAACGGTTGGGATCTCGACTCCCAGCTCGAGCAGGCCATGGACGCTCTGCAGTGCCCGGATCCGGATACGCCGGTGAGCGTGTGCTCCGGTGGCGAGCGCCGCCGTGTGGCCCTGTGCAAGCTGCTGCTTGAGGCCCCGGACCTGCTGCTGCTCGACGAGCCCACCAACCATTTGGATGCCGAATCGATTCTGTGGCTGGAGCAGTTCCTGCACCAGTACAAGGGCGCAGTCATCGCCGTCACCCACGATCGTTACTTCATGGACAATGTGGCCGAATGGATCTGCGAAGTGGATCGCGGCCACCTGTATCCATACAAGGGCAACTACTCCACCTACCTGGAGACCAAGGCCAAGCGTATGGAGATCCAGGGCGCCAAGGACGCCAAGCTCGCCAAGCGCCTGAAGAGCGAGCTCGACTGGGTGCGTTCCTCGCCGAAGGCCCGTCAGGCCAAGAACAAGGCCCGTCTGGAGCGTTACGACCAGATGGAAAACGAGGCACGCAACAACAAGAAGCTCGACTTCTCCGAAATCCAGATTCCGGCCGGCCCGCGTCTGGGTTCCACCGTTCTGGAAGCCGAGCATATCCACAAGGCGTTCGGCGACCGCGTGCTCATCGACGACTTGAGCTTCACCCTGCCGCGTAACGGCATCGTCGGCGTGATCGGCCCGAACGGCGTAGGCAAGTCCACCCTGTTCAAGACCATCGTCGGCTTGGAGCCGTTGACCTCCGGTTCGCTCAAGATCGGCGACACCGTGAAGATCAGCTACGTCGACCAGAACCGTGCCGGCCTTGACCCGAACAAGAACCTGTGGGAGGCCGTGTCCGACGGACTCGACTTCATCGAGGTGGCCGGAGTGGAAGTGCCGACCCGCGCCTACGTGGCGTCCTTCGGCTTCAAGGGTTCCGACCAGCAGAAGCTGGTGGGCGTGCTGTCCGGCGGCGAACGCAACCGTCTGAACCTGGCGCTGACCCTGAAGCAGGGCGGCAACCTGCTGCTGCTCGACGAACCGACCAACGACCTTGACGTCGAAACCCTGGAATCCCTCGAAAACGCGCTGCTCGCCTTCCCGGGCTGCGCCGTGGTGATCTCCCACGACCGTTGGTTCCTCGACCGTGTGGCCACGCACATCCTCGCATGGGAGGGCACCGACGAGAATCCGGCCAACTGGTACTGGTTCGAAGGCAACTTCCAGGCCTATCAGGAGAACCGCATCGCCCGTCTCGGCGAGGATGCGGCCCGCCCGCACCGCCTGCACCGCAAGCTGACCCGCTAAAGGCAGACAGATCCAATCGAGTCGCGTTAAGCGCAGATTTCAGCAAAGCGCCACCCTTCATTACGAGCGGTGGCGCTTTGCCATACGGCAACCGTTGCCGCTAACCAACCGTTCATTCTTCTCACGTACTCGTTACAAAACAATCCGACGAAATTTACTACGTATGGATAGACTCGATGCCAGCATAAAGAGCTATCCACACGCGGAAGGAATCGAGGCCATCATGACGCAGACAGACATGACGCCGCTGCAGCGACTGGCAAAGGTGCTCCAGCTGGGCACGCCCTCAAACTATCGCAACCATACGTATATCAACGGCGAAAGCCTGTACTTCCCCACTGGCCGAGTCTACGGCGGACAGGTCATCGCGCAGTCGCTGATGGCCGCGTCGAGAACCGTCGCTCCATCCCGTCTGCCGAATTCCATCCACGGCTATTTCATTTCGGCCGGCGATATCCGTCAGGATCTGCTGTTCGACGTGGAAAATCTGCGTGACGGACGTTCCTTCTCCGCCCGTCGCGTGAATGTCACGCAGGCGCAGGGCTCGATTTTGACGGCAATCGCCAGCTTCCAGGAACATGACCAGGAAGGCATCGAATTCGCCGACCCGATGCCTGAGAACATTCCCGATCCCGACAGCCTGACCAGCGCGAAGCAACTGATGGAGCCGTATGCGGAACAGTCGCCGTTCGCCAAGTATTATGCGGAGAAGTCGCCGTTCGATATTCGCCATGTGACGCGCACCATCATGCTTGGCGCCGACAAGAAGAGCGCCAGCGAGGATTCCGGCAAGCAGATGGTGTGGATGAAGGCCGACGGCAAGGTGGACGTGCCGCAGGTCATGCATCGTGCGATGCTGGCGATGGGCTGCGACCAGATCATGCTGGAGCCGATTCTGCGCCGTGCTGGCTTAAGCATCGCCACGCCGGGCATTTCGTATGCGTCCATCGACCATTCGATGTGGTGGTACCGCGACATCGACATCAACCAGTGGCATCTGTACGTGCAAGACACGCCGACCGCGGCGCACGGACGCGGCTTGGGCCAAGCGAAGGTCTACACACAGGATGGCGAGCTGGTGGCCTGCATGTCGCAGGAAGCGATGTTCCGCGTGCCGAAGAAGGACTGAGACGGAGTTAAAGAAGGTCTGACGTTCAGACTTTCGATTTCGTGGCAGGATTCGTAGCCGATTTTGTAGACGCCTTCGTGGCGGCGGCCGCATAGCGATTGCGCTGTGCGGCCTTTTTCACGGCCGGACTTTCCGGCCCGTCGATAGGCGGGATGCGGCACAGCCACTCCCCCACGATGCCGACGATCATGTCGGCGACGCATACCACGCAGGCCACCACGCATTCGATGATGGCTTGGCTATAGAATTCCGCCTCACCATGCGGCAGACTCATGATGATCTGCCCACCGTACCAGCCGGCCAACGCCGCGCCCGCAAGTCCGAGCGCTTTGCAGGCCACCAGCGTGCCGAACGCCTTCTGCGGGTCCAATGGCTTGAGCTGCGCGCGTTTGACGGGATCTTTGGTCGTGTATTTATGAATCTGCAGAGCCATGTACAGCACCACACCGCCCAACACGGCCAGCACCACCGGCACGATCCAGGGTGCGCCAACCAACGGCAGGCCTGAAATCTCGCCGTATTTCGCCAATCCCATGCCGGCCAGCACGCCAAGCGCGGCCGCAAGGACGAATGACCACCAAGGGGTTCTGCGTGCTCTCATAGCGTGTCTCCGATAATCCAATTGTCGGTCAGCATGCCCACTTGCGCGGCGTCCGGAGCCATCGCCAGCAGGAACGCGACCGGATCCCTGCCGAGTTTCGCGTCCGGATCCATGTCGAACCATGGGGCGAGCACGGCCGCATGCTCACGTGCGGACGGCCACGGCACCATGCAATCAGGTTCGTTGCGGACCACGCCTTCCATGTCCACAAGGTCGAGGTCGAGGTCATCCGAAATGGAGGATGACACCGATTCCAACGCACCGATAAGCTCACGCGCGTCCATGCGCGTGGAAATCTGCATGACGGCGGCCATTTTGTCCGGATAGTCGTCGACCTGGCTGACATGGTACAGCGGCGAAATACCTTCCACCTGGTTGCCGGGAAGCGCGTCGATGGCCACGATCGCCTGACGGAACTGGTGTTCCGCATCAGTTGAAACGCTATCCAGGGAAATGACCGCTCGACGGGATGCCGGTCCCGGTTTCGCCGCGGCCGCAGCGGCTGCTTTGGAGGCCGCCGTGCCTTCCGGAAGTTCAATGGAATCAATGGATTCAACAGAATCGGCATCGTCAATCGCATCAACGTCATCTGCAGACGTCCCAATGTCGGAATCGCGAACTATGGGATCCTGAGCTCCGGCAACCATCCAATCGTCCGCGATCTCATCGATATGGTCGCGGTCGGACGTTTCGTGCAGCAGTTGCGCCACGGAACCGGCGTGCGCTCCCCCGAGTTCTGCGTCCGGTTCAAGCGCAAGCCACGGCCCCAATACGAAAGCCCGCTGCCATGCGCGCGGATGCGGCAACGTCAGGTCGGGGTCGGCGCTTTCCTGCCCGTCAAAGTCGATGATGTCCAAATCGAGCGTGCGCGACGTCCAATGGTCGGTGCGCACGCGACCATGCGAGGCTTCGATGCGCTGCAAACCGGCCAGCAGTTCGGCGGCCGAAAGCCTGGTATCCACGGACACGACCGCATTGCGGAATTCCGCAGTACCTTCCGGCATGCCCCATGCGTCGGTCCGATAGAGCGGCGACACCCCCGTCACCTGCGTGGAGGGAAGCCCATCAATACACCGAACGGCGTCACGCAAGGTGGCGGTCACATCGCCCTGATTGCCTCCCATGGCGATGATGGCATGATGCACCTGCCCATGTTCCGACGACCGCTCACGCGATGGACTGTCAACTGTTTCACGGGAACGTTCCACGGTCACGCTGACATCGTCGAACGGCACGGTGATCGGCGCATTCGGCTTATGCACGGTGACCTGCGTGCGGCACACGGCCGGAAAGCCGAGAATCATGCCGACGATACGATTGGCCAGCTTTTCAATCAAATCGACGTGTTCGCCTTCGATGATGGCCACGATGCCTTTGGCGACCGCACCATAGTCGACGGTGTCGTTCAGATCGTCGGAACGGCCGGCGGCAGCGAGGTCGAGGAACAGCGTGGCGTCCACCACGAAGGTCTGGGCCCGCTCATGCTCGAAGTCGAGCACGCCATGTTTGCCCGTCGCGCGGATTCCCGTCAGTCGAATCTGATCCATACCAGCCTTCCTTTGCCGTTCCTACGTTCCGTATTCCTATTATTTCCGCGATTGCGATGTTGTGACTATCTGCGATTCGCACGGTCACGCGTTCGCATACTCGCGCCATGCGTTGCCGACGGCGACCGCGTCGCGGCTTTTCGCCACGTCATGCACGCGCACGGCCCACACGCCATGTTCCGCGCACAGGGCGCTGATGGCCGCGGTGGCGTTGTCTTTTGAGGCCATGTCCGGCTCGGTCACACCGGCGCCGGCAAGCAGCGAGCCGACGAAACGTTTGCGGGACGCGCCGATCAGCACCGGATAGCCAGCCGCGTTGAACCGGTCAAGCGCCGCCAGAATCGGCAGGTTATGCTCCACGCCCGGCTTGGAGAAGCCCAGGCCCGGGTCGATGATGACCTGTTCGGCCCGCACCCCGGCTTCAAGCACCGCATCCACCTGACGCATCAGCTCGTCATGCACGTCATTCACCACGCCATGCTCGTAGCGGGAGGTGTCGGCGTCCGGCACATCGCCCGCGGCGCCGGCAAGCCAGCCACGCCAATGCTGCACGATGTACAGGCAGTCGGAATGGTCGGCCACCACATGCGGCAGTTCGCGGTCCAACTGGCCGCCGGACACGTCGTTGATGATCTGCGCGCCATGTTCGAGCGCGGCCAACGCCACCGAAGCGCGCGTGGTGTCGATGGACAGCACCGCCCCTTCGGGAATCAGCGCGTCCACAGCGCCCAGCACACGGGCCTTCTCGTCGGCTTCGCTGACGCGTTTGGCTCCCGGACGGGTGGATTCCGCTCCGATGTCGATGATGTCGGCACCGGCTTTCATCATCGCCTCGCCATGGGCTTTGGCCGCCTCCGGAGCAAGCCAGAGGCCGCCGTCGGAGAAGGAATCCTCCGTGATGTTGAGCACGCCCATCACCAACGTGCGCTGGCTATCATGAATCGCCTTCATATCAATCGCCATCGGTTTTCTTCCTTCATTCATTCCGTTCTTCCGTTCGGTTCTGTCCGATTCCGCCCGGTAAAGCGCACTTACGAATGGTTCGACAGAATCAGGCTCATCGCCTCGGTCCGCGTGGCCGCGTCGCGCATGCATCCTCGCACCGCCGAGGTGACGGTACGGGACTGCGCCTTCTTGACGCCACGCATGGCCATGCACATGTGGTCGCATTCGGTGACCACGATCACGCCACGCGCGTCGATGCCTTCCATCAACGCGTCGGCCACCTGCTGGGTGAGCCGCTCCTGCACCTGCGGACGGCGTGCGTACAGTTCCACCAACCGTGCCAGTTTGCTTAAGCCCGCCACTTGGCCGTTCTGCGGGATGTAGCCGACGTGGGCCACGCCATGGAACGGCAGCAGATGATGCTCGCAGACGGAGAACAGTTCGATGTCGCGTACGAGGACCATTTCGTCGGTGTCCACCTTGAAACGGGTTTTCAGCACTTCCTCTGGCCCGTGTCCGAGGCCGGCGAACAGCTCCTTGCACGCGCGCCCGATACGGTCCGGCGTGTCCAGCAGACCTTCACGGTCCGGATCCTCGCCGATGGACTTCAAGAACAGGCGCACGGCCTGGCGCACGCCTTCCTCGTCATAGCCGACAGGCCCGGCCGCATGAGCGGCACGGGCCTTGTCGTCGAAGAGGGTATCGAAATCGGTATCGCTCATCAGTTGGTCAATCCTGCGCTTTGCTTCAGCTTGTCGGGAATCGGGACCGGCGGAATGTCGGAATCGGGACGCTTCTCGTCGCTCAACCAGACCTCGCGCTTCGGCGCCTTCTTGATGTTGGCGAAGATGGCGGCAAGCTCCTTCTCGTTGAGCGTTTCCTTGACGAGCAGCTGACGTACCAGCTCGTCGAGGATGTCGCGGTTCTCGTTAATGACGTTCCATGCTTCGGTATGCGCGGTCTCCACAAGCTTGAGCACTTCCTCGTCGATGATTTCGGCGGTGTGCGCGGAGTACTTGTGGGTGAGCGCGCCGAGATCGCTTTGCTCGTCGTCGGACCACTTGATGGCGCCCAGCTTCTCGGAGAAGCCGTAGTCGAGCACCATCTGACGCGCGATGTTCGTGGCCTTTTCGATATCGTTGGAAGCACCGGTGGTCGGGTCGTGGAACACGACCTCTTCGGCGGTACGGCCGCCCATGGCGTACGCCATCTGATCGAGCAGCTGGTTGCGGGACATGGAGTAACGGTCCTCGGTTGGCATGACCGCGGTGTAGCCCAGTGCACGGCCGCGCGGCAGAATCGTCACCTTGGTCACCGGATCGGTGTCGTTCATGGCGGCCGCGACCAGCGCATGGCCACCCTCGTGATATGCGGTGTTGCGCAGCTCGTCGAGAGCCATGCCCTTGGAACGACGCTTCGGACCGGCCTGAACACGGTCGATGGCCTCGTCGATGGCGCGGTTGTCGATGAGCTGGGCGCCGGCACGGGCGCACAGCAACGCGGCTTCGTTCAACACGTTGGCAAGGTCGGCGCCGGTGAAGCCCGGCGTGCGCACGGCGATCATATGCAGGTCGACGTCCGGCACGAACGGCTTGCCCTTGGCGTGTACCTTCAGAATCGCCTCGCGGCCTTCCAAATCAGGTGCTTCGACGGCCACCTGACGGTCGAAACGACCCGGGCGCAGCAATGCCGGATCGAGCACATCCGGACGGTTGGTCGCAGCGATGATGATGAGGTTCGTATCGTTGTCGAAGCCGTCCATCTCGACGAGCAGCTGGTTCAGCGTCTGCTCGCGTTCGTCGTGGCCACCGCTCATGCCGGAACCGCCACGCTTGCGGCCGACAGCGTCAATCTCATCGATGAAGATGATGGCCGGAGCGTTCTTCTTGGCCTCATCGAACAGGTCACGCACACGGGAGGCGCCAAGGCCCACGAACATCTCCACGAAGTCGGAGCCGGCCATGGAGTAGAACGGCACGCCGGCCTCGCCTGCGATGGCGCGCGCCAGCAGCGTCTTACCGGTGCCTGGAGGGCCGTACAGCAGCACGCCGCGCGGAATGCGGGCGCCCAAAGCCTTGTAACGGGACGGGTCCTTGAGGAAGTCCTTGATTTCCTCGACCTCCTGCACGGCAGCGTCTTCGCCGGCCACGTCGGAGAACTTGGTGGTCGGGGTCTGGCCGTCGAGCAGTTTGCCGCTGTTCTTCTTGCCGCCCATGCCGAACATGCCGCCGGCGGCACCGCCCATACGGCTCATCAGGAACCAGAACAGGCCGAAGATGATCAGGAACGGCAACAGCGAGGTGAGCAGGTAGGTCCAAATGCTGGTCTGCTGCATGGACGCGGTCCAGCCCTTGGCCGGATCGGCCTTCTGCACGGCCTTGACCACGGCCGCGGACTGCGCATACGTGTAGTAGAACTGCACGTTCTTGCCGTAGTTGGTCACCTTGCCGGTGTCGGCGTTTTTCTTGGTGTAGTCGTTCTTCAGCTCAAGGCGGACGACCTGCTTGTTGTCCGTGATCTCGGCGTAGGTGGCCTTGCCCTGATTGATCAGCGCGAAACCATCTTTGGTGTCGATGGTTTTGGTGCCACCGCCGGCGAACATCTGGAACATCAGCACGACCATGACCACGAGCACGGCACCCCACAGCCAAGGGGACTGCCATATCGGGCGGTTCTCGTTGTTGTTGCCTTTGCCATTGTTCCCGTTATTGCCACGGTTGAACGGGTTGGTGAACGGGTTGCCGTTGTTACGGTTGTTGTTCGGGTTCGGATTATTGCCGTTACCCGGCCCTTGCGGGAAGCTCATGCTTGCACTCCTTGGTAGACGGACGGCTTGAGGACCGCGATCGAATCGAGGTTGCGGTAGCGTTCGTCAAAGTCGAGGCCGAAGCCGACGACGAACTCGTCCGGAATCTCATAGCCGGCGTACTTCACATCAACGTCCACTTCTCGGCGGGAAGGCTTGCTCAGCAAAGCGAAGACCTCCACGGAAGCGGCACCACGACGTTTCAGTTCTGCGACCAGCCACGCGAGCGTGCGTCCTGAATCAACAATATCCTCCACAATCAAAATGTGCCGTCCGCGAACATCGGCGGACAAATCCTGCCTGACTGTGACCTCACCGCTCGACACTGTGCCCGAGCCATAGCTCGAAAGGCTCATGAAGTCGATCTGTACAGGAATGCTCATGGCCTGGGTGAACGCGACCAGCGTATTCACGGCCCCTTTCAGCACCGCAACGAGCAGCGGATTCTTATCGCGGTAATCCTCGCTCGCGAGAGCGGCCATCTCGTGGATCTTGGCATCGATCTGTTCTTTGCTGACCAGCTCGTGGTCAATATCTTCCTCAACGTCAGCGATTCGCATGCGCTCCATCTTGGCACACGCGAATGACGTGTTTCTTGCGATTGGCTGAATAACCTCTGGGAAGTGAGACGCCGCCTTGGCCATGCCAATCGACGACCAGCCGGTCGATGGCGGCAATCTGGGCGGCGCTGGCGTTCACACCGGCCTGGCTCAGCGCGTGAGCGATGACCCGCAACCGAATCGCCTCTGGCTCACGTGCAATACGTTTGACGCCGATCATCAGGCCGATGCCATGGCCCGAATCGTTGGTATCGTCTGCAGCACAGGCTCGTGGCGTATCGGTCGATACCGCTGCCGACGATACC
>OIBW01000914.1_pt1 | contig 10308 bp, 6 predicted proteins | sample 1581131 | NCBI WGS metagenome assembly OIBW01 (sample SAMEA3882517, study PRJEB24775) | human gut metagenome | biome: human-associated habitat; feature: intestine environment; material: feces | place: Netherlands | collected 2009/2010 | reverse complement strand
GTCGTTCGCGAAATTCGCGGCGACCTGCAGGAACAACGCCACGCAACCGCACAGCACCGCCACCAAGATGAACCAGCCTGCGGAACGCTGGCATTCGCCGACCAGCGAGCCGAATTTCAATTCGCTCAAGTCATGCTGCCCGCCGAAGAACGGACACGGCTCATGCCATATATCGCCACCCTGCGAGTAGAGAAACACGCCCCGCCACGACAGCGCGGCCCCGATAACCACTGGGGCGATCGCCAGCGGCAGGGTTTTCAGGCGAGCGCCGCGAATCCAAGTCGATATTTCCATGAATCTCATGTTAGATGTTGGGTGTGCGAGAGTGTGCGAGGGTATGCAAAAGGGCGCTCCCGTATTGGGAACGCCCTTTAGTAATTGCTTTTTTATTTTTTTAAGGATGGCTCCGGCGGCACGGAAGCCCACAGGGCTTCCTCTTCGGCCGCCTCGCGTGAAGCCGAATATTGAACTGAGGCTCCGCCTCAGTTCAGCGGCTTCACAAGCGGGAAGGTGATGGTCTCGCGGATGGTGGCGCCGGTCAGTGCGATGAGCAGTCGGTCGATGCCCATTCCCATGCCGCCTGCCGGAGGCATGCCCACGCCGAGGGCCTCCAGGAAGTCCTCGTCGATGTCGCAGGCCTCCTCGTCGCCGGCGAGCGCGTCCTTGGCCTGGGCCACGAAGCGTTCGCGCTGCACGACCGGGTCGTTGAGCTCGGAGTAGCCGGTGGCCAGTTCGAAGCCGCGCACGTACAGATCCCACTTCTCGACCACGCCGGCCTTGGAACGGTGGCCCTTGACCAGCGGGGAGGTCTCGACCGGGAAGTCGCGCACGAAGGTCGGCTCGTACAGCTTGTCCTCGTAGAAGTGCTCCCACAGGTGTTCGACGAGCTTGCCGTGGTTCTCCACGTCGTCGCGTTCCACGCCGAGCTTGTCGGCGATCTCGCCCAGGTGCTCCACGGAGGTGCCGGGGTTGTCCGGACCGCCGTTCGGCACGATTTCCTCGCCCAGGGCCTCGGAAAGGGAGTCGTACATGCTGATGGTCTTCCATTCGCCGCCGAAGTCGTATTCGGTGCCGTCCAGCAGCGTCACCTTGTGGCTGCCGAACACGTCCATGGCGGTGTCCTGCACGAGCTGCTTGACGAGCGCGCCGATGGTGTCGTAGTTGCCGTAGGCCTGGTATGCCTCGACCATGGTGAATTCCGGGGCGTGGGTGGCGTCGACGCCCTCGTTGCGGAAGTCGCGGTTGATTTCGAACACGCGGTCGATGCCGCCGACGAGGCAGCGCTTCAGGAACAGTTCCGGCGCGATGCGCAGGTACAGGTCCAAGTCGAAGGCGTTCATATGCGTGGTGAACGGACGGGCCGCGGCGCCGCCGTGCACGGTCTGCAGCATCGGGGTCTCGACCTCGAGGAAGTCATGGTCGGCGAAGGTCTTGCGCAGGGAGGCGACGGCCTTGGAACGGTTGCGCACCATGTTGCGGATCTTCTCGTCCGCGATCATGCCGATGTACGGCTTGCGGGTACGGGTGTCCTCGTTCAGGTCCTTGTGCAGCGCCGGCAGCGGCTGCAGCGCCTTGGCGGCGATTGCCCATTCGGTGGCGAACACGGACAGTTCGCCGGTTTTGGAGGCGATCACTCGGCCCTTGATGAACAGGTGGTCGCCCAAGTCGACCAGCTGCTTGAACTGCTTCAGGGAGTCGGCGCCGATCTCCTTCTTGGAGATCATGCCCTGGATCTTGGTGCCGTCGCCGGCGGACAGCTGCACGAAGCACAGGCCGCCCGCGTTGCGCAGGAACAGCACGCGGCCGGCGATGCCGACCACGTCCTCGGTCTCGTCGCCCGCTTCGAGCTTGCCTTCATACTTGGCGCGGACCTCTTCGATGGTGGCGGTGACGTCAAGGGTCACCGGGTACGGCTGGATGCCTTCCTTAAGCATCATGGCGCGCTTGGCCACACGCATCTGCACCTGCTCCGGGTGGGCCAGCGGGCCGAATTCCTTATTGGACGGGTCCACGGCCTCGTCCAGCGCGGCGCCGCCGTTGATCTTGGCGCGAATCGCAGCATCCTGCTGCAGCAGCATTTCGGCGCGTTCCACCGTGGTCATGGTGGGAACTGCGGCCTCTTCTTCGTTCTGATTCTCTTGGGATTCGTTGGTCTCAGTCATAAGCCCCAAGTGTACCGAGAAGCCACTACACAACACGCGACACGCCGACCTTGCATACAGCGCCCAATCGTGTAATATATCCAACTGTTGCCAAACGGGCTGTAGCGCAGCTTGGTAGCGCGCTTCGTTCGGGACGAAGAGGCCGCGGGTTCAAATCCCGCCAGCCCGACAACTAAGGCGGAACTTCGGTTCCGCCTTTTTCTTTGCCTTTCCATCAAACCGACGCTTGGCACCGTCTCACCGTCGGTTTCGCGGGAATCGCAATATCGAACCGACGCTTGGCACCATCCAAGTGCTGGTTCGGCGGACAATCCAAAATAAGGAATCCCCATGAAGAGAAGCATTCTGGCGCTGGCCTCCGGCGCCTTCATCCTCGGCGCCGCCGAATTCGTGATGATGGGCATCCTGCCCCAGACGGCCACCGCCATGCATGTCAGCATTCCCGCGGCCGGCCATTACATCTCCGCATACGCCATCGGCGTGTGTGTCGGCACACTGATCCTGGTGTTCGGCCGCAAGGTGCCGCCGAAGCATCTCATCATCCTGTTCATGGCCATCGCGTTGGTCGGTAACACGCTCAGCGCCGTCTCCTTCTGCTCGCCGATGCTGCTGGTGGCGCGTTTCATTTCCGGCCTGCCGCATGGCGCGTTCTTCGGCACGGCCACGCTGATCGCCAAAACGCTTGCCGACAAGGGCAAGGAGGCGCAATCCGTGTCCATGATGGTGATGGGCCAGACGGTGGCCAACATGCTGGGCGTGCCCGCGGGAACGTTGCTCGCCGAGGCGATGTCCTGGCGGCTGGCGTTTGCGATTCTGGCCGCCTGGGCGCTTATGACGATCGTCGTGGTGATTTCGTGGGTACCGTCCATCGATCCGATCAAGGACGCCGGTATCAAGGGGCAGTTCCGCTTCCTCACCCATCCCGGCCCGTGGCTGATTCTGCTGGCCGTGCTCTTCGGCAATTCGGGCATCTTCTGCTGGTGGAGCTACGTGTCGCCGTGGTTGCAGAAAACCGGCGGATGGTCGGCGACGATGGTGCCGATACTGATGGTGCTCGCCGGCCTCGGCATGGTGGTCGGCGGCATCGTGGGCGGCAGGCTGACCGACCTGTGGAAGGCGGGCGCGACCGCGGCGCTATCGCACGGCATCGCCTTGTGCGGACTGTTGCTGGTCTTCCTGTTGCCCGGCAATCATGCGACCACCGCGTTGCTGACGTTCATCATCGGTTTCGCGCTGTTCTTCAATTCATCGCCACAGCAACTGCTGATGGTGCAGGCGGGCGGCGGCGAGCTGATTGCCGGTGCCGCCGTACAAATCGCCTTCAATTTCGGCAATGCGATCGGCTCCATCGTCGGCGGAGCGGCACTGACCGCGACGGCGATGAATTACCATTTCACCGGCATCGCAGGCGCGCCGATCAGCCTGCTCGCCGTCATCCTGCTGGTGCTCTACACCCGTCGCTACGAAGCCCGCGCCTAGCCCCATCCCAACCTTCCCATCCTTCTCCCCCAAATCCCATCTCAGCGTCGATCCCATCGCCCCCAATCCGCGAAACCGACGCTGAGGAGGGCCTAAGCGTCGGTTTGGCGGAAAAGGTGCGGCGAAACCGACGGCTGGAGGACGCTCAGCGTCGGTTTGGCGGAGGGGATGCGATGGAACCGACGTCTGCCCGCATCAACGGATTTCCACATATCCACAGGTGGATTGTGGAAGGGGTTATTGCGATTTTCCCCTGGTTTCGTGTTGATTTGCAGCACGAAACGTCGGTTGGCGATTACGAAATCGCGATTATACGCGGATTCCCCATGATTCCGTGTTTTCCGCGCCACGCACGCCGAATACGACTAGAGTGACGTACCGTGCGAAGCATTGTGAAACGAATTCTCGTCACCTGCGCGGCGACTACCGCGCTGGCACTTCTTCTGACCATGGTCCTATGCGCGCTCGGCAATGCGATGGCGCCGAAATGGCAGGTCGAGCCGTTCACGGAACATATCACGCTCACCACGACCAATACCGCTATCCAAGCCGTTGACCCGGCCACAGGTGCCGTGCTCAAAACCCCGCAGGAGGGCGCGTACCGCACCAAGGAAACGCATATCACGGTCGCGTTGGACGGCGGCAAAACCGTGAATGCCATCGTTCGCGAGCCGCTCGACGCGCCGGCAGATCGTCCCGCATGCCTGTTCCTGCACGGTTCGGGCACCGGCAAATCGTCGGAGGCGTTCGGCGACGTGGCGAACGCGATGGCGTCGGCCGGCATCACCACTCTCGTGCCGGACAAGCGGCTCGACAACTACACCATGCTGCACCGCGACTACGTGTCCAGCGCGCACGACTATGCGAAATCGCTGGAAATCCTGAGAAAATGGCCGGGCGTGAGCAGATCGGAAACCGGCATCTACGCCGAATCGGAAGGCACATGGATCGCCACCGTGCTGACGCAACAGCATCCGGATCTTGCCTTCGCCATCCTCACCTCTCCCCCGGTCGTTTCGGGCCGTCAGCAGATGACGCTCGCAGCCACCAATTATCTGACCGCCGCGGGCGCACCCGATGCCGTCAAGCAGCTTATTCCGCGCATCACCAGCCTTGGCACACAACGCATGGGACTCGCCTATGCGGATTTCGACGCGGCCAAATACCGCAGATCGCTCACCATGCCGCTACTCATCAACTATGGCGTCAAGGACACAGCCATGCCGGTCGAACAGGGCGCGCGGCTGCTGATCAAAGCCGCAAACCAGGCTGGCAATACGAATGTGACGCTGCGGTATTATGACGCGAACCATCAGCTTCGAACCGGTTCGAATCAGACGGTTCCGGGACTGCCGTTGGAACCGCATTACACGCACGATCTGGAGGATTGGATCAACGCGGTGACGAGCGGCACGGGCGCGAACGGCTGGGCAACGCCGATGATCGCCGGAACGCAGCCGAATCAGACGGTCGCGGCACCGCTGAAGACCCCGCCCGCGCTGGTGAAGTCGATGGGTGTGATTGTCGGCGCAATCGCGGTTTGCCTGCTCTGCGCGCTGCTGGCGATGTGCGGCGCGCCAATTCTGCTCATCGCCGGCTGGGTGCGCGAGCGCCGTGCGTCACGGCGGGTATCGCACTATTCGGCTTCGACGGAACCGGCGGAGCCAACGGATTCGACTTCAATGTTTTCAACGGATGCGACCACATCGACAGGTCCATCCACACAACCGAATGCGGCACGTCCAATCGCAATAACCGACCATCGATTCCCGGTCGGCATGCGCGTCGCACTGGCGCTCAACACCCTCCTTGCCGTCGGCACGACCGGCGTGTTCCTGGCGTATCTGGTCACCGTCATCATTGATGCGATCTCGTTGACCGACAATTCGGCGGTGCTTGCCAAGAACTGGCATGCCATCGTCATGCTCACATGGCTGAGCCTTGTCGCGTTCGCCTGGCTGTTGGCGGAAATCATCGTGGACGCGTGCCGTCGTCATGCTAGGAATCGCGCGATTGCAAGCATAGATGACGATGCGGATATGAATAATGGCCACGATGCCGCAGCCGGAAGCCGATGCGATATAGGAAAAGATGGAAAAGCATGCATCGGATCCGGCCATGTCATCGTGGCCACGTGTGTGGTGGTGTCGGCGGCGCTATCGTTGGCGCTGCTGGCTTTCTGGGGACTGTTCTGCTGACTGGCGTTCCCGTCGGCGCAGACGCACCGCGGCGACGACGGCCCAGACCACGGAAATGATGAGCAGCAGCGCGCCGAGACCGCCGACCACGTAGAAGAACAGCGTCGAGGGATTCGGCATCCACCGCCATGCGCCGATGGGCAGCAGGCACAGCATGGACATCAGGCCGATCAGGCAGAAGAACACGCCCAGCACGATGGTTCCGGTGCTTGGTCCGGATGGGCGGATTACCAGCTCGCCGTCCGTTTTGCCGATGCGCACTTGCTTGGAGGGGTCGACCGGCTCGGCTGATTTGGCTGGATCAGCCGATTTGACGGAACCGGTCGGACGTGCCGAACGGCCCGCAAAGCTTCCGCGCATGTCTTGTCCGGAGGTTTCCAGCGATTCGGCCTCGTCCTGCGATTCGAACTTCCTCTGCGCTTCCGGACCGCCGTCGAACGGCTTCTGGAACGATTCGGTCTTCGCCTCGCCCGGATCGTCGACGGCCGGCAGGGTTTCCGTGGGCTCGTCCGAGACCTCCGCGATTCCCATGACGTCGGTCAACGGCACTTCACGGGTTTTCTCGTCACTCATTTCGTTTCCTTTCCGCTGGCGCTTTTCCCGACGTTCTTTCCATCGACGCTGCCATGCGATTGGCCGCCCGTCGTTCCCACTGGCAGCTTGCTGTCGGACGTGTACTGCATGGTGACACTGCCGCCGACCGTTCCATCGACGTTGACATACAGATCCGGTTCCTCCGGAGCCTTGTCCGAATCGATCGACGGCCAATACCACTTGTTCTCGTAGATCGTTTTGAATGCCTTGTCGAGATCCGTGCCGGCGTATACCGAATCCTGCGAATCGTTCTCCGTATCCGAACCGGCATCGCCCGCATCATCATCGCCGGAATCGTCGAAATCGGTGGTGCCGTTGAGCGCCGGAACGCCCTTGTTCACGCCATGATGGCCGAGTCCCGAATCATCGTTCTCATCGAGGGACAGGCCCATGAAGCCCGTGCCGTTGAAGAACGTAATCCCGTCCGGCCCTCCTATGTAATCCGTGACGTTGGTGTAGCCGTCGTCCGGATCGCTGACCGACCACTGGCATCCGTCCGGCAGCGTGACCACCACCTGGGCGTTCACCACCACCAGATTCAGCTTCCCTGTCGGACATGAGCTTTCGCCGTACGTGCCGTCGTTGAGCTTGACCTTGTGCTTGCCATGCGCTGCCGGATATCCGCTCAAATCGATGTCGAGCACATCGTTGGCGTAGTTCTTGCCGACCACCACCAGTCCCTGTTCGTATCGTTTCATCTGGGCGTCGCTGGTGTCGCTCCATGTCACGATGCCGGAGACCGTCGTGCGGCGGTAGTCATTCGACATCATCCAATCGCGGCTTTCCCATGCCACCGCACTCGTGCAGAACGTCATCACCACGGCCATGAACGCCGCGCACCATGCCAGCGGATGCAGGCCGCCGGTGCGACGGCCCATGCAACCAAGCACGACGATCACCACGCCGATTCCCAGGCAGATGCCGCCGCAGCACAGTGTGGCGAGACGCAGCACGCGCAAGGCGTAATCCCAATCAACCGGCATCGTAATGGCGTACCAGCCAGATCCGGCGATCGCCAGCAATGCCAAGCCAAGCGTCACCAGTACCAGCAGCGGTCCGGCCGGCTTGCGGCGGGCGCGTTTCGACTGCGGCGCCGCCACCGTCGGCGGAGCGGTGAAGGTCGGCGGCACATTGGCCGTGGCAAACGCTGCAGGCGGGTTCACCGGCTGCTGAAACGTCTGGTATGGCGATTGGACGGGACGCGCGTACCGCTGGTAGCCGGAAGGCGCGGGACACGTCGGCTGCGGCATGTTTGCAGTGGTGGCCGTGTTCGTGGACATCGGCTGCGGCATATATTGCGATTGCGCAGGCCGCACCGGCTGTCCCGGCTGAACGGGCTGAGCAGGCTGCCCAGGCCACGATCCGCCCTGCTGCGGCGGCTGCCAGCTCGCCGCATACGACTGGCGGTTCACCAGCAGCCAGAACACCAGCACGGCCACGCCGAACGCCAGCCATCCGGCGCCGGGCAGGCACAGCGCCACCGCGGCGCATACCAGCGCGCCCGCGCAGTTCCAATCCCAATGGCCGTTGACCAGCTCCTCGCACAGGATCCGGCCATCCGTCTCGTCCGGTAGCAGGAACCAGGCCAATGCGTAGAACGCCGCTCCGGCGCCGAACAGTAGCGAGGTGAGAATCACCAGCGCGCGGACCAGGGTGGCGTTCCATCCCAAGCGGCGCGCCACGCCGTCGCACACGCCTGCGATCCACCGGTTGCGGCCGCGCGTGATCCGGCTGGAGCGGATCCATGCGAAGAATCGATTGCCGCGATTCGGCTGCGGCTGATACATCGGCGGCCGTGGCTGCGATTGCGGTTCGGCAGAACCAGCGGCACTGCCGCCTTGCGGATTGTTGTTTGCGTTGCTCATATCTCCATTACAGCAATCCGCAGCCGTCATACGTATCGGGGAACACCCTGAATCTGCCCTGAACACCAGCTGAAAGCCCTGAATCGGCATCCCCGACAGGGCACAATGGAAGCATGAAGTCCTTAGCCAAACCGCGATACACGCAGGAACAGTACGACCAGGCCAGCGCGGTCTACATGCGCTGGTGCTACGTGCAGGCCCTGCGCGAAGGCCGTCCCGTGCCGTCCAAGCCGGCGCGACTGCCGTTGCTGCGCCCGACGTACGGCCGCGAGGTCGCTGGCGTGGCCAAGGCCGTCAGCATGCATCTGGGCGTGTCCGTTCATCTCATCCGTTTCATTTTCGTGGTCACCACGTTTTTCTTCGGTGCGGGCGCGATCGCCTATATTTTTCTGTGGATCACCGTACCCGTCGGAGACCCGGTCCAGCAGGCGTACGTCATCGCCGGCAGCCAGCCCGTCGAGAACGCGCCGCTGTCCCACGGCAACGTGAGGAACGTAAGAAACCTAAGGAACGTCGGAAACGGCGGCGCGCAATCGCAAGACAGCGACGGCAACGCGGACGGCATGCAATCCGGCAGCGGAGCACAATCGTCCGAAAGCCTGGAACAGATGTTCGCCAACGCGCCGAGACCCGCGCTGCTGGCCATGGCGGGACTGCTTATGCTGGGCCTATGCGTGGCGATGGCGGCGAAAGGCATTGAAGGCACGCTGATTGTGCCGTTGCTGCTCGGCGTGGTCGGCGTCGGCGTCTCCTGGCTGCGGTTCAACGCGAAGGACGGCCAATTATGGACGATGCTCGGCGGCATCGCGGTCATTTTCGTCGCGTACGCGATCTACATCGCCACCCACGTGCGCATTATGCAGTCCGCACGGCACGCCACGTTCACCATGCTCGTCGCCGGTTTGGCGCTGCTTGTCGGCGTGTTGCTGGCGATTGTGCCGTGGATTATGACGCTGGTGCGTGATTTGGGCACGGAGCGCGCGCTGAAGGAACGCGAGGAGGAGCGCGCCGATATGACCGCCCACCTGCACGACGGCGTGCTGCAGACGCTGGCGCTGATCCAGTTGCATGCCGATGACCAGCAGACCGTGTTTTCACTGGCAAGGCAGCAGGAACGCGAGTTGCGCGAATGGCTATATCAGGAGCGCACCACGTCGGACCGTTCCGTCAACGCCGGTTTGAAGCAGATCGCAGCGCATGTGGAGGACACGCACGGCAAGCCGATCGAGGCGGTGACGGTGGGCGACGCGCGGCCGAGCGCGCAGACCGACGCGTTGTTGGATGCCACGCAGCAGGCGCTCGTCAACGCCGTGACGCATGGCGGCGAACCGGTGTCCGTCTACTGCGAGGCCGGCGACAAGCTGGTGGAGGTGTTCGTACGCGACCATGGCGACGGCTTCGACGTCGACGCCATTCCAGCGAATCGCTTGGGCATCCGCGAGTCCATCATCGGACGTATCAAGCGCCGCGGCGGTACAGTGGAGATTGTGTCGAGGCCCGGCTGGGGCACGGAGGTGCGCATGCACATGCCGATTTCAGGAGCGGCGGAGGATGCGGACAGCGCTACGACCACCACAGCGGACGGCGATACGGGCGTGCAATCGGCGCAATGAACACGGCACATGCAGCAGGTGCGGCAATGAATCAATCGAACCAAGGAGCAGGAATGAGCGAGCGGGAACAGCGCATCAGAATCGCCGTCGTGGACGACCATGAGATGTTCCGCGCGGGCGTGATCGCCACGTTGCAGCCGTATTTCGACGTGGTCGGACAGGCGGCCGACGTGGAGGGGTCAGTGGCGATGATCGCGCAGACCAAACCGGACGTGGTGCTGCTGGATGTGCATGTGCCGGGCGGCGAGGGCGGCGGCGGCACCGAAATCCTTACGAAATCACGGCCTTACTCCCCCAATACCGTGTTTCTTGCGCTGTCTGTTTCCGATTCGCCGCAGGACGTCGGTTCGGTGATTCGCGCCGGCGCGCAGGGATACGTGACCAAGACGATTTCCGG
>OIBW01000909.1_pt1 | contig 10373 bp, 9 predicted proteins | sample 1581131 | NCBI WGS metagenome assembly OIBW01 (sample SAMEA3882517, study PRJEB24775) | human gut metagenome | biome: human-associated habitat; feature: intestine environment; material: feces | place: Netherlands | collected 2009/2010 | reverse complement strand
TACTTTGAGGTGATTGTATGGGAATTTTTGATATAAAGAACACAGACATTTTCAGCAAGGACTATGACTCTGCAAACGCATGGCTTGAGTATAACATTTTTAATGAATGTACAAAGGACGAAAACGGAGAGTCATTTGATGAGTCTGATGAAAATAATTTTTGGGATTATTTAAAGAAAAATAAATAAATAATAAGTTACAAACAGCGACCGCAGAGTGATATGCTTTGCGGTCGCTTTTATGTGTTGTTCACACACAAGGACACTCGGCATAATATGAGGGTGTAGAGAATAACTTGATTTACGGGTGTTGTGTATGAAAAAGAGCGACATAAGAACATTTGGCATAATCGGCGGTGACAAGCGACAGCTTTTTCTTGCAAAATCAATTTCTGACAGTTGTTACGATGTTTTGCTCGGCGGATTTGACAGTCTTGAAAGCTACGGTTCATTGAGCCTTTGCAATGTTAAAAAGGCAATTTCGGAAAGTGACGCATTGATTTTTCCGTTGCCGTCAATAAGGACAGACGGAAGTCTTAACACTCCGTTTTCAAACGAGAATATTTTGCTTGACGGTGACGATATTGAAATTATCCTTAAAAAGCCTGTTTTTACTACGATGAAAAGCAGATTTTTAAAGGCATATCCAAGGCTTTCCGACGGTGAAATTTTTGATTACGGAGCAAGAGATGATTTTGCAATTCTCAACGCATTGCCTACAGCAGAGGGTGCAATTGAATGTGCAATGAGAGAATATGAGGGTACGATTTCGGGCAGTAAGTGTCTTGTTACGGGATTCGGCAGAATCGGAAAAATTCTTGCTCACAAGCTTGTTTTACTCGGAGCAAATGTTACCGTGAGTGCAAGAAAGCCGTCAGACCTTGCATATGTAAAAGCACTCGGCTACAATGCACTTAATACGGAAAATCTAAGAACGGTAAAGCGGTTTGACATTGTTTTCAACACAATTCCGAGGTTGATTTTTGACAGGGAACTTCTTATGAATACCGACACAAACACCCTTATTATAGACCTTGCGTCCCTGCCGGGAGGGGTTGATTTTGATACCGCAGAAAAACTCGGAATTTATGCCGTTAGGGCATTGTCGCTCCCCGGAAAATGTGCTCCGAAAACGGCAGGAGAAATTATAAAAACTACTGTATTTGACATCATCAAGGAGGTTTACAGGTGACAAAAGCAACCATAGGATTTGCAATGTGCGGTTCCTTTTGCACCTTTTCAAAGGCTTTTACGCAAATGCAGAGGCTTGTTGACTCAGGCTATGATGTTATTCCGATAATGTCGCAAAATGCCTTTTCAACATCAACTCGTTTCGGAAAAGCGGAGGAAACGGTAAAGAGGGCAGAAGAAATAACGGGCAAAGCTGTTCTACACTCGGTTGTGCAGACAGAACCGATAGGACCTAAAAAAATGTGCGACTTGCTTGTGATTGCACCGTGTACGGGCAACACGCTTGCAAAGCTGTCGCTTGGAATTACCGACACGGCGGTAACAATGGCGGCAAAGTCGCATCTGAGAATTTTAAGACCTGTGCTGTTGTGCGTTGCAACAAATGACGCTCTCGGTGCGTCGGCACAGAACATCGGCAGACTTCTCAATACGAAAAATATTTACTTCGTTCCTTTAAAACAGGACGATTGCATCAAAAAACCAAATTCGCTTGTGGCTGATTTTGATAAGCTTGAAGATTGCGTAACCCTTGCATTGCAGGGAAAACAACATCAGCCGATTTTTTTATAACAGAACAACAGCCGTCTTGAAATGCAAATTTTCAATACGGCTGTTATTTGAGTTGACAATTAAAAAATAATGTAATAACATAAAGTAAAGTATTTCTGCTGAACAGGAGTGGGTATTTAATGAGAAAAAGAGTAAACAAAATTATTTCTGTTGCACTATCGGCAACTCTTGCGTTCGGTGTGTTTACAGCATTGCCGATGTCGGCAAATGCGGTTGTATCAACGGCAAGCGAGGTAAGTGCGGAGGCAATTCCAAAACATGAGCTTTATAAAAGCTATACATATGGCGGATACAAATATCGCATTGTGGGTCAGAAATCAAACGGAAGATTTAACGCATGGATTGAATCTTATTCCGGTAAGTCTGCAAGCGTCAATGTTCCTGCGTCAGTCGGTGATTGTGATATGGTCGGCATTGACAACAATTGTTTTTCGTTTAACAAAACTTTGAAAACAATTATTGTTCCCAAGGGCATTGCTGAAATTGGTTCAAGTGCATTTCTCGGCTGTACCGCACTTACAAGTGTAAGCCTGCCGAGTACACTGACAAAAATAAATTTTTGGGCATTTAAAAATTGTACAAGCCTTTCGACACTTTCAATTCCGTCAAGCGTTGTTTCGATAGGTGATAACGCATTTGACAATTGCCTTTGGTACACAAATCAATCTAACGGAATTGTTTACGCAGGAAAAGTTGCGTATAAGTACAAGGGTAAGCTTGCGGATAACAGCTCTGTTACGATAAAAAGCGGAACTGTTTCAATAGCCGATTATGCCTTTACGGACCAAAAGCTTACATCAGTCACACTTCCGTCAAGCCTTGTTTCAATCGGTGAACAGGCGTTTTCATACACTAATCTCAAAACTGTGACAATTCCGAAAAGTGTAAGCTCAATGGGTTATAATCCCTTTGCGTACTGTTCACAGCTTTCAAGCATTACGGTTCAAAGCGGAAACACAAACTTCTATGTTCAAAACGATTTACTTATCGCCAAGAATCATATGTATTCAGTAACAAAAGATATTACTGATCCTGATGCACCTTCTACGGAATCAAGAAGCTACACATCTTATGCTCCGTACGGCTCGGTTGTGATATCGTTCCCGTCAGCATCAACGCTGAAAACTGTTACAATTCCCGAAACGATTAAGGCAATAGGCAATTATGCTTTTGCAGGAAGTAAAATCGAAAAACTTACTTTGAACAGCGGACTTGAATCTATTCTCACATCTGCTTTTTCAGGTTGCACAAACCTTTCATCGGTGAACTTTTCCGACAGTATTATCAGCATTTGCGACAGTTCGTTTGAGAAATGTACTTCACTTAAAAATCTGAAATTCGGCAAAAATCTTGAATTTATTTCATACTATGCCTTTTATAACTGCCAAAATCTTCAATCGGTGACAATCGGGGAAAATGTAAAGGCAATTTGCTGTGATTCATTCGGCAATTGCAATGCTCTTGTAATTAACGGTAAGATTGGATCAACAGCAGAAACCTTTGCCAAAAAGTACGGCTACAAGTTTAATTCATCAGAAGTCACAAGACTTAAAGGCGATGTTGACAATAACGGTATTATTAATGTAGTTGACGCTACCAATATTCAGAAATATGTTGTTAATCTTACAGATGAAAATGGAAATAAGTTTATTGATGTCAACAATGCGGAAGATGTGTATGTCGCAGATGTAAACGGTGACGGCATTATCAATGTTGTAGATGCAACGCTTATTCAAAAGTATCTCGTAAGACTTGTGGAGTCACTTTGATAATTAAACAATTTAATAAATAAAAACAACAGCCGTCTTGAAATGCAAATTTTCAAAACGGCTGTTATTTTATGTTTGGATTGTCTGTGCGACAGGTCAGATAATCAAGGCTTGTGCCGTAGCAGTCGGCAAGTTTAATGAGCAGGGAGAGGGGTATTTCTCTTTCGCCCCGTTCATATTTTGAGTACAGCGACTGGTCGCACATAAGAACCTTTGCAACTTCTTTTTGCGTAAGGTCGTTGTCCTCACGCAAATCTTTTATTCTCAGTTTCATTTCATCACCGAATAAATTATAAAATAGTACATAGTAACCTATTGACTTTTAGGACAAATTGTCCTAAAATATAATTGCCTGAAAAATGAGAAAACAAACGGCATTATCTTTGCGGTACTCATATAATCGTATTTATCATAAATTGTGTATTATTATTTGCACAAGTGTCCAATGAACCGCAAATACGAGTTGATGATTACTTTGAAAAATTTAATTCACCTTAAATAAGAGCGTTGCTTAAATAAAAATAATATTTTATCTGTATATATATATTGACAAATACCGCAAAATGCAGTAAACTAATGGCATAAAATATCATAAAAATCCCGAAGAGCATCTTCGGGACGAATAGCTTGCCGATTTAATTGTGCGTATAATTCGGTAAGTCTTTGTTGTCAGTCAGCCCCAAAATATAGTCGGTGCTGGTGTGATAATGTTTTGCGAGGCAAATCAAAACAACGGTGGGGATATCACGCTGACCAAGTTCATAATTGCTGTAAACCTGTTGTGAACAATGCAGAATTTTGCTAACTTCTTTTTGCGTGAGGTCGGCATCTTCCCTCAGTTCCCTGATTCTTTTATACACAGAATTCACCTCGCATACAGTATAGCATACCGCAGATTGTTGTATTGCAATATACCGCAAAATGCAGTAAAACAGCAATGGTATTTTGGGTTAATTTTTAAATAATTATTCAGAGGGGAATGGTGTTTAAAACAAAAATATTAATCTTGCATATCAGATAAAACAATAAAATGATGGAGGAAATTATGAGAAAACATTCAAAATTTATTACGATTTTGCTGTCTGCTTTGTTGGCGGTATGTCTTGTGCAGACAGTATTTGTTCAGGCATTTGCAACCGAAATGGACGATGATGATTTTGGTTGGGGCAATGCATCAACAAGTGATGAAGCAGAGAAGGTATATCCTGTTTCAATGGAAGTTGTAAAAGCACCCGAAAGCGTTACTGTTAATGAAAACTTATCTAATAAAAATCGAATTACCGATAGCACTTTCTGGAGCAATGTTGTGTTGCACATTGTTTACAGCAACGGTGAAGAATATGATGTAAACTGTGACGGCATTGACAGCGAGGGCGGTATTGACGGCTATAAGGGAAAAATAGACTATTATATAAGTTCTGAAAATGAGGATACATTCAGTTTTTATATAACATATGAGTATGCCTATGATGAAGAGGAAGAAGTGCATACAGTGGTTACAGCGGAATTTTCTGCCGAGAAAAAGGTAGATCCACATACTATTGTAAGATATGAATTAACAAAGCTTCCAAACAGAGTGTTTACAGAACCGCTTTATACTTGTAGCTTAAACGATATTTTGGCTAATAATGAGGAATTAGCACTTAAACTTGATGCTAAGAAATCTATTTCACATAATATTGACGGAATGGAAGTTACCTTCTATTACGCAAACGGTGAAAAGGGCGGCACGGTAACTTTTGACAGCAGTATGATATATGCTGGTATGCCGTGGTATGCAATGTACTCTGCATCAAATGTAGATGAATACGGTAATTTCGTAAGCATTCTTGTTAGAGATGAAGGCAATTACAAATTTACTGTATCTTTTGATATTTTTGATGAAGGAATTACCTACACCGCAAAATCAGCATCTAATCCTAACCCGTCAATTAAGCCTGTAAGCACAGAAGACACTCCTGCAAAGCCGAGCGGTAACATTTCTTCCGCAACAAGTGATGTTGCAACAAATGACAATGCAAACAATAACAACAGCACAAACGGCACAGCTAACAACGGTGTTGTTGCAACAGGCAACTTTGCAACTCCTGCAATTATCACAGTAGTTATGCTTTCGGCAGTTGCAGTTATGTTTGTATTTAAAAGAAAAAGAATGTTTTAATTTTGTGTGATTGTGTGAATTGATTTTATTGCCATACAATTTTTCAAAGCACCTGACATTAATTTGTCGGGTGCTTTTTGTATGATGAATGTTGCGGTTCGCCGCTACAGAATGGCATTATCTTTGCGGTATTTATATAATCGTATTTATCATAAATTCTGTGCCGTTACTCGCGGGCGCCCAATGGGACGCCCCTACAGAATGGTATTATCTTTGTTCCTTTTATAAGGTTTGTATTACCGTAATGTTTGCACTTTTACTTTTTGGGCGGTCACAGACCGTTGATACAAAATTAAATTTATAACAAAACTGCACAAAAATTTATGGATAAAGACAGCGTGGGGTATTGCTCATGCTGTCTTTTTGTGTTAAAATTGTAGATAACAAAATGAAATAACGAAGGATTTGTCTATGAAATATTGTTCAAAATGCAAGCGACTGCATAATGATGAAGAAACAGTCTGCAAAAACTGCAAGGCTCAGCTTAAAACAATAACCGATGAAAACACTCCCGTGTATCTGCTCACGGCATCGGGCTTTGAATTGCAGAGAGTTAAAGCCGCACTTGAGGACAGCACCGTTCCGTGTGACGCTACAATCAAGAAGTGCATGGAAAATAAATACAGTAAAAGCATTAAGGCTTACACGGGTTATGATGATTTGACCTATGATGTCTATGTTCCGTATTCGGCTTATGAAAAGGCATTCGACACCTGTGTCGGAATCGGCGCAATCAAGCTTGAGGGCGAAGAAATTCTTGACGAAGATGTTGAATACACCGAGAATGACGGCGAAACGCTTGACGAGCAGTTTGAAAAAATGACGGGTGCAAAGCGTACAACCGTAAGAATTGTCAGCGCATTACTGCTTTTGCTTATAGTTGCAGGCGTTGTGTTCGGAACAGATGCAATAATGAATTTTATTAAAGAATTTTTCGGATAATTCGGTATCCGATTTTGAGTTAATATTTAGTTAAAATGAATGAAATTACGGAGGTTTTTTTACAATGAAACAGGAAACAAAGTGTTTGCATTCAGGCTATGTGCCTAAGAACGGAGAACCCAGACAGATGCCAATTTATCAAAGCACCACCTTTAAGTATGATTCAAGTGACGCAATGGGCAGACTTTTTGACCTTGAGGACAGCGGATATTTTTATACCCGTCTGCAGAACCCGTCAAATGATATGACTGCCGCAAAAATTGCCGACCTTGAGGGCGGCATTGCCGCAATGCTCACATCAAGCGGTCAGGCGGCTAACTTCTTTGCACTTTTTAACATCTGCGAAACAGGCAGTCACATTGTTGCATCGTCTGCAATCTACGGCGGTACATATAATCTGCTCGGTGTTACAATGAAGAAAATGGGCATTGATGTTACTTTTGTCGATCAGGATCTTCCCGAAGAAGAGCTTGCAAAGGCTTTCAGACCAAACACAAGGGCAATGTTCGGTGAAACAATTACCAACCCGACCGTGTCTGTTCTTGATATTGAAAAGTTTGCAAGACTTGCTCACTCACACGGTGTTCCGCTTATTGTTGACAACACTTTTGCAACTCCTGTCAATTGTCAGCCGATTAAGTGGGGTGCTGACATTGTTACTCACTCAACCACAAAATATATGGACGGTCACGGTGTTTCTGTCGGCGGTGCAATTGTTGACAGCGGCAACTTTGACTGGCTGAAATATGCCGACAAATATCCGGGACTTACAACTCCCGATGATTCATATCACGGCATTGTCTATGTCGAAAAATTCGGCAAGCTCGGCTACATTACAAAGGCTACTTCTCAGCTTATGCGTGACCTCGGTTCAATCCAGTCACCGCAGAATGCTTTTTATGTTATGAACGGTCTTGAAAGTCTTCATGTGAGAATGGAAAGACATTGCAAAAATGCTCTTGAAATTGCAAGATTCCTCAAGGCTAATGACAAGGTTGCGTGGGTTGATTATCCCGACCTTGAAGATGACAAATATCACGCACTTGCTGAAAAGTATCTTCCGAACGGCTCATGCGGTGTACTTTCTTTTGCGGTTAAGGGCGGAAGAGATTGTGCTGTTAAATTTATGGACAGCTTAAAGCTCTGCGACATTGAAACTCATGTTGCAGACGCAAAGACCTGTATTCTTCATCCCGCAAGCCACACCCACCGTCAGATGACGGATGAACAGCTTATTGAGGCAGGTGTTGCACCCGACCTTATCAGACTTTCGGTAGGTCTTGAAAATGTTGATGATCTTATTGACGACATCAGTCAGGCTCTTGATAAGATTTAATTTTCTTTAAAAGAAATTATATATAAAATTGCAAAATAAATTTACGGAGGGTTGAATATGTCAGCTTTTGTATCTGCGGTTATTGTTGCGGCAGGCGGTTCTGTGAGAATGGGAATTGCCGACAGCAAGCAGTTTATTCCGCTTTTGTCACGACCTGCAATTGAATACACCCTGAAGGCATTCCAAAAATGCCACCTTATCAAAGAAATTGTAATTGTCTGCCGTGAACAGGATAACGACAGAATCAATAAAATTATCGAGCTTAACGGTTTCAACAAGGTTTCAAAACTTGTCAAGGGCGGTGACAGCCGTGCCGACAGCGTGCGTAACGGAATCGGTGCGTGCAGTGAAAACGCCAAATACTATGCTATTCATGACGGTGCAAGACCGCTTATTACCGTTGAAGAAATTGAGCGTGTTGTTGAGGCGGCTTTTGATACGGGTGCGGCAACTCTCGGAACTTCCGTAAAAGATACAATCAAGGTTGTTGACGGTTTCAATAATATAGAAAGCACTCCTATCCGTTCACAGCTCCGTGCAGTTCAGACTCCGCAGGTTTTTGAGCGTGATTTGTACCGCTTTGCTCTTGAAAATGCCGGCGATAATATCATCAACTTTACAGACGATTGTTCGCTGATTGAAAACATGGGCGGCGAGGTTCTTGTTGTAAAGGGCAATGAGGAAAATATTAAACTGACAACCCCGATTGACATTGTGATTGCCGAGAGTATTCTCAAGTCAAGACAACAGGGTTGATTGTGCAAAGGAGATTTATATGAGAATCGGTCACGGATATGATGTGCATAAATTTGCCGAGAACAGAAAGCTGATAATCGGCGGTACAGAGATTCCCTTTGAACTCGGACTTCTCGGTCATTCGGATGCCGATGTGCTTGTTCACGCAATTATGGACGCACTTCTCGGTGCGGCGGCTCTCGGTGATATCGGAAAGCTGTTTCCCGATACAGATGAAAAGTATAAGGGCGCAGACAGTATTCTTCTTTTGAAAGAGGTGTGCCGTGTGCTTGCCGATTATAACTACAGAATTGTCAATATCGACTCAACCGTTATTGCTCAACAGCCAAAGCTGAAACCGCATATTGACGAAATGAGAAAAAATATCGCCAATGCCTGCGGAATTGATATTTCTCTCGTCAGCGTTAAGGCTACTACCGAGGAAAAGCTCGGCTTTACAGGCAGACTTGAGGGCATTTCCGCTCACGCAGTTTGTCTTATCGAGCAGTACTAAAAAGTTACAGCTTTAAAAATGCACATATTTTATTACATACATTCGACACCTTGTTCATATTAATGAACGAGGTGTTTTTTATGTTAAGAAAGGCATTTGTTTCAATAACATTGTGTGCAGTGTTTTTATTGTCGCCGTTTGTCGGATTAAAAGTGAATGCTCTCAGTGCAGACAGCATATCCGCTCCGTCTGCCGTGCTAATGGAATCGTCAACAGGCAAAGTTCTTTTTGAGAAAAATCCGCATGAGCAAAGACCGTGTGCGTCCGTAACAAAGGTAATGACGCTTTTGCTCGTCTTTGAGGCTGTTGACAGCGGAAAATTAAGCCTTGACGATGAAATTACTGCATCCGAACACGCCGCAGGAATGGGCGGAAGTGACATTTGGCTTGAAAAAGGCGAAACCATGAGTGCGGATGATATGATAAAGGCAACGGTTGTTGTATCTGCCAACGATGCGGCGGTTGCGCTTGCGGAGCATATCAGCGGAAGCGAGGACGCTTTTGTTGAAAAAATGAACAGCCGTGCCAAAGAGCTCGGAATGAACGACACCGTTTTCAAAAACTGTAACGGACTTGACGAGGAGGGGCATATAACCTCTGCCTATGATGTTGCGCTTATGTCAAGAGAGCTTACAAAGCATGAGAAAATTTTTGACTACACATCAATTTGGCTCGACAATCTTCGCGGCGGTAAAACTCAGATTGTCAACACGAACAAGCTGTTGAAAACCTATAACGGAATTACGGGATTGAAAACAGGCACAACCAACGATGCGGGTTGCTGTATGTCTGCAACCGCAACAAGGGGAGATGTTTCGCTGATAAGTGTTGTTCTCGGCTGTAAAACAGGCAAAGAGCGATTTGCAGATGCGGCGGCACTTCTTGATTACGGCTTTGCAAATGTTTCTGTAAAAGAATTAACACTTCCCGAAGATATGCCGAAAAGCATTGAAGTGAACGGCGGTATGGCTGACAGCGTAAAGCTTGAATGTAAGGTTTCTTCAAAAATAGTGGTTGACAAAGAAAACGGTGCTAAAATTACAACCGAAATCGACCTGCCCGACAAGATTGACGCTCCCGTTGAAAAGAATAGGAAGATAGGTACGCTTACATATCTTGTCAATTCAAAAAAGGTGCAGAGCTTTGATATTTGTGC
>OIBW01000907.1_pt1 | contig 10389 bp, 4 predicted proteins | sample 1581131 | NCBI WGS metagenome assembly OIBW01 (sample SAMEA3882517, study PRJEB24775) | human gut metagenome | biome: human-associated habitat; feature: intestine environment; material: feces | place: Netherlands | collected 2009/2010 | reverse complement strand
TGGTAGCCGTTGGGCAGCATGCGGATGAAGCTGTCCGCGTTGGTGAGCTTAGCGGCGGCGATGCACTCCTCGTCGGTGGCGTCGAGCTTGCCATAGCGGATGTTGTCCATCACGGTGCCGGTGAACAGGTTCACGTCCTGCAGCACGATGCCGAGCGACTTGCGCAGGTCGGGCTTGCGGATGCCCTTGACGGAGATGCCGTCATACAGGATCATGCCTTCCTGGATGTCGTAGAAGCGGTTGATCAGGTTGGTCACCGTGGTCTTGCCGGCACCGGTGGCGCCGACGAGCGCGACCTTCTGGCCGGGCTTGGCGAACCAGGTGATGTCGTGCAGCACGGGCTTGTCCGGGTTGTAGCCGAAGGTCACGTCGGTGAAACGCACGTCGCCCTGCAGCAGGGTCAGGCGCCCGTCCGGCGAGGTGATCGCGTTCTCGCGCGCCTTCCTTGCCACTTCCGCGGCCTTCGGGCTCAGCGACTGCGCGGCCTTCAGGGAACGGGTGCCGTCGTCGCCTTCCTCACGCTTCCAGGCCCAATGGCCGGTTTCGTGGTCCACTTCGGTCATGGTGCGGCCGTCTTCGCCGAGCTCGACGTTGACGAGTGTGACGGAGCCGCCGTCGTCCTCGGGCTTCTCATCCATCAGCTGGAAGATGCGGGATGCGCCGGCGAGCGCCATCATCACCATGTTGAACTGCATGGAGACCTGGCCGAGCGGGTTGACGAAGGAGCGCGACAGGGTGAGCAGGGAGATGAGGGCGCCGAGGGTGAGCTTGCCCGCGCCGGCGAGACCGAAGTTGCCCATGCCGGAGAGCGCCATGAATCCGCCGACGATGGAGAGCAGAATGTAGAGGATGTAGCCCATGTTGCCTACGACGGGCATGGTCACGTTGCCCCAGGTGTTCGCTTCGGCGGAGGCCTTGTACAGTTCCTCGTTCTTCTCGTCGAAGGTCTTCTGGGTGGCGTCCTCATGGTTGAAGACCTTGATGACCTTCTGACCGTTGACGGATTCCTCGACGAAGGCGTTCACGTCGCCGATCCACATCTGCTGCTTGACGAAGTAGCGGCCGGAGCGGGAGACGATGGCGCGCACGACTACGAACAGGATCGCGGCGAACACGAGTACGAAGATCGTGACCGGCACCGACAGCCACAGCATGGAGACGAGGGCCGCGAGCGCGGAGATCGCGGAGGAGAACATCTGCGGGAAGGACTGGCTGATGGCCTGGCGCAGGGTGTCGGTGTCGTTGGTGTAACGGCTCATGATGTCGCCGTGCTCGTTGGTGTCGAAGTAGCGAATCGGCAGCGTCTGCTGGTGGGCGAACATGTCGTCGCGGATCTTCTTCAGGGTGCCTTGTTCGACGGTGACGATGAGCCACTGCCATAGCCAGCTGCAGAAGGTGCCGGCGGCGTACAGGCAGCCCATGAGTGTCAGGGCGCGTAGCAGCGGGCTCCAGTCGGGGTTCTTCACGCCGACCAGCGGCAGGATGTAGTTGTCGATCAGCGACTGCAGGAACAGTGCGGATCCGGCTTGGGCGGCCGCGCCGACCAGAATGCACAGTACGATCGCCACGACATGCCACTTGTATTGGAAGATGTAGCCGAAGATGCGCTTGGTGGTTCCCGGCGCGGCTTTCTGCATCGGCGGTTTTGCGCCTGGCTTGTTACCCGGCTTGGTCTGCATGGTTTTTTCAGCGTTGTTCTTAGTCATTTCCGTTCCTCCTTTCACTTCAGTTCCTCAGGCTGGGCCTGGTTCTTGGTCTGCGACTCGTAGATGGAGCGGTATTCGTCGCAGGTCTTCAGCAGTTCCTCATGGGTACCGGATGCGGTGATGCGGCCTTCCTCCATGACGAGGATCATGTCGGATTCCTGCACGGACGCGATGCGCTGGGCGATGATGATCTTCGTGGTGTCGGGGATCTCGTCATGGAATGCGGTGCGGATCAGCTTGTCGGTCTTGGTGTCAACGGCCGAGGTGGAGTCGTCGAGGATCAGGATCTTCGGCTTCTTCAGGAGCGCGCGAGCGATGCACAGGCGCTGGCGCTGACCGCCGGAGACGTTGGTGCCGCCCTGTTCGATGTACGTGTCGTACTTGTCCGGGAACTCCTGGATGAAGCCGTCGGCCTGCGCGAGCTGGCAGGCGTGGCGGATCTCCTCGTCGGTGGCGTTCGGGTTGCCCCAGCGCAGGTTCTCGGCGATGGTTCCGGAGAACAGCACGTTCTTCTGCAGCACCATGGCGACTTGGTCGCGCAGGACCTCCATGTCGTAGTCGAGCGAGCCGGAGGTCACGTCGTACAGTCGCGGCACGAGCTGCACCAGACTGGATTTTGCGGAACCGGTGCCGCCGACGATGCCGACGGTCATGCCGGAACGGATCTTCAGGTTGATATTGTCGAGCACCGGCTTTTCGGAGTTATCAGAGTAGCGGAAGTCGACGTTGTCGAATTCGATGGACCCGTCGGCCACTTCCTTGATGGGGTTGGCCGGGTTGGTCACCGTGCTTTCCTCGTTGAGCACCTGGCAGATACGTTCCGCGGACGCCTGGGAAATGATGCACATGACGAAGACCATGGACAGCATCATCATGGCCATGAGGATCTGCATGGCGTAGGTGACCAGTGCGGTCAGGTCGCCGGTGGTCAGGCCAAGGGCGGCGTTGTTGCCGGATGCCACAATCTGCTTGGCGCCCATCCATGCGATGAGAATCATCGAGACGTATACGCAGACCATCATGAGCGGGTTGTTGAAGCTCATCACACGGTCGGCCTTGCTGAAGTCCTTGTAGATGCGCTGGGAGATGCGGCCGAACTTGCTGATCTCATGCGATTCGCGGGTGTAGGACTTGACCACGCGGATGCCTTGAAGGTTCTCGTCGACCACGTTGTTGAGCTTGTCGTAGGTGTGGAACACGCGCTCGAACACCGGGTGCACGTACACCGCCAGGCCGCACAGACCGAAGGCGAGAACAGGGATGCACGCCAGGAACACCAAGGAAATGGACGGGCTGATGCGGAACGAGAAGATCCACGCCACGATCATCATGATCGGGGCTCGCACACCCAGACGAATGATCATGGAATAGGCGTTCTGCAGGTTGGTCACATCGGTGGTGAGCCTGGTGATGATCGAGCCGGTGGAGAACTTGTCGATATTGGTGAAGCTGAAGCCCTGCACCTTCTCGAATTCGTCATGACGCAGGTTCTTGGCGAATCCAGCGCCGGCGATCGCGGCGAACTTACCGGCAAGGAAGCCAGCCGCGAGCGAACATAGCGAGCACGCCAGAAGAATCAGACCGAATTTGACGATGGCGGGCATGCTTTTGCCGGTGATGCCTTCATCAATCAACGACGCCATCACCGTGGGGATGAGGATTTCCAGAACACCTTCGACCACCACAAATATCGGGGTGAGAATGCTGGGCTTCCTATATTCACGCAGCGATTTGCCAAGCGTGCGTACGAGATGCCGCTTTTGTTTTGGCTGCGATTGCACCGCAGCCGTTGTCACGTTTGTTCCGCTCACTTACTCTTCCTTTCCTGTTTCGTCTTCCTGTGATGTTTTCCGTACAGTTGGTTGCGATTCGCATTCCCGCGATTGCCGTTCCCGCGATTCCGCCTCGCACAATGCCAGGCTGGAGTAGCGACTTTCGTCGCCGATCAGCCCGGTGGAGACCAGATTGGTTTGCATCACGTCGAGCACGTGCATGAATTCGCGGATCTCGTCGTCGCTCAGGCCCTGCAGCAGAATGCCTTCCATGGCGATTGCGCTGGTGCGCAGCGCTTCGGCGATGTCGCGCGATTTGTCGGTAAGCACGATTTTCTTCAACCGCGCGTCCCTCGGCACGGATTCGCGCACGATAAGCCCTTTGCGTTCCATCAATGCGAGCACTCTGCTCGACGTCGACCGGGTGATGCCGAAGCGGCGCTCCACGTCCTGCGGGAAGATCTCCCGTTCCGAATGGCGTGCGAGGAAGGTGATGATGTCGATGTTGCCACCGCTCAGACTATCCACTTCCATGGGGCGCGTCACCGCAAGATACCGGTTGATGACGTTGTGCAGCGATCGGATGGCGACGCTCGGCGGCTTGCATGCGCCTCGGTCCCACGCTTCGGTGAACGCGGGGTTCACCGAAGCTGTTCCATCGTTCTGTATATCGTTCACGGAACATACGATAACACGTTGTACATACAACAGTTGCATATGCAACATTCAGCGTGTCGTGTGTGACGGAACCGGATCGCAGCACACCGAGCGCAATATTGTAATCGCAAAATCGCTTAAAAATAGCCAAAAATAAGCTCGGAACAAGCCGAAACCAAGTATGAAAAAGCCGAGGATGTGGTCCGCACCGGTTCATTCGCGGGCCACATCCTCGGTCTAAATCCTTGAAACTCCTTTTGCTTACGTCTTGTTTACGTCAATCCGTCTTATTCGGCGGTTTCGGCGATTTTGGCGTATTCGTCGAGCATGAAGGCGGTGATGGCCTTGCCGCCGTCGCCCATCAGCATCGGCATGGAGTTGATCGGCATGGACTTGAGGAACATGCGCATCATGTCGTTGTCGGGCAGCTGCGGCAGATTGCCGGCCTCGCCTTCCGCATACACGGATGCGACGATTTTGGAGCCGACCGGATCGTCGGCCCATTCGCCGAACGTGGACCATTCGTCGAGCGGCAGGGCCTTGCCGTCGCCGTCGAGCGTGACGACGGCCACGGCGGCGATGTCGCGGCTGGACGTGCCGACTTCGACGGTGTATTCGCCGGCTTCGACATGCCAGTCATCGAACTTCTCGGACCAGTAGGCGAAGGCGCGCTCGTCCAGATCAAAGGAGATCTCAGCCGATTCGCCGGCCTTGAGGAACACCTTTCGGAAGCCCTTGAGCTCATGCTTCGGGCGGGCCACGGAGGCCTTGCCCGGAGCCACGTACACCTGCACGGTTTCGGCGGCGTCCACGTCGGACGTGTTGGTGACGGTCGCGGTGACGTGTGCGGTGTTGGCGCCGGTCTTGGCGACGTTCACGCCGTCGATCGCAAAGGTCGCGTAGCTCAGGCCGAAGCCGAACGGGTAGTCGACGGCCTTGTCGTACGTGTCGTAGTAGCGGTAGCCGACGAACACGCCCTCACCATAGTCGACGTGCCCCTCCTCACCCGGCCAGTTGATCATGCTCGGATCGTCGTTGATGTCCATCGGAATGGTCTGTGCCAGCTTGCCGGACGGGCTGACCTTGCCGAAGATCACGTCGGCGAGCGCCGGACCGCCCGCCTGGCCAAGCAGCCAGGATTCGAGGATGCCCTTGGCGTTGCCCGCCCACGGCGCCACGGAGACGACGGAGCCGTTGGACAGCACCACGACGACGTTCTCGTTTTCGGCGGCGACGGCGTTGAGCAGTTCGACCTGCTTGGCTGGAATGTCGAGGGTTTCGCGGTCGAAGCCTTCGGATTCGGCGGCTTCCGGAAGGCCGAGGAACATGAGGACGACGTCGGCGTTTTTGGCGGTTTCGACGGCTTCGGCTTCGAGCTTGGCGTCGGCCGGTTCAAGGTCGAGGGTGAAGCCCGGTGCGAACGCGACGTCCGCTCCGCGTTCGGCGAGGGTGTCGAGGAAGCTGGTCATCTTGGTTGGGGTGATGTGGGACGAGCCGCCGCCCTGGTAGCGCGGGGTGCGCGCGAATTCGCCGATGACGGCGATTTTCGCGTTTGCAGCGACCGGCAGGATGTTGCCGTCGTTTTTGAGCAGCACCATGGATTCGACGGCGGCCTGGTGGGCCACCTCGTCGTGGGCGTCCACGTCGAAACGGTAGTTCTCGACGCTCATGGCGGCACGGGTCTTGTTCACGAGGTCGACCATGCCTTGGGCCATGCGGTCGAGCTGTTCGGGCTGGATGCGGCCGTCACGTGCGGCGTAGACGATCTGGTCGTCCGTGTAGCTCGGCGGCATTTCAAGGTTGAGGCCGGCGTTGAGGGAGGCGACGCGGTCGTGGTCGGCGCCCCAATCGCTCATGACGATGCCTTCATACCCCCATTCGTCGCGCAGCACGTCGGTGAGCAGCCAGCGGTTTTGTGCGGAATGCACGCCGTTGATGCGGTTGTAGGAGCACATGATGGTCCAGGGCTGTGCGGTCTTGACGATGTGTTCGAAGGCCGGGAAGTAGATTTCACGCAGCGCCCGCTGGGAGATGTTGGCGGATACGCGCAGACGGTCGGTCTCCTGATTGTTGGCCGCGAAGTGCTTGAGCGAGGTGCCCACGCCCTTGGACTGCACGCCGGCGACGATGCCGACTGCCTCATGGCCGGCCAGATACGGGTCTTCGGACCAATATTCGAAGCAGCGGCCGCCGAGCGGATTGCGCTTGATGTTGACGCCGGGACCGAGGATGACGGCGACCTTCTCCTGGATGCATTCCTCCGCCATGGCCTCGCCGACCTTGTGGATGAGTTCCGGGTTCCAGGAGCTGGACAGGCCGGCCGCCGGAGGGAAGCAGGTGGCGGGCACGGAGTCGTTCAGGTCGGTTTCGCCGGTGCTGGATGCCAGGGATTTGCGCAGTCCGTGCGGACCGTCGGTGATCATGTAGCCGGGAATGCCTTTGGATTCCACACCCTGCAGATGCCAGGCGTCGCCGCCGGAGGTGAGGGACGCCTTCTCTTCGAGGGTCAGGTCGTTGACGGAAGGATAAGCGGTGTCGCTCATGAGCTGCCTCTTTCGTATGTCTTCTGTGTTTCTGGTGCCTTTCGGCTATTTTCTCGGCCGTCTCGCGATTGTTTCGCGGTGGGACTTCAACCCCGAATTCCCTACCTACCGATTGGTAGGTACTTTATCAAAAAACAATCCTCAACACGCCAATCATCTTTGGAAAAGAAACCGACCGACCGTAAAGTGAATTGCATATTCCAATAACCTCCAGCAACGACGGGAGCACATTATGGCCAACGACGAAGTCGACCGCAGAAGCGCGATTCTCAACGCGGCGGTCGAATGTTTCGGCACGCTCGGCTACTACGGCACGTCGCTGCAGCGCATCGCCACTATGGTGAACCTCACCAAACCGGGCGTGCTGCATTACGTCGGCAGCAAGGAAGGGCTGCTGCATGCGGTGCTCGACGAAATGTACGACCGTGAGACCGAGGACGTCACCGCCGGCATGGTGCGAGACGAACGTCCGCTTATCGCCGAAATGTGGCGCAGGACGGTGGCGGTCAACGCCAAACGACCCGAATTGGTGCACATGTTCTCCACGTTGAGCGCCGAGGCACTTAATCCCGACCATCCGGCGCATGATTATTTCGCCGAACGCGAGGAACGTATCGTGGAAGTGGCCGCGAACATCCGCTGGCATGTGCCAGAAGGCGTTGACGCCGAGCAGGTGCTGCGTTCCGGATTCGCGATGATGGACGGCGCGCAGCTGCGTTGGCTGCGGGTTCCGGGGCGCGATTTGAACGAAATGTGGGCGAGTTGCGAGGACGTGCTCTTTCCCCTGCCGCAGTGGGAAGGCTACCGCTGACCATGAAATATCTGTTGGCACCGGATTCGTTCAAGGAAGCCGCTTCCGCGCAGGCCGTGGCTGAGTCGATGCGCCGGGGCGTGGCGGCCGGCGATCCCGGCGCCGAATGCCGCATGATGCCGTTGTCCGATGGCGGCGAGGGATTGACCGACGCGCTGGTCCAGGCAACCAGCGGCGAATTGCGATCGGAGCACGCGCATGACGCGCTGGGCCGGCCGATCATCACACGATATGGATTCCTTGGCGAGGGCGGTTTCGGAACATCTCACGATGGAGAGAATCCTCGCACCGCGGTGGTCGAGTTGGCTGCGGCGAGCGGCATCGAGCGCATCTCCCCCGCCGACCGCGATCCGTTGGCGGCGTCCACTTTCGGCACCGGCGAGCTGATTCGCGCCGCGATCGACGCCGGAGCGGAACGCATCGTACTTGGATTGGGCGGCAGCGCCACCACCGACGGCGGCACTGGACTGGCCCGAGCGCTCGGCCATCGTTTCCTCGATGCGGACGATTGCGAGCTGCCGCTTGGCGGCGGCGCACTCCCCCGGCTTGCCCGCATCGACGACACCGAGGTTCCCGACGACGTGCGAAACATCCCGATCGTATTGGCATGCGACGTCACCAATCCTCTGACCGGGACGGACGGCGCCGCCGCCGTGTTCGCGCCGCAGAAAGGCGCGGATGCGCAGCAAGTGGCGACGCTTGACGCCGGTCTCGCCCGGCTCGCCGACGCCATCGAGGCGCTGAACGGCCGCATGATCGAGAATCGGCCTGGGGCGGGCGCGGCAGGTGGTACCGGCGGTGGCATGCTCGGCCTATTCAACGCGTCCATGCGTCCCGGCATCGAGCTGGCACTCGATGTGCTGCATGCGCGCGAAGCCTGCGCATGGGCCGATGTCGTCATCACCGGCGAAGGGTCGATCGACGAACAGACGCCCTACGGCAAAGTGCCGAGCGGCATCGCGCGACTGGCGAAATCGCAAGGAAAACCGGTTATCGCCATCGGAGGAAAAGTGACGCGCGACTCGAACGTCACCGCCGCGCTCAACGAAGCCGGCATCGTCGCGACGTTCGGCATCGCGCCGGGCCCGGCTGCCCTGCCGCAACTGCTCGCCGACACGGAACGCAACGTGGAAGCCACCTGCGCCGCGATCGCCGGGCTGCTGAGCGTAGCGCGCGAATGCTCATCGAGACCTCATCAATGAGGAACAGGAACCCCGCCTGTTGCACCGGTATTGAGGACTACTTTGGGGTCATCATCAACCGGCCACTCGCCTGAACTAGATTTTCACATCTGCTTACGGTAAGTATTCACGCAAGAGCGGAACCGCGAAATCAACTTCGCCGCAACCGGTCTGACGAATGACATATGCATCCAGCAACCGCTTGCGAATATGTTTGGCATTGTCGATATCAAAATTATCAAAGCTATCGAAAAACGACAGAAGTGAAGCCTTCCACCGCGCATGACCAGCTATGCGGCGCGCTTCGAGAAGCGGAACATGAGCAGGGCCAGGATCTCACCCGTCACGGCCATGCCGAAGAACACCCACATGCTGGTGGAAAACCCGGCGACGTAGGCGGCCGCGGACTTCATGCCCGCGACACGGTTCGCTGCGGAGAATTCGGCGATCAGCGTGGACGCGACCGCGGTGCCGATGGCGCCGGCGAGCTGCTGCACGGTGTTCATCACCGCGGAGCCGTCGGCGTTCATCGCGGCCGGCAGCTGGTTCAGCGCATGCGTCTGGTCAGGCACGAGCACGAATCCGGATGCGGCCATGAACAGCGCGTAGGCGATCGCGACGGCCCATTCATGCGCGCCGCCGAGCATCATCACAATATCCATGATGGCCACGCCGACAAAACCACAGGCGATGAATTTCGGCGGAAAATGCGCTTTCAGCGCACCTCCGATCAACGGCGCGGAAATCGCGCCGACCACGGCTCCCGGCAGCAGAATCAGGGCGGCGATCATGCTGGAGTGGCCGAGTCCGCGCTGCAATAGAATCGGCAGCAGGAAGTTCACACCGAGCACGCCACCGGACGACATCAGCAGAATCAGCATGCCCAATGTGAATCCGGGAAATGCGAACGTGCGCACCTCGACAAGCGGATGCTCCATCTTCAGCTGCACGGCGGCGAACACGCCCAGCACCACGATCGCGCCGGCAAGCACCGTCCAGAACCGCCAATCGCCATTCCACTGCGCGAAGAAGCTCACCGCCACGATGATGCCAGCCAACCCGATCGCCACCAATATCAGCGACGGCACCGACAGATAGCCCTTCCCGCCATGGCGGATGTCGGGGACGGTGGCGCATCCCAGCACGAGGGAGAGGATAAGGAACGGAATCATCGTGTAGAAGATCCAATGCCAGTTGAGGAATTCCATGACGAGCCCGCCGAACACCGGACCTATGGCAGGGGCCGCGCAGGTCACCAGACTGACCAGGCCAAGCATCATGCCGCGTCGGTTGAACGGCGCTTTCTCGAGGATGATGTTGGTCAGCAATGGCAGCGAGACGCCGGTGCCCAACGCCATGATGAGCCGCGCCGCGAGCAACATCGGAAAGTTCACGGCGAGCGCGCCGACCACCGTGCCGGCTGAGAACAACGCCACCGCGGTGACGAACAGACCTTTGGTGGGGAATGTGCGCACCATGAACGGCGAGGTCGGAATGGCGATGGACAGCAGTAGCAGATAGCCGGTGGTGAGCCATTGCACCACGTCGGCGGAGATGGCGAACTCCCCCATCAGCGTGGAGTACGCGATGTTGAGCGACGTTTCGGACAGGATGCCGAGGAAGGTGAGGATGGAGAGCGCCACCACCACGATAGTGAGTCTGCCTTCGCTCATATATCTGCTTGGCTGTGGCCCCTCCCGCATCGCCTTTGCCGGCTGT
>OIBW01000901.1_pt1 | contig 10421 bp, 10 predicted proteins | sample 1581131 | NCBI WGS metagenome assembly OIBW01 (sample SAMEA3882517, study PRJEB24775) | human gut metagenome | biome: human-associated habitat; feature: intestine environment; material: feces | place: Netherlands | collected 2009/2010 | reverse complement strand
GCGCGCAAGCCGGTAGCCGCCCTGCGCACCGCGCACGCTGGATACCAGCCCGGCCTTCGCCAGCGGGGTGACGATCTGCTCCAGATATTTTAAGCTGATGCGCTGCTTATCACTGATGTCCTTCAGCGGGATCAGGTCGTTGGGGCGGTTGGCCAGTTCCACCATCAGGCGCAGGGCATACCGGTCACGGGTCGAAAATTTCATGGTAAAGCTCCCTTTATCGGAATTAGTAACACTAATCATAGCATAATTCTAGGAATTTTGCAAGTTATCAACCTATTAAAATAGTGGGATATATGCAAAATGCCAAAATGTGCAATTTTATGCAAACAAGTGTTGACAGAACCGGTTCACAGGCGTATACTGTGAGCCATGGAAAGCAAACAACGCCGACCAAAGATTCAAGAAAGGGGTACAGAACCATGAATGCAGTCTGCTTTGGTATGATGATGTGCATGTGCATGATGCGTAAGCGTCCTGTGCCAGCTTTCTTGTGCGCAAATTACAGCGCGTAATGAAAACTTGCAGCGGGATGCCGGAAAGCCGACATCCCGCTTTTGTTTGGAAAGGAAGTTTGTGACTATGGAAAGAGGTTCCGTTTACAAGCAGCCCGGTGTGCGAATGTGACGCTTTGAGGGAAGCTGACCGTTCAAAACCAACACACCTGACGATATATAAAGGAGAATTTACCATGAAAAAACTGATTTCTGCAACGCTCGCCGCTTCTCTGGCCCTGTCGCTGGCCGCCTGCGGCTCCTCCGCTTCTACTGATTCCGCCGCCGCATCCTCTGAGGCTGCCTCCACCGAGAGCACCGCAGCTTCCTCCGAGGCTGCCGAGTCCACCGCCGAGACCAGTGAGCTGGCCGGTACGACCCTGAAGGTCGCTGCCTCCCCCACGCCCCATGCCGAGATTCTGAATGTGGCCAAGGAGATTCTGGCCGAGCAGGGCATCGACCTCGAGGTTGTTGAGTTCAGCGACTACGTCCAGCCCAACCTCGTCACCGAGAGCGGCGAGGTTGACGCCAACTACTTCCAGCACACCCCCTACCTCGACAGCTTCAACGAGGAGAACGGCACCCATCTGGTCAGCGTCGGCGCGGTCCACTATGAGCCGTTCGGCATCTATCCGGGCAAGAGCGATGATCTGGCAAACATTGCGGACGGCGCGACCATCGCCGTGCCCAACGACACCACCAACGAGGCCCGCGCTCTGCAGCTGCTGGCCGCCCAGGGCCTGATCACCGTCCGCGACGGCGCCGGTCTGACCGCTACGGTCAACGACATCACCGACAACCCGCACAACCTGCAGATCAAGGAGATCGAGGCTGCCCAGCTGCCCCGCACCGTGCAGGATGTTGACTTCGCCGTCATCAACGGCAACTACGCAATGGAGGCCGGCTTCTCCGTCGGCAAGGACGCTCTTGCTACCGAGGATGCTTCCTCCGAGGCTGCCCAGACCTACGCCAACGTACTGGTTGTGAAGGAAGGCCGCGAGAACGACCCCGCCATTCAGGCGCTGTACGCTGCCCTGACCGGCGACAAGGTCAAGGATTACATCAACAGCACCTACGACGGTGCGGTTGTGCCGATTTTCTAAGATAAAGCCTCGCACCGCCGTAAACGGGCACGGGCGGATATGGAATCCGCCCCTACGGTACGGCAGGCAACGAAATTGTAGGGGCGCATTCCATATGCGCCCGCTGGCAGAACGCAAAGAAAAAACTTGCAACCTGTCAGAATAAAGCGTAAAATTATAGCGAATGAGTTTTTGCGCTCATTCGCTATCTTTGTAAATGAGGGAGAATCACCCATGATCGAACTGCAACACCTGACCAAGCGCTTTGCCACGCAGGGCGGCACGGTCGTCGCGCTGAACGACATCAACCTGACGATCCGGGACGGCGACGTCTACGGCATCATCGGTATGTCAGGCGCTGGAAAATCAACACTGGTACGCTGCATCAATATGCTGGAGCGCCCGGACGAGGGAAATGTCATCGTCAACGGCAAGCAGATGCAGGACCTGCGCGCCGCCGATCTGCGCGCAGCCCGGCGTGAGATCACCATGATTTTTCAGCAGTTCAACCTGCTGATGCAGCGCACCTGTCTGCGCAATATCATGTTCCCGATGGAGCTGGCGAAGGTCCCCGGAGACAAGGCCGAGGCCCGCGCCCGTGAGCTGCTGGAGCTGGTCGGTCTGCCCGATAAGGCCGATGCCTACCCGGCGCAGCTGTCCGGCGGCCAGAAGCAGCGCATTGCGATTGCCCGTGCGCTGGCAACGGACCCGAAGGTGCTGCTCTGCGACGAGGCGACGAGCGCCCTGGACCCGAACACGACCCACGCCATTTTGCAGCTCATTCAAAAAATCAACCGTGAGCTGGGCATCACAGTCGTCATCATCACCCACCAGATGAGCGTTGTGGAGGAGGTCTGCAACCGTGTGGCCATTCTCGATAACGGCACCGTCGTCGAGGAGGGCGAGGTACAGGCTATCTTCAGCCATCCTACGTCCAAGGCGGCGCGGCGGCTCGTCTACCCCGCCGGTGCGCCCCAGGCCGAGGTCCTGCCCGGCCACAAGCTGGTGCGTGTGGCCTTCGGCGGCACCCAGACCACGGACAAGCCGCTGGTGGCAAGCCTTGCCATTGAGTGCGGTGCGCTCGTCTCGATCATGGCGGCGGACACCCGCATTGTGAACGGCCAGACGCTGGGCAGCATGCTGCTGGCGCTGCCAGACGACGACAAGGCCGCCGCGGCACTGGAGTACATCAGGAACTATCCCGGCATTACTTTTGAGGAGGTGAACGGCTGATGGCAGAGCTTTTTGCAGGCAAGGAATGGCAGACGTTCTTGCAGATTTTGCCCACAATTCCGTTTGAAACATGGGAGACCGTCTGGTCCACCGTCGTCGCAACGCTGATGGCGCTGGTCATCGGTCTGCCGCTGGGCGTCTGCCTGGTCACGGGCGAACAGGGCGGCGTGCGTCCCCTGCCCCGCTGGCTCATGGCGCTGCTGAACGGCCTGGTGAATCTGCTGCGCAGCGTGCCGTTTTTGATTTTGATGATCATTGTCATTCCGCTGTCCCGCGCCATCGTGGGCACGTCCATCGGTACGGTGGCGTCCATTGTGCCGCTGGTCATCGCATCGTTCCCGTTTGTGTCGCGTCTGGTCGAGACCAGTATGCGCGAGGTGGACGCGGGTGTCATTGAGGCCGCCCAGAGCATGGGCGCAACGCCGCTGCAGATCATCACCAAGGTCATGGTGCCCGAGAGCATGCCGAGCTTGGTTGCCAACGTGACGATTGCCGCCACGACCATCATGGGTTACGGCGCAATGGCCGGCATCATCGGCGGCGGCGGCCTTGGCAAGATCGCCATCAACTACGGCTACTACCGCTTTAACGTGGTGCTGGAGTTCTTTGCCACGGCGCTGCTGGTCGTGCTGGTACAGATTTTGCAGACCGTCGGCACAAAGCTGGCCATCAAGTGCGACAAGCGCATCCAGAAGTGATTTGAGGGAACCGAGATTTAACATATTTTTCAAATTGGCGTGACAGGGCGGACATAAATGCAGTGTATAGTATAATCAGAGTTAAGGGGGAACGCCCCAAGACACATTACACTGCCGCCTTGGCCATGCCAGAAGCAATCGCTTCGGCCACGGCGCAGACAACCAACAAGGCCGTGAAGCCATTTGAATAGATACAAAAGCCTCCTGCATCGGTTGTGATGTAGGAGGCTTTTATTTTGGTGCGCCCGCCACTGTAAGGCGAACGGACGTTTGCGGGAAGGCTGCGGGCCGGGCGTGCCCGGCCCCTACAGGAGGTTTGTAGGGAGCGGTCTTGACCGCTCCGGGAAACCTGGCGGCGGATGCGCACGGCCCGGAGGGGTCAAGACCCCTCCCTACAATGCAGTTATTACAGCGTTGCGACGTCTTGAATCAGCTGCTCCACGGCTTCGTCCTTCGTGGCCCAGCTGGTGCATACGCGCACGGCGGTGTGGTGCTTGTCGGGCTTGCCCATGTGGGTCATGGCGTAGGTCTCGGCCAGCTTGTCGTACCACTCGTCGGGCAGGACAAAGAACTGCTGGTTCGTCGGGGAGTCGTGCAGCACCTTGCAGCCCTTTGCCTCAAAGGCGGTGCGGATGCGCAGGGCCTGCTCGTCGGCTTTTTTCGCCATCGTGAAATACAGGCTGCTGCCGCTGCCGTCCTCGCCGTCCAGCAGAGCCAGGAACTGCTCGCCCAGCAGGCGGCCTTTCGCCAGCATGCCGCCGTGCTGCTTCAGGCAGTAGCGGAAATCGGGCTTCAGATCGTCGTTTGTGATGACGACGGCCTCGCCGAACAGCGCACCGCACTTGGTACCGCCCAAGTAAAACACGTCGCAGAGCGCGGCGTAGTCCTGCAGGCTCAGATCGTTGGCGGGGCTCATCAGGCCGTAGGCCATCCGCGCGCCGTCCACGAACAGGTAGAGTCCCAGCTCGTAGCAGGCGGCGGAAATGTCGGTCAATTCCTCCTTATTATAAAGGGTGCCAACCTCGGTGGGGTTCGAGATGTAGACCATGCCGGGCTGGACCTCGTGCTCGTGGCTGGCGTTGGCGCGGTGCTCCTCCACGGCTTTGCGGATCTGGCGGGCCGTGATCTTGCCGTTTTTGCCGGGCAGCGCCAGGCACTTGTGGCCTGTGGCCTCGACGGAGCCGGTCTCGTGCACATGGATGTGCCCGGAGTCGGCGCACAGCACGCCCTGCCACGGCTTGAGCGCCGCCGCGATAACGGTCAGATTTGCCTGGGTCGCACCGACGAAAAAGTGTACGTCGGCGTCGGGAGCGTCGCACAGGCGCTTGATCTGCGCGGCGGCCTTGGCGCAGTATTCATCCTCGCCATAGCCGGGGGTCTGGTCGAAATTGGTCTTTTGCAGAAGCTCCAAAACCGCGGGGGCCGCGCCCTCGCCATAGTCACATTCAAAACGAAGCATATTTTTGACTCCTTAGTAAAGTATTGCACGCTTTGCAGGGGCGGACAGTATTTGCCCGCGGAGCCTTCCGGCTGCGGCAAGGCTGGCGGGCCGATGCGAGCATCGGCCCCTACAGGTACGGGCAAATCTCCAATCGACCCACGCCGCGGGTGTTGCTATAATTATAACACTGTGATTCCCCACTTGCAAGTTTCGCCGCGGTACGCTATAATAATTCTACTTTTGGATAGAAAAGAGGAATTGTATGGATCCCCAAAATCAACGCGAAAGCTTCGGCTCACGCCTTGGCTTCATTCTGGTCAGCGCGGGCTGTGCTATCGGCATCGGCAACGTCTGGCGCTTCCCCACAGTCACCGGCCAGTACGGCGGCGGCATCTTTGTGCTGTTCTACCTGCTCTTTCTGGTGCTCATGGGTCTGCCGGTCCTGACGATGGAGCTGGCCGTGGGCCGTGCGGGCCGCGGCGCGGCGCGCAGCGCCTACAAGGCGCTGGAGCCCGGGGGCAGCAAGTGGCATATCCACGGCTGGTTCTGCATGGTGGGCTGTGTGCTGCTGATGATGTACTACACCACCGTCTCCGGCTGGATGGTCGACTACTTCTTCCGCTTCCTGACCGGCAGCTTTGACGGCCTGACCTCCGAGCAGGCCGCAGGCGCCTTTGGCGAGATGCTCTCGAACCCTGTCGAGATGGTTTTCTGGATGGTCGTCATCACGCTGGCGGGCTTTGTCGTCTGCGGGCGCGGCCTGCAGGGCGGTCTGGAAAAGGTCGGCAAATGGATGATGAGCGCCCTGCTCGTATTGATCCTTGTGCTGGTTGTGCACAGCTTCACGCTGTCCGGCGCGGGCGAGGGTCTGGCCTTCTACCTGCTGCCCGACTGGTCCCGCGCCACCGGGCAGGGTCTGGGCAGCGTCATTACGGCGGCCATGAACCAGTCGTTCTTTACCTTAAGCCTCGGCATCGGCGCAATTGAGATTTTCGGCAGCTACATGGACCGCGGCTTCACCCTGCCGGGTGAGGCCGCCCGCATCTGCGTGCTGGACACCTTTGTGGCGGTCTGCGCGGGCCTTATCATCTTCCCGGCCTGCTTCTCCTTCGGCATCTCGCCCGACGCGGGACCGAGCTTGATTTTCATCACGCTGCCCAACGTCTTTACAAACATGGCGGGCGGACGCCTGTGGGGCGCGCTGTTCTTCCTGTTCATGACGTTCGCCAGCTTCTCCACGGTCATTGCGGTGTTTGAGAACATCATCGCCTGTGCGCGGGAGAATTTCGGCTGGGACCGCCGCAGGGCTTGCCTGGTGGGCGCGGCGGCGCTGGTCGTGCTGGGCCTGCCCTGCGCGCTGGGCTACAACGTGTGGAGCGGCATCCAGCCCTTGGGCGCGGGCAGCACCGTGCTGGATTTTGAGGACTTCCTTGTCAGCAACATTCTGCTGCCGGGCGGCAGCCTTGTTTATCTGCTGTTTTGTGTCACCAAATGGGGCTGGGGCTTCGACAAATACACCGCCGAGTGCAACACCGGCAGCGGCCCCAAAATGCCGCAGTGGGTCAAGCCCTACTTTAAATACGTTCTGCCGGTCCTGATCGCCGTCATTCTGGTGCAGGGTCTGCTCTGAAGCAAAATGCCGCGCGGCTCCCTTTGAGCCGCGCGGCATTTGTTAATTGCGGTTTACCTCCGGGTTATCGGTGCGCCCCAGCAGATAGTCTATACTGACGTTATAGAAGTCGGCCAGCTTGACCAGCCTTTCTGCGGTCAGCTCAATAACGCCGTTTTCATACTGAGAGTAGGTGTTCTGGGATACGTGGAGGACACTGGCAAGATCGCACTGACGAAAATCGTGATCTTCCCGTAGGCTTCGTATGTTCGGATATTCCATAGGTTGACTACCTCCTTACGACTATTATCGTTATCTTGGAGGCAGATATCGACATTTATCTGTAATACAGATATAATAGATTGCATAACAATAGGAAGAAACGATACGACGGAAAGTAAAGGGCGTTCTACGGCCCTTTGTCTGCCTGCGGGCGGGCTGCGTATACGATTGCAGGAGTCCTTCTATGTTGTCAAACCATGAAATTGCATTTTTTGAGTATCGGCTCACGCCGACTGCGCGTTCAGCCAGCGGTGCAGCTCGTCCCGGATGGCGGCAAACGCGGCGGCGGTGTCCGGGTTATCGGTTTTAAAATCCAGCAGCCGCCACAGCCAGCCCTGCTCGTCCACGATGCGCAGGCTCTCGGGATAGCACAGCTCAAACACAAGCGACGCATGGCCGACGGCGTTGTCGGCGGGGTACTGCTTTAAGCTGTGCAGCACGCAGTGGTGGGCGTAAAAGGCGTCCAGCACGGCGGGCGTCACCGGGCTCCGGCGCAGCGCCGCAGTGCTGACGTTGTAAATTTCCTCCATCGGTGTCTCGACGTTGACCCGCAGAATGTCGATCTTGTCGGCGTCGCGCAAAATCTGGCAGAACAGACGCGTGCGGTCATCCAGCGCCTCCGGCAGACGGAACGCGCTGTGCCATTCCACAGCGGTGCGCAGCAGTGCGTCGGCACCGGCATCGTCCAGATAGTCCCGGATGCGTCCCTCGTCGAACAGCACCGCGACGCTCAGCGCGGCGTGGCTGACCGACTGTGCATCGATAAATGTGTTGTAGCGGCGCAGCTGCTCAAAGCGGCCTACATCGTGCAGGATGCCGGACAGCCACGCCAGATCGACATCCTCCGGCGGCAGGGCCAGGCTTTGGGCAATGCGGGCGCAGAGCGCCGCCACGCGGTAGGTATGGTCGATTTTCAATTTGACCTTGGCGTCAGCGGTGTTGTAGTGCGCGGCATAGTCGGCAAAGGCCTTTTGTGCGCGGGCACGGTCAATTTTCATACTATCACTTCCCTGTTTCAGTGTACCACATCCGGCAAAATGTGTAAACTGCAATGTTTATAAAATTTACTCCACAACGAATGACATTTTTGGATAAATAGTTTAAAAATCCTTGACATCGGGGCAAAAAGACGCTATTCTTAAAGTAGTAAATCGCGAGGAAGGCGGTGCATACGATGAACGCCAAAGGGGACGCAAACCGCAGTGTGCGCATGACCAAGCAGCGGCTCTACCAGGCGCTTATTACGCTGTTGCAGCAGAAAAGTCTGCGGGAAATAACAGTCCGGGAGCTGACCGAGTTGGCAGGGATCAGCCGCGGCACATTCTATTTTCACTACGCGGACATTTATGCCCTGATGGACCAGATGGAGGCCGCCCAGCTGGCACGGCTGAACGACCTGATGGACTCCCTGATCCCCAGCATCTCGCAGGAGGACGCGCCCCCCGCGCTGGTGGCGCTGTTCACCTACATGACCGAGAACCCCGACCTCTGTCAGGCCCTCTACGGCAAAAGCTGGGAGTCGGAGTTTACCCGCAACGCCAAAAAGCTGATTGCAGAGCGCTGCCTGGGCGAGTTTGCACCCGACGGCGGCACCGAGGAGCAGAAATATATGCTGGCCTTTGCGGTGAACGGCTGCTTTGGCACGATTGTAGCCTGGCAGGAGGCCGGTTTTCAGCCGCCCGCGGCGGAGATCGCCCGCATCACCTGGCAGGCCATCCGCGCTGTGAAGGAGCGGATGTGAGCGAAGCAAGTTTCCCTTGCTTGCCTTGCCTTTTGGGGCAAGACGGGGTATAATATAATTACAAGTACGCCCGCCTGACCGGGCTGATGAAGGAGAGCTTTACGATGGGTTTCTTTGATTTTCTGAAAAAGTCTGCCGAGCCTGCCGCCCCCGCGGCCCCAGCCTTCCCCGTGACCCTGGCTGCTGATGCCAAGGGTACCGTTGTGGCGATGGAGAACATCCCCGACGAGGTGTTTGCACAGGGCATCCTGGGCAAGTGCTGCGGCATCGACCCTACCGAGGGCAAAATTTACGCCCCCGCGGACGGTGAGATCACCCAGGCCCCCGACAGCGGCCACGCGCTGGGCATCATGACCACTGCCGGTGTTGAGGTACTGATCCATGTCGGCGTTGACACCGTCGAGATGAAGGGCGACGGCTTCAGCCCGAAGGTCAAGGAGGGCGACAAGGTCAAGAAGGGCGATCTGCTGCTGGAGATGGATCTGGACAAAATCGCGGCTGCCGCTCACCCCGCCGTGGTGATTACCGTCGTCACGAACACCGATGATTTCAAGGACGTCGAGGTCGTGGCCTCCGGCGCCGTGGAGCCGGGCGCGGATCTGATCAAGATCAGCAAGTAAATTTTTACCGATAAAAAAGCGGGCACCCGATTGGGTGTCCGCTTTTTGGCTTCCCCCGAGGGGGAAGCTGTCACCGTAAGGTGACTGATGAGGGCAGAGCTTGCCATGGCTGCCCGTTTGCGGTTCGCAATCGGTAGCTTACCCCTCATCCGGCCCTGCGGGGCCACCTTCCCCCGCGGGGGAAGGCTTTAGGATTTCGCAGCTCCGCAGAGAATACGTTTTTTCTTCATATCGATCACTCCTGTCTGGGTGTTTTTTGAGTACAGCTACAGTATACCCGGTACAGATGAAAGAACATTGAAGAAAGCGTGTAAAACCTGGGGGGAATCGTGTGGATAAAATTTGAAAGGCTTGACAATCCGCGGTGGACGTGTATAATAGGTTTGGACATAAAAACAGGGGCGCTGAGGGGCATCCTCGGCTGAGATCGAAACAAACCGCAGTTTCGGGTCGCCTTGAACCTGATCCGGGCAATGCCGGCGTAGGAAGTTTGACCCAACACGTCATAACGCTTTTGCGCCTGCAAGTGTACCTTGCGGGCGCTTTCCTGTTTTTACGTTACATTTTTTGAGGAGTGGATACCATGTCCAAAACCTATTCCAAGACCCGCACTCTTGTGGAGTGCGCCCTGATGATCGCCCTGGGCACCGTGCTGGCGAACATCAAAATTTTTGAGATGCCCAACGGCGGCTCCATCACCCTGCTGAGCATGCTGCCGTTCATCCTGGTCTCCTACCGCCACGGCACAAAATGGGGACTGTTCACGGGCTTTGTCAACAGCCTGCTGCAGATGCTGCTGGGCTTCTACGCGCCCCCGGCTCCCGGCCTGCTGCCGCTGGTGGGTATGATCCTGCTGGACTACGTGCTGGCCTTCACCCTGCTGGGCCTGGCCGGTGCGATTGCCAAGCCGTTCAAGAACCGCCTGGTCGGCGTGGCCGTCGGCACGGCAGCGGTGTGCGGCATCCGCTTCCTGTGCAGCTTCCTGTCCGGCGTGCTGATCTGGGGCAACCTGAGCGACGGTCTGCCCGCCTGGACCTACAGCCTGACCTACAACGGCAGCTACATGCTGCCCGAGACCATCCTGACCACGGTGGCCGCGGTGCTGATCTACAAGGCAGCCCCGCAGCTGTTTGCCACGCAGGAGCAGTAAGAGCTAAATACTTTTCCCGGTACGCACGGTATGAGCGTACCGGGATTTTTGTTGATTGCAGAGCGGTAGGG
>OIBW01000897.1_pt1 | contig 10463 bp, 9 predicted proteins | sample 1581131 | NCBI WGS metagenome assembly OIBW01 (sample SAMEA3882517, study PRJEB24775) | human gut metagenome | biome: human-associated habitat; feature: intestine environment; material: feces | place: Netherlands | collected 2009/2010 | reverse complement strand
CCGGCTACATTCAGATACGTTGCCACACACTTTCAAAAGGATTACTCATGTGTGGGTCCATGATGCGAAAAACCATTGGCAAAGGCTAAGGCAAGTCGGCGCATCATACAGGTGTATCGGACCTGATTCGACTTTGTGTATTGTAAGAATACATTTTTATATTACACTGAACGCGGGGAAATGTCAATAACATAGTATGTTATTTTAAAAATATAACGGTTTACCCGTTCATTCTATAAACGGGTAAACCGTTACCGCGCCCGCACAAAAACACGGACTTTCATCCGCGCCCACCGGATAAAAGTCCGTGTTTTTATCTTTCCAGCAAGTCCTCCATCGCGCAGCCAAGCACTCTGGAAATCTTATACAAGCTCTCCGCGCTTGCCTTGTTGATGTCCTTTTGCCGCTGTTCGTACAGCTGGATGGAGCGCAGGCCGACGCCGGATTTTTTCGCCAGCTCGGCTTGCGAACAGCCGTAGGCCGTGCGGATGCGCTTCAGGTTTGTTTCCGCAAAGTGCTCCCGGATGCGGGCATCCGCAATCTCGGCAAATTTGCTGACGTCCGCTTCGTGCAGGGTATAATATATTTTTTCCAGTTCCACAAAGGAAAGCACCTCGAAAATCTCGCTGTACTTTCGCCCGGAGTACCACTGATAATACGCAACCGCCCACCCGATCCAATATTCGCCGGAACGCGCATACCGTTCCGGCTGTTCCGGCTGTTCTGTCATCCCGGTCGTCTCCGCAAGGATCTGCGCAGCCAGTTCAATGCCGCTCTTCCCTGCCAGATACGCGGGTTCTCCGTTTTCCATATGCTTGCTTACCGAACTTACGGTGAACAGCTTTATAAAATTCTCTCCCGATACGCCGCAGACACGAATCGCATAGTCGAACGCATCCCCCAAAGCCGCCTGCGCATTACTCAGATAGATTTCTTGGTATGCGTGGGTCATCGCTGCGGATGCCTCCTCTCATAATGTCCTGCATATAGATGCCGTCTGCCTCATCGTCCAGCATTTTCAGATAGGTTTGGTTTGCTTCATCGTTTCTTGCTTTGCGCTGCACATAGTATTTGTCTTTTTCTGCGATGGAAAAGCCCTCAAATTTCAGATTGGAAAAGGCAAACTGCGACTTGATCACCACCTGCTCCCCCAATTTGCCAAGCCGCATCGCCTGCGAGAGCTGCTCTACCGAGATGGCATTGTTCAGAAAAGATTCCGCATAATCGAAATAGGAATCATCGGCGCGGTAGCCTGTAATCAAATCATAGGCATTTACGTTCACGCTGAAATTGTCGATCAGATATTGCTTGGCCCGCCTTGCCACCGGCGTTTTTATGGAAAATAGACGATGCTCGACCAGCACGGCGATCCAATTGAGAATGGTATAGTCCGGGCTGTTCAAATGTAAAACCCGCAGATATTCCGTATCCAGAGTATAGCGGTTTGCAAAACCGTCCCGCAAAGAGGAAACGGCCCACTCCTTTGCCAGTGCCTCGCTTTCCGTGCAGTAAAAGCCAAGCCCGAAATCATTATGCTTTTTCCCCTCGCCAAACACGGGATGCTCGATGACTTTTTCCGAGCCGTGAAACAGGGTGATTTTCTTTTCCATATTGACGCCCTCCTTGGTATAAGTATATCACCAAAGTGATACAAAAGCAAGGCAGCAAAAAAGATATTATGACATGATGTCATAATATCTCTAAAAAATCACCTGTCTGCGTGAAATCAATTGCTGCTTTCTTCCTGCGGGCGGAAGTCCTTCATAAAGCGCCTGAGCAGGAATGCGCAGAAATAGGGGAACGTATAAAACTGTGCTTCATGCCCAATATTGCCGGCAAAAAACTTGAACCCGTAGCGGATGTCCTCATACTTGTCCGATGCTATCAACGTGCGCATGGATTTTGCCTGCCCATTTTTGGCCTTCACTTCCAGCGGAATCAGCGAGGACGCTGAGCGGATAAAGAAATCTTCCTCTAATGTAGAATCCGACCGCTTATAATAGTAGAGCTTATAGCCCTGCTTTACAAGCGCTTCGCCGACCATGTTTTCATAGAGCGCACCTTTGTAGACGCCAAGATTTTTATTGGCGCGCAGATCCTCCTGCGATTCTTCATCCAGCATCGAGACGAGCAGCCCGGTATCGGCAAAATAGAGCTTGAATACATCCGGGTCATAGTTCCCGCCCAATGGAAGCTCCGGAAATTCCAGACAAAAGCAGATGTTTACCATCCCGGCATCCGCCAGCCATTCGGCACACCCACGGTAATCCCGGAATCTTGCGCCGGTGGCGACCTTGGAGATCTGGAATTTCTTGTTTTCCCTGGCTAATTGCGGGGCAATTCGGTTAAACACATTCAGGATGCGCGCCTGGTCAAGCCCCTGCGCATACTTGCGGATGTCTTCTTTATAATCTGCAATCAACTGCCTTTGGGTGTCCAGAGAACCTTCAAAGGTGTTTTTTTCGATGTATTCGGCCACGACAGCGGGCATACCGCCGAGAATACAGAAATCCAGAAACAGCGAATGGTAAACCTGCATCTCCAGCTCGTTGAATGGGCGCAGCTCCCGCATATGCAAAAGCATATCTTCAACAGTCGTGTCATCATAGCCCTTTGCCCACAAAAATTCCTCGAAGTCCATGGAGAACATATCGTAATCTTTTTTATAGCCGACGCTGTTGCTTTCGATTTTCTTATAGTTCACACCCAGCATAGAGCCGCTGCAAATCACATCAAACCGCCCATCCTCATGGAAAAACTTGAGGGATGTTGCAATTTCCGGAAATTCGGTAATTTCATCAAAAAAAAGCAGCGTTTTGTGCGGAATAAATTTCTTGGAAGGGTCAATCATCGATATATTTTTGATAATGGCGGCCGCCTCATAGCCGTCTGCGGTGATTCCCTTGTATTTTTCATCCCGGACAAAATTGATTTCTACAACGCTCTCATACTCTTCTGCGGCAAACTTCCGGATTGATTCGGTTTTCCCGACCTGACGGCTTCCTTTGATGATAAGCGGCTTTCTTGCCGGGTCCGCTTTCCATTCACGAAGAAACGTGTCTACTTTTCTTTTCAGATACACGGTATATTTCCCCCTCTCTTTTTTTCGTACACACTCAGTATACACATTTTCAAAGCGAAATTCAATATAATCTGCACAAATCATGAGCCACTTTTTCCTGTATTTCTCACATTTTTCATGCGAAAAATAGAGATATTATGACATCATGTCATAATATCTCCCCCTGCTTTACCGTATTTTGTTTCTTCCTGTGCGCGGGGAGGCTTTGGCAGCTCCGTTCCGGAACAGTTCTTTCTCCGGCTCATAGTCCAGGGGGATACTCTCCCCCGTCGCGCCGAAGCGGTTTTTTAAGATGGTCAGTGCCAAATGACGCGGAGCGGTCTTGTTTTCCCTGTCGGCATCGGTGCGGTATTTCAGCACCAGCAGCAAATCGGCGCTGTACTCCACGCTGCCGGACTCCTTGAAGGCCGACAGTCCCGGCTCGGCACTGCCGGGGCGGTAGGCCTCACGGTTCAGGCTGGATGCGGCCATCACCGGCATATCGTACCGGCGTGCCAGCTGCTTGAGCATGGCGACGGCGGCGTCGGCGGTCTGCTTCTCGGTCATGCCCGCGCGCGCAGGGGCGACAAGCTGCAGATAATCCAGAAACAGCACCGGGCTTTCGTGCTGCGCACAGAAGGCCGACACTTTTTCATCCAAAAAAGCCGGGGTAAGCGGGGCGTCCGGCTCCCACAGCTCTACCCTGCCGCCGGTCTTTTGCCTGTAAGCGGAAATCAGACCGCGCACTTTTTCTTCCGACAGCTTGCCGTCCAGCAGCGGGCGTGCACGTTCTTTTGTACCGCGCACGGCGCTCTTGGCGATCAACTCCATACGGGACATTTCTATTGTTATAAACAGCACATTTCTCCCCGCAGCGGCTAGCGTATCGGCCATTTGCAGCATCAGGGAGGTTTTGCCCATGCTGGAAACCGCACCCAGCACGGTCAGCCCGGCGTGCAAACCACCGTCCAACGCCTTGTCCAAACCGGCGATACCCGTAGACATCACAGCAGCGCCCCCGCGGCGGCCCAGATACGCGAGGAACTCGTCCTCCAAGGTCGATTGCTGCTGTACCACCTGCGGCGCTGTGGCGGCCTCGCAGGCGGCTTGCAGCGCATCTCTATTCTGCACTAATGCTTCGTTCACATCCTTGCAGCCATCCGGCAAAGCCAGCACGGCGCACGCAATGCCGCGCGCCGTCAGCTGCTCCCGCAGCTTCTCGTTCATCCCCTGCCCTGCTGCATCGGAATCCCCGGCAAGAATCACCCTCTCCGGCTTTGCTTCCCGCGCGTCTAAGGCCTGCATCAACCGCCCTGTGTTGGCCGCACCGCAGAGCGCTACAGCCGGGAATCCCAATTCCTCTAAGGAAAGGGCATCAAAAATGCCCTCCGTCACAAACAGTGCTTCCCCTGCCGCACGTTCCATAGCAGCGCTGTTCCAAAGCTGCATCGCCCCGCGGCTGTTCTGGTAGCGCGGTTCAACAGCCGGGTCAATGGCGCGGCGGCAAACGCTGCAGCAGACACCCTCCGCAAAGACAGGCAGCACCGCATAGCCATTCTCGACCACCAACCCAAACCGCCGTACCGTTTCATCGGACAAGCCACGTCCGGTAAAGTAGGGGTCGGGTCTGCCTCCTCCTTCCTTATAAGGAAAAGTCTGCGTCGGCTTCGCCGTGACCCGGATGACCTCGCCCCCGCCGTAGCGCCGGTTGACGGCCTTCATTTTAGAAGGAAAATCCGTCAGATTTTCTTCCTGCCCAACTAAGTCAAAAATATCGTAGGTCGCGCCGCAGGCAAAGCAGTGGACGGTCTGATTTTTTTCATTGTACCCCATAGAAGGGTGCGCGTCTTGGTGCGCGGGGTTCAGGCAGGCGAACGGCTTGTGTAGGGGCAACCCGTGCTCCCGCAGCCATTGAGGCAGGCAGCTTTTTAAGGTTTTGGCATCCGTTTTTCTCATACGAAAACTTCTCCTCTTACAGGGAAAAACTGTATCTTTTCCTCCCTGTAAAAAAGGGAAAGATATCATACAGTACTTACAGTACATACAGCACTTTTCAAAAAGCGAAAATTTGCCGTTGAAATGTGAAAAATCATGGGTTTTGCGGGGGTGCTTGGGTCATCAGTTGTGGCTTTGGCGGTCATCAGATGTAGCTTTGGTGGTAATCATTTGTGGCTTTGGTGAAGCACTTATGGTCATCAAATGTGGCTTTAGTAAGGCTGCCTTTGGTCATCAGTTGTGGTTTTAAAATCGCAGCTATCGTATCACGTTCCGTTTGCGTGGTTTTTGCTTGAAGCGGCCCTTGTTCGTTTCATCGGGCAAAGTCAGCTCGGGCGTTGGCGCGGGCCTGCGGGTGGTGCGGTCCAGCACGATCTCTACCCCGTCCACAACGCGCCCGGTGCGGGTGAAGCTGTACCCGCTGATGTAGTTCTGCTGGGTCAGATACTCGAGATATATCTCGGTGTAGTTGCGCAGGCGCTGGCGGCGCTGCTTGATGGGCGACGGCTCTCCGAGCTCCTCATAGATGGACGAGAACAGGATCTTTCGGCTTTGCAGACGGTTGTTTGGGTTCTTCATGCCCTCAATGCGGGTCAGCAGGTAGTTCTTCAGCACAATGATGGCGGGGGTGTTGTTCAGGCTCGCCCCGGCCAGCGGAGAGTCGGCTTCAAAGTGTACGTTCAAAAGGTCCATATCCACAAGGGAAATCTGCCGCTTGCTGGACGCATACTGGAACAGCGGCGGCGTGTCGATGAGGAAGTACGCCTCGACCTCCCGCCCGTTGAGCACGGCGTTCATCCGGTTCATCGGCAAGAGATATTGCGAGACCGTCAGGCTCTGCAGGTTCTGCCCTTCCTTGATAAAGTGGGCGGCGGCCTCCTCGGTGCAGTCCAGTGTGATGGTGGCGTGCCGCATAAATTCCAGCCGGTCACGGATGGTCTGGACGGCCTCCTCCCGCATACTGGGGTTTTCACTGCCGATCATGGCGCGGTACAGCATCGGGATGGTGAAATAAATCGTTCCCGCGATCAGCAGCGAGGAAACGCCGTTTAAGATAGCCTTATCAAAGCTCGTCAGGCTGCCGCCGCTGTCCAACGCGATGGTTTTCGGGAAATCCATCGTCACGATGGTGGACACGTTTTTCCCGGCGCTCTTGCCGACGTAGACCTCGTTTTCCTCCTCCGGCAGCAGCTTGGGCAGATTGCGGAAGATGGAATCCGTCTGCATACTGTATTTTTCCAGTGGGCCCTGGTTCGCACTGGAAAGCAGCATCCGCTCGGAAAGCGGTTCGTTTTTCAGGCCGGACACGTCGCCCGCATACATGGTGTTTACCGCGCAGGTAATGTAACAGGCCATGCCGGCCGGCATACCGTCCAGCATGCTGTTGAAGGATGCCCTTGCCAGTGACCAGACCTCTGTCTCCGGCATGGTCAGACTGCCGCCGACCGGGTGGGAAAGGATCTCCAATTGCAGCGCGGCCTGCTTGGCCTGTAAAAGCTGCTCCTGAAAGGCTTCCTCCCTGCGCTCGCTGACGTAGGGGGCAAACGTTCCGAGCAGACCGCGGTAGATCTGCTGGTCGGTCAGAATATCGCCGTATTTATCCTGCAATTCCTGAAAGGTGATAAACGGCTCCTTCTGAAAGATGGGCACCAGCAGGGCGGCGTCCTCGGTATAAAGCTTTGCCTTGGGCGTGGGCAGAGCTTGCTTTTTTTTGGGCACAGTCAGCCTCCTTGGCAAAAAGATATTATGACATGGTGTCATAATATCCTGTAAATACAGGGTTGATGAAAATGAGATATTATGACATGATGTCATAATATCTCAGCCGTGCGCCTTGACCCACGCGGCAACCATGCGGCGGAAATCCTCCTCCAGCGCGGCGGGGACGGTGACACTGACCCGCACGGTCTGCGGCTCTGCCTGCAGGGCAGCATCCATCTGCTCCGGGGTCATGGCGGTGGTCAGCCTGGCCATTTTGGGGCCTGCCAGCTCGTCGGCATGGTGGGCGGCCAAATACTTCTGGCTCTCGGCAGGGAAGTCCACCAAACGCAGCGCCGTTGTCAGCGGCAGCTTGCCGCCGTCCAGCAGCTTGAGCAGGCTGCCGTCCAGACTGCCCAGCCGCACATACCGCGCGATCTGGCGGGCAGAGAGGTTGTATTCTTCACCGATCTGTTCATACTTTGATTTGCGCACGCCGTTCCTGCTGCGCTTTTTGCGCCCGGCCAGCGCGTACTTCTGGGAGATGCTCCGCGCCTTCTCCGACGGCGTCAGCACGCGCTGCACGTAGTTGGAATCGACGACGATCTCGTGCGCCTCGTCGGCGGTGATGTCCGTCAGCACGGTGGCGGGGATGCGGCGGTATTTGTCCTCGCCGGTCTTTTCCAACAGCGCGGTGTAAGCCCGCACGCGGTTGTGGCCGGAGAGAATCATCAGCGCGCCGTCCGGCTGCTTCCAGACCACAATGGGGTGGAGCAGGTCGTTGGCCCGGATGCTCTCGATCAGCTCCAGCAGCTTGTCGTCGGGGAGCGGCGCGTAAAAGTTCCAGTCAGCCGGGGCAGGGGAGAGCTTGTCCAGCGGAACTTCCTCCAGCCGCCGTGTGCCGGGCAAATCGGCCATTAAAGAGGGGAGAGACACCGCACCGGCAGCAGGGGAGACGACGGTTCGTTTTTTTAAAGCCATACAGTATTACCGCCTTTCTCAAACGCAGCGCTTCAAAATTTCTTTCGTAAGGGCGCGGTATTCCTTCGAGATACGCGCACTGCCCGCGTAGTCCAGCACGGGGCGGTTCTCCCACTGGGCGTTCTGCAGGCGGCTGTCCACCCGGATGATCTGCTCAAACAGAAGGGCGCTGTAGCTTTCCCGCAGCTGGTCCATGGCCGCCTCGGTGATCAGGCGGTTGCGGGCATCGTAGCGGTTGATGATGATGCCGCCCACCTGCAAGGTCGGGTTGTACGGTTTGATGCTGCAGCACCACGGCCAGGCCGTCCAAATCAAAGCTGGCGGGCTGGGCGGGGATCAGCACATAGTTGGAGGCGTTCACGATGTTGAAGTTAAGCAGCGACAGATTCGGGTTCGTGTCGATGAGGATATAATCATAATAGCCGCGCTCGACAACGGGGCGCAGGATGCTGCGCACGATGTTCTCGCGGCTGATCTTGGTAAACAGCGCCATGTCCAGCGTACCCATCGAAACATCGGCCACGATGATGTCGATATTCTCAAATTTGGTGGGCTGTATGTAGCCGTTCAAATCCTGCTCCGCCAGTACCGCTGCGCCGAAGTTCTTCTCGCTGCGGGGCATATCAAAGCTGCTGGACAGGTTGCGCTGACCGTCGCCGTCGATGACGAGGATGCGCAGCCCCAGCTCGGCCATCGAGGTGGCAATGCCGCTGCACAGGCTGGTTTTGCCGCAGCCGCCCTTGTTGTTGAGCATGCACAAGACCTTTGTGTCGTGGTAGTCGGGGTGGTAAATTTCGTTGATGTCAACTTCCAGATAGGCACATAGCTTCTCGATGTTTTCGAGGTCGGTTGCGCTGCGGCCGGTTTCGATCTGCTTGATGGTGGAAAGGTTTACACCGGTGGCAGTGGCAAGCTCCTTTTGGGTGATGTCCTGCTCAAGGCGTATATTTTTCAGCCGCGCATAGTCGAGTTTTACCATAAAAACCTCCTAATCCGAGAAAAGGTGTTATCCATAAGGTTATAACTTTAATGATTTAACTTTATTATACCATAAGGAAATAGAATTGCAAGACGTTTTATTTTAAAAAAGAAAATTATATTGCAGAATATATTTGACAAAAATAAGACAACTCCGTCAAGTATACTCGACAAAAATAAGGCAGGAGCGGCAACCAGGAAGCATGCCTACCTGCTGTTCCACCTGCAGAACTACTACGCAAACCTTGTCGAGGAGGAGAACTACCCGAAGTTTTATTTCTCCGACAACGGCATTGTAAGCCTGTTCCTAGACAGGAAAGAGGCGGTGCAGCTGGAAAATATGGCGGCGCTTGCGCTGGTGCGCGTATCCGGACGAGGTGTATTACCTGAAATACGCCAAGACCGGAATTGATATTGATTTTTATCTGCCATCGGTCGGCCTGGCCGTGCAGGCGGCCTACTCCATTTCCGGGGACGCCCGCGAACGCGAGGTAGGCAACCTGAAAAAGCTGGCGCAGACCTCACAGGAAGCCGCGCGGCTCGTCATTGTGACCTATGAGGAGGAGGAAACAATCATCGAGGACGGCGTGACGATCGAGACTGTGCCGCTGTATAAGTTTTTGCTGGAGCTGGAACAGGGAAGATACGGTGCAGTGTCTTAAAATAAAAGACGCGCTAAAAGGTATCCGTTCTTATTCAACTTCACATCACCGCGCAGCTATACGGGGGGAGTAAGTAAACAAAAAACGAAGCATCAACTGGTTTCCTGGTTATTCAAAAATCAGAAATTCAGGGATGCTTTATTCTAAGTGTATCGGATTCATTAAAAAGGTCTTAAAAGAAAAGTGTCCGACTGTATGTATATCGGCGAATGACCGAAAGATACAAAACCGCCCCGCAAAGGTTCTTTAAAACTTTGCGGGGCGGTTTGCTCTACCAGGATTATTTTATTTCCGAAAGGATTGTTCCATTATGTTTACCGGACAGAATCCTCTTTTGCTAAGGCTTGAATCTGTTCGATTTGGTGTTTCACATCGCTAAGCATCGTGTCGATATGTGCGCCCATTCGCTGTTGAGCCAAGTCTGCATCGCGCAATTCCAAAGCTGCTACAATATCATCGTGTTGAACGACATAAACATTGCCGCGCTCTTTTGTCACCAGCTTGTCCATGCGCTCTTCCATTTTTTGCTCTTCAAAAATCATGATATCCAACAAATATTTAAAATATTTATTGCGGCTCATTTCAGCAATGATCGTATGGAAGTTGTAAGCTGAGTCGTCATGGCTTTTGTTTTCAGCAACATCACGATAATACAGAGAGACCGATTGACGCAGTTTCCACAACTCATCCTGTGTGGCATTTACAGCGGCTAGTCGAACCGTTTCCATTTCAATCGTCTTGCGAGCCTGAATCAGATCCAGCAAATCGGTATATTCGTTTACGCGCAAACCGATGGAAGCTTCATCGTGAACTTCGGCTCTTGCCAGATGTTCAGTTATGGATTGAAGCCAATTTTCTCCCTTCTCGGTTATAATGCGGCCCTGATTGCTTTTTCGAATGGTAAGACCATCGCTGTCCATCACCTTCAGGTAGCGACCAATGGTAGCGGTGCTCACACAAACTCCCTGCTTCGCCAAGAGTGCGTTCAACGACCAAGAACCAAGAGGCTCCTTCTGTTTTTGAATTTCACTTAGCAGCAGGAAAAACATCATTTCTTCCTGTGACTTAAAAAAACCGGGTGAAATGTG
>OIBW01000896.1_pt1 | contig 10470 bp, 8 predicted proteins | sample 1581131 | NCBI WGS metagenome assembly OIBW01 (sample SAMEA3882517, study PRJEB24775) | human gut metagenome | biome: human-associated habitat; feature: intestine environment; material: feces | place: Netherlands | collected 2009/2010 | reverse complement strand
GAATGACCGCCACGTCCGCCGTGCTCTTGCCGGTGCGGGCGCACAGCCGCTCTTGCAGCGGTCCGCTCATGGCGATCAGCCGGTCACAGCGCCTGTACAGGCTGTCGCTGACCGACTGCGCGACCCAGCGCATAAACCTGTTTTTGACCGGCAGCACGCTGTACAGATTCTCCGGCCAGAGGTCAAGGACGTAATTCGTAAACGGTATATGGTGCTTTTTTGCATACCGGATGGCAGGCCAGCACATCAGCACGGGGCTGGTGTTGAAGCAGAACACTGCATCGTACCCGCCGGGCAGACGCTTTAACGCCCCCGCCGCGTAGAGCGGCCAGCTGACGTAGTTCAGAAAAATCGTCTTGCCGGTGTTGCCCTTGCGGGGGATCTCCCGCGCACGGAACACCCGCGCACCCTTGTAGACTTCCTCAAACGGGCCGTCGGCGCTGTAGCCGTCGAACCATTCGCCCTTCGGGTAGTTGGGCAGGCCGCAGAGCACGTCCACGGAGAGACCGTCCTGCACGAAGCCTTCGACAATATCGTTGATGCGGAAATTTTCCGGCCAGAAATGCTGGGTCACTACCAGTATGCGCATAATATATCGTGTTCCTGTCGCTTAGTATTTGCGCCACACCATCTTGTTGACAACACCGGTGTAGCTCTGGATGATCTTGACGACCTTGTCGGAGACATTCTCGTCCACGTAGTTGGGCACGGGCAGGCCGAGGTCGCCGTTCCGGTTCATCTCCACAGCCACGTCCACGGCTTGCAGCAGGTGGTCGCCGTCGATGCCCGCCAGAATGAAGCAGGCCTTGTCCAGCGCCTCGGGGCGCTCGGTGGAGGTGCGGATGCAGACCGCCGGGAACGGATGGCCGACGCTCGTGAAGAAGCTGCTTTCCTCGGGCAGCGTGCCGGAGTCGGACACGACGCAGAAGGCGTTCATCTGCAGGCAGTTGTAGTCATGGAAGCCCAGAGGCTCATGCTGAATGACGCGCTTGTCGAGCTTAAAGCCGCTCTGCTCCAGACGCTTGCGGCTGCGCGGATGGCAGGAGTAGAGAATCGGCATATCGTACTTTTCCGCCATCTTGTTGATGGCGGTGAACAGCGAGGTAAAGTTCTTCTCGGTGTCGATGTTCTCCTCGCGGTGGGCAGACAGCAGAATGTACTTGCCCTTCTCGAGACCCAGACGCTGGTGGATGTCGGACGCCTCGATTTTTTCCAGATTCTGGTGCAGCACCTCGGCCATCGGGGAACCGGTCACGTAGGTGCGCTCCTTCGGCAGGCCGGTGTCGGCCAGATAACGGCGGGCATGCTCGGAGTAGGCCATGTTCACATCGGAGATGATGTCCACGATGCGGCGGTTCGTCTCCTCGGGCAGGCACTCGTCCTTGCAGCGGTTGCCGGCCTCCATGTGGAAGATGGGGATGTGCAGCCGCTTTGCACCGATGACGGACAGGCAGCTGTTTGTGTCGCCCAGCACCAGCACGGCGTCGGGCCGGATGGCGGCCATCAGCTTGTAGCTCTCCGAGATGATGTTGCCCATCGTCTCGCCCAGATCCGCGCCGACGGCGTTCATATAGACCTCGGGGTCGGCCAGCTGGAGGTCGTGGAAGAACACGCCGTTCAGGTTGTAGTCGTAGTTCTGGCCGGTGTGGGCCAGGATAACATCAAAATATTTGCGAGTCTTGTTGATGACGGCGGCCAGACGGATGATCTCCGGGCGGGTGCCGACGATGATGAGCAATTTCAGCTTGCCGTTGTTTTTAAAGGAAATGCTGCTGTAGTCAGACATACTTTTCTCCTTAGTAGCTACTATGTGCAGGGGATGTAGGGGCGAACATCGTTCGCCCGCAGAAACGTTACGACCGGGGCAAACTTCCGGGTCGATGACGAGCATCGCCCTCTACATCGCAGGGGCGGATTCCATATCCGCCCGGGAACTTTGCCGCTGCCGCACACGGGCACGGGCGAGCACTGCTCGCCCCTACAATGCGCCCGTTTTACACCTTTTCAAAGAATGTATCCGGGTGGGCCGGGTCGAACTGCTCGTTCGCCCACATCAGGGTGACGAGGTTCTCGGTCTCGCTCAAATTGATGATGTTGTGGGTGTACCCCGGCAGCATGTGGATGGCCTGGGGCTTGTCGCCGGTCACCTCAAATTCCAGCACCTCGCCGCTGCCGACGCGGCGCTCCTGAATCAGACCGTGGCCCGAAACCACGATGAAAAACTCCCACTTCGTGTTGTGCCAGTGCTGACCCTTTGTGATGCCGGGCTTCGAGACGTTGACGCTGAACTGGCCGCAGCTCTCGGTTTTGAGCAGCTCGGTAAAGCTGCCGCGGGCGTCCTCATTCTTTTTCAGGTCAAAGATGACCTTTTCTTTGGGCAGATAGGACAGATACGTCGAGTACAGCTTTTTTGCAAAGCTGCCCGCCGGAATCTCCGGCAGTACGAGCGTTGCGGGCTGAGCCTTGAACCTTTCCAGCAGGTCCGCAATTTCGCCCAGTGTGACTTTGTGGGTCACCGGCGCGGCACAGTAGCGCCCACTGTCATGGAAAACCGGCGTCAGACCGTCGTAATCGCAGCGGTGAGGCTTGCCCTCCAGCGCGTCGAGCATTTCCTCCACCAGGTCGTCAATGTACAATAGCTCCAGCTCGGTGGCGCGGTCATTGACCGTGATGGGCAGGTCGTTGGCGGTGTTATTGCAGAAGGTCGCCACGGCGCTGTTGTAGTTGGGGCGGCACCACTTGCCGAACAGATTCGGGAAGCGGTAGACCAGCACCGGCGCGCCGGTCTCCTGCCCGTAGGTGAAGAACAGCTCCTCACCGGCCAGCTTGCTCTTTCCGTAGTCGCTCTCGCCGTAGCGGCCAATCAGCGTCGCTTGGATCGAGCTGGACAGCATGACCGGGCAGCGGTTGGCGTGAGATTTGAGCGTGTCCAGCAGGGTAGAGGCGAAGCCGAAGTTGCCCTGCATGAACTCGTCGTTATTTTTGGGACGGTTGACACCCGCTAAATTGAACACAAAATCGGCTTCCGCACAAAAGTGGTCCAGCGCTGCGGGGGGCGTGTCGAGGTCATACTCAAACACGTCCTCGATCTGCAAGGCGGGGCGGGTACGATTCTTGCCGTCGCGGACAGCCTTCAGGTTCTCGCAGAGATTGCGCCCCACAAAGCCCTTGGCACCGGTCACAAGGATCTTCATGCCTTCTCGGCCTCCATCTCTTTCAGCGCGTTTTGGACGTAGTCGGTGGTCAGAATCTTCCGGACCGTGCCCTCCACGTCCAGACGGTGCGTGTTGTGGCTCGTGTAGGAGTCGTCGGCCATCGTGTGGACCTCACCCTTGACGACGAACTTGTCGTAGTTCAGGTCGCGGTTGTCGGCGGCCACGCGGTAGTAACCGCCCATGTCCTCACTGCGCAGGCGCTCCTCGCGGGTCATCAGGGTCTCGAACAGCTTCTCGCCGTGGCGGGTGCCGATGATGTTCGTGCCGGTGTCGCCGAACAGCTGCTGCACGGCCTTGGCCAGGTCGCCGATGGTGGAGGCGTCGGACTTCTGGATGAACAAATCGCCCGGGTTTGCATGCTCAAACGCGAACATGACCAGGTCAACGGCCTCGTCCAGGTTCATCAGGAAACGGGTCATATTGGGGTCGGTGATCGTGATGGGGTTGCCGGCGCGGATCTGGTCAATGAACAGCGGAATGACGCTGCCGCGGCTGCACATGACGTTGCCGTAGCGGGTGCAGCAGATCGTCGTGCCGCCGCGCTCGGCGGCCACGCGGGCGTTGGCGTAGATGACGTGCTCCATCATCGCCTTGGAGATGCCCATGGCGTTGATGGGATAGGCGGCCTTGTCGGTGGACAGGCAGACGACGCGCTCCACGCCCGCGTCAATGGCGGCGTGCAGGACATTGTCCGTGCCGATGATGTTCGTCTGCACGGCCTGCATGGGGAAGAACTCGCAGGAGGGCACCTGTTTCAGCGCTGCCGCGTGGAAGATGTAGTTGACGCCGGGCATGGCATCGCGGATGGACTGCGGGTTGCGCACGTCACCGATGTAGAACTTGACCTTGCCGGCATACTGCGGGTGGTTGGCCTGCAGCTCGTGGCGCATGTCGTCCTGCTTCTTCTCATCGCGGGAGAAGATGCGGATCTCGCCGATGTCGGTGGACAGGAAATGCTTGAGCACTGTATGCCCGAAGCTGCCCGTGCCGCCGGTGATGAGAAGAGTCTTATCCTTAAAAATGCTGTCTGCCATGATGGCCTCCTTATATTTGACCGCGCAAGGGCGCAGCTTACCTTTATAATCTTATTTATTCTAGCACAAAATTCCCCGCTTGAAAAGGGCATGGGGTTGGAAATTGCTGCTTTTTGTGGTATAATAGCTAAGAAATCACAGCAAAATGCTTTTTACAAGGAGGACACGCCCATGCGCGCCTACGAACGTCTTTTAAAATATGTAAAGGTCCACACGACCTCTGACCCCAACAGCGGCACCCACCCCAGCACGCTGCGCCAGTTTGACCTGGCGAAGATCCTCGTTGAGGAGCTGAAGGAGCTGGGCTTGACCGATGCCCATGTGGACGAGCACTGCTATGTCTACGCCACGCTGCCCGCCACCCCGGGGCAGGAGAGCGCCGCGCCGCTGGGCCTTATCGCCCACATGGACACGGCGGACGACGCCAGCGGTGAGAACGTCCGGCCGCAGATCCACGAAAACTACGACGGCGAGGCTGTCACGCTGCCCGCCACCGGCACGGTGCTGGACCCCAAGGTGTTCCCGTTCCTGCGCGAGATGAAGGGCCAGACCCTCATCACCACCGACGGCTCGACGCTGCTGGGCGCGGACGATAAGGCCGGTGTGGCCGAGATCATGACCGCGCTGGAGCGCATCATCGCCGAGAATCGCCCCCACGGCAAGCTCTGCATCGGCTTCACCCCCGATGAGGAGATCGGCGAGGGCGCGAGCCTGTTTGACGTCGAGGGCTTCGGCGCGGCCTACGCCTATACCGTTGACGGTGAGGACGTCGGCGAGATCAGCTATGAGAACTTCAATGCCGCCGCTGCCGTCGTGACCGTGCACGGCTTCAGCGTCCACCCCGGCAGCGCCAAGAACTCGATGATCAATGCGCAGAACGTGGCCATGGAGTTCCACGCCGCGCTGCCCGCCTTCTCCCGCCCCGAGCACACCGAGGGCCGTGAGGGCTTCTTCCACCTGACGAGTATGCAGGGTGACGTGACCACCGCGCACCTGGGCTACATCGTGCGCGACCACGATGCCGCCAAGTTTGCCGCCCGCAAGGCCCAGATGCAGCATATTGCCGCCTGCCTGAATGACCGCTACGGTGCGGGCACGGTGGAGCTGGACATCAAGGACAGCTATTATAATATGTTGGAGAAAATTCAGCCTCACTTCCATCTGGTCGAGAACGCCCGCAAGGCCATCCGCGCGGCGGGCCTTGAACCCATCGAGACCCCGGTCCGCGGCGGCACCGACGGCGCGACCCTGAGCTATATGGGCCTGCCCTGCCCGAACCTCGGCACCGGCGGCTTCAACTTCCACGGCCCCTGCGAGTGCATCACCGCCGAGAAAATGGATCAGGGCGTCGAAATTTTGCTGAATCTGGTCGAGCTGTATAAATAAGGGCCCGGAGTTTATTGAAAAGGAATTGAATAAGGCATAACAACAGCCCGTGCTTCGAAATCGAAGCGCGGGCTGCTTGGCTATTTTCTGCGAACCGTAAAGCAGGATGTAGGGGCCGGGCATGCCCGGCCCGCAACCTGACGGCTGTGCCCCTTTTCTGGTTGGCTTTGTAGGGAGGGGTCTTGACCCCTCCGCGGCGGCCAGAGGTCTGGCCGCCCTACGGACTCTCGTTCATGTCGTTGGTAGGGGAGGGATTCATCCCTCCCGTGCACCTGCCCATAGCTGCAACATTCTCCGGGCAGCATCTATACCGCCCATGCAAACGGGGAGTTATTTACGCGTTCCGTCGTCATTAAAATGCTTTTTCAAGGCTTTCTCTGTCGGGTAAATTGATGCAACCATAATAAAACATTGAATTGCCACAAGAATCAGCCCTGCAATTCCAATCGTATTCTCATCACTATGGTATAACGGAATATGTATCAAAGCGGATGCTATAGTCGTTACCCATCCTACTTTCCACCAAAGTTTTCCGCAGTAGTCGTGGGCAAATTTCCAGGTGTCCATATTTTTCATGGAGCGAGTTGTCCTATACCCAACCAGACTATTTATATGCTTTGGGCAGTGTTTCCACATCATTCTTCCTACAATAACCATAACAATGGGAACTAGCATATCACATAGTAACATAAACCACCAAAACCACATAGAATTCACCTCCACTTTAAGCAGGCTGTAGGGGTCGCATATATGCGGCCCGCAGCCTGACGGGAAACGCCCTTTTGCGGGAAAGCCGCGGGCCGGGCGTGCCCGGCCCCTACACGGCGTTTTTAGAAATTACTTCATCTTCCCCACATACACCAGATACGAATACAAATAAATCCACGCGCTGCCGCCAAGAACGGCGGCCAGCAGCACGATCAGCGTAGCAATGTCGCCCAGCAGGCCGCCCAGGAAGGCAAGCACCAACAGGACAATGCCTATAACGACAAAGGTGTACCCGCCCATGCGCTGGGTGCGCTGCCAGTTGTGCTCGTCGTTCAGCGCCCAGGGCGTGCGGCAGCCGAAGGTATAATTCTGCTTGATCTGCGGCATAAAATTGCCCAGGATGATAAACAATACGCCGATGCCGCCGCAGACCAGAATGCTGACGAGGTTGCTGCTGTCCGGCAGCTTACCGAAAACAGCCAGGTCACTCAGCCAGCTGAATGCGGCCATCATCACGGTGAACAGCACTACGCACAGGTTCCATACTTTGCCGAACTTCTCAAAATTCTGGTGCTTGGGGTCGATTTTGCGGATGACCTCAAACAAAATCAACATCGCAAACGGCAGCGCGGCCAAAATCAAAACCGTGGATTTCGGCCCCCAGCCGTTGACCTGCCCGCTGGCTCCCCAGTGGGTGGGCACAATGTCCGGCAGGGAGGGGTAGAAGTACAGGTGTGCGGCAAAATTCAGCACGCAGACTACGGTTAAAATCCAGAACAGCTTATTCTTTTTCATTGCTATCGTCTCCCTTTACAAGTCCGCAGTCATAAAACCACTTCATCAATTCCTGAAATACGGTCAGATTCACACTGTACACAATGTTCTGGCCGCGGCGCTCATCGGTAATAAGCGCCGCGCTTTTTAAAATGTTCAGATGGTGGCTGACGGACGGCTTTGTCATATCAAAATGTGCGGCGATCTCCCCGGCGGTCAGATCGCCCTGTGCCAGCAGTTCTAAAATGCGCCGCCGCGTCGGGTCGGCCAGCGCCTTGAAAGCATCTCCCAAACAGAACAACTCCTTTCCTGATAAACAATTAGATAAACGTCTAACTGTCTATGCCTTTACTATACTCCTATGCACCTGCCGTTGTCAATAGATATTTTGAAAAATATCTAACTATCCGCTCCCCTCCGACTGTTTCTCCAACTTTTACCAATGATTTTTCCTGCAAATTCACAATTTGTTTGCAATTTTCCTATTGACATGGTATGCGAATGTGCTACAATATTAGCAGTCGAACAGATAGAGTGCTAAAGAAAAACGAACACACAGAATTTGCGAAGGCAGATTCTTGAGCTGCAAAATCCAAGCACTTTACGTGCGAGACTGCCAGAACAATGCGCTATCTGCACTAAAGGAGGTACGCACTATGAACATCGAACAAATGACACAGAAAACCCGTGAGGCTTTGCAGGCTGCACAGCGCATCGCGGTGGAATATTCCAACAACGCGGTGGAGCAGGAGCATCTGCTGGCCGCCCTTGCCCAGCAGCAGGACGGGCTTATCCCGCAGATGCTGCAGACCCTCGGCGTTGACGCCAATGCCTTTGCCCAGGCGGCTTTGCAGAAGGTCGAGGCGCTGCCCCGCGTGACCGGCTCGGGCCGTGACCCGGAGAAGATCTACATCTCCAACGATTTGGATCGTGCCCTCAATGCCGCCGAGCAGCAGGCCAAGCAGATGAAGGATGAATACATCAGCGTAGAGCATGTATTCCTCGGTATTTTGCAGCGGCCAGGCAAGGCTGCCAGCGAAATCTTCAAGACTTTCGGCATCACAACCGAGAAGTTTATGAAGCAGCTGAGTACGGTGCGTGGCAATCAGAGGGTAACGAGTGATAACCCGGAGGACACCTACAACGCCCTGAAAAAGTACGGTCAGGACCTTGTCGAAATGGCAAAGGCGCATAAACTTGACCCTGTGATTGGACGCGATACGGAAATTCGCAATGTCATCCGTATCCTGTCCCGCAAACGCAAGAACAACCCCGTGCTGATCGGTGAGGCCGGTGTCGGTAAGACCGCCATCGCCGAGGGGCTGGCGCAGCGGATCGAAAGCGGAGATGTGCCCGAAAACCTGAAGGATCATACCGTGTTCAGTCTGGACATGGGTGCGCTGGTCGCAGGTGCCAAATACCGCGGCGAGTTTGAGGAACGCTTGAAGAGCGTCCTCAACGAGGTCAAGAAGTCCGAGGGCAAGATCATCCTCTTCATCGATGAGCTGCACACCATCGTGGGCGCAGGCAAGACCGACGGCGCGATGGATGCCGGCAACCTGCTCAAGCCCATGCTGGCCCGCGGCGAGCTGCACTGCATCGGCGCGACAACGCTGGACGAGTACCGCGAGTATATCGAGAAGGACCCCGCACTGGAGCGTCGTTTCCAGCCGGTCATGGTCAATGAACCGACTGTCGAGGACACCATCTCGATCCTGCGCGGCCTGAAGGAGCGCTACGAGGTCTACCACGGCGTCAAGATTCAGGACGCCGCCCTGATCGCCGCCGCGACACTGTCGGACCGCTACATCACGGATCGCTTCCTGCCCGATAAGGCCATCGACCTCGTCGATGAGGCTTGCGCTATGGTCAAGACCGAGCTGGATTCGATGCCCGCCGAGCTGGACGAGATGAACCACCGCATCACCCAGCTGCAAATCGAGGAGGCCTCTTTAAAGAAAGAGACCGACGAGCTGTCCAAGCAGCGTCTGGCCACGCTGGAAAAGGAGATGGCCGAGCTGCGCGACAGCTTCAACAGCAAGAAGGCGCAGTGGGAGAACGAGAAGAACGCCGTGAACAAGGTGCAGAGCCTGCGCGCCGAGGTGGAATCCACCAAGGCCGAGATCGAAAAGGCGACCCGCACCGGCGACTACGCCAAGGCCGGTGAGCTGCAATACGGCAAGCTGCCCACCCTGCAAAAGCAGTTGGAGGAAGAAGAAAAGCTGGCCGAGGCAAAGAAAGAATCCAGCCTGCTTCGTGACCGCGTAACGGAAGAAGAAATTGCGAACATCGTCGCCCGCTGGACCGGCATCCCGGTCTCCAAGCTCGTCGAAGGCGAACGCGAGAAGCTGCTCCGCCTGCCGGACACGCTGCATCAGCGGGTCATCGGTCAGGACGAGGCCGTGCAGAAGGTCTCGGACGCTATCCTGCGCTCCCGCGCCGGCATTGCAAACCCGAACCGCCCCATTGGCAGCTTTTTGTTCCTTGGCCCCACGGGCGTTGGCAAGACCGAGCTGGCCAAAGCGCTGGCCCAGGCCCTGTTTGACGATGAAAAGAACATGGTTCGTATCGATATGACGGAATACATGGAGAAATTCAGTGTGTCTCGTCTGATCGGTGCGCCTCCGGGATATGTGGGTTATGAGGAGGGTGGTCAGCTGACCGAGGCTGTGCGCCGCCATCCCTACAGCGTTGTGCTGTTTGATGAGGTGGAAAAGGCCCACCCGGATGTGTTCAACATTCTGCTGCAAGTCCTTGACGATGGCCGTATTACCGACAGCCAGGGCCGTACCGTGGACTTTAAGAACACCATCATCATCCTGACCTCCAACCTTGGCTCTGACATCATTCTGGAAGACCTGGAAAAGAACCGTGCCAACGGCAAAAACGAACTGTCCGCCGAAGCGCGTGACAAGATCGACCTGCTGCTCAAGCGCCAGTTCCGCCCGGAGTTCCTGAACCGTCTGGACGATATTGTCTACTACAAGAGCCTGACCAAGGATGAGATTGGCGGCATTGTGGATCTGATGTTGGCTGACCTGCGCAGCCGCCTGGCTGACAAGCAGCTGAAGCTGGTTGTGACCGATGCAGCCAAGAGCGTGATTGTGGATGACGGCTATGACCCCATCTATGGTGCCCGCCCGCTGAAGCGGTATATCCAGGCCAACGTGGAAACCATGATCGCAAAAGAGATCATCGGCGGCAATCATGTGCCCGGCGATACCCTGACCGTGGACGCCGAAAACGGCAAACTGGTCCTGCGCTAAGCGCAAAGCGTTCAGCAATGCTGTACAAATAACCTAAGGCAACACCGCACAATTCCCGCCTTGCGGCTTAAGCACCGCTCCGGCAGC
>OIBW01000889.1_pt1 | contig 10495 bp, 6 predicted proteins | sample 1581131 | NCBI WGS metagenome assembly OIBW01 (sample SAMEA3882517, study PRJEB24775) | human gut metagenome | biome: human-associated habitat; feature: intestine environment; material: feces | place: Netherlands | collected 2009/2010 | reverse complement strand
GCGGATGCGGCGGTTGCCCAGGTGGTCGATATCATCGGTGGTGCCGATGCCGTGGCCCAGACCGTTCAGGTAGTTGATGGAAGCCAGAATGTCGGCCACGGTAACGGTACGGCCGATCAGCTGGTCGTGGTTGCGGCGCAGCATCTCCTTCTGCTCTTCCACATCAGAAGTGGTATCAAGGATCTTCTTGATCTCGTCGAAGGAGCAGCGCTCGTTGATGCCGCACTCCTTGACATCGAAGGAGAAGAAGCCCTGTGCGTCCACACAGCCGTTGGTAATGACCTTGACCTTCTTGCCCTCGATGCTCAGAATAACGGTATCCACACCGGCGGCATCTGCCTTCTCGGCCAGCTCACGGGTGATCTTGCCCTTGGCCTCAACGATGATCTCGCCGGTCAGGGGAGCAACGATGTTCTCAGCGGCAACAAAGCCGGTGATGCGGCGGGCCAGAGACAGCTTCTTGTTCATCTTGTAGCGGCCGAAACGAGACAGGTCGTAGCGGCGCGGATCGAAGAACAGCATGTTGATCTGGCTGGTAGCGGACTCCACCGTGGGAGGCTCGCCGGGGCGCAGCTTGCGGTAAACTTCCAGCAGGCCCTCGTCCTGGTTCTTGGTGGTATCCTTTTCCAGGGTGGCCAGGATGCGCTCGTCGTCGCCGAAGAAGTTCAGGATATCCTCGTTGGTGGACAGACCCAGTGCACGGCACAGCACGGTGACGGGCAGCTTGCGGTTCTTGTCGATGCGGACATAGAACACGTTGGAGGCATCGGTCTCATACTCCAGCCATGCGCCGCGGTTGGGGTTCATGGTGGCGCTGTACAGGTCGTTGCCCACCTTATCCTTGGCATCGCCGTAGAACACGCCGGGAGAACGGACCAGCTGGCTGACGATCGCACGCTCTGCACCGTTGATCACAAAGGTGCCGGCGTCGGTCATCAGGGGGAAGTCACCCATGAAGATCTCCTGATCCTTCACCTCGCCGGTCTCCTTGTTCAGCAGACGGGCAGTGACGCGCAGGGGGGCTGCAAAGGTAACGTCGCGCTCCTTGCACTCCTTGATGCTGTACTTCGGCTCCTTATCCAGCCGGAAGTCCACAAAGCTCAGTGCCAGATTGCCGGTGTAGTCCTCAATGGTGCCGATGTCGTGGAAGACCTCTTTCAGGCCCTCGTCCAGGAACCACTGATAAGAGTTCTTCTGGACCTCGATCAGGTTCGGCATACTGATGACTTCGTCGATGTGGGAGAAGCTCATGCGCTCGGTTTTGCCGAGCTTTACGGGCTTGACTTTCATCATAAAATCAACCACTCCTTACTTTTATATTCTACGGGATGTCGTATACGCGGGTCAAATTTGAGCAGACACACATAATTCGACCCGCGTCCTGTGGAACCTTCCGGCATTTTGCACAAACTTTTCGGGGTGACCCCTCAAGTGGCAGCCATCACAGCTCCCTTTTTGACGCACTAGTCCATTATGTGATACTAATGCAGTATACACCCCAAAACCCCTGTTGTCAAGCCATTTTTCAGTTTTTTGCCGAAATAAATTTATTTTTCGGTTTGTTTTCGAACGCCCGGCGGCGTGTAGCTGTTTGTTTTCCAAGTACTTGATTTTTTTATTTTGCACGTTCCTGTTCATAATACCCTTGTGCAATTTGTCTATCTTTGCTCTTGCGCCCGGGAGGTATTACTTTTCCTCTTCCCTGCCGCAAAAGAAGAGGCCGCCGCACGGAACGCCGTGCAGCGGCCTTGTCCTATTATACAGAATGCTCACTCGTCCAGATAATCCCGCAGCAGCTTTGCGCGGCTGGGGTGGCGCAGCTTGCGCAGCGCCTTTGCTTCGATCTGCCGCACCCGCTCCCGGGTCACGTTGAACTCCTTGCCCAGTTCTTCCAGGGTGCGGGCGCGGCCATCCTCCAGACCAAAGCGCAGGGTGATGACCCGCTCCTCCCGGGGCGTCAGGCTTTTAAGGACGTGCAGCAGCTCCCGCCGCAGCAGCTGACGCCCAGCTTCATCCACCGGGACACCGGCGTCCTCGTCCTGAATAAAGTCCTCCAGATGAGCGTCCTCTTCCTCCCCCACCGGCGTTTCCAGACTGATGGGTTCCTGCGACAGTTGCAGCAGCTCCCGCACCTTGTCCGGTTCCATATCCAGTGCGGCGGCGATCTCCTCCACGGTGGGCTCCCGCCCATTTTTGTGCAGCAGGTCGCCTGCCGTTTTCTTGACCCGGTTGATGCTCTCCACCAGATGCACCGGGATACGGATGGTGCGTCCCTGATCCGCAATGGCGCGGGTGATGGACTGACGGATCCACCAGGTTGCATAGGTGGAGAACTTGAAGCCCTTGGTATGGTCAAACTTTTCAACCGCTTTGATCAGACCCAGGTTACCTTCCTGGATCAGGTCCAGGAACTGCATGCCGCGGCCCACATAGCGCTTTGCAATGGAAACTACCAGACGCAGGTTGGCTTCGCTCAGGCGCTGCTTGGCGCGTTCGCCGTCCTTGCCGCCTTTCTGGATATCCAGAGCCAGCTGCACTTCCTCATCGGGGGTCAGCAGGGGCACGCGGCCGATCTCTTTCAGGTAAACCTTAACGGGGTCATCGATGGTAATGCCGTCCGAGGTAACGGTATCCTCAAAGTCATCCATCCCCTCCTCGCCCATATCGGCCACAGCGGACATATCAGTGGCGTCATCATCCACCACTTCAATGCCGTTGCTTTCCAGCTCTTCATACAGCTTTTCCATCTGCTCCGCGTCAATAACACGGCTGCTTTCTTCCATAGCGTCACTGATTTCGGTGCTGGTCAATTTGCCTGCACGGCGGCCCTGTTCAATCAGGTTGCGAATCGAATCTTTCTTTTCTGCCATAAGTAGTTTCTCCTTTGGTTTTTATTCTGCCCATCTTACTGGAACGGGATAAAACAACATGGGTTTGGCCGGGTGGAAATTATTCTTCCGGCGGGCGTTCGCCCACTTTTTTGCGGGCAAGGGCGGCAAATTTCTGCCGGAATTCATCGTCTGTGGTGCCTGCCACCTGGGCGCTTTCGGGGTTTGCGGTCTGCAAACGATCCAGCAGCATATCAATATCCCGGCGGGTCAGGCGGGTATCGGCGTTTTGGGCCTGGGCCAGCATCACCTGGCTGTAGGCTTTTTCCTCCAACAAGGGGGAAAGGGTCGTGGCGTTGGCGGGCTGGCCGCGGGCGGCGCAGTCGTAAATCGCCTTGATTGCCTGCTGCATTTCCGGCAGCACCACCATGCCAAGGTTCAGCCGCTCCCGGATGTAGGGGATGGCGCCGGCATCCTGCAGCATAGCCGCCACAAGCTGGCGGGCGGCACTTGCGGCCCCCAGGGCAGCTTCGCCCCCGCGGTCATAGGGCACGCGGATATCCGCCGCAATCCCCTGGCGGGAAAGTTCGTTCTGCTCTTTGCGGCGCGCCCTGCGCCCGGCCCCGCGCACGGCGCTTTCCAGCTGGACCAACACAGCCTTTTTATCAATGCCGGTCTGCTCCGCAATGCGCCCGGCATACACATCCCGCGCCGTGGGGCTGACCGCGCTGCCTGCCAGAATGCCGATGGCTTCATCCACATATTGCAGGCGCTGGGCATCGTTGCGCAGGTCATATTTTTTCACTGCCTTAGCCAGCTTGAACTCCAGCGGGGTTGCGGTGCCTTCCAGCACGGCTTCAAACCGGTCGCGGCCATAGGTGCGGATAAATTCATCCGGGTCCTTGGCACCGGGGATGTTCAGCACCCGCACCTGCAAATTGGTACCGGAAAACAGCGCCAAACTGCGCTCCGTTGCCTTCTGGCCTGCTTCGTCCGAGTCATAGCTCAGCACCACTTCGTCGGCGTATTCCGTCAGCAGCTTGACCTGCTCCGGCGTCAAAGCCGTGCCGCAGGCACAGACAGCGGTATCAAACCCGGCTTCGTGCATCGAGATGACGTCCATATACCCTTCGCAGAGGATATACCGCTTGGACGTTGATTTTTTTGCCACATTCAGCGCAAACAGCGTGCGGGATTTGTGGTAGACCATCGTTTCGGGCGAGTTGATGTATTTCGGCTTGGAATCATCCATCACGCGCCCGCCGAACGCAATGATATTGCCCCGCACATCAATGATGGGCACCATCACGCGGTGGCGGAAGATATCATACAGATTGCCCTTGGCGCTACGCTTGACAAGGCCGGAGGATTCCAATTCCGGCTCGGTAAAGCCGCGGTGGCGCAGGTAGTGCAGAAGGCCGACAAAATCTTCCGGTGCATAGCCCAGGCCAAACCGGCGGATGGCCGCATCCGAAAGGCCGCGTTTTTCGCGCCAGTAGCGGCGGGCCATGGCGGCTTCCGGCGTTGGGGCGTTGAGCTGGTCATAAAAATAGCGCGCGGCGTTGCGGTTGATCTCCAACAGGCGGGAGCGGGAACGGCTTTCCTGGTCGTCCTCCTCCGGCATGGGCATCCCGGCGCGGCCCGCCAGCTGTTTAACAGCTTCCACATAGCCCAGGTTGGAAATTTTGCGCACAAAGTTAATCACATCCCCCGCTGCACCGCAGCCAAAGCAGTAAAAACTTTGGGTATCCGGGTAGACGGTAAACGAAGGGGTTTTCTCGTTATGGAAAGGGCACAGCCCGGTATAGGTCCGCCCGCGATGACGCAGCTGCACATATTGGCCGATTACTTCGGTAATATCATTGCGTGCAACCACTTCCTGTATGTATTCCTGTGGGATCAATGGGGCTCCGGGCCTCCTTTCGCGTATATATCGTAATAATTTATGGGTTAGCGGGCGCACAATGTGCGCCCCTTCGGGGCGGGCGGCAGTGCTCTAACATACTGCCAATTTTATAGCACCTGCCACTTTTGCGGCACAAACAGCTCCTCAAACAGGCGGGTAGCAAATTCATCGCTCATGCCGGAAATATAATCCGCCACGGCACGGTCCATTCCCTGGTGATATGCCACCTGCATATAAAAATTAGGCATCAGCGTGGGGTCCGCGCAAAGGCGCTCATACAGCGCTTCGATCATCTTGTCCACTTTTTTCTCTTCGCGCTTGGCATCCTTGTCCACATACACCGTGCTGTACATAAAGTCTTTCAGCACACCGTATGCCTCCTCCACTTCGGGGGAAAACTGCATTTTCCCATTTTTGCAGTTTGCGCTGTTTGCCACAAGGTCGGTGATCATTGTGGTGATGCGCCGGGATTTGGTATCTCCCAGCACCTGCACGGCATCCCGCGGCAGGGCGGCGGGGTTCAGCACACCGGCGGCCACGGCATCCTCAATATCATGGTTCAAAAAGGCAATGTGGTCCGCATAGCGCACGGTACAGCCTTCCATCGTGCGGGCCCAGGCGCCTTTGGTGTGGGTAATAATCCCGTTGCGCACCTCCCAGCAAAGGTTCAGGCCCTTGCCGTCCTTTTCCAGGTAGTCCACCACCCGCAGGCTTTGGCGGTAGTGGGTAAACCCGCCGGGGCACAGCCGGTTCAGTGCGCGCTCCCCCGCGTGGCCGTATGGGGTGTGGCCAAGATCATGCCCCAGGGCAATGGCTTCGGTCAGGTCCTCATTCAGCCGCAGGGCGCGGGCAATGGTTCGGGCAATCTGGCTGACTTCCAGCGTGTGGGTCAGCCGGGTGCGGTAGTGGTCGCCCTCCGGCGAAAGAAACACCTGTGTTTTCTGCTTCAACCGCCGGAAACTTTTACAGTGCAAAATTCTGTCCCTGTCACGCTGGTAGCAGGTCCGCAGGTCATCTTCCGGTTCCGGGGTGCGGCGGCCAAAGCTCTGCTCACTTAAAGCGGCATAGGGGCTTAAGGTCAGGCGTTCAATTGTCTGGGTCTCTTCCCGCACAGTCACGGCGCAGCCTCCTTTCCCCTATCCGGTTCCCCGTTGGGCATATCATGCCCAAAAACGGCTCTCTATATTATAAATACGATAAAAAGCCGCCAAACACTTGTATGAAATGTAAAAATTTCATGGGAAATTCTGCTTTCTTGCCAGAAATGACTGCGCAGCATCAAAAAGCTGCGTAAAGTGGTTTGCTGATCGTCACTTCGGCACTGCCGCGGGTCAGCTCGCTCAGGTCATGGCACAGGGCTTCTTCGGTTCCGGCAGGCATGCGCCAGCGCAGGGTCACAGCGTCGGCATACTCCGGTTCCTGCAGTTTGGCCCCGGCGGCTGCGATCATCCGCTGGGCCTGTTCAAACTTGGGGTATGGCACGGTCACGGCGCAATCCGTCACCAGCCGCATGCTGACAATCTCCGCCTGCTGCAAGGCTCCGGATGCCGCCGCGGTGTAGGCCCGCACCAGCCCGCCGGTACCCAGCAGAACTCCGCCAAAGTACCGCGTAACCACCACGATCACATCCGAAAGCCCCGCATGGCCGATGGCTTCCAGCACGGGGGTACCGGCGGTTTTGGCGGGTTCGCCGTCATCACTGTAGCGGGTGCGGCCGCCCTCGCGCAGAACATAGGCATACACATTATGCCGCGCGGTGCGGTTGGCCGCTTTGATGCGGTTCAGGTGGGCAAGGGCAGCTTCCTCGGTATCGGCAAACGCAGCGGAAGCAATAAAGCGGGAGCGCTTTTCTTCATATTCAAAGGTGGAAATACCGCGGATCGTTTGATAGTCCGGCATAGGGGTTCTCCTTTGAGATGCAAGATGATGTATTTGAAAAAAAAACCGCAGATGTTACCATCTGCGGTATACAAAACCTTAATGCAATTACTTGCCAGCCTTGTTGGCGTAGCGGCGCTTAAAGCGCTCAACACGTCCGCCGGTGTCAACCAGCTTCTGCTTGCCGGTGTAGAAGGGATGGCACTTGCTGCAAACTTCAACGCGGATCTCCGGCTTGGTATCGCGGGTATGGATCACGTTGCCGCATGCGCAGGTAATGGTGCAATCCACATAGTTGGGATGAATACCCTGCTTCATTTTCATTTCACCTCTTTCTCGATCATGACTAAAGGGAGCCATACTTGATATATGTGCTCATCACAATCTTCGAATTTCGGCTACCAGCAGACGCCATCCTGTGCGTGTGGAGCAGCCCTCTGAACGATTGCTAGAGTATTTTACCAGAGTTTTTGTGTTTTGTCAAGTAGTGCGGGCAATCTTTTGCGGCGGCAAATTGCCAGCAAAAGTGCAATCATTTATATGCCCATCCGGGACGTCGAGGACGCCGTCTCCTACTGTGGGGCAAAGTACATCACACGTTTTTTGTATCTGCTCCGGTAAGTTTCCGGCGGAGTCGGGTACCCCCGCCCTACTGGGTGTTTGTGGGTTGGCCGCACACAATAAAATGCTCTGTAGGGAACGGTCTTGACCGTTCCGGGGCCTTGTAGCAGATGCCGCAACAATTTTCCGCAAAGTCTTTGGCTCCCCTTCGAGGGGAGCTGTCGCCGAAGGTGACTGAGGGTTGATTCCCCAAGCGGAGCCTGAAAATGCGCGTTATTTCCTCACTGCGGCGGCTAGGGGGCTGCATACAAAAAAGGCCGTCTGCGTATTACAGCAGGCGGCCCAAAAGCGCCAAACCTATGGAATCACATTATGCCAGCAGCGGCTTAACGGCAGCGGCCAGTTCTTCTTTCTTGGCTTCGGCTTCGGCCAAGTCTTTGCCCTTGGTGGTAAAGTAGGTCTTGATCTTCGGCTCGGTGCCGGAGGGGCGCACCACAACGGTGCAGCCGGATGCCAGGGTGTAGATCAGCACGTTGGCGGCGGGCAGACCGGTCTCTTCAGGCTTTTTATAGTCCACAACCTTTACAACGGCGTCACCGCCAAAGTCCTTGGGCGGGTTCTCGCGCAGGCCGGACATAATGCCCACCATCTTGTCCATGCCGGACAGGCCCGGGAACTCAAAGCTGTCCACCTTGTTCAGGTAGCGGCCATACTCGGCGTAAATGCGCTCCAGCTCTTCCTTGATGGAACTGCCCTTTGCGCGGTAATAAGCAGCCATTTCGCAAATCAGCATAGAGCCGATGATGGCATCCTTATCGCGGACGTAAGGACCAGCCAGGTAGCCATAGCTTTCCTCAAAGCCAAAGATGAAGCGGTCAACCTGACCAGCAGCTTCCAGCTTGGCGATCTGATCGCCGATCCACTTAAAGCCGGTCAGCACATTGCGACACTCAACACCGTAATGCTCGGCCACCTTGTCCGCCAGCGGGGTGGACACGATGGACTTGCACATGACGGGGTCTTTGGGCATGGTTCCCTGCTCAATGCGGCCCGCGCAGATGTAATCCAGCAGCAGAACGCCGACTTCGTTGCCGGAAAGCAGCTCATAGCTGCCATCCTTGCACTTAACGGCAATGCCAACGCGGTCAGCATCGGGGTCAGTGGCCAGCATCAGATCTGCACCAGACTTTTCGGCCAGTTCCAGGCCAAGGCGCAGAGCCTCGAAAATTTCGGGGTTGGGGTACGGGCAGGTGGGGAAATTGCCGTCCGGCTTTTCCTGTTCCGGCACAACGGTGATATCGGTAATGCCGATGTCATGCAGAACATGGGTGACCGGAACCAGGCCGGAGCCGTTCAGCGGGCTGTAAACCAGCTTCAGGCCGGCGGTCTTGCAGATGCCGGGACGGATGGAGCGGGCTTCGATTGCTTCGTACAGGGCGTTGATGCAGTCATCGCCAACGTATTCGATGATGCCCTTTTCCAGCCCCTCGGCAAACGGCATGGTTTTGGCGCCGGTCAGGATGTCGGTCTTCTGGATTTCGGCGTACACGATGTCAGCGGCCTCATCGGTCATCTGGCAGCCATCGGGGCCGTAGGCCTTATAGCCGTTGTACTTGGCCGGGTTGTGGGATGCCGTTACCATGATACCGGCGTTGCAGTTATAATACCGGGTAGCAAAGCTCAGTGCGGGAACCGGCATCAGGGCGCTGTAAATGCGCACCTTTACGCCGTTGGCGGCCAGAACTTCGGCAGCAGCCTTGGCAAACACATCGCTCTTGATGCGGCTGTCATAGCTGATAGCAACGGTCTGGGTGCCGCCCTGGGTCTTGACCCAGTTGGCAAGGCCCTGGGTAGCCTGGCGCACAACATACACGTTCATGCGGTTGGTACCGGCGCCGATCACACCGCGCAGACCGGCAGTGCCGAACTTAAGGGCAACGGCAAAACGATCCTGAATGGCAGCGTCATCGTTCTGAATCGATTCCAGCTCCGGCTTCAGGTCGGGGTCATCCAGGTTGGCAGCAAGCCAACGGCTGTACATTTCTTTATACATTTTGGACACCATCACTTTCTTACCCTGTAAAAGTTTTGGGTAAATTTACTTGTTCAAATTAAATATATCAATTTTAGTTTGCGTTGTCAATCAAAAAAAGCTGGAATTCCGGCTTTTTGCCGGAGCTTTGCCTGTTTTTTACCCTACAGCGTCAAGGCAGATTGTGGGCACAAAAAATATGCTTGCCGCCGCGGGCGGAACAGGATATACTGAAAATAATCAAAGTACGCAATTTGTTGAAAAAAAGGAGTTGGCTGCGCCATGTATGCACACGTTGTCAGCCTGGGGGTAACGGGGCTGGATGGCTACCCCGTTACCGTGGAAACCCACATCAGCGGCGGTCTGCCCAAATTTGCCATGGTGGGCCTGCCGGATTCCGCCGTGAAGGAAAGCAGTGAGCGGGTGCGCAGCGCCATCAAAAACCTGAACTGCCCCTGGCCCGCCAGCCATGTTACCGTCAACCTGGCCCCCGCCGATGTGCGCAAGACCGGCAGTTTGTATGACCTGCCGGTGTTCATCGGCATTTTGGCGGCGCAGCAGTACATCCCACAGCCAGAGCCGCACCAGGCATTTTTGGGTGAGCTTGGGCTGGATGGCACACTGCGCCCCATTGCCGGTACCCTGCCCATGGCCCTTGCCGCCCAAAAGGCGGGCGTGACCGAGCTGTTTGTTCCTGCCGAAAACGCCGCCGAAGCCGCCGTGGCCGAGCAGCTGACAGTTTACCCCGCCCGCAGCGCTGCGGATGTGATCCGCCACCTGGCGGGGCAGGCAAAGCTCAGCCCCGCCAGCCGCACAGGATACGATGCCGCCGGGCAGTGGCTTGGCCCCGATTTTGCGGATGTGCGCGGCCAGGCGGAGGCCCGCCGCGCGCTGGAAGTTGCCGCTGCGGGTGGGCACAACCTGTTGATGGTGGGCCCGCCGGGCACCGGCAAAAGTATGCTGGCCAAGCGCCTGCCGGGCATCCTGCCGCCGCTCAGTTATGAGGAAGCGCTGGAAACCACCGCGATTTATTCCGTTGCCGGGCTGGTGCAGGCCGGGACCGGATTATTGCAGCAGCGACCGTTCCGCAGCCCCCACCACAGTGTCAGCGCCGCAGCCATTGCGGGCGGCGGCACAGTGCCCCGCCCCGGCGAGGTCAGCCTGGCCCACAACGGCGTACTGTTTTTGGACGAGCTGCCGGAGTTCAGCCGCGAAGCGCTGGAGGTGCTGCGCCAGCCAATCGAGGACGGGTGCATCTCCGTGAGCCGGGTACACGGCACCGCCACCTAC
>OIBW01000877.1_pt1 | contig 10643 bp, 10 predicted proteins | sample 1581131 | NCBI WGS metagenome assembly OIBW01 (sample SAMEA3882517, study PRJEB24775) | human gut metagenome | biome: human-associated habitat; feature: intestine environment; material: feces | place: Netherlands | collected 2009/2010 | reverse complement strand
ACCGGATTCTGATTTTGGTGTTCATCGGGGAGACTTGATTTCGTTTGGAATCGCACAGCAGGGCGATCGGCTTCTGTGTGTGGCGGTACTGTAACGATTCATAAAACAGCTGCCTGTCTGACCCCACAAACCGGCATCCTTTGCGTGGTCTTTGCATATACTGGAAATCAGAACAATGCAAAGACGCACAAAGAGGAGGATGCTGCCTATGCTGGAACAACTTCGACCGATGCAAAACGACCACACCCTGCTGTCGCCGCGCATCCCGCGTGACACGGAACACGAGCGCTACCATCCGGAGCTGGAAGAGGAGCTGAAGGAATGCCTGTTCTGCCTCAAGCGCAACGAAATGATGTTTGATCTGGAGGTGGACACCGACCTGATCGAGCAGCGCATTTATGAGCGGCAGGCACTGCTGTGCCGCTACCGGTACTTACTGGCCCGTGCACGGGAGCTGGGGCTGCACACCGTGCTGACGAAATATCAGCCGCAGATATGACGGGGCGATTTATCGGAACAAAAATCTTGACAGAAGGCGTCGGATGTGTTATCCTAGTTCAAGATAAATGCATGGTGGGGCAGTCCCCCGGCATGAGGAAATTTTGAGAGTTAGAGAGGTTTCTACTATGGAACGTATTAAGACGATTGCTACTCGTGACCTGACCAAGAGCGTGAAGACCGGCGGCTGCGGCGAGTGCCAGACTTCCTGCCAGTCCGCTTGCAAGACCTCCTGCGGCGTGGCTAACCAGCAGTGCGAGAACAGCAACAAGTAATTTTTGCAAACCCTATGCCGCCTTTGCCGGGCGGCATTTTTTTGTGTAATCTGGAATGGAGTGTAAAATGGTACATCAGTATCAATTGAACGGTTATAACATCGTGCTGGACACCTGCAGCGGCTCGGTGCACGTTGTGGACGAGGTGGCCTACGATGTCATCGCCATGTACCCGGAGCATACCGCAGACGAGATCGTTGCCGCCATGCTGGCAAAATACGGCAGCCGCCCGGACGTGACCGAGGAGGATCTGCGCCAGTGCATCGACGACGTGACCAGCCTGAAGGAAAACGGCAAGCTGTGGAGCCCGGATGTCTATAAGGACATGGCCTTCGACTTCAAGAACCGCAACACCGTGGTAAAGGCGCTGTGCCTGCACGTTGCCCATAGCTGCAACCTGAGCTGCTCTTACTGCTTTGCCTCGCAGGGGCGCTACCATGGCGACCGCGCCCTGATGAGCTTTGAGGTGGGCAAGCGCGCCATGGACTTCCTCATCGAGAACAGCGGCACCCGCCGCAATCTGGAAGTGGACTTCTTTGGCGGCGAGCCGCTGATGAACTTTGAGATGGTCAAAAAGCTGGTGGCCTACTGCCGTGAGCAGGAAAAGATCCATAACAAGAACTTCCGCTTTACCATGACCACCAACGGTGTGCTCATTGATGACGACGTTATCGACTTCTGCAACAAGGAGTGCCACAACGTGGTGCTGAGTCTGGATGGCCGCAAGGAGGTCAACGACCGCTTCCGCGTGGACTGCGCAGGCAACGGCAGCTACGACCGCATCGTGCCCAAGTTCCAGGAGTTCGTGAAGAAGCGCGGCGACAAGAACTACTATATGCGCGGCACCTATACCCACTTTAACACCGACTTTACCAACGATATCTTCCACATGGCAGACCTCGGCTTTACCGAGCTGAGCATGGAACCGGTGGTCTGCGACCCCAGCGACCCCAGCGCCCTGACTGAGGCCGACCTGCCCATCCTGAAGGAGCAGTACGAGATCCTTGCCAAGGAGATGATCAAGCGCGACCGCGAGGGCAGAGGCTTTACCTTCTACCACTACATGATCGACCTGACCGGCGGCCCCTGCATCTATAAGCGCATCTCCGGCTGCGGCTCCGGCACCGAGTACATGGCTGTTACCCCTTGGGGCGATCTGTACCCCTGCCACCAGTTCGTGGGTGACCCCAAGTACCTGCTGGGCGATATCTGGAAGGGCGTTACCAACACCGCTGTGCGGGATGAGTTCAAGCACTGCAATGCCTACGCCCGCAAGGAGTGTCAGGACTGCTGGGCAAAGCTGTATTGCTCCGGCGGCTGCGCTGCCAACTCCTACCATGCCACCGGCAGCATTACCGGCGTGTACGAGTACGGCTGCGAGCTGTTCAAAAAGCGCATGGAGTGCGCTATCATGATCAAGGTAGCCGAGAATCAGGAACTGGCAGCCAAGGGCATCGAGGTGCCTATTGAGCTGGGCTCTACCTGTAACGCCTGCGCCGATGGCGAAGCCTGCGAATGAGCACGACCACCCCCATCGTGGATTTTGTGCGCAGCTATGCAAAGTCCGGTACCGCCCGGCTGCATATGCCCGGCCACAAGGGGCAGAGCCTTTTAGGCTTTGAGCCGCTGGATATCACCGAGATCTGCGGTGCGGACGAGCTTTACGCGCCGGAGGGCATTATTGCCGAGAGTGAAGCCAACGCCACCCGGCTGTTCGGCACGGCGCACAGCTATTACAGCACTGAGGGCTCGTCTCAGTGCATCCGTGCCATGCTGTTTCTGGCGCTGCAAGGCGCACCGCAAAACGGTAAGCGCCCGGTGCTGCTGGCCGCCCGCAATGCCCACAAGGCGCTGCTGTACGCGGCGGCGCTGCTGGATTTTGATATCCGCTGGCTCTGGCCGTCTGCGCAGGCAGAGGGTGCACTGTGCAGCTGCCCCGTCACAGCCGAAGCGCTGACAGGGGCTTTGCACGCGCTGGCACAGCAGGGGATAAGCCCCTTTGGCGTATACGTCACCAGCCCGGATTATCTGGGCGGGGTGCAGGATATCCCGGCGCTGGCGGCGGTCTGCCGGGCGCAGGGCGTGCCTTTGCTGGTGGATAACGCCCACGGCGCCTATCTGCGCTTTTTGCCGCAGAACTGTCACCCCATCGCGCAGGGTGCGGCCATGTGCTGCGACTCTGCCCACAAGACCCTGCCGGTGGTCACCGGCGGTGCGTATCTGCATCTGGCGCACGATGCCCCTGTGCAGGACGAAGCGGCTGTGCGGGGCGCGCTGGCGCTGTTCGGCTCTACCAGCCCCTCTTACCTCATTTTGCAGTCGCTGGATGCCTGCAATGCGGTGCTGGCAGGGGACTACCCCCGGCGGCTGGTGCAGTGCTGCGCGGCGCTGGAAGGTCTGCGCCGCAGCCTGAATAAGGCCGCAGCGGCGCGGCAGTGCCCGGTGCCGCTGGCAGTTGCCGGGGCACAGCAGGAGCCGATGAAGCTCACGCTGGACGCCGCTGCCCTTGGCTGCACCGGCACAGCGCTGGCAGAAGCCCTGCGCCGCACACAGCTGGAGTGCGAGTATGCAGACCCGCGTTATGTGGTGCTGATGTTCACCCCGGAAAACCCGCCGCAGGACTACACGCGCCTGCAAGCTACGCTGGAACAGCTTTTGGCTGCTGTGCCTGTCGGGCTGCCCCGCCCCGAGAACCGGGCAGGAGAGTTTGCCGCCTTGCAGCAGCAGGCGGTGCAGCGCTGTACCATCCGGCAGGCGGTGCTGGGCGCACAGGTACGCATCCCGGTGCACAAGGCACTGGGGCGGGTGTGCGCTATGCCCACGGTGTCCTGCCCGCCCGCCATCCCTGTGGCGGTCAGCGGCGAGGAGATCACCCCGGCGGCCATCGTCCTGATGCAGCGCTATGGCATCGAGGAACTCTCGGTGCTGCGATAAAGATTTTATAAGAAGAGAACCCGGAAGGTCTGCGGACCTTCCGGGTTCTCTATATTTATTCTTAAATATCCGTCCGGGGTGTGGCGCACATCTCCCAGAAGTGCAGCTCGTGCTCCGAGCAGGCGCGGAAGATCGCGCGGCAGCGGGCGGCACGCTCCGGCGAAAGGCCGGTGCAGGCTGCTTCAGCACGTTCTGCCCATGCACGGCAGGCGGCATCGTAGCCGGGGCCAGCGTAGTCCAGCACCAGCGCGCCGTAGTAGGTGTCCTTTACGGCGGGGGAGCGCTGCAAAAGCTTCTGGAATAGCCAGCCGTAACTCAGCATACAGGGCAGGCAGGCCATCAGGCACTCAGCTTCCCCCTCGCCGGTGCGGGCAGCGTCGATCATGCAGTCCAGATAGGCGCGGCTTTCCGGGCGCAGGGGCAGGGACTGGATATCAGCTTCCCGCAGACCGTACTGCTCCAGATACCGCAGCCGGGTCAGGTCCTCGTTCTCCTGCACGAAGGACAGCAGGGAATAGTAAGTGCGCATGGCAGCCATGGTGGTGGCCTTGGTCATGCCCCAAGCAAAAATTTTGGCGTACTCCCGCAGATACAGGCTGTCCTCTACGAGGTAGCTTTTAAAGCAGTCCTCGCTCAGGGTGCCGTTCTCCATCTTTTGCAAAAACTCGGCCTGCAGGCACTGCTCCCACACGGGCAGGTCGGCCTGCACCAGCGCCGAGACAAAGGGCAGGTCAGTCACGGACAAAATCTCCCTTCAGGTTGAAGGTATGATCCATGGGCCCGGAGCCGTGTCCTAAGTCCAGCATGGCAGACAGACAGCCGGAAATGTAGGCCTTGGCGCGCTCCACGGCGGTGTCAAGGTTGTACCCCTTGGCCAGATTGGAAGCAATGGCGCTGGACAGGGTGCAGCCGGTGCCGTGGGTGTTGGGGTTTGCAATGCGCTTGCCCTTGAACCACTTGCCGGTGCCGCCGCGCCACAAAAGGTCGTCGGCATCGTTGATCTGGTGTCCGCCCTTGCACAGTACGGCGCAGCCGTAGCGCTCGCTGATGGTACGGGCAGCGGCTTCCATGTCGGCGGCATTGGCAATGCTCATGCCGGACAAGATCTCAGCCTCCGGGATGTTGGGGGTAAGCACCTCAGCCAGCGGCAGCAGCTTTTCGGTCAGCGCCTGCACAGCATCGTCCTGCAGCAGCTTTGCACCGGAGGTGGCCACCATCACGGGGTCCACCACGATATGCTTTGCACCGTAAAAATGCAGCCGCTCGGCGATGGTGTCGATGAGCGGGGCAGAGGATACCATGCCGATCTTCACCGCATCCGGGTAAATGTCGGTGAACACGGCGTCGAGCTGCTGCGCCAGAAACTGCGGCGTGGTGTCAAAAATGGCGGTCACGCCGGTGGTGTTCTGTGCCGTCAGGGCGGTAATGGCGCTCATGGCAAACACGCCGTTGGCGGTCATGGTCTTGATATCGGCCTGAATTCCGGCGCCGCCGCTGGAATCACTGCCGGCAATGGTCAATGCAGTTTTCATGGGTAAAATGCTCCTTTGCAGCAAAAATGCGGATATGCCCGCAAAGACATATCCGCAGATAAAAGCGCTATCTCCCTACGTTGGCATGATCCAAATCAGGTCACAGGTCAGGGCAGTACAGCCCACTCTCAGCCCGCTTGCACGGGCTCCCTTTTTATACTAGAAAGCATACCACAATCGGGGAAAAGATGCAAGAAAAACAGGCCGCGCAAAATGCACCGCTTATTCGCCCAGTGCGGTACGGATGTTGTCCAGCACCTTTTTGCTCAGCAGCACAAAAGCCTGCTTGGTGCGGCCTGCGGATACATTGGCGCAGCGCACGTTTTCCCGGGCAAAGAAGTCCTCGGCCACGGAGCCTGCGGCGGCGCGGGTGTCGCAGAAGAAGCGGGTGCCGGGCAGATCGAGCCACTTTTCCAGCGCAGCGGAATCAAAGCCGGGGCCGATGGAAGTGTTGAACAGTACCTTGCCTGCACCCAGCTGGGCAAACTCGTTTTCGCCCAGCAGCAGCACGTTCTTGTTCAGGCAGGTGAACACCACCTCGCTCTCAGCCAGCAGCTGAGCCAGCGGCTTAAAGGTCATACCGGCAGCCTCGGCGTCCGGCTTTGCGCTGCGGGCAAAGTAACTGATCTCTGCGCCCATAAATTGCAGCGCATCGGCGATCATCCGGCCGGAAACACCCAGCCCCACGATGCCCACCTTCAGGCCGGTGATCTCCACCGGCTCGTCCCGCAGCATAGGCATCCCAAAACCGTGCAACAGACCGGTCAGCTCGTGCAGAACATACTCCACAACGCCGCGGTCGCCGTAATCCCGGATGCCCAGCACCTGAATGCCCCGGGTGCGTGCGTAGGCAATATCCACGTTGGCGCTTTCCTCAGAGTACAGGCTGCAGCACATCCCGATATAGCGGATGTTGGGGCACTGCGCAATGACCTCCTTGCCCATGCGGGAGGTGTAGCTCAGCAGCACGGCATCGGCGTCCCCGATGCGGCGCACCATCTCGGCGTCACTGCCGGGTACATCCCGGAACAGCACCACCTCTTTGGCGTAGCGGTGCAGTTCCTCCTCGGCAGAGGGAATCAGGCTGACCGGCTCAATGGCAACAAGCTTTTCAAACATGACAGACTCCTCCTTATATTAGTAGAAGCAGACGGGCGAAGCCAGATTGCGCAGCAGAGAGACGGCGCTCCAGCCCGCAATGGCGCTGGTGGAGGAGCAGATGTCCACCACAGCCTTCACGCCCTCGATCTCGGCAGTGATGCAGTGGTCGTCGCCCACCCAGCCGGGAACGGAGTGCATGGTCACGCCGGTGATGTCGGGGCCGGTGGTGGCCAGCGAGGTGGCCACAGCGACGTTGACCCGGCGCGGGAAGGTTGCGATGGCTTCCTTGGCGCTGCCGGTGAAGACGGTAGTCTTCTCGGTGTCGGTCAGCAGATGCTCTGCCCACACCGGCGTATTGCGGAAGCCTTTTGCACCGGTATGGGTCTCGATGCCGGCAGTCTCCGGCAGGCCCTGCGCCTGCGCCATCAGGGTGACGGTCTGCAGCACATCAAAGCCGCCGATGGCACCGCTGGCCAGATGCACCTTGGCGCCGCCCTCCACGGCGGCAGCTTTGACCTGTGCGTAGAAATCCAGATCCGCAAAGGCACCGATGGATAGAATGACCAGATTCACGCCCCGCTTCAGCACGGGGATGGCCATGGCGCGCACCGACTCCACCGAAGCAGCCTCCACGATGTACTCCGGCTCAAGTGCCAGCAGTGCATCCACGTCCTCGCAGACGGCGCAGCCGACATTGGCGGCGGTCTTTTCAGCCGAAGCGCGGGTGCGGCTGGTCACGCCCACCAGCTCGTAGTCCGGCAGCAGACCCTTCTTCCACGCGTCAGCCACGATGTTGCCCAGAAAACCGCAGCCCACAATACCCAATTTTGTTTTCATACCGTATCCTAAACTCCTTTTTTCTGCCTGTGGCAGCATATTCATAGCCAGTATACCATACCGGGTACAAAAAAGGAAATAATGTTTGCAGCAGCCCGGAGGGGCAGGACATAAAAAGTTAACAAAATAAATTACAAAAAAATTACAAAACCCTATTGCAAAATGGTTTCAAAAGAGTTACAATATGGTTACAGCAAGGGCAAAGCCCCAAGGCTGTGTGTGAAATCTTTTTCTTCTTGTTTTTGGGATACTGGGCGCGGATCCTCCTCCTCCGGCTGTTCTCCTTCACAGCTATGATCCATGCGCCGCACAGGCAGTGTCCCGCTTCGTGTGCAAAAGGGCTCGTCCGGTATTCTGGACGAGCTTTTTTGCATTCTGCAAGCCCTGTTTTACCTGCAAAAGTGATACTTCAAAAATCAAAGTATGACCAATGCCCGAAAACGCTTGGCAATTTGTCTGTTTTTCCGCAAAGGACAATTATAAAGTTTGGCGCGGCAGGGGTTTGTATTCTTGCAGGCTTTGTGGTAAAGTATATACAATCAATTTATAGGCAGCAAACATGAATGATTTTGATGCTGATTTATATCGGATGCGTTAAGAGAAAAGGAGTTTGATTATGGCTTATTTCTACGAAGAACCCTCCCGCACCTTTGGCGAGTACCTGCTGGTCCCCGGCTATTCCTCTGCGGAGAATGTGCCCACGGCGGTCAGCCTGAAGACCCCGCTGGTCAAGTACCGCAAGGGACAGGAGGAGTGCCCGCTGCAGATGAATATCCCCATGATCAGCGCCATCATGCAGTCGGTCTCCGGTGATAAGCTGGCCATTGCACTGGCTCGTCAGGGCGGCGTTTCCTTTATCTATGGCTCTCAGAGCATCGAGAACGAGGCTGCCATGGTGCGCCGCGTCAAGAGCTTCAAGGCCGGTTATGTGGTGTCCGATTCCAATCTGGCTCCCACCGCCACCCTGCATGATGTGCTGGAGCTGAAGGCACGCACCGGCCACTCCACCATCGCCATCACTGCCGACGGCACTCCTAACGGCAAGCTGCTGGGCATCGTGGCCTCCCGCGACTACCGCGTCAACCACACCCCGGATGACGCTCCCGTTACCACCTTCATGACCCCGCTGGAAAAGCTGGTCACTGCCCCGGAGAACACCTCCCTGCACGACTGCAACAACATCATCTGGGACAACAAGATCAACACTCTGCCTCTGGTGGATGCCGAGGGCAATCTGGTGTATATGGTATTCCGCAAGGACTACGATTCCCACAAGGCCAACGTCAACGAGCTGCTGGACAAGAACAAGAGCTATGTTGTGGGTGCCGGTATCAATACCCGCGACTACGCCCAGCGCGTGCCCGCACTGGTAGAGGCCGGTGTGGATGTGCTGTGCATCGACTCCTCCGAGGGCTACTCCGAGTGGCAGAGCCGCACCATCGGCTGGATCCGCGAGCACTACGGCGACACCGTCAAGGTGGGTGCCGGTAACGTGGTGGACGCTGAGGGCTTCCGCTTCCTCGCTGAGGCTGGCGCAGACTTCGTGAAGATCGGTATCGGCGGCGGCTCCATCTGCATCACCCGCGAGACTAAGGGCATCGGACGCGGTCAGGCTACGGCGGTCATTGAGGTCGCCAAGGCCCGCGACGAGTACTACAAGGAGACCGGCGTCTACATCCCCATCTGCTCCGACGGCGGCATCGTGCAGGATTACCACATCACGCTGGCGCTGGCCATGGGTGCGGACTTCGTTATGCTGGGCCGCTACTTCGCCCGCTTCGACGAGTCCCCGACGAACAAGCTGCGCGTCGGCGGCAACTACGTCAAGGAGTACTGGGGCGAGGGCTCCAACCGCGCCCGCAACTGGCAGCGCTACGACCTGGGCGGCGCCCAGAAGCTGAGCTTTGAGGAGGGCGTCGATTCCTACGTGCCCTACGCCGGCCCCTTGGCCGACGGCGTGCAGACGACGCTGTACAAGGTGCGCTCTACCATGTGCAACTGCGGTGCGCTCTCCATCCCCGAGCTGCAGGAAAAAGCCCGCCTGACCGTCGTTTCTTCCACCTCCATTGTCGAGGGCGGCAGCCATGACGTCATCCTGAAGAACGGCCCGCAGAACCGCTAAACCATAATAAAAATTGCCGCCGACCGGACAAAACCGGTCGGCGGCTTTTTTACGATTCGGATTGTGCTTTGCCGGTCTCTGCGTTAAAAAACACCACCGGCAGCATCAGCAAAAACGGGTTGGCGGAGAGCAAAAACGGCTTATTCTCCATAAAGAGATACAGCGTCAGCGCTACCAGGCAGATGACCTCGGTGGAGCGATGCTTTTTTGCCAGCCGCCACAGCAGCAGCAGAAAGACCGCTGCAACCAGGATCGCGCCCAGCAGACCCTTGTTCATCGGCACGGCCAAAAAGGTGTTGTCGATGGCGTGGTGCTCGTCACCATCGGTGGGCAGGCCGCCCAATAAAGAAAGCGGCGCGCTCCAGAATACGTTGTGCCAGATCTCAAAGCGCCCCGACAACGCAATGCTCAACAGCAGCAGCGCCATCCGCTCATAGGGCCACTCGGGGTTGTAGACATACCCGGCGTAGAGGCTGAACACTGCCAGCACGACGGGCAGCGCCAGCGCCAGCCCGTAAAAGATTTTGCTGTCGAACAGTCTCGGTAGCAAACGCTGCACAAAGAACAGCACAAACAGCACCGCCATGCCGCCGAACGCCCCCCGGCTGCCGGGAACCTTGTAGGTGAAGATCGCCAGCGCGGCCAGTCCCGCCCAGTCAAAGGCGCGCAGCCGGTCATGCCGCAGCCACGCCCAGGCAAAAAACACGCCGACAAGCCGCGCGCCAAAGCCGTTGTAGTGGCCGTAGCCGAAATCCCAGTTGCGGCAGTAGAATTTGTAGGGCATCAGCGGCGTGGTAAAGTGTAGCGCTTGCACCAGCACCAGCCCGGCCACCGCCGTAACGAGATAGACGCGCAGGACGGTCTCCCAATCCACATCCTTGGCTCCCAGCCCGATAAGTGCGGCCAAAAAGAACCACAGATCGCCGCCGTACCACGACGAAAACGCCGTGTAGACCAGCACAACGGCGATAAGCACCTTCTGCCAGCGGGCCTCGTACCCGGTCAGCAGGATAATTTTCCCGGCCAGAAGCAGCACGGCGCACCCGGTCAGCCCCAGCCGCATGATGCGGCTGAAACCCGGCAGCGTATCCTGTACGTTGGAGCTGAACACCTCGCTCAGCACCAGCAACAGCGCCAGCCCTGTGCAGTAGACGCGCGACGCCAGCGGTTTATATTTTTGATAGAGCATAGATGAATCCTTTCGGGATTAAACAAAAATCACTATAAGTATATCATATAAACAATAAAAAGAAAACCCTGTAAAAATAGCGGCACACGGTAGGGGCCGCACATGTGCAGCCCGCAACTTTTCCATAAGCGCCTGCTGGTCCTTCACGCGAGGGC
>OIBW01000875.1_pt1 | contig 10647 bp, 9 predicted proteins | sample 1581131 | NCBI WGS metagenome assembly OIBW01 (sample SAMEA3882517, study PRJEB24775) | human gut metagenome | biome: human-associated habitat; feature: intestine environment; material: feces | place: Netherlands | collected 2009/2010 | reverse complement strand
TACCTTTACTCCTGCTTCTTGCAGTTGTTTGTATGCCGGCTTTTTAGCATTACACCGTTTTAAATCACGCATGACATACCATTGTGCGTATTCAGTATTTCCCATTGATATACTTTAGTTCAGGCAAATATCACCAATCCTGCACGATTATTCTATTTATTAATAATCAAGCAGTTACAAAACACTGTCCAAAAGTAGGAATCTTTTACTCCTTTAATCATCCCTTGCATCGCTATTCTAAAAGGCAAGTGTTCACTTATACTAAAACATACTACTCTTCTTAAGAGAAGTACATCTTTTAGTTATAAAGCGATAATAACTTGATAAACAAAGTCATGTTAGAGGATATATGGGGATGATTGTTTTTCATTTTACGCATTATGTTGAAGATTCTTAAAAATAAGTAGTAAAAAAGTTCACTTTATGCCTTGATTTTTAGATTTTTTTCGTACTTTTGCAAACGAAATATACTTCTCTTAAGAAGATATGTACCTTTTTAGGTATTTATTTATATAGACATCAAAATGAGACTATTTGCCGTGTCTACAATAGATGCATCTAAAGAGGCAAGATAAATTCGGGTGGTTTGCTCCGAATCATGTCCCAGTGCCTCACTGATGACAGGCAAAGAAACATTTTTACTTTGAGCGATGCTGGCCCAAGCATGGCGGGCAACATAGGTGGTAAGTGGAATACCCAGACCCATTTGTTTGCCAATGTGTTTCAGATTTCTGTTGATACGGTGCGCTTCATTTTGGTATTGATGCCATTCGTCCACACCATTGTTCTGAATAATTGGTAGCAGGTAGGAAGTTTCAGAGGTATTGTATTTATCAATAAGTTCCTGCATGGGCTTTTCCCATTTGATAAACAATTGCTGACCGGTTTTTTTTCTCCGATAGGTCAGGATTCCATTCTGGAGGTCTTTCTTTTTCAGGAATGCCATATCCACAAAGGACATTCCACGTGTATAAAAACTGAACATAAAGATGTCTCTGGCAAAAATGAGAGACTTCTTATTAAGATCCAAATCCCGTATTCTTCGAATCACGCTGAGGGAAACCGCCCGTTTCTTCGTTTTGTCTATGCCGGTATAGACATGCTTGAAGGGATTTCGTTGAACAACAAGCCCTTCACTCACGGCCCGGTTATAAATGGCCCTGAGGTTACGCATATAATACGAACTGGTATTCGGACAGACACCGGTTCCTTTGAGCCAGCTTTCATAGGCTATCATCTGATTGGAATCCATTTCATCCAATGGGATATCGCCCCGGTGTCCCCGAAACCGCTCAAAACTGTTCAAGGCATTCTGATAGGTGCCGGCTGTGCGTACCTTACCTATCTGCCTCAATTCTACCAGCAGTTCTTTTCCATATAAAAGGAAAGTGCAATTCCCTTCAGGAGCAGTGTAAAGTTCTATTATACGGTCCACAGTGAAAGGGGTGTCTTCCTGATTCAATCGGTTGATGCATTTCTTTATTCGGAAAAGGTCTTTATCAATTTGATTTTTTAATGCAGCAAGATAGCTTTTTCGGCCTTCTCCACTTCCTGCCGAGACATTGATTTCACCGGAAGCAGAAATCCACTCACTTGGAAACAGTTTGTAACCGGTGCGGATATGCCGTACTTTACAATGATGAATTATTTGATAATGAACCGTTCCCTCTTTAAGGATAACGGATGAAGGAGTGAATTTTACTTTTACACTAGTCATAAATAATCAATTATTAGTTTAACATATGGAATAAAAACAGGAAGTAATTCAAAAAACTTCAAGCTGTTATGTATATCTCCTGCTAAACTATTCTTGATTGATAAAAAACGCTTTAATTATTTTTATCTCTGAAAAGCATTATATTGAATAATATGACAAAGTAAAAGACCGCGTTCTGTATATTGCGTGAAGACTTGAAACGGAGTGTCAGAGCCAATGCAAAGAATATCTTGCCATATAGAAAATGGAAAACTCAAAATGGAAAGGCTGTTTCCTGAACTCTTTCCATTCGAGCGAAAGAATTTATAACCGCTGACCTGTCTATATGATTATCGAATTCACTTTCATCGTGTCCAGATTCAGGTACAATCCGTTATGCTCGATTACTCCGTTTCGGAACATTTTCCATAGGATGCCGCATCCGAGTTGTGCCAGTGTGGAGTTAATAAACAGGTCCTGTCTTTCCAACGCTTCAGCCAGCGAACAACTCGGGCCGGAATCGGTTTCCTTCACTCTCGCGTATTTCACCATGCGGGTGATGACTTTTAGCGAATTGACGGTTTCATAAAGTTTGGACGCCGGCTGTTTGATTTTCTTCGGTACGGTACCCAGCACGACTTGCCCCGTGGTCTGCGTGTTCCCGAAATCCATCCAGTACAGCGGGGTCTCGTAAGTGCAGTATGTCGGTTGCGGCAAAGCCTTCAACAGATTCCACAAGTCAATCCGTGACTTGATGTTGTCGGTACAGGTAATCGTGATATTGGCCAGGTTGTCCCGTCTGGTATCCTTCAATACTGCCGGATAGATGTCCGCTTGCGCCTTCCAGTCATTCCCGAAAAAGTTGTTTATCCGGGTGACGAGGCATTGTGCCTTGTTCTGTCCCAGGTCGGACGGTCCGAAAAGCTGGCGACCGATGTTGGCTTCCGTCACGGTGTCAGGGTCGTACAGTGTAACAAACAGTCCCGGGTGTCCGAGTCCCCTCAGAGCTGTGTCAAGACGTGCCAGGCAGGTGAGTACCTGCGACCCGGTTCCTCCCGCTCCGATCAGGTTTACCGTTACCGGATGCTGCGGACTCATCAGGTAACTGTCGGTATAATGTACTCTTTTCATGTCAGTATGTCTTTAAGTTTCATATTGTTCAACGGTTTCAACTCTTTGAGGTCGAATGGTTTGTTCCTGGCCGCTTTCGTTACTAGCACAAGGTTCGACCGGGTCGGATTTCCGTTGCCTCCCAAGTGCGAAAACTCCGTCAGCCAGAATTTCTTTTCCCAGTATTGCAGCAGGCTTTCGTATGTCAGGTTCTTTGGCAAGTCTATATTGGCAGAGCCCAGGCATACGCTGGAGCCGGTCACGTTGAAGAACGGCGCGACATATAGCAGCGTATCCTTGCCGGGCATGTCATCCTTGTAAGCATATATCCTCATCCCATGTTCCCCCGCCTCGTAAATCACTCCCGGCAGGTTGTATTCCGCATTTTCTATTTTGAGGTCGGAGCTGAAGAACATCATCCGCTTATGCGGGGGATTGTACCATACATACCGCTCGCTACCCTTGCGTGAATCGCAATAGATCAGGTTGGACGGTACTTTTCCGTAAGGCGTGCTGCTATGCCTTTCCGAATATCCCTTTACAAGCTCGTTCATGAATTCCTGCGTTATAGGCCTGCCTTCCGCCATGTTTCCACGATCGTTTATGTCCCGTATCTCCAGAAAAAAATTCTTGTCATCCTCCGAGGCGTAGGCTATCAGTGCCGCCTTGGGGATAAGCTGGGTCTTCAAAGTTCTTGTAAGTTCGTTTGTCTCCATCATAGTGTTCAAATTATTATGTTGATGAATTTGTCCGCCCATTTGAAAAAGCGTTCCGGGTAGTCATCCATGTGGAACAGCTCTCCCGTTTCGGGAGACAGGGCGAGTGTCGTGACCGGTATGATGTCGTAGGTCTCCCTACTGTGGGAATTGTAACAATTCACGAGATAGTCCGTCACCATATCGTAACTGTCATAGATTACACGTATCTGTTGGTAGAGGTACATGGGGTGGAACTCCGGTTCCTCCTCATAAAAAGGATCGTAGCAGTATTCCATGATGCCGCGTTTCGGTGACAGGAATTGTAACCCCTCCTTCATGGCGGAGACCAGCGACCGTTCGTAGTCGTTCTGGGCTTTATACCTGTCAAGTGCCTTCGGCAGGTTCTTGTAGTAGCACTTGCGTTCCACCCTTTGGAGCAGCCTCTTTATTCTGCCGTTCTCGTAGGAGTGCAGGAGCCTCAGCCGTTTTTTCCTTTCCTCCGGGCCCTCTTCCGGTACTTCCTCTGAAATCCAGGTCAGGACATATTCCGTGTCGTCCTCGTCCAGAACGGTCTGTATTCCGTTTGCCTTCATCAATTCATGGATGAACGTGATGGAGATACGCCTCAATTCCGGTCCGAGAGCCTCCACGAATTTCATCGGGAAATAATACAGTGTCAGTTTTCCCCAATGATGGGCTTTCCAGAGCTTGAACAGCAACCGTCCGTCTTGCTCTTCGATATTGACGTTCAGCCCCTCACCGACAAGGGCATCCATCTCCTCGTGCAGCCTTGCGATCCCTTCCCCGAACGTCCGGCCCGGGGTATGTACCGTCTCCTTCTCCATTAGGCAGGCATATCTGAAGAAGGAGTCACGCAGGAACCTGTAGTTGTCCTGCGTGATGAGATTGTGCCTTTTCCCGTCGGAATCTTCCACGACAAGACTCGGCAAAGGTTTTGGCTGAAACGTGGCGTTCAGAAAAGAGGAACGGCACCCCCCGGTGCCGTAATCCTTTCTTTCCTGTCCGTACTGTAACGGATATTGCGTATGGTCTGTCCGATGATGAGCCTTGCAAGCCGTTCCACCTGCTGTTCGTCCAATGGTACACATGATTTCTTCTGTTTTTTATTGTCCTTTCCCATTGCTTTTATCCTTTTGTCCCGATGGTAGTTTTGAATTCATACACCGCCTTGTCTTCCTTGATGACCGGCCCGTGCACCGTCGCCGTGGTCAGTTCCGGATAGAAGTTCGAGTAGTAGTTCATGACCATTTCGGGGCTGTCCGACGTGTTCGGGTCATCGAGTGTGACCATCCCGTTGCCTTTCTTGAATGTGAATGAACGTGTCATTCCCTTGATTTCTAATGCCATAATATTAAATGCTTTGATAATGTGAAACATTGGGTTCTAACATGGATTGCGGAAAATCGGGATATTCCTCATAATCTTCCGGGCGGTAGGTAGGGACTTCCTGTCCCCTCTGATAGTACGGATAGAGGTCTTCGGGATTTTGCTCCTGTTCCTGCCGGTATGAAATCTGTTGTTCCGCGTATGCAGGCTGTGGAGGGAGCTGGCGGCTCATCGGCCGTTGTCCGGCGTATTGCGGCTGTGGGGGAGCCTGATGCGGTGCCGGCCTTTGCGCAGGCTGCTGTGGCGGCCACATTGTCTGCTGCTGCCCGTCAGGAATTTGTCCGCCCGCCGGTCCTGATGCCTGGGATTGCGGTGGACAGTGCGGTGCAGGCTGCAACTGTTGTGCCGTTGCTGCCGGTGGTTGTGACCGAAGCTGTTGCGGCGCAGGCGGTTCTTCCATCAGCTCGAACAGGCTTCCCCGGTTCATGGCCTTTTTCTGCTGCTCAAGCATCTCGTCAATCTTCTTTTGGTCCTGCGGCTTGGCATAAAGTCGGGCCTGTCCGAGAGCCGTCACTGCATCCTTATGGTTTCCCGCGGCAATCAGTTCCTCAGCTTTCTTGAGATGCTTCTCGTACTTCTCCCGTTTCTCTTTCTCCTCTTTCGTCTTCTTGGCCTTTGCATCCTTCGCCGCCTTGCTCTCGGAAGCGGCCTTTTCCGTCTGTGCCTCGAACTGCGCCATGTTGGTGATCAGTCCCGTGGCTTTCTGCACCGGCCGGGCGACGGCTTGCAGGAATCCGGTATCCAGTTCCTGCGGAACTCCCTTGAGGGTCAACGGGATAATGTGGTTCTGGGCTTCGTCTTTCAGCCCGTTTGGCTTCGGCAGTACGGATACCGCCATTTGTCCGTTCGCTTTACGGATGACGAGTGTCAGGTCGACTCCTTCTGTCATCATCTGGTTGATTGCTGTAAAAAACATAATTATATGGATTAAAGTGTGAATAACCGTATTCTTTCTATCTGTTGAAGAACTCCGCCAGCAGCCTGTTCCGGTCAGGATGACTGCTTATCTCCAGTATCGGGTCCAGCAGTGTGGAGATGTGTACGGGTCCGCCCTTTTCCCGTGGAGGGAATTTGACGGTCGGTTCCGGGACATGGTACTTTCTTCTTGCCGGTATCGGCATTGGTATCTGTACCGGTGCCGTCGGCGGTCTTGAGATGATTGCTTGATTCATGACTTTATCATTTTAATTGTGGATACTCGGGCTTTGGCAGCCCGTTGAACTACATGGGCTTTACGGCAGACGCTTCCGGAAAGGCAAGGCTTTCGGGAAAAATACCGCAAGCCCTCCGGGCGAGGATGATTTTTCCGCGAAACCCGAAGGGTCCCGGCCTTGCCGTCCGAAAAGAAGCGTTTGCCAACTTTGCCCTGTAGTTCCCGGTCTGCCAATGGCTGTATATGCCTCTCTTTCCTTTCCGTCCCTGATCCCGTCATCCTTGTCTTCATAAAGTATGGGATACCAAAAGAGCCGTCCGTTGGGACAGCCCTGTCCTGCAAGGTGTTGCAGTGGTTTATATGCCGCATTTGTTTCATTTCCCGATATTGTATGTTGTATGCCGGTGGAATCAGAATACCAGGCAGCTGAGGATGCAGAAAAGTATCGCCGCCGCTACCAGAAGGCAGGCGATTTTATAGAGGAACCTGAAGAATCCCCTGAAACAGACGATGGCGACTGCCGCCCATACCGGTGAAATCCCTCTTGAATAAAGATAACTGAACATTATGAAGGCTGCGGCGGCCAGTGCCATTCTTTTTATCCATTTGCCGGTTCTCGGTTTTTCGATACATTCCTTTGCTTTCATGATCATTTGCTATTAAAAGGTGAAACATGTCATTTCCAATTTCAGGGGCCAGGATGCGGACCGCCTCCACAGGCAAGGTTTTCGGGGAAAATACCGGAGCAGGGCGAGGATGATTTTCCCCCGAAACCTGCAAGGCCCGACCTTGCAGGTGGAAACGGGCGGTTCCGCTACCTTTGCCTCGGAATTGGAATGACGGTATCATTTACCTTTCCCACCCTTGGATTTTGGAAAAGAAAGTTTCAGGTTAAAACTTTCGTCAAAAATGATTGCCGCATCGAAAGACACCCCTTTCTTGCCCTTGAAACCCTTGATCAGTCGGGTGGAACCGGAAGAGAAAAGCTGTTCGAGATGCTGGTCCGTCAGTTCCTTGTTCAGAAAACGGCGGAACACCAGCAGTCCGCATCCTTCACGGTCGCATTTCGCGACTTTGGACTTCACCACCACGTTGCCGGTCTTGCACTTGGGGCAAGCAAGGACGCATGATGACGGCTCCGGAAATTTGAGACGCAGTATCTCGCCGGTCACTTTTCCCGTGTATTCCCTGATGGAGAGCATGAAGCTTTCCGGATCGAGGGTACGCCCCTCTATCTGTTCCAGTGCCTTTTCCCATGTGCCGGTCAGCTTCGCGTCAGCCACCATCATGTCCTTTACCGATTCATAGAGATAAAGCCCCTTTTCCGTCGGACGGATACTCTTGCCGGAACGCTCGATGTAGTCACGTTTGAGCAGGGTCGTGATGATGGCGGCACGGGTGGCAGGCGTACCGATACCCGTATCCTTCACCGCTTCGCGTGCCTGTCCGTCAGTGATTTCCTTGCCGCAGTTCTCCATAGCCGTGAGCAGGGTGGCTTCCGTATAAAGAGGTTTGGGCAATGTCTTTTTCTGTGACAGTCCATGTCCCATGACCGGTATTTCCTCACCCTCTGTAAAAGATGCTGTGCCTTCGTCTCTTTCCGGCTCGTCCTTTTCCCGGTCCTCCTTTCGGGAGAACACCGCCCGCCAGCCCGGATTGGCGATAACAGTGGAACGGGAGTGGAAGTCCAGTCCCCCGCATACGCACTCCATGAGCAGCAGTTCTTTCTCGCAAGGGGGAGAGAAGGCTTCCAGCATCCTGCCGGCTATCAGAGTATAAACCATGGATTCCGCTTCGGACAATCCCTCAGGGACGATACCGGTGATAATCAGCGCATGGTGCTCGGTCACTTTTGCGGCGTCCACGCTTCGTGTATTCAGGGCGGAAAGGTCTAAGCTCCTTCTGTACTCACGGAACTCCGGCATGGCTGTTATCTTTTCCAACAATACCGGAATGTGCGCCATGACATCCTGCGGAATATACCTGCTGCCTGTCCTCGGATATGAAACCAGTTTTTTTTCGTACAGGGACTGTGTGATGGCAAGGGTCTTGTCTACCGGAAGGTCGTAATGAATGTTACAGTCCTTCTGGAGGGCTGTCAGGTCGTAGAGAAGCGGGGGCTGTTGGAATGCCCTCTTGCGTTCCGCCTTGGTGACTGCCGCAACGGATTCGGAAGATATTTTTCGGTATGCCGCCTCTGCCGCTTTCTTGTCCCTGAACTCCTTCGGGTGGATGAACTGCCGGTGCGCCTCTCCCTGCTTCAGCGTGATGTGCAGCTGCCAATAGGGAGTGGAAATGAAGTTGCGGTTCTCCTTGAAGCGTGCGCATATCATGGCGAGTGTAGGGGTCTGTACCCTTCCGATGGAGTTGTTTGCCGATCCGGAGGCTATCGCCAACGCGCGGCTGGCATTCATGCCCACCAACCAGTCCGCCTTTGCCCTGCTGTCCGCTGCGGCATAGAGGCTGTCATAATCGTTTCCGTCCTTGAGGTTTGCCATGCCTTTGCGGATGGCCTCGTCCGTGAGCGAGGAGATCCACAAGCGTTGGAACGGCTTGGTATAACCCAGATAGGCATATATCCACCGGAAGATAAGTTCCCCTTCACGGCCTGCATCCGTTGCCACGATGATGTCGTCGCACTTGGAGAACACCTCGTCGATGACCTTCAACTGCCGGGAGGCGGCAATGTCCGTCACCATCCCCCTGTCCGTCCTGATTTGTCTGGATACCAGCCGGAACGGGTCCGGTATCATCGGGAGGTCTTCGGCAACAGCCTTTGTGTAGCCGTATGTGTCGGGCAGTGCCAGCGACACGAGGTGTCCAGACGCCCATGTGACCATGTACCCGTTGCCTGTACAGTAGCCGTCCTTTTTTTCCGTTGCGCCGACCACACGGGCTATGTCCATACCCACACTCTGTTTTTCTGCTATGATTGCTTTCATGTTAGGATAAAATTTAAGCCGTTCCCCGTGACCGGAACCGGAAAACAGGAAACGGCGGTTTGACATTTTTTAATTTTAACTCGTCGGATTGACCGGTAACGTGCCGCTATGCCGACGGCTTGACACCGAGGATCTCAATCAGCGGCCCGCCGTCCTTGCGTACCAGTTGCAGGGTGGCGTCCATCACCACGTCCACGCCGAGGAGCACGAGGCTGAGCGGCATCACTTTCGTTTTCTCTCCCCTGAGCAACGTGTCAAGTTCTCCCGACATTTCCAGTTCGTCCTTCAATATGCCGATGCCTGCCAGCTCGTCCCAGTTCACATCTTCCGCCTTGAAAGGCGTGGTGTTTCCATTGTTCATTTCCATATTTCCGATTTTTTTAGGATTCCACATTCGTTTGATTCACGCATCATGCGATACTTGCGCCTTTGGATTTCCGGCTGCTTTGTTCCTGGCCCTGCTTCTGTACGTTTGCCACCACGTTGCGCTGCGAGGCATCACGCTTGCGGTCCGGATTCTCGTTGTAGAAGTCCAGTCTGCCCTGGTTGAAGTTCGCCTTGACATATTGGGAGATGGTCTTGCCGTCGTAGCCCTTGATGCCCTCTACCAGTACTGCTTTGCCGCTCTGGAGGTCGGCTCGCTGTTTCCGGCTCAGCTCCACGTCCCATACCTTGTCGGGGACCTTGAACTGCTCGCGCTGCTCGAACCCGTCCGGCGTGCGTGAATAGCTGAGTCTTCCCGTTTCCAGGTCGGCTTTGATGAATGACGAAAACTCCTCGCCCTTGCGGTTCACCATGTCATTTAGGAAGATAGCTTTTCCCTCCCGCAGTTGCTGCTGTTCCTCGGCAGTGATTTTCACGCCGTTGATTTCATTCGGGATATAGATTTCGCGTGCGCCTTCCGGGGAATCCGGGTTGTAACGGGTATATGCCGGCCGGCCGGTAGCCTCGTCCAGCTTGACATACGAGGAGAATACCTCCCCGTCCTTGCGCTGCATGCCCTCCACGAAGATGGCCTTGCCAGCATTCAGGTCTTCAATCTGCTTCTGGGTAAGTTCCACGCCGCCCAACTTCTGGCGGTTGAAGAGCTTGTCGTTCTCGAAGATGTATTCGATGCCCCTGCGTTCGGCATTGATTTGTATGTGGGCGTCGAACTCGTTGCCTGACTTGGCGATCATGCCCTCTACGTAAATTTTCTTTCCCTCGCGCAGGTCATTCTGTTCCTGTTCGGTCAGTTTCACCCCACTGATTTCATTGGGAATGAACACATTCTCTGCCTTCATGGCCACAATCTCGTTGGTGAGCTTGTCGATGCTGACGAAAGAGGGGATGTATTCGCCGTTGCGCCCTTTCAGTTCCACGACACGTCCCATGTTGCCCGTTTCAAGCAGGTTCTTCTTGTCCTCCTCGGAGAAGATGTGCCCGAAATACGGACGGTCAAGTTCGGGTTTCTGCCGGATTCCGTGGATGCCGAGGACAATCGGTCCGCCGACAGACTGCTGGAACGACAGGCGTGCGTCGGTACGCAATACGGCGGAGCCGAAGTTCATGCTGATGGGCACGACCTGGTTGGTCTTGTAGCCACGGAGCATCTGGTCAAGGAGTCCGCGTTCCTGAAGATACTCGCGGGACAGCCCGTAT
>OIBW01000843.1_pt1 | contig 10909 bp, 10 predicted proteins | sample 1581131 | NCBI WGS metagenome assembly OIBW01 (sample SAMEA3882517, study PRJEB24775) | human gut metagenome | biome: human-associated habitat; feature: intestine environment; material: feces | place: Netherlands | collected 2009/2010 | reverse complement strand
GGCAATGCCATTAAGCCAGTTGTTCGAAGTTTTGTTCGATAGCTCAGTTGTTGTCAAATATCCGATATTTTGAACTCAAAAAGCCAAAAACAGGTATGACAAAAAGACAGATGCTGTCCATCTGTCAAAAAGAAGGATATTCAGTTGCAGAACTTACCGATATCCAAAATGAATTGCGCTGATTCCACGGAGAGGCCGTTGAAACTGCCGGAACCTGTCTTTCACTGCGTGGACATATTTCATCATCAGCCGGATAATATCGATGTGCCTGCTGGAATCCCTGCGCATGAAGAACTTTCTGGCTGTTTTTAATGCTGAAGAAAAGTCAAGTTTATAGAGATACTTGTTGCTGCCATCCCGTTTCTTTTTCCGGTTTTCTTCTGCCGCTTCGTTTGCGGTAAAAATGCCGAAATTGTACAGAATCAGGCGGGAATAGATTTCCTGTTTTAGAAATTCCGGCTGTTTTGAATGAAAGTACAGAAGCCCGGCCGCATGTTTGAGATAGCGGAAAGAAATTTCAATGCCCCATATGCCGATATTTTAGAAATGCCGATAAATTTTCTATAAGATTCCATGCCTGCCCCGATGTCAGGCACGGTAATGAACTATCGGCATTTATTTTAATCCACAAAGCCGTTTGATAGTATCTTCGTCATTGGCATACTTGAACACCACATCATCCTTAAAGATAGAACTATCACTATCGCTAAGCTTATGCAATGCTTCCCTCTTCATTTCTTCAGTAACCTTTGCGTAGAAACGGGTCGTTTCTATATTCGAATGGCCAAGCCATTCAGATATAGTAGGGAGTGGCACTCTCGCCTGATACAGGTGCATTGCCCTCGTCCTTCTGAAGAGATGTGAATGCAGATAGACTAAATCCGAATTACTTTTGCGAACCTCTGCTTCACATCCTGCAAGTATACGGCTGACATTATCACGGGACATTTTGTTTCTCCGGCCATTTCGGAAAGAATAAAACAATAGATCCTCCGAAGTTTTGTCTGGATGGTATTTTTCACAGTAATCTTCAAACTGGTTCCATATTTCCCTGGATAAAGGTGTGATCCTATGTTTCTTTCCTTTTCCGTAGAAATGCACATCAGCCTCTCCGTTGGATGTCGCTTTAACATCAAGGAGTTTTAGTGACAATACCTCGTTTATCCGTGCACCACTTTCATACAGAAGCGACAGGAGAAAACGATCTCTTATAGCCTCACGATTGCTAGACGTACTTTTAAGAACCAGGTGCACATCATTAACTGAAAGCCATGTAAAATCTATGACTCTTTCATCATTAACATCGCTTATCTCACGGATTGCTTCATACTCAGCAAGAGAGATAGCGTTCTTTTTATAAAGATACTTGCAGAATCCCCTCAGGTCTGACAGGCGATGGTTTATGGTTGGTGCCACGTTATTACGTTCAGATTTCAGCCAAGTCATGAATTCTGCTATGTTTTTCTGGCTGAAGTCAGATGACTGCATCGTCAGGACAGTCACCTTTTGTTCGGACTCAAGATATGTCACGAACAGATTTATGCTATATCTGTACGATGCGATCGTGTCTTCATCGCGATTCCTGACACATGGAAGGTAGGTTCGCATAAATTCACCCATAAGCGATACAAGACGTGGATCCTTAGCTTTAATCCTCATCTTCCGGCACCCCCTTTCCATAAACCTGAGCAAGGAGATCACAATCTACAGCTTTGGACTTACGCAGATTCTCTGGAAGAAGGTGGATATAATAAAGCGTTGATGAGAGTTCTGAATGCCCCATATATGCCGAAAGGTACGGCAATAATTCCATCACATCCTTCCCGTTGTTTATCCAGCGGATTATATTACGCGAAGCAAAAGCATGCCGCAAATCATAAGGTCTTGGAGTACCCTTCCATGAAATGCCGCTCTTTGAGATCAGGTTTCTCCATACCTGGTTATACCACGATGTTTCATATGGTGTACCGTCCCATTTTTGAAAGAGCCATTGCCTCTTTCCTGCTACGTAATCGTATTTCTGACAGAGGGCACGCATATCCGCTGACATAATGATGTGCCGGTCCTTGTGCCTCTTAGACTGTCGTATATAAACATCTCCTGTAACCAGATCTACATCCTCTGTTCGTATCGCAGGTGGTTCTTGCGGGCGAAGACCGCAACAGTAAAGCAACCGGCTATACACAGGAAGCACAACTTCTGGCTGATATCTTTTTCCACAGGTTTTGCCAACATATGAGTCAATCGTTTTAAATAACCCGAAGAGTTCATCATCCGTAAATAAATACGGATTGAAGGCTATGCGTTTTACTACATAGTCGTCATCCGGTATGTAATCATCATATCCAAGAAAGTTCAGGTATTTCGTGTACTCCCGCAGAAGAGAGATGAAGGCGGCTTTGCTGTTGACAGTGTAAGGATAATAAGCAAGCCATTCGTCTACCATTTCCTGGGTAATGCGGGCAGACAGGGGATGGTTCTTTACACAAAAGTTTATAAATGGCGGAACCGAACTCCTATATGTGGCGGTGGCATATCCAATGGACTGACGATATTTCATCATCTCCTCAAATGAGTCATTGAGTTTTTTATCAAGGGTCATGTTCCAGCACCTCCCTCCAGGGATCTGGTGCTTCCGGTATGCTCAAAATAGAACCCGCTGGTAATAGGCACATCCGAAAAATCCATTGCCACGAATGATATCTGGTGCATATCGTGTGTGAGGTACGGTTTATCCTCGGTAATAGATTTGTGTCCCATCATCTGGGACGCAGTTTCAATGGGAACTCCTTTTGACACCATAACTGTTTCAAAGGAACGTCGTAAACTATGAAATCCTCTAAATGCGATTTTGGATACTCCTGCTTTTTCGCAATACTTGTCAATCATGCTGCCAAATCCTTTTGACAATCTTCGATACGGAGCCTTTACTGTTAGAAAAACCTCAGGAATATCGCATTTAGGACGCCATTCGAGGATATAGTCAGCAAGGGCATTCAAGGTGGTACCGTTCAGTTCAGATACGATTGGTGTATGAGTTTTTGACTGTACTACTGACACTTTGTGATTATGCCAGTCTATATCTGATAACTTGATGCCTATGATGTCGATTCCGCGAAGCCCTGTGCAGTATGCAACAAGTATGAGCGCAAAATCCCTCTTTCCAATGATGTTGTTTGTATCAGCCGCCTGGGCTATTCCCGAAATCTCTTCTTCAGAATACCCCGGAATAATACGCCGGTGATCATTTTTCAGCTTCAGGAGAGTATAATCACGCTGTAGGTAACAGTTCTCATGAGCACGAAGGTATTCCGTGGCGTACTTTACACACCTTAACGTACGTCCGGTACTGCCTCCGTTCGAAACCGGTACTTCGTCAATCAGAAATGACATGACTACAGTGTCATCAATGAATTGTGGCTTTATCCCGAGCTGTTCGGCGTACCACAGAAAATGTCTGGTTGGAGCCCGGAGATCGTTTTTTGTCGCGGTGCTGACAGGGTAACTGTTGAGTATCATTTCAACGAGGCTGTTTGTCTCGTCGGATACAATGTACTAGAGCGGATGAGATTTAGTGCTCGAAAAATCAATAACGCCCCTTTCAACAAGCGAAGACAGCATACGCATAACACGCAGCTGGAATCGCTGATATTCCTTGCATATCTCACCAGAAGAGCACCGTGTGTCAAGATTGTCCTTGTAGGAACCCATCAACTCTGGACTGTAAGAATCAGCCTGTAATGACTGTGCAAAGCGTACTATCGAATTACAAACAGTCTGATACTGTTCTAAAGATACTTCCAGTATCCCGTAAGCTCTCACCTCCTTCATGAGCTGATCAGTTAATGGTTTTAGTAATGGATATGATTTTACCATACACGGCCTCCTTACTACAGTGATGACTGGTTACATCTCTATAGTAAGAAATGCCGATATATTTATAAAGTGCTATAAATTTAATATTTCAGAAAGTCAAAAATCGGCATTTCTAAAAAATCGGCATATGGGGCATCGAAACTTCTTTTTGCGACCTGAAGCATACCATTGGAACTACTAATTTACACTCTAAAAAAACAGAGTATGTTGCATTTGAACTGTGGAGCAAGCTCATTTTGTACAATTTCTGTTCCATAATTATTTTACATGTACCGGTAAAAAGCAGGAATCGCAAATATGAGTACCAAGTCAACTTTTCTCTCGCAATGAAAATCTGTTTTGATTTTCTAAGAGGAGTCGCACCACCAAATGTAGAAAGCCTGATAAGTAAGTATATCCTACCTATCAGGCCCGATAGGAACTATGCCCGCCAAGCATAGAGTCCAAAAACCAATCAGCTTCTCTTACCGTTTTGTATAACATAGAGTAACTGACAATTATATACTAATTTTAAGGCAGACGAAAGTCTGTCTTAAAGTCGTACCTGATATTTTAGAGGGTACTTGATAAAAGGGTGAGAAAATGTAAAATGTAAAGTATAGAAAGCTGAGAGGAGGAAACAGATATTATGATGAATCAGCAATGTATTGATTCAATTATTAATGTTATTTCAAAGTCCAATATGGCAGATTTAGATTTTCTCAATACTGAAATAAGACCGATAACATGTGAGATAGATGAAGACGGCAAGGAAAAACATACAGTTCAAATGTATTCATATGATTATATGTACAGCAAAGTAGAATTGTCAGAAGCATGGGTTGCTGGAAATCTTCTTCTTTTTACTGTGTTTGATGGATATTTGGAAAATAAATATCATCTTACGGAAGGAGCGTCTTTTAGAGAGCATTATAATAATTTGCCTGATAATACATCTATAGAGATAATTGAAAAAAACTGCTATAGGATATTTAAAATTATTAGGAATGGGATTCAGCATAATTTAAGCAATGTGAATTATAATGCTGGCAGCTATAATATAAGTTATTGCCATAGAAATACGCCTTATGAATTAAAGATAAGTAAAAAAGGTGTTAGATACCTATATACTTTGATTATGAATGTTATCAAAGGGCAAATTGGGGGTATGTACGGAAAATATCGGACATCTGGGCATTATGATGGAATTATGTATACGCTATATACAGATATGCTAAAAGAAATAACACAGATATCTGATGATATAGGAACAAGTCTATTAGTTATTCCAAATGGATTGAAATTGAGGGCTTTTGTTAGATATCCTGTTGAAAATCCTACAATTCTAGCAGAAGATGCTGCATTTATAACATTCCATCATATAGAAAATAATGGGACGGATGATATAAGTGGCAATCAATATAATTATTCAACAGATTACATCTATAAAGATTATCTTCTACCGCAGGAAATAGGGATTATAACGAAAGGCAAGGGGGATTCCGTTCAAGAAAGGATGAAAAGTGCAACAATAAGGTTTGAGAAAAGCTGTATAGAAGATAAATGGAAATTAAAATTATGATATAGTATTTTATGGGAGGATGAATGTAGATACGTTTATCCTCTTGTCTTTTCAAGGGACATTATGTAAAAAAAGGTGCAATGGGCAATGCCATTAAGCCAGTTGTTCGAAGTTTTGTACGATAGCTCAGTTGTTGTCAAATATCTGATATTTTGAACTCAAAAAGCCAAAAACAGGTATGCCAAAAAGACAGATGCTGTCCATCTGCCAAAAAGAAGGATATTCAGTTGCAGAACTTACCGATATCCAAAATGAATTGCGCTGATTCCACGGAGAGGCCGTTGAAACTGCCGGAACCTGTCTTTCACTGCGTGGACATATTTCATCATCAGCCGGATAATATCGATGTGCCTGCCGGAATCCCTGCGTATGAAGAACTTTCTGGCTGTTTTGAATGAAAGTACAGAAGCCCGGTGTAGAATAGACACGGAGGCCGGATTATTCAATAGGGAATGGGAAATTATATGAGGAATGCATGGGCAGAATTGAAAGTCTTCACTTGGAAAAAAATATTTGTATGAATGGATTCTGTAAAAACCCATATCCATATATGAAGCAGGCAAAGGTGGTGTTAGTGACATCGGATTGGGAAGGTTTTGGAATAGTTACAAGAGAAACTTTTATATTAAGAACTCCGGTTTTGCTGACGGACGTGGGAGGAATGCATGAACTTGTTTTGGATTATCCGGAAATTGGATGTGATACAGAAGATGAGTTTGTTTGTAAGACAAAAGAAATTTTATCTGAATCAAGTGAATGGAAAATAGTTTATGATAAAATATATAAAGAGCAAGAATGTCAAAATAATTTGCAAGATTATCTAAACTTTTAGAATCACTTTATAGGAAATGTTTAGATAATGATTCGTGAAAGGTATGTGAAAACTAATGATGTTTGAAAGCGAATTTATAAAGGGACTTTTTCAAAATGCTATATTTTTCTTGGATGAAGCAATTAGCTACATAAACCGTGGAGTATCGGATAGGCGGAATATGATATTAGCGATTATTAATATGCAAATTTCCATGGAACTTGCGTTGAAGTCTTCGTTGGCAACTAATTTTGGCTTGAGAACAATTCTCGTAGAAAAACAGGCAAATCTTTCGGAAAAAGAATTGCAACGATTGTATGAAGAAAATAATTTAAAAATTAAAGAGTATGATTCTTTAAAGAATTTTCTTAAAACGCCTCAAGGGAACTTTGAGGCATATAATTTCGAAAAGCCCCAATATAAGTATATGGAAAGATTTCAGAAATATCGAAATCGGATTTTACATTCGTCCTATGTATTCTCAAATGATGAAATTCAACAAATGGAAAGTGATTTGATCTATGTTCTTATACATATTTTGGGAGTTATATTAAGTGATAGAACGGATGAAGAGTATCGTACATTTGTACAAGAATATCTTAATAGTAGGGAATATTCAAAGTTACTTAAGAATTCTGTATATAATAAAGAACTCCAAATATTCTTGCAAGAAGAATATGACAAATTATATATGTGTCCAATTTGTGGTGCCAATACTCTTACACCATACAAATTTTGTGCGCGATGCTTGGCTAATTTTGATATTCCTTCTGCATATGCATTTGTAAAATGTGGTAATTGCGGAGAAAAAATGGTAATTGGGGACGCTCTGAATATTGAATATAATAGCAACTATGCACGTGGGCTTTGCTTGAATTGTGGTGAATATACTATGATATATAAGTGCCCAAAATGTCATAATTATGTAAATTCTGAATTGTTTGATGTTACGAATTGCCATGAAGATTTTTGCAGATGGTATAGTGAATAAGAAATGGAGTAATGATTCGGGATTTTATTTTAAATTTTATAGTCAAAACAAATTAATCTTATAATTTTACTTGACTTTTTATTAAGGTTTATGCTTATACTTGATATAAGTTTGGAACGTGCAAGCAAGATAGTATAGAAAAATAGTATTAAGTGGCAAATGATGATAGAAAAGATATATAAAAAATTAAAAGAGAAAATAGACAGAGAACCAAGTAAAGATGATTATTCGAAACTTATTGCGGTATACGAAAAACCAGAATATTTGTTTCGAGAGGTACTTGATCTTGAAGGCATAGAATTTGGCATTGAAATAGAGTTTGAGAGCGAAATGTCAGAAAATGATATAATAAAATGTCTTGAAAAAAATGGTTTTCCTTTGGAAAAAATGATTTCTAAGGCTTGTAGTCGAAACAAAAAGAAAAATTATCAAAAATGGAATTTTTGTAGGGAATGTTGTCGTAATAAAGATGAATCTTTAAAATGCGAAAAGGAATTAATATCACCTATTTTTAAAGAAGAAGTAGAAACGTGGAAGCAAATAAGAGAAGTTGTGAATTTAATAAAAATACAATTAAAAGGAAAGATAAATGAAGTTTGTTCCATACATATACATGTAAACAGGAAGTGTTTTATGAAAAGTCCAATAGCGTTTAATGATTTACAGAAATTGTATGTTTATCTGGAACCTTTGATATTGTGTGTTGCAGCGGGAGAGAATAGAGAAGTATCTGAAGAGAGACTATTTCATTATTCCGCAGTAGCGTCACAGGATGAATTATTTTGGAGAAAAGGTTTCAAATCTGCTAATACAGCTAGAGAAGAAATAGGAAATGCGTCAAATTTTGATGAAAATATAAACAATCTCATAAATTGTTTTTTTTCTAGTCGTTATCATAGCATTAACTATTCAACTAAAACCACCGATTATTTAACGGTGGAATTTCGCATTTTTAATGGAACATTAAATGAAAACATAATTCAAACATATTTAGTAATTATTGATCATATTTTACAGAATATAGGGGGAAAAACTGAAAAAATAGATCCGTATTATGATAAAAATGGTGAGTATTATTTGAATTCAAATTATGTAAAAAAATGTTTTGACTTACTTGGTTTTAATAATAGAGAAAAATCGGCAGTTTTAGATATTCTTAAAAAAAATAATTTTTATATTCCACAGCATGCAATAAGAGCTTTGGAAGGACATTATACTGATGAAGAAATTCAAAGAATTGTATAGTTCAAGTATAGAGGTTATTTTTAAAATTCGATTTAATGGATTTAATACCTAATATTTATCAAAAATTTAGACCTAAAAGTTAAGTCTAAGCGTATGAGAGTATAAAAGGAGTTTGCGCGGTTAAAGAGTAAAAGGGGGTGATCCCATTAAAAGCATAAACTCTAGATAATACTAAGACATTAAATAACCACTTGACAGATTTTAGAAACCATAGAGAATATTCAGGAATTTGAAGTTTGGCGAAGAAATGGTATCTGAATATCACTGATAAGTTGATGAAGCCGCTATTTTAGGAAACTTTTGAGAGTAAAAAATGGACAAAACCGATTCTCAACTGGGGCAAAGTACGTGGTAAGCTGGAAATCATGTGTCTAAACCGAATGTTGATATAGAAACAAGAGCTGATAGTCAAGAACGAATATATGCCCACACTTCTCTGATGGCTCTTGACATATTATATACCATGGTAGTTTTGAGTCTTTTGTTGGAACTTGTCTTCTCATGCATAAAATCACAAATAAATTGTATAAGGATAATGTGAAAATTACAAATGAAAATTATGACAATGATAAGAGCTGCAACTGAAAAGAACGAGGATGAACAGATGATGGGAGAAACAAAATATGAGTGAAAATATTTCAGAAGTATTATTATTTACATATATACCCTTTGTACTTTTAGTTTTGATTTTACTATCTAATAAGCCCAAGGAAGAAACAAGAGATATAAAATTTTATTGGGGCAATAGGATACAAGAAAGAATAAATTTAAAAGATAATAAATTGTTACCTTTGTTATATTGGATAATAACAATAGGTGTGATTTTATTATTAACTGTAATTTTTCTTTTTATGGGAAATTTAAAAATTGTTGATATATCTAAAATAAGTTATATTTTACCAATTAGTAAGGGAAAAGAGGTTTTTGTTACTGATTTGGCGGTTGCTTCAGCATATAGTTTAGTTTTGGCGCTGAAAAAGAAAATCTATTTGGGAATTAGTATACAAGATGTATTAAATAATACTTTTTTACCAGATATTTTGCAGTTTATAAGTATTAATTCAATAATAATCATGATTGGAATTGGGGTGTATCGAATCGAATACATGGCTGGTAGCCTAAAACTGTTAATTGTTATTGTGACAAAAATCACATATTGGTTATGGAACCTTAATATATTGTGTTTGTTCTGCGAAATGGTAAGAATGTTTACTCGAGTAACCAAGAGTGAATTAAAGGCATTTAATGCGCTTAGATATAGAATTAATGATTGTTATAAGATAGAAAATGAAAATATAGTAAATGAGATCCCATTAAAAGCAATAAGCGAATATCTGCTTGAAAAAATTCAAAAGGAATATATAAAGATAGCAGGGAAGGGCAAAGAAATTGATAAGGTTGAGATAAAATCAAGAAAAATTGAAAAGAATAAGTGGATAACTTTAAGTTGTTCAGTATGGATGAGCATAACAGTTATTATTTTTATAGGTATGGGATTATTGATGCATTTTTGGGGAAATACAAATGTACCTATCTCATTTGTTTATATAATATTAGTTATAACAGTATTATTGTTTGTTATTGGAAGTTGGAAGAATGTCTGGGCAGATTTATTTCAAGATAAAATATTTTATATATTTAAACAAGGGAAGAAGGAAAAAATAGTTATGAGAGGGAGCAATCCTATTTGGAAGAAACGGTATGAAGTTATTGAAAGCATACAAGATTTAATGGGATTGTATAAGATTTTACTTGATAATGATATTAGAGAGAGAGATAGAAATGTAATTATTCAAACGATAGATGATTATATTGAATCCGAAAAGTTAAGAAATGTTTTGAAACTTTTGATTTGTTATTTAGAGTATAGTAATGTTTTTAGCAGAATAAGTAGTAGTGAAGATATAGCCAAATTTCAAACAACTATAAATACAAATAAAAAAGTAAAAAAAATTTCATTGGAATATACTTTGTCAAATGCAGTGTTATGCGAAATATATAAAAATGCTATGATTAAAAATGGAAGTAAAAATTATCAAAAGCTTGGAAATAAAAAATTTGATAGTATGATTGAGTATATTAATAAGTGTATTGATGCGAAAAATAAGCATCATAGATAATTTATTACTAATTTGGTAGTTGTTCATCCAAAAAGTTTTATTTAAGTTGTAGTTCATTTTGTCTAAATGGCAAACATAAATGGGAAAATATTTCGTAACAGACGTTTTTTGCGGTGAGGCAAACAAAGTACTGACCGCGGATCATGCATATAAAATTGGACGTTATCTGGGCTGGTATTACAACCAGAATCACAGGGGACGGATAATTATCGGAAAGGATACACGTCGCAGCAGCTATAGGAGGACAAGGGGCAATGCCATTAAGCCAGTTGTTCGAAGTTTTGTTCGATAGCTCAGTTGTTGTC
>OIBW01000840.1_pt1 | contig 10941 bp, 10 predicted proteins | sample 1581131 | NCBI WGS metagenome assembly OIBW01 (sample SAMEA3882517, study PRJEB24775) | human gut metagenome | biome: human-associated habitat; feature: intestine environment; material: feces | place: Netherlands | collected 2009/2010 | reverse complement strand
CAGAAATCATAGGAATTCCTCCATAAATTTAATCTCAGATGCTTAACGCATATCTCTATTTATTTTACCCAATCTGTCCCTGTTTGGCAAGGGGTTTGGGCAAAAAAGACGATAAAAACACAAAATCTTTTACACATTCCGCGCTGCGCGGTACATTTGCTGCATCGTCTGCGCGTCCTCGGCCTGTGTGCCCGCGCTCTCACAGATGACCACCGGGGTCAGCTGCCGCTCTGCCAGCAGCTCCATCAGGGGCTGGGGCTCCGGGCCGAACTGAGTATCGGCAAAGGTCCAGTGGCGCTTTTCGCCGCCCGCCGAGTACTCGATGCGGGAAAAGTGCACATGGAACTGCCGGGCACGGTCATCGCCCAGCACCTCAGCCATGCGGTCCAGAATGGCGGCATAGTCCGCCTTGGTCTGGATGCCGCCCAGCGTGCGGGCGTTCAGGTGGCCGAAGTCGATGCAGGGGGTAATGCGGCTGTCCACGCCGCACAGCGTCAGCACCTCGTCCAGCGTGCCCAGCTGTCCTACCTTGCCCATGGTCTCCGGGCACAGGGTCATATCCTCAAAGCCCGCCTCGTCCAGCGCAGCCACAGCGCGGCGCATGGTATCCAGCGCCTTTTCCAGCGCCGCCTCCCGGCTCTGTTTGCCGCAGCTGCCGGAGTGGAAGATGATGCGTCTGCCGCCCAGTGCCCGGCACACCGCCGCGCTTTGCAGCAGGTACTGGATGCTGTTCAGCCGCTTATCCTCTTCCAGACTCGACATGCTGATATAATAAGGTGCATGGACACTGAACAGGATGTCCCGCTCCGCAGCAAGGGCAGCCATGCGGGCGGCCTTGTCCAGCCCCAGACGCACCCCGCGCCCGCACTGGTACTCAAAGGCGTTCAGCCCCATTTTGGCGGTGTACTCCGGCACGTCCAGACTGCTTTTGTAGCCTTGGGCGGCAAAGCTGTCACTGGTGCCTGCGGTGCCGAACCGGATGTTCCAAGCTTCACTCACAGGGTCTTACCTCCCCGGTCGTAGTACTTTTTCCAGTGCTTCTTTTCCCACTTGCGTTTCAGGATGACCTGGGCACCCAAGTCCGGCCCGCGGGGGATGACCATCAGCCCGGGGATGCCGTACAGCGCCGCCACCATGCGGTCGGCGTAAAGCTGGTCGCCCACCATGGCCATCTGGCGGTGTTTCACGCCCATGCGGTGCTGTGCTACCATCAGCGCAAAAGGCAGGGGCTTGGCGGCGCGGTACAGGTAGGCAAGACCCAGCTTTTCCGCAAAGGGGCGCACCCGCTTTTCCGCACCGTTGGAGACGATGGTCAGCTTTACCCCGGCCTTGCGCATGGCGGCAAGCCACGCGGCCACCTCCTCCGGCAGCTCCTGACTGCGGTCTGCGGTCAGGGTGTTGTCGATATCCAGCACCAGCGCCGTGATGCCCTTGGCGGCAAGCCATTCCGGCGTGATATGGGTAACGTCCTTAAAAACATATTCGGGGGTAATGAGCATAAATAGACCCTCTCAGTCTGCCCTGCGCAAAGCAGCTTTAAAATGAAAATAGGGGAACCTGTATAACAGGCTCCCCTACATCGGCGTTAGCAACGCGTTTAAAATCTAAAGCAACGTGCGATTCCAAGCAATCAATTACTTGAACTTGCGCTTGCGGGCTGCTTCGGACTTCTTCTTGCGCTTAACAGACGGCTTCTCGTAAGCCTCGCGCTTACGAACCTCTGCGAGCACACCGCTGCGAGCAGTGCTGCGCTTGAAGCGACGCAGTGCGCTTTCCAGCGACTCGCCCTCTTTAACACGAATTTCCGACATCTTATTCCCTCCCTTGGACCGTGAGGCAGGAATTTCGTTGTTACATGGTAACTAACAGTAGACAGTATAGCGCATTTTATCCGGTTCGTCAACCTTTTTTTGAAAGTTTTTGCTCAAAACTTTTGAAAGATTTTTGAACAGACGCTGCCGGGTGTTTCCTGCGCTAAATCCGCCTCTGCGGGTGATGATATGTTCACGCTTATTCAGCGGAGCAGCAGTTCTCAGCCCTTGGCAGCCAGATTGACCAGACGGCCCTTGACGTAGATCTCCTTGACCAGCTGCTTGCCTTCCAGTGCGGCAGCCACAGCGGGGTCTGCCTTGGCGGTGGCAATGGCGTCCTCGGCGGTGATGTCTGCGGGCACCTTCAGGCGTGCCTTCACCTTGCCGTTCACCTGCACGGCGATCTCCACAGCAGCCTCCACACACTTGGCTTCCTCGTAGGCAGGCCACGGATAGTAAGCCAGCTGCTCGTTGTGGCTGTGGCCCAGCTTCTCCCACAGTTCCTCGGTCATGTGGGGAGCGAAGGGGTTCAGCAGCTGCACCAGCGTCTCAAACTCGGCCTTGGTCGCGCCGCCGTTGTCGTACAGGGCGTTGACCAGCGTCATCAGCTGGGCAATGGCGGTGTTCATCTTCAGGCTCTCGATATCTGCGCTGACCTTCTTGATGGTCTGGTGCATCAGAGTCTCCATGGCGGGGCGGTAACCCTCGCCCTCCACCAGCTTGTCGCTCAGTGCCCACACGCGGTCGAGGAAGCGGTTGCAGCCCGCGATGGCAGAAGTCTGCCACGGTGCAGCCTGCTCAAAATCGCCCATGAACATCTCGTACAGACGCATGGTGTCGGCACCGTACTGGTCCACCACCTCGTCGGGGTTGATGACGTTGCCAAGGCTCTTGGACATCTTCACGATGGGATGGCGTGCCATCTCGCCATACTTCTCTTCCAGTGCCTTCTCGGCGGCCTTCTGGCTGCCGTACTCCTTCAGCAGCTTCTCCTGCTCCTCTGCGGGCAGGTTGACAAAGCTGTGGGGGTTCAGGCCAAGGATCATGCCGTGAGCGGTACGCTTCTGGTAGGGCTCTGCCGTGGGCACCACACCGATATCGTACAGGAACTTATGCCAGAAGCGGCTGTACAGCAAATGCAGGGTGGTGTGCTCCATGCCGCCGTTGTACCAGTCCACCGGAGACCAGTATTCCAGTGCTTCCTTGGAGGCCAGAGCATCCTTGCAGTGGGGGTCCATATAGCGCAGGAAGTACCAGGAGGAACCTGCCCACTGGGGCATGGTGTCGGTCTCGCGGGTAGCGGGGCCGCCGCAGCAGGGACAGGTGGTCTTGACCCAGTCCTTATGGCGTGCCAGCGGGGACTCGCCGTCCGGACCCGGCTCAAAGTCGGTGATGTCCGGCAGGGTCAGCGGCAGGCTGCTCTCGGGCAGGGGCTGCCAGCCGCACTTATCGCAGTGCACCATGGGGATGGGCTCGCCCCAGTAACGCTGACGGCTGAACACCCAGTCGCGCAGCTTGTAGTTGACCTTATCACGGCCCTTGCCGGTCTCTTCCAGCCAAGTGATCATCTTCTTTTTGGCATCGACCACGGACAGGCCGTTCAGGAAGCCGGAGTTGACCAGCGTGCCGGTGGCAACATCGGTAAAGGCAGCCTCATCCAGATTGGACGGGGTGTTGCCCTTGACCACCTCAATGATGGGCAGGCCGAACTTCTTGGCGAACTCCCAGTCGCGGGTATCGTGGGCGGGCACGGCCATGATGGCGCCGGTGCCGTAGGTGGACAGAACGTAGTCGGAGATGAAGATGGGAATCTCGGTCTCGTTGACCGGGTTGATGCCCATCACGCCGTCCAGCTGCACGCCGGTCTTTTCCTTGTTCAGCTCGCTGCGCTCAAAGTCGCTCTTGCGGGCAGCTTCGGCCTGATAAGCCTTGACGGCATCGGCGTTTTTGATGATGCCCTTTTCCAGCCATTCCTTGAGCAGGGCATGCTCCGGGGAGATGACCATGTAGGTAGCGCCGAACAGGGTATCGCAGCGGGTGGTGTACACGGTCAGGGTGTCCCCTGCGGTGGTGCCGAAGTTCACTTCTGCGCCGTGGCTGCGGCCGATCCAGTTCTTCTGCTGGGTGGCCACGCGCTCGATGTAATCCAAACCGTCCAAGCCGTCGATCAGCTTATCGGCATAAGCGGTGATCTTGAGCATCCACTGGCTCTTGACGCGGTGCACCACCTCGCTGCCGCAGCGCTCGCACACGCCGTTGACAACTTCCTCGTTTGCCAGCACGCACTTGCAGCCGGTACACCAGTTGACGTTCATTTCCTTCTTGTAAGCCAGACCGTGCTTGTACAGCTGCAGGAAGATCCACTGGGTCCACTTGTAGTACTCGGGGTCGGTGGTGTTGATCTCGCGATCCCAGTCAAAGGAGAAGCCCAGCGCCTTGAGCTGGCTGCGGAAATGATCCACGTTGCTCTTGGTGACGATAGCCGGGTGGATGTGGTTCTTCATGGCGAAGTTTTCGGTGGGCAGACCGAAGGCATCCCAGCCCATGGGGTACAGCACATTGTAGCCGTTTTTACGGCGCTTGCGGCTTACCACGTCCAGCGCGGTGTAGCTGCGGGGATGGCCGACGTGCAGGCCCGCACCCGAAGGATACGGGAACTCCACAAGGGCATAGAACTTGGGTTTTTTGTGGTCGATCTCAACATGGAAGGTCTTTTCGTCCTCCCACACCTTCTGCCACTTGGCTTCAACAGCCTTGTAATCATACTTCATGTTTGTAATCAGCTCCAGACTTTAACCAAAATACCGTTGCTTGGGGGCGTATGCTTTTAAGGTGCTTCCGGTATAAACCCTCTCAGTCAGGGCATTCGCCCTGCCAGCTCCCCCGAGGGGGGAGCTTTTCTGCCAACTTTCCCTATTGCGCCGCAATAACGGAGCGGGTTCTGCCAGAAGCAAACCTTTTTGCCTTAATTATTCAATGCTGCTATCCGGGGTCAGGTACTCCGAGATGTCCACCGGCTCGCCGTCTGCCCACAGGTGTTCCAGATCATAGTAGGCGCGGCTGTTGGGCACAAAGACGTGCACGATGACGTTGGAGTAATCCAGCAGCACCCAGTTCTTGGTGTCGTGACCCTCGGTGCTGTAGGGCTCCAGACCCTTCTGCGAAAGCTCGTACTCCACCTCGTCTGCCAGAGACGCCACCTGCGTGGTGGAGGTACCGGAGGCGATGACGAAATAATCGGTCAGGACGGTCAGGCTTTCCACCTTGAGCACCCGCACATCCTGTGCCTTCTTCTTGTCCAAAATCTTGGCGATCTCAATGGCAAGCGCCTTGCTGTCGTTGAAATTATCCATGTGTTTCTCCCTTCTGTCGGAACATCCCCGCACCCGGTGTGCAGGGCATTGTTTTTGTTGTTACTGTCCGGTGCCCGCTGCCTGACCATCGGTGGTCACAGCGCCGGAAAGGTCGGTATCGCCGCTGAGGATGGCGTCATCGGATTCCTTGTCGATGCGTCCCATATACTGCACGTTGGCATCGGTGGATGCGCTGCCGTGGGGCCACTGGTCGGTGACCATGTGCAGCTCGCTTACCTCCACCGGGCCGGTGTAGGTGCAGAAATACTGGTTGAGCAGGTTTGCGATGGAACCGGCATCCGGCACCACGCAGGAGTAGCCTGCAAAGGAGTCGGTCTTGCCCACGTTGGGCACGCCCATGAACACCGGCGTCTGCGCCAGAATGATATTGGAGCTGTCGATCTTGAGGAAGGACGCCAGCAGCTTTGCGATGGTGGTGATATCCATATCCGTGTGGATATAGTCCTTGAATATCAGCGGCAGCTGGTTCAGGATATCGGTAATGCCCATAGCGCGGGCGCGCTTGAACAGGCCTGCGTAGAAGTAGCGCTGCATATTCAAGCGGTCGATATCAGAGTTTGCGTAGCCGTCACCGTGGCGGCAGCGCACAAAGAACTCTGCCGAAGCACCGTCCAGATTGCGGTAGCCTTTCAGCAGCTTGCTGCCGCCGTAGGACATATCCCGGGGGATATACACCTCGATGCCGCCGAAGTTATCCACCATTTCCACCAGCGCCTGCATATCAATGGTGACATAGTAGTCGATGGGCAGGTGGTACTGGTCGTAGATGACATCTGCCAGCGCGGCAATGCTGCCGCCGTTGGAAAGCGCCACCGAGTTGATCTGGTAGTTGGAAACGGCATAGGTCTTGCCGTTGGAGAGGGTAAGCTTGCGGTTCTGGGTAGTCACCAGCGTGTTGCGGGGGATCTGCAGCATCCGCAGCGCACCGCCCTTGATATCGAACTGGCAGTACAGGATCATATCCGTCATGCCGTCGTTGGAGCTGGCGTCGCTGTAAGAGCGTCCCTCTTCAAAGTCGATGCCGCAGACCAGAATGTTGACCACATCGCCCTTGTACTCCTCGGCGGTCTGGATCTCCTGTACGATGGAGGGGGCACTTTCCGCCGGGCGGATACTGTCCTCCACCTTGTTCACAAGGCTCACACCGTACACCACCACACCGGAGATCACGGCGATCACCCCCATCACAATGGCAAAGGGCAGCCACAGCGGGGTCTTTTTCTTCTTTTTGCGGCGGCGCGGTGCGTCATTCCCGCCCATGTCGGGCTGTGCCGGGCGGCGGGGCGGCGGGGCGTGCTGTGCCCCGGCGGTGCTGCGGGTGTTCTGCTCCGGGGCAGCCTGCGGGGCGCGCGCCGCCTGACCCGGGCGGCTGAGTGAGCGGTCTGTATTGATATGGCGTGGCGTTTGGCTCATGCTTTTTGTATCCTCCAGCTTTTCACTGCTCTGCAGAGTTTTTCACCTGCAGACCTGTCATATCCTTCAGTATAGCATGGTACGGCAAAATCTGCAATTGTTTTATCCGGGGATGTCCGGAACCATTTTTAATCGGCGTCCGGCTCTTCACCCTTCATTCTGCCCGCTGTGCGCTAAGATATCCTCGTAGGCGGCCTTGCTTTCGGGGTCTAAGGGCTTGCCCTCGGACAGCACAAAACCGTTCGTCTGCCGGAGCGCTGCCAACATGGCTGCGTCCAAGTCCTTCATTTCCAGCTTGCGCAGCTTTTCTACCCCGGGCCAGTCCCGCTCGGCACTGGTCATATCGGCCAAATACAGGATCTTGTCCAGCTGGGTCATGCCCGCCTTGCCTGCGGTATGGCAGGCAATGGCGCTGAGCACGGCTTCGTCCGTAACGCCCCACTCGGTACGCGCCAGAATGGCGGCACAGATGCCGTGCCACACCGGCGTGGGGCGTGCTTCGCCGCCCTGCGCGTATTCCGGGTGCGCCTGCATGATGGCGCGCATCTCGTCCTTGGGCAGTTCCTTGGCGGCATCGTGCAAAAGCGCCGCCAGTGCGGCCTGCTCCGGGTCGGTGCCGTAGTGCTTGGCCAGCTTGACGGCCATTTTTTTCACGTTGATGGTGTGCTCGTAGCGCTTATCGCTCAAGCGGCCGCGCACAAGCTCCTTTGCCTGTTTCAGCTCCATTTATCTGCTACTTCCTTCTGTGTTCCGGTATAGTCCCTCCCGCCGGATGACGCTGCGCACTTCCTCCGGCAGTTCGGTTTTGCACTCCTCTCCGGCGGCAAGCCGGGCCCGCAGCTGGCTGCTTGCCATAGGCAGCGCCTGCACGGGGGCAAACAGGATGCGTCCGCCCGACGGGTCCAGCAGCTTTGCCTTTGCGTGCAGCGCCGGTGCATCGCCGATATCCCGGCTGGTGACCACCACCCGCGCAATGCGCAGGATATCCTGCCAGCGGTGCCAGCCCTCAAAGCTGAGCAGCATATCGCTGCCAATGGCAAGGTACAGCACAGCGCTCGGGTTTTCCCTTGCCAGCATTTCCAGCGTGAGCACGGTATAATTGCGGCTGCCCGCTGCGGCCTGCGCCACCTCCCAGCCGCTTACTTCCAGCGGCGGCATACCCGGCTCCTGCGCCAGTGCCGCAAAGCACCGGCACATTTCCAGCCGCAGCGCACCGGAGGCGTTCGTCCCCTGCTTAAAGGGAGAGGTGCCTGCCGGCATCACCACGATCTTATCCGGGTGCACACGGTCTGCCGCTGCACGCAGATTATTCAGGTGGCCGTTATGGGGCGGGTCAAAGCTGCCGCCATAGAGAAGGATCTTCATCTTACTTCAGCAGGGCAGCGTAGGCGCTGTCCTTTTTCTTTTGCAGATACAGCACGAACTTGGAGCCGATGACCTGCACGCAGTCTGCGCCGGTGGCCTCGGCCAGCTTGGTAGCGGCCTCGCGTGCGTTGTACATACTGTTTTCCAGCACCTTGAGCTTGATCAGCTCCCGGGCATCCAGACAGTCCTTGACGCCCTGGATCAGGGTCTCGTCGATCTCGCCCTTACCCACGATATAAACGGGGTCCATGGTATTTGCCTTGCCGCGCAGAATAGCGCGCTGTTTGCTAGTCAGCATAGTTTTTCTCCTTTATTTTCAATAGAACTTATTTTTTGTCTGTGAAATGAAACTGACGCAGTCAGTTTCATTTCACTCCCCCAGAAAGCTGGGCAGCTGCTTTTCCAGTTCCGCCAGCGCGTTGCCGCGGTGGCTGATGGCGTCCTTTTCGTCCGGGGTCAGCTGGGCGTAGCTGCGGTTCTCGGTGTTGGGGCGCTTGTCCGTTTTGCCCACGCCGCAGTCGGCGGGGATGAACAGCGGATCATAGCCAAAGCCGTAGTCGCCGCACAGCCGCGTAAAAGCAATGCTGCCCGGGCACTCGCCCATGCAGGTCAGGTGCCGACCGTCCGGCAGGATGAAGCATACCGCCGAGACAAACTTTGCCCCCCGCTGCCCGGCAGGCACCGCCTGCATGGCAGCCAGAAGCTTATCGTTGTTGGCTTCATCGTCGCCGTGGTGGCCGCAGTAGCGGGCGCTGTACACGCCGGGTGCGCCGTCCAGCGCGTCCACACACAGGCCGGAGTCATCGGCGATGGTAGGCAGGCCGCTGGCCTTGCAGATGGTCTCTGCCTTGATGAGGGCGTTTTCCGCAAAGGTGGTGCCGGTCTCTTCCGGCTCGATGGTGATGCCCAGTTCCTTCTGGCTGACCACCTCATGTCCCTGCGCTTCCAGAATGCGGCGCAGCTCGCGAAGCTTTCCGGCGTTGCCGGTGGCTGCACAAATTTTCATTTTCCGCGCCCCCTTAATGCTTCCATTCCCGGGGGAGCAGCTCTTCCACGAAGCCCTCCGGGGTGAAGGGCAGCAGGTCGTCGATGCCCTCGCCCACGCCGATAAAGCGCACCGGCAGGCCCAGACGCTGCTTGACCGCCACAACGCAGCCGCCCTTGGCGGTGCCGTCCAGCTTGGTCAGGATGATGCCGGTGGCATCGGCAGCCTTGCAGAACTCCTTGGCCTGACTGATGGCGTTCTGCCCGGTGATGGCATCCAGCACCAGCAGGGTCTCAAGGCTGGCTTCCGAGCTTGCCTTTTTGACGCTGCGGCTGATCTTGGAAAGTTCTGCCATCAGGTTTGATTTGTTGTGCAGACGGCCTGCGGTGTCCGCAATGACCATATCATAGCCGCGTGCGGTGGCAGACTTGACCGTATCAAAGATGACGGCAGCGGGGTCTGCGCCTTCGCCCGCACTGACGATGGGCACACCGGCGCGGCTTGCCCAGATCTCCAGCTGCTCGCTGGCAGCGGCGCGGAAGGTGTCACCGGCGGCCAGCATGACCCGCTTGCCCTGCCGGGTGTAGTAATCGGCCAGCTTTGCAATGCTGGTGGTCTTGCCCACGCCGTTGACGCCGATGACCAGAATGACGGCGGGCTTGCCGTCCAGATCCATCGGGTAGCGGGGGGTCAGCTCCTGGCAGATGATGCCGCGCAGCGCGTCCAGCGCCTCCTGACCGGTTTTCAGGTGTTTTTCCTCGACCTCGTCGTGCAGCTCGTCCACCAGACGCACGGCGCAGGCGGGGCCGACGTCGGCCAGAATGAGCTGTTCCTCGAGCTGGTCGTACAGATCATCGTCGATCTGCGCGTTGGTCAGCGTATTGACGATGCGCTGGAAAAAGCCCGTGCGGGTCTTTTCCAGCCCGCGCTTGACCTTTTGCTGCTCCTGAAATTCCTCCTCGGAAATATCGCGTTTGAAAAAGTTGAAAAAGCCCATCGTGGCCCTCCTTACTTTTGATTTGCCGCCCCGCGGGTTTGTGTGGCTTTCCATTGGCGGGTGGTCGTATTTATGTGGCGGGCCGGGCATGCCCGGCCCCTGCATGCCGTCAGGTAATAAGGTCCGCGCTCACATTATCCAGATCCAAGCGCAAAATCTTCGACACGCCGTCCTCCTGCATCGTGACGCCGTAGAGGACGTCGGCGGCCTCCATCGTGCCGCGGCGGTGCGTGATGACGATAAACTGCGTTTTGCTCGTGATGCGGCGCATGTAATTGGCCACGCGCACCACGTTCGGCTCGTCGAGCGCCGCCTCGATCTCATCCATGACGCAGAACGGCGTCGGATGAACCTTCAGAATGGCGAAGTACAGCGCGATGGCGACGAACGCCTTTTCGCCGCCCGAGAGCAGCGTGATCGTCTTGAGCGCCTTGCCCGGCGGCTGAACCTTGATCTCGATGCCGCAGGAGAGCACGTCGTTCTCGTCCTCGAGCTCGAGCGTGGCCTTGCCGCCGCCGAACAGCTCCAAAAACGTCTCCTGGAAGCTCTCGCGGATCAGCGCGAACTGTTCTTTAAAGATGACGGTCATCTCGCTTGTGATGCTGTCGATCACGCCGACAAGCTCACCCTTCGCCTTTTCCACATCGTCGCGCTGGGTCGTGAGGTAAGTGTAGCGCGTATTCACGCGCTCGAATTCCTCGATCGCGCCGACGTTGACCGCGCCAAGACCGCTGATGGCGCGCTTGAGCTCGCCGATGCGGCGGCTCGCCTTGGCGACACTCTCGAGCTCGATGCGCTGCTCCTGCGCGGCGGAGTGCGACAGCTCGTAGTTTTCCCACAGCTTGTCGAGAATTTGCTGCTCCTCCATCGCGCTCGTCGCGCGCTTCTGTTCAAGCTTGCTGACGCTGCGCTCGACGTTGAGCACGTTTTCGTTGAGCTCGCGGCCGCGGCGGTCGCTCTGGCTGCGCTCGGCTTCGAGCGCGAGCTTCGCTTTGG
>OIBW01000831.1_pt1 | contig 10997 bp, 9 predicted proteins | sample 1581131 | NCBI WGS metagenome assembly OIBW01 (sample SAMEA3882517, study PRJEB24775) | human gut metagenome | biome: human-associated habitat; feature: intestine environment; material: feces | place: Netherlands | collected 2009/2010 | reverse complement strand
TACGGTTTTTTGCGGTTTCTAAGTGTAAAAATCTCTCTTTGGTTGTACGGTGTGAGACAAGTCATGGTACAAGGCTTTAAACGTGGCAAGTGTAACTTGGATTCTACGCTCCGCATCCTGAACTTTAGCCAAAAGCGGAGACCTTGCTATCACTGGCAAGGGTTTTAGCAAATCTCTGACAGAGTAGCGAATACCAATGTTGTGGCTCATACTAAGGTCATAGCTGTATTGTTTACCACTTGCAAAGGTTGCAATGGCATGGTTGGTTTCGTCACGCTTGAGAGCGCCGCTGCCATCAAAGGCAAGTTTGCTTGTTTTCCAAGCACAGATATGCGAAATACGGATGCCGCAGCAGTGGGCTTTTTGTCACATAATCTTGTGTGGAATTATGTTTCCATAGCAACAACCTCTGTACCTTACTGTTGCCGTGCTTTTACCCGTGAGTAATAAATGTTCAATTTTGATGAAGGAGCAACAGAAACAAAATAATTAGTAATATTGGTGACTTGTTTGATTTGTCACACTGTATTCGCTAAACTAACACATACCGTACTAAGAAATATGTGGCGGCATAAAGCGGATGCGTATTGCTTCTTTGGATGATATAATTAAAACATAATTCGACATATCGTGTAGTGGTCGTTACAACTCGCCTGTTGAAAGGATGTGAATAGGCAATCCTCCTGCAACAAAAATTGCGGGTCTTCTTGCCCCAACTTATGAAGAACAATTTGATAGCCCATACATCAGAAGATGGACGTACTCAGTCTTTAAAGGACCATAGTAATGCAGTTGCAGCGTTAGCAAGAAAATCTGCTGAGCCATTTGGTTGTGGTGATGAAGCAGAGTATGTTGGCTCATTGCATGATATCGGTAAGGCAACAGATGGATTTCAAAATTATATTTTGGACCCTCTCAATGCTCCGATGTCACCACATTCCGTTTTAGGTGCAACTGTTGCTTCTTTTAATGGCGGTAATACAGCTAGAATGGATGGCTTAATAATTGCTGGTCATCATGGTGGGTTATCCTCTTATGGTAATGTAGAAGAACAGATATCTGATGTGATAGCAAATAGGAAAAATGATGTCGTTGCAGTAGCGGTAAAAGCCAAAAACGAAAAGATAGTGCATCCAACTGTTAACGCAGTACCATCCATTGGCATGGAAGCGTTCATTCGCACAAAGATGCTGTTTTCTTGCTTGGTAGATGCTGATTATCTTGATACGGCAGCTTTTATGCGGGGAAGGGAAGTGTCCCAGTCGTATGATGGCATGGAAATACTGTTTCAACGGTATATGGATTATGTACAGCCGTGGATAGAAGCAGCGGATGTTAATCGCCAAAAGAAGTTAATTAAGAAAGATGAAGAAGTCAACATCATGCGAACGGATATGATGCTTGAATCTATCAATGCTGGAAGTCTGTCACATAAAGGGGAAATCCGCAAAATGAGCATTCCTACTGGTGGTGCAAAGACTGTATCTAGTTTCGGATATGCTCTTGCTGCAGCAAAGGCAGACCCGGATATAAAGCACATTATTGTGGCGATTCCATACACCTCAATTATTACACAGACCGCTGAAGTTGCGAGAGATATTATTGGTGGTGAAGAAAATGTGCTTGAACACCATTCTTCTGTTGACTTCAAGAACGACAGCAATGGTTTGAAAATGAGGCTTGCTTCAGAAAACTGGGATAGTCCAATCATTATTACTACAAATGTTCAGCTTTTTGAGTCTTTGTTTTCATCAAAACCGGGGAAAACACGTAAATTGCACAACCTTGCGAATAGCGTTATCATTTTCGATGAAGCTCAACTGTTGCCAAGTGAATATTTAAAGCCATGCTTATCGGCTGTTGAAGTGCTTGCGAATCAGTATGGTGCGCGAATCGTCCTTTGCACGGCAACGCAACCGCCATTGGAACGATTTTTGAAAGTGCCTCCAAAGGAAATAATATCCGATGCGCAAAGGTATCGGAAACCGTTTGAACGTTGCGCCATAAAAGATATCGGCACTATAAATATAGAAAGTCTTGTGAATCTGGTACTGGCGCATAATCAGTGTTTGTGTGTTGTAAATTACAAGGGAGAAGCAAAATATATTTATGACATTCTCAAAAATGTATCGAAGGAAAAGGTGTATTGCTTAACAACGAATTTAACACCAAAGGATAGAGAACGAATTCTAAGTCAGATAAAGAATGATTTGTTAAATGGTATTGGATGTCAAGTGATTTCAACATCGCTTATTGAATGTGGTGTAAATCTTGATTTTCCTATTGGATTCCGTGAACTAACAGGTCTTGATTCCGTCTATCAAATTGCCGGACGTGTCAATCGTAATGGTAGACTTGATGTAAATAAATGTGTGTGCTATATGTTTGACGGTCCAGCCAAAGAATATCAACGCGCAAATGGAAAAACGCCAATCAGTAGGGGAGAACTACTCAGTCGGCAACAAGCTACACTTGCTGCGCTTACGAAAAATCCAATTGATTCGCCTGCTGCCATCGGTAGTTATTTTACTACGCTCTATACGTATGCAGCCAATGGTGTGGATGCAAAAAATATTATCAATATGATTAACAAGCGAGACATTGATTATCGCGAAGTTGATGCATCTGTTAAAATCATTGACGATGATACAGTATCCATTGTGATTCCGCTTGTTGAAACACTACAAATTATAGGCCGCATAAAATCTGGTAAAGTTGAAAAAATGGACATTAGGATGCTTGGACGATACTCTGTAACAGTCTATCGTAATGAATATGACACATATTGGTGTAATCGTACAACACCAATTATTATTGATGACAGTGGTATTACTAATATGTGTGTACTGGATAATCTCGGTGATTATGATGCGGATATTGGGCTGTGGGTTAATTAACTACAAAAGCGGATGCAGGATGTTGTGATGTATGATATAATAAGGCTGTCAAGATGGTGCGAACCCCAAGCTAACATAAAATCACTGGGAGCTTCGCACCAAAAATCAATGGCTGGAGGGTGGTTCCAATGCAGTAAGTAGGTAAGTGCTTTAATATGTGAAGCACATAATTAGCAAAACTGTACATCCTACGTGCCACAAAAGCATGTTTAGATTGTATAGTTTTGCTGTTGCACCCCGCATGGGGTGCGTTAGATTGAAATTTTTACTGGCTTGTACCGGAAAGAAAGGAAATCAGCAGTTGCACCCCGCATGGGGTGCGTTAGATTGAAATATCCGTCCTACCCAAGCCCTTATAAAAGGGTTGCACCCCGCATGGGGTGCGTTAGATTGAAATGTTCCGCTATGTGCTGCTGCTGTTGGCTATGTTCCTTGCACCCCGCACGGGGTGCGTTGATTGAAATACGATTTCGGTCATGGATTTGCCTTGGTCGTACCAGTCGCACCCCGCACGGGGTGCGTTGATTGAAATGCCATTGCGTTTTATCTTGTCATCGACCAAACCTGTTGCACCCAGCATGGGGTGCATTGATTGAAACGATGATTGTTCCGGTACATGGACCTCGAACGAGTTTTACACCCCGCATGGGGTGCGTTGATTGAAATAACAGGAAGTTGCACCCCGCACGGGGTACAACAAAAGCCGTCTGCTAATCAAAGTAGACGGTTTTTTAATTGCCCGCAAAGCGGTTGCTGCATAATTCACTGAATGATATAATTAAGTTATCGGAGGTGATAATTCATGCAACTGCCAGTGGTTGGGCGGTCAAATATTATCGATGCTGCGAATATGTTGAGTCAGCACAATAGAGCGGTTAAAGTGGACCCGAATTATATGGTGATTCGGATTACGGGTGAGCATGCATCGTTTTCAGTGCCGGGTACGCGAGCAGAAAGCGTTACATATGATGTCCCGACGTTCGCTGCGTTAAAGGGCGCTATTGATAATGCTTATTGGCATCCGGGAATTGAGACAATACCTGCTGTCCTGTATGTACATAACAAAATCATCAAAAGACGGGTAACGGTCAACGGCTCAAATGACATGGTTTCAAGAAATCAAAGGTCAATCGAGTGCTTGGAAGATGTCAACTATTCCGTAGTGGTTTATTTGGTTGAAATGACATCAATCCAAGAGTCCATGTCGTTAGCGAAGTATCGTCAAATGCTTATACGTAACATCAATAACGGCGTTGGCTACGAGCCATCGTTTCTTGGAAAACGTATGTGTATGGCAAATCTACAGGTAATCGATGAAAAAGATGTTGGCTGTACTCAGCCAATAACTGAAGACCTTGGAAATATGCGTTTTGCATCAGATTATACTGATAAGTATAATCCAATTCCTATTTGTCGTCACATGAAAATCAAGAACGGTGTCGTTAATTTGCTGGAAGGGGAGTGGTATCGCTGTTATGCAAATGTTTGATGCATTGATAGCACATTATGACCATCAGGCATCGATTGGTCAGCCGCTGGTTCCGTTTGGCTGGAATCGGATTCTCGTTGAGTGTGCCATTGAGTTGTCTGCGGATGGAGCGGTAGATGGTATCTATCGTCTTGGTTTAGTTGATAACAAGGAGAATCGCAATGGTGAATCGATGATTGTTCCGGTACATGGACCTCGAACGAGTGGTAATACACCTTATCTGTTGTGCGACTATGAGACATATTTGCTTGGTGTTGCGGTAGGTGATACCGAAAAAGAAAACAAGAGAGCAAAAGAAAAGTTTGATTCAGAGAAAGAGCTTGTATTTGCTGTAAAAGAGTACATGGGAGAATCTGATGGACTGAAAGCTTTGTACAAGTTCTTTGAAACGTGGAATGTCGATAAAGCGAAAGAAAATGCTGCGGTAAAAGAGTATCTTGCCAATACCAAGGGCAAGAGCGTGATGACTTTTTATTATGGCGGTCATCCGATTATTGCTGATACTGTGTTTGTCGACTCCTACAATAAGTTCGTTGAGCAGTATGGCGTTGGTTATACAATGGTTGATGGAGTGATGACCAGTGGTGGTTCACGGGTGATACGTGGACAATTCACTGGAGAAGAAGGTTATGAAGCCCGGCTTCATAACCAAGTCAAACTCCTAGGAAAATCATATAGCGTGTTTTCCAACAACAATGTAGCCACCAACTATTTTGGGCGAGAGCAGGGTTTTGCGTTTCCTATTACGCAGCTAGAATCCCATAAGATTGTTGAAGCCTTCGGCGATGTGTTTGGTTCATCAAGAAAGCGCGTGCGAACTGTAAGCGATGGGCGAAAGAAGCGCATTGCCGATGCCGTTTGTGTTTGGAGCGACGATTTGCCACAGGAAGCAGAAGACATCATTGCTATGCGCAGCCTTGATATTCTGATAAACGGTGATGACGTACCCAATTACCACGCTATGGAAAGTGGTAATGATATGCTTGATAAAGTATATTCTATCGTTAAAAAGAGCGGATATGTCAAAGACCTTGATTCGTTTCAGCAAGGTGTAATGGTTAATGTGCTCGAAGTGAAAACGCGAGACGGTATGGGAAGCATCATGCCAACGTACAAACGTGTTACGTTGCAGGGACTCGTTAGAGACATCCAGCAGTATTATTCTGACATGGAGCTTGACCGTCCCAATTTCAATACACCGTCAATGGATTATGCGCGACCATCTATTGTCTATGATTCGTTGTGGGCAAAAAATGATAAGGGAGACTTTATTGCTGAAAATCCATTCATGCTTAAAGAACTGATGGATTCAGCCGATTATGGGTTACCTTATCCGAAGAAAGCGTTTAATCTTATTTTGCGGCGAATTTCTGTTGATAGTAAGAAGCCGCTTGATAACAGTTGCACAATTACCTGTGAAAACGCACGATATGGTTTCTTGAAAGCATATCTGATTAGAAATTATGGAAGGACTGATATTACTGTGTCACTTAATACAGAGTCAAAGAACCCTGTGTACATTGCTGGGCAGGTATTTGCGCTGATGGAGAGTGCGCAGCGTGTGATTGACCCGAACAATCAATCTACGTTCCGTACTCGTTACCTTGCGCAGTCTATGGAAGACCCGGCAGCAACGTTCCCGAAATTGCACAAATCTTATATGTTCCTCGAAAAGAAAGCACAGCAGGCGAACAAAATCGGTGCATTCATTTCGTATGATACAAAGATTTCTGCATTACTGGATAAGATGGGAGAAACTTATCCAAGCCGTCTGAGTCCTAAGCAGCAGGCATGTTTCCTGCTTGGATATCACCAGCAAAAGACCGCAAATATCATGAATGCAATCAACAATAGTAAGAAAGAGGAGACTACCGAAAATGAGTGAAAATTTGAATCTTGTTGATAAAGCCGTTACCATTATGGTTCTGGCTGACGCTACGATGTCAAACCCCAATGGCGACCCGGATGCGGATAATATTCCGCGCACCAATTATGCTGGCAACGGTTATATGACTGGGTATTGCCAGAAGTCTAAGATTCGCAATGTCCTTGCCAATCACGTTGCTTTTGGCGAACTCCCAGCAGACGAGTATCGTCTGTATGATTCCCGTAAGAATCGAAGCATTCAGGCTGCTGTGAACGAGGTTATTGCAGAGTATGATGTTCCGACTGATAACAAGAAAAAGAAGCTTGACCGTGACGAACTCGATAAGCGTGTAGCTGCTGCTCGGAATGCACTTTGCCGTACCTTTGCAGATGTTCGTTGGTTTGGTCTTGTCAATACGGCATATGCAAATACGCCAAATTTCTCGTGCATCAAGGGCGCTGTGCAGGTTGGTGATGCGATGACGTATGACCCTGTACATATCACGGAGCTTTCCATTACGCGAGGCATCGTTGCGAAGAATGAGGACGAGTTCGACACCAAGGATAAGACAATGGGACGCCATAGCGTTATTGAGTATGGTTTGTTCCACACTCTGATTCAGGTATCTCCTGCGATGGCAATGGAGAACGGCGTAACGTGGGATGATGTCAATGTTCTGATTGATGCGATTCTGCATATGTACGAAGAGGATATGAGTTCTGCTCGTCCGTCTATGAACATCCGAAAGGTGATTGCTGTCTATCACAGCAGTCGAAGCGGAAATTGCAGTCGCCAGACGATTGAGGATGCAATGGTCGTAAAGAAAAAGGATGGTGTTACCACTCCTATGTTTTACGGTGACTATGATGTACACTTTGACCGTGACAAACTTCCGAAGTGCGTAACTGTTAAGGAGTACAGCATCGAAGCTCCGGAGGGAGTAACCATCTGATTCACGTCAATACCCCACGACTGAAGTTGCGGGTCTCTTTTTCCATACGTATGAATAACTAAAGGCAATACGCGGTATCTTATTTGATGCTGCGTATTGCCTTTTTGTTTTATGTTCTGTATAATTTTAATTAGATTTCGTTGTGGTGTTTGGCTGAAGGATGTCTGGTGGTTTTGGTTGATAAAAAACAGGAGTGCTTATTGAATTGCAACATTTTATGGCTATAACATGGAGAAGATTTTCGAAAAACATTTATTTCATCCTTTCTTCTGTGATTGTAGTTATTATATCAACGGTGCTTTATAAGAGGTGAATATTATGAAAATCTTGATTGTTGATGATTGTCAAAAAGATAGAGAAAAACTTGTTTGCAAAATAAAAAAGTGGGGAACTGAAAATAGCAATAATGTAACTATCCAAGAAATGGACCATGTGGCTTGTAGCTCTCCGGCAATGCGTTCAATCCAAGATGTCGATACGTTAATATTAGATGTGGAAATGCCGGGAATTGACGGCATGACATTAGCACAGCATATCCGTGAACAAAATAGTCGGATTGAAATCGTTTTCGTTTCATCCCATGCCGAATTTGCTTTAAACGGTTTTAATGTGAGAGCGGCGGATTATTTGTGCAAACCGGTTCAAGAAACAAAACTGTTCGCTGTTTTGAACTATATTCAAAAGAGACTTACTTATCGAGACGGACAGCCAATAATATCACTTAAGCGTGGTACGGGTGTTGATAAATATTATTGCACAGATATATTATATGTTAAAGCACGATTACATGGGATAGAGGTTGTAACTGCCGAAAAATCTCAGGAATACAACATTTCCATTGGAAATGTGCAAGAATTATTGCCAAAGGATTCGTTTATCCGTTGTCATCGCTCATATGTTGTTAATATCAATAAGGTTACAGAGATAGAATCGAAGCTTCATTTTAAACTGCATTTGGTTTCTGGTGAAACGTTAGACATCGGGAGGGCATATTTTGAGAGCACAAAAGATGCCTTATTAAATTGTAAAAACATAAACGTGGGAGTATAATATATGTCTGATTTGATGTGGATAATAAGCAATAATCTTATCAATGTGGTTGATGTTCTCTTTTTGGTACTAATGCCATGGATAATGGTTGAAACAAAAAGAAAAAAGATATATGCAGTCGCGGCCAGCTTGATTTTGTTTGTACTTCTTGAAGTATGTAATGTGTTTGTTATTGGTTCTACTGCAAATGCTGTTTTTTATTCATGTGTATACCTTGTTGTGCTATTGGCAATAAGGGAAAAGTATCTTAAAGTTGCAATATGGGTTACAGTTGCGTTGGTTGCTCAAACAGTAATTGATGTAATAATGGTGAGTATACAAACAGCTATATCACAAGACCCCAACTATTTAGTTGAACTAAATGCTCAAAAAAGTCCTGTATTTATTTCAATCTGTCTTTTTGTTAAAGCGGTTGACATTTTCTTTTTTATTACTGTAACAAAGAAAAAAACATATCTGTTTCCAGATGACAAATCGTTTATATATTACTTAACGCTTCCAATTTTGTCTGCAGTGATTGGTTTAATAATGATAAACCAAATGGTAAACGGCCAAGCGTCTGGAACGGTTTTCCTTTTGCTAACTGTGTTTATTCTGCTCTGTAACACCCTATCAATAATGTTGATTAGAAGTGCGGCAAAAAACACATATGAAGCTGAGCAAGCAAAAGCACAAGCAAAAATCAATCAAATGGACAGAATGCAGTATATCAAGCTTGCTGAAAAGAGCGATAGCATTCGAGCTTGGAAACATGATGTGCGCCAAGTAATGAACGGAGCACTCACAATGATACAGCAGGGGAGAGACGAAGAAGCCGAATTGATTCTCAAGTCCAAACTATCCACGATGCAGGTTGAAACAACTGCAATTAAGAGTGGCAATATTATCGTTGACGCTATTCTCACAAAAATGGTTGATGAATGCCTTGATAAAAATATTCCGCTTGTTATGAGGGCTGAGATTCCATCTGCAATTATGAGTGAAGATGATACGTGCGAGGTTCTTGGCACGCTGTTAGATTCTGCAATCGATGTGAGCTGCAAGCAAAATAATAGAAAAATTGATTTTGCGATGCAGGGGGGGGAGCAATTCAGAATACGGATTTCGACAAATGCCGCTTTGTATAGTGATAAAGAAAAGAACGCGCTAAAAGAAACGGAAAACAGGATTTCGAAGGTTCTCTCCAAGTACAATGGCGTTGTTTCTGCTAAATATGATGACGAACAAAAAGTTGTAGTATGGACACTTTTGGTTCCCTTACAGAAAGACATTGTTTGGCTGACAACGTATGTTTATGATACAACCGATGTTGTAGGAGAAACTGGAAATGAACAGACCGAAAAAGAGCTTGTATGAGCGCATAGCGGATTCATACGGAAATTATACTGTTGAGAGAGGTTTAGTACCAAAGGAAGAAGGACCAATACAAGCATACGGAATGCTTGTGGTTCTGTGTAATGGAACAACATATCTGCTGATTTTGTTGCTGTCTTTCACCTTGCACTGTGTAGCACGCACAGTGCTTTTTTTATTGTTATTTTCGGTTGTTAGAATTTTCACAGGCGGTCATCATGAACCAACTCCGCTACGCTGTACCTTATTGTCCATTGCGATATGGTTGCTGGCAATGATGTTATCGACTGTTGCGGAAAGTGGTTTTCGTATTTATTTGTTGTCGGCTGCTTGTGTTTGTTATGGGCTGTTTGTGATATTTTTGTTTCATCGAAATAGAAAAGGTGATGCCATAGGTATAATGTGGATAACGATAGTAATGTTGTTGGCAATGACTTTTTGGCTTGTCGGATTCATGAAAATATCTGGTGCTTTGTTGAGTGTTCCTATTGTGTGTCTTTTGACCTGCAGCGAAAGGGGACAAGAGCATTGAGTTAACGGGTAAATACTGTTCAAAGCGGGTGCGAAGTAGTACGCGCTATGTTATAATTAAGTCATCGAGAGCGCTGTAACGCTATGTGCTTTAGCTATGTAGACCAAAAACTTTTGGAGGAATATTGCGTGAAAAACAAAAAAACGGAGATTTTGAGTGCGTTTGTGATTGTGCTTCTGGTGGTATTGCTTGCTGTCATCATATTTGCGCCGCTTATGTATGCGGAGGAGTATCCTTTGCCGCAGGTTGGGGATACTGTTGCTACTATTACTTGGGGAGAATTACAAGATGTTCCCATTGTATGGGGTGATGGCAATGAGCAGCTTGAAGACCGGAAGGTTGTTTGTCAGTTTGCAAATTCCAAACAGTTTTCTGAACATGGTTCTCACTGGCTTCTTGCCCAGAACTACGGTCAGTTTGCGTCTCTTGGTGAAGCAACAGTTGGGCAAGAGGTTGTTATAAAGTCTGGCGATGTTGAATCTACTTACCAAATCACTTACTCCGGCGTTGGAACGGTGACGGATGATTACAGTACCGTAGTTGATGGTGAAGATAAACCACTTCTACAACTTGACGATATTGAAGATGTGCTATATATGTACACATCGTACCCATTCGATTCACTTGATATTAGTATGCAGCGATACGTTGTTGTTGGACGGTTGATTTCACAGCGCGTCGTATGAGGTTCTTAATTTGAAGCAGGAGAAGAAAGAAAAACTTTTTGAAGAATTTGACTCTTTTCGAACTTTGTTTGGGCATACCCTCTATGTTGAGCATATATTTTTAGAATATGATTGTATTCCAATTCTGTGTGCGTGTGTAGATGAGGCGGGGAAGGAAGAAGAGAAACCTGC
>OIBW01000824.1_pt1 | contig 11130 bp, 2 predicted proteins | sample 1581131 | NCBI WGS metagenome assembly OIBW01 (sample SAMEA3882517, study PRJEB24775) | human gut metagenome | biome: human-associated habitat; feature: intestine environment; material: feces | place: Netherlands | collected 2009/2010 | reverse complement strand
GATTGCGAAAGATGCTTAAAAAGCTGAGTATTGTGATTCCCAGTGCAGTGCTGACCCTGCTGATGGCGGTAGGCTTTTCCACTCCGGCATTTGCCTATGTGGAGCCGGAAGTCAAGGAAGAGCCTGCACAGGTCATTGAGGAAGAGGAACCCACCGAGGAAGAGAAGATTCCGTTCACCATTGCGGGCAATGGTGAGGTGGAGGATAACATTACGGACGATTCCAGTAAGGAGTTCTTCACGGTCAAGACGAAGGGCGGCAACACGTTCTTTCTGGTGATCGACCGGGCGCGAAACAGCGAAAACGTCTATATGCTCTCGATGATCGATGAGTACGATTTGCAGGAGTTTCTGGATGATGAAGAGCGGAACGGCAAGCAGGAAGAAGAAACGCCTGCGGTAGTTCTGCCCGAAACCAAACCCGAACCTACCCCGGATGTGGAAATCGAAGAACCGAAAGAGGAATCGAGCGGTGGCATGAATAAGATTCTGCTGCTGGTATTCGTGGCGGCACTGGGCGGTGCAGGTGCTTTCTTCTACTTCTACATTTATAAGCCGAAGCCGAAAGAAGAAACGCCGCAGAGTGAAAATCTGGAAACCGACCAGAGCCTTGCGACGGTGAACGAGGATAATCAGTCCGGCAACGAAAATGGCACATAAGAAAACCGTAACATAAGGATGCAGGGGTAGTCGAAAGGCTATCCCTGCTTTTTTCAAAAAGGAGAAAGCGTTGAAATATCTGGTGATTGCTGAAAAGCCGAATGTATCCAGAGCCATAGCCAAGGTGATCGGTGCATACCGACAGGAGGACGGGTATCTGGAGGGTGGGGATTGCGTGGTAAGCTGGTGTCTGGGGCATCTGGCAGAGTATGCAGCCCCGGAACATTACGATGAACGCTATGAAAACTGGCGTTTTGAGGATTTGCCGATTCTCCCTGTTGAGTGGAAACTGCTGGTACACAATACCAAGAAGCCGCAGTTCAATGTTCTGCGCAAACTGCTCCGCAGCAAGAAATTCGATTATGTGGTGAACGCCTGCGACGCAGGACGCGAGGGTGAAGCAATTTTCCGCCGTGTGTATGCTCTTGCCGGAAGCAAACTCCCCATCAGGCGGCTGTGGATCAGCAGCATGGAGGATGCTGCCATCCAGCAGGGCTTTGAAAACCTGAGAGATGGCGCGGCGTATGATAATCTGTTTGCAGCGTCCGAGTGCAGAGCAAAAGCGGATTGGCTGATCGGTATGAATGGAACCCGTGCTTTTACGAAAAAGTACGGCAGAAAACAGACCATTGGCCGTGTGCAGACCCCGACACTGGCGATGCTGGCCGAACGGCAGGCCAAAATCCAGAACTTTGTAAAGGAACCCTATTACAAAGTGGAACTGTCCGGCGCGGGTGTCGTGGCGGTATCGGAACAGATGGCGCAGGAGCAGGATGCCGATACCATGCAGGCTGCCTGCGATGGACAGTGCGCCGTGGTTGGCAGCATCGAGCGCAAGAGGGTAGAAAAGAAGCCCCCGAAACTGTATGACCTGACGACCTTGCAGCGAGAAGCAAACCGCTATTATGGCATGACCGCCAGCCAGACCTTGCAGGCATTGCAGGAACTGTATGAAGAAAAGCTGGTGACATACCCCAGAACAGACAGCCAGTTTGTGACTGAGGATATGCGCAAGACGGTGGAAGCTCTGGTGCTGGCCTTAGATGGCGCGGCGGCAGACGTAAGCTGCGTTATCAACAACAGCAAGGTCACAGACCATCATGCGATCCTGCCGACGATGCAGGGCGCAAAGTGTAATAAGGCAAAGCTGTCCGAAACCAAACAGAAGATTCTTTCGCTTATCATCTGGAAACTGGTGCAGGCTGTGCAGCCGTCGTTCATCTATGAGGATGTGCTGGTAACAGTGTGCTGCCAGGGCAGGAACTTCACGGCAAAATATAAGGATGTTCTGCAGCCCGGTTATACTGCAAAACCTGTTCCGCTTGTGGAGCCGGAAAAGGACAAAGATGTACCGCTTCCGAAAAAGATGGAGCAGGGAATGGTTCTTCCTATGGTACGGGCAGAGAAAAAGCAGGGCTTTACTTCACCGCCGAAAGTCTACACCGAGGATACCCTGCTGTCGGCTATGGAAACAGCAGGCAATAAAGAATTTGAAAAGGACACCGAGAAGAAAGGTCTGGGAACCCCTGCAACGCGCGCCGCAATTCTGGAAAAGCTGGTATCTTCCGGCTATGTGCAGCGCAAGGGCAAGCAGATGATTCCCACGGAGGACGGTGTAGCCGCAATCCACAATATCCCGGACTACCTGAAATCTGCCAGCATGACAGCTGAGTGGGAAAATGACCTGCTGCGGATGGAGCGCGGTGAGATCAAGCCCCATGATTTTATGCAGGGCATCCACGGGCTGCTCGATAAGATGCTGGCTGATCTGCGGCAGATTCCTACCGTCGAGGCGGCTCCCTATCATAATAAGGTAAGCGTAGGAAGCTGCCCGGTCTGTGGCAACCCTGTACATGAGAGCAAACTCAGCTTTTGTTGTGCAGACCGTAGCTGTAAATTCGCCCTTTGGAAAGAAAGCAGATACTTGTCCAACATGAGAAAGACGCTGGACAGGAAGATGGCGGCAGACCTTTTGAAGAAAGGCCGCACCCATGTAAAAGACTTTTATTCCGTGAAAAAAGACAAGATGTTTGCTGCTGACCTTGTGATGCGTGTTGAAGATGGCCGCGCACAGTACAGCCTGGAATTTCCCAAAACACCAATGAAAACGAAAACGTAAAGGAGGTTTGACCCTTGCCACAGATTAACGATATTCGAGAATTGGCGCAGCAGAACGCCCGGTATGTCAGTAACTCGCCACAGGACTGGATGAGTTATCTGAATGTAGCGGCGCGGCTGTACCGCTATTCGTTTACCGATGCGCTCCTGATCCACGCACAGCGGCCCGATGCAACCGCCTGTGCAGAACTGGAACTCTGGAATCAGAAAATGAACCGCTGGGTCAATCGTGGTGCAAAAGGCATCGCGCTTCTGGATGATACCGGACCTCGTACCAAGCTGCGGTATGTGTTCGATATTGCTGACACCCATCTGGTACGCGGTGGAAAAACACCGCTCTTATGGAATCTGGACAGCCACGAGCATGAGCAGACGATCTTAGACCATCTGGCAGATACCTATGGCTTATCCCAGACAGACAGCATGAATGCTGCCCTGCTGGAGCTGGCACAGCAGTTGACCGCCGACAATCTGGATGAAGCGATGGACGGTCTGGCTTATGAGGTGGCGGATACGTTTCTGGAAGAACTGGACGAAGATAACATCCGTGTCCGCTTCCGGGAACTGATGACCAACAGTATCTTCTATACGCTTTCCCGGCGTTGCGGGCAGGAGCCTATGAATGTGCTGGACGATGATGACTTTATCCGCATCGTGGATTTCAACAAGCTGCCGGTGCTGTCGTTCCTTGGCAATGCGGTTTCCGAACAGTGCGAAGCGGTTCTTTTTGACATTGGCCGTGAGATGCGGAAAATTTACAAAAAAGAAATCACGCAGCAGCTTGAAAAATCCGTTGACAGCTTGTATAATACCAATGCGGACTTTAACGCATTAAAGCGTGAAACCAAAGAAGCCACGACCAAAGGAGGACAAGAAAATGGAGTTGACGTATCATCGCAAGGGAGATTACCTGTTCCCGAATCTGGCCGTGAAGGACGAGCCGCAGATCATCGGGAAGTACGGGATGCTGCGCAGGACGTATCTGAAAGAGAACCGCAAGAACTGGTATCAGAGTATGCTGATGAGCGGCAGGCTGAACCAGCATCTGGCGCAGATCGAGGAAGCAGCGGAGAGCCGGGTGGAAACCCTGCTGGACAGCCTGAACGAGAAGTTCCCGGCACCGAGCAAGGAGAAAGACCCGCTGGCATGGGCAGCGCACCAGAACAACCTGACGGCGATGGCCGAGGAGATCGTCTTGAAGGAATTGGTGTACAATTAACCGAAACGACAACGGAACAGGATTTGAGCGAAGCAGAGGAAGAAATTGCCTCTGCTTTTTCTTTTCCCGATCTGCCCACCGTGGAACAGCAGATCCGCGCTATCGAAGCACCGATCCAGGCGCGGTATGCGGATGAAATTGCACTTGATTCCGAAGTGGTCGATGAAATTCTGCGCACGGGCAGCAACCGCAGTAAAGGTCAGCTTCGTCTGATCTACAATTTCATGGTCGAGAAAACCCCGGAAGAATACACGGAGTTCGTGAAAAACGAATATGGTACGGGCGGCAAAGGCTTTGAAATTGGTGGTGCAAAGTATGCGGTCTGGTTCGATGATTTAGGGCTGCGTATTGCAGCAGGCAGCACGGCCAAGGGCGGCACGGTTGTCAATGCGTTTCTTTCGTGGGAGGATATCAGCAATCGTATCCATGAACTGCTCCGGCAGGGCGAGTATGCGCCGCAGGCGGTTCTGGATGCTGCACGGCAGAACGCCTTACAGGAACACGCGCAGACGTTGGCTTATATGGAACGTGATTTGGCAGACGGTGTTGCTGAAGCAGTGTTTCAGGATACAGAAATCTTCCGGGGCGGTTTCCCGGAACTGACGGACAGGCTGGCAGGCTTGCTGGATGATACAGATTTTCTGACTGACCTCAACGAGAGATTGTCTGCGCTGGGGGAAGCCTATGCCGAAGATAAAGATCTGATGCGGATGCACTTTTATAAGCCGGATAAAGTGGCAGCTCTGTTTCAGCAGTTTGCAAAGCCTTATCAAAACTACTCGGCGCGGGATGGCTTTCACTGGAATGAGTACAAACGATTCATCACGGAAGATGAAATCAATGGATATTTCACGCGGGGAAGCAATTACTCGGATAGTCGGCTGGCAATCTATTCGTTCTTTCTGAATCATGAGGACAAAAAAGAACGGGCTGACTTCCTGAAAGAGCATTACGGGATCGGCGGCAGCAGCCATGCACTCTGCGGGGCAGACGATTCTCACGAAGATCACGATGGCAGGGGCATTTCTTTGGAGCGTGGCTCATACGGGAACCCGGATGCAAGCGTTCATCTGAACTGGAATCAGGCCGCAGGCCGAATCGACCAGCTTATCCGTGACAGTGAGTATTTGAAGCCGGCAGACTACTCCCGGATGCCTGCTTATGAGCGCGAGCGGATGGCAATGCGGGTGATGGGATTCTATCACCATCTGCCGAACGACGTGGAGCGGCCTTATCCGCAAGACCTTTACCATGAAGAAGGACGAAAGGCTCTCGTTGAAAAGCTGGAAGCCCCTGAACAGGCGGTGGAACTGCTGGAGCAGATGGACAATGCACTGCTGTCCGTGCCGCTGGATTCGGGAGAATATGAGCGTAAGGCAGAATCCCTCTCTATCCTGCACCAATATGTCGAGGGAACGTACACGATTTTCCCGGAAAAGAAGAGGGCTGTTGAGATTGCGGTTCCTGAACAGGGACAGATGTCCATGTTTGACTTCATGGAGCAGGAGCCGCAAGCGAAAGAGCAGTCAACCGCCGCAGCGGTTGAGGAACCCCCAAAAGATGTGTCCATTGCAGATGAAAAGTCTTCGGAGCAGACGCTGCAGCCCCTGCCACTGGATGCTGCCAACGAGTATAACACTCTGAAAGAGCGCTACCCGGATGCTCTGGTCGGCTATGAGCAGTACGGAAACTTTGAGTTCTACGGCGAGGATGCAAAGCGCGTTTCAGAACTTCTTAGCAGCAAGCTGTTGGAAAAGGAAACCGCACTCGGCAAGGTTAAGGTATCTGGTTTTCCGCGTGAACAGTGGGTTTCGCAGGCAATGAAGCTCTGGAAACAGGGGGAGAGTATCTATCTGTCCGGCCAGCAGGAAGATGGAACCCATGCGCAGACAAAGTATTTCCGCAGAGAGGAATATCTGCCAGTCAATACCATCGTTGAACTGGACGATAGAGAGTTCCGTGTGGATTCGGTCAACTTTGAGCAGGGAACGGTCAGTTTGCAGGACATGACCCTTGCGAAAGAAGCCCGGTATCCAATCTTCCGAACGGAACCGCTGGAGTACATTCGGCATTTGTACGAACAGGCTGATGTGCCGATGGAAGAAGCGGTGGAAATTACGGTCTTTACGGCTCTGCACAATGCAGGTGTAGCCTACGAAGATTTTTCCCCGGAGCAGATGGATGTGATCTATTCGGTGGCAGAATCGGGTGGCGAGTTGGAAGAACTGCTTAACCCTGACTTTCCGCCGGAACAGATGCAGCTGATCGCAGATGTGCAGAACAGAACGGATGCCATCAGCCGTGCGGCGGCAGAGGAAGTCCTTGAACCACTGACCAAGCAACCTATGACCCCGGCAGAGGTCAACCATGCAAGGCGGCAGCACAACCTTCCACTGGACAGTGAAGCAGAAACAGAACAGCCTGTACAGCCCAAACAGGAACCTATGAACTTCCGTATTACGGACGATGATCTCGGCGCAGGAGGGCCGAAAACAAAGTATAAAGCCAATGTGGAAGCCATTCGGGTGCTGCAAACGCTGGATGCAGAGCAGCGGCAGGCCACAGCGGAGGAACAGGAAATCCTTTCTCGGTATGTGGGCTGGGGCGGCATTCCGCAGGCGTTCGATGAAAACAACGCGGAATGGTTGAAAGAGTATGCCGAACTGCAGTCCCTGCTCACGGCAGATGAGTATAAGGAAGCCCGCGCCAGTACCCTGAATGCGTTTTACACTTCCCCTACGGTCATCAAGGCAATGTATGAAGCTCTGGGCAATATGGGATTGTCCAAAGGCAATGTGCTGGAACCGTCCTGCGGTGTCGGCAATTTCATGGGTCTGGTGCCGGTCAGCATGGAAAAGATTCGGATGTACGGTGTGGAGCTGGACAGCATTTCAGGCCGCATTGCACAGCAGTTGTACCAGAAAAACAAGATTGCGGTGCAGGGCTTTGAAACGATGCAGTTCCCGGACAGCTTTTTTGACTGTGTTGTGGGCAACGTACCGTTCGGCAATTACAAAGTACCGGACAAGCGGTATGATCGCCACAATTTCCTCATCCACGATTATTTTATCGCCAAGAGCCTTGACCTTGTGCGTCCGGGCGGTGTGGTAGCAGTGGTAACGTCCAGCGGTACGATGGATAAGAAGGATTCCTCTGTCCGTGAGTACCTTGCCAACCGTGCCGATCTGGTAGGCGCGATTCGTCTGCCGAACAATGCGTTCCAGCGCAATGCCAACACGGGCGTGGTGGCTGACATTCTGTTCCTGCAGAAGCGTGACCGTGCAGCGGTGGAACGGGCTGACTGGGTGGATCTCGGTGAAACGTCGGAGGGATATTCCATCAACCAGTATTTTGCGCAGCATCCTGAAATGGTGCTGGGCGAGATCACCACCGAAAGCACCCAGTACGGTAAGCAGGAAATTACGGTCAAGCCCATCGAGGGAGCAGACCTTGCTAAGCAGTTAAAAGAGGCAGTCGGCAACATCCAGGCTACCATCACGGAGCCGGAAATCTCCGATGATGAGCTGGAAGTGCAGGAAGAACCTATTCCAGCAGACCCCAGCGTGAAGAATTTCAGCTTCACGAACGTGGATGGGCAGATTTACTACCGTGAAAACTCCTTTATGAACAAGGTAGAACTGCCTGCCGTAACTGCAGAGCGGGTGCTGGGCATGATCGCTCTGCGGGAAACCACCCGGAAGCTGTTGGATTGTCAGCTGCATGATGGTTCGGATGCGGAAGTACAGCTTTTACAGAATGAACTGAAACAGCAGTACACTGCATTTAAGGCGCAGTATGGCCTTATCAACAGCACGGCCAACAAGCGGGCATTCCGACAGGACAGCAGCTATTGTCTGCTGGCATCACTGGAAATTCTGGACGAGGAGAAGAATCTCAAACGGCTGGCCGATATTTTTACCAAACGTACCATCCGTAAGCCGGAGCCTGTTACCTCAGTGGACACGCCAAGCGAAGCCCTGGCACTTTCCATTGGAGAAAAAGCAAAGGTGGATGTGCCGTTTATGGTGCAGCTCTGCGGTAAACCGGAACAGGAGATCACGGATGAACTGGCAGGTGCGATTTTCCGAAACCCTGTGACACAGCAGTGGGAAACCTCGGATGAATACCTGTCCGGCAATGTTCGTGAAAAACTGGCCACAGCAGAAACCTTTGTGGCAAACCATGCTGAATATCAAATCAATGTGGATTACCTGAAACGGGTACAGCCCAAGGATTTGGATGCTTCGGAAATTGAAGTGCGGCTTGGTGCAAACTGGGTAAAGCCGGAGTACATCACGCAGTTTATGAAAGAAGTGTTCAAAACACCGAACTACTATGCCGGGATTGACATTAAGGCAACCTATTCCGAAATTTCTGGTGCATGGAACATTTCGGGCAAGTCGCTGGATCGCGGCAATCCGCTTGTCACCAACACTTACGGAACCCTGCGCGTCAACGGCTATAAGCTGCTGGAAGATGCGCTGAATCTCCGCGATACCAAAATCTACGATACGATTCACGATGCGGATGGCGACCATCGTGTGCTGAATAAGCAGGAAACCATGCTTGCACAGCAAGCGCAGGAATCCATTCGGGAAGCGTTTAAGCAGTGGATTTTCAAAGATTTAGATCGCCGTGAGGATTTGTGTGCGACCTATAATCGGATTTTCAATGCGATTCGGCCCCGTGAGTACGATGGCAGTCACATCCGCTTCGAGGGCATGACCCCGGAAATCTCTCTGATGCCGCACCAGAAAAATGCGGTAGCGCACATTCTGTACGGCAACAATACGCTGCTGGCGCATTGCGTGGGCGCAGGCAAGACCTTCCAGATGATTGCTGCCGGCATGGAAAGCCGCAGGCTGGGCCTGTCGCAGAAAAACCTCTATGTGGTACCGAACCACCTCACAGAGCAGTGGGGCGCAGATTTCCTGCGGCTCTATCCCAATGCGAATGTGTTGGTGGCAACGAAGAAGGATTTTGAACCAAGCAATCGAAAGCAGTTCTGCTCCCGCATTGCAACCGGTGATTACGATGCCATCGTGATTGGTCATTCGCAGTTTGAGCGAGTGCCGCTCTCCCCGGAACGGCAGAAAGCCATTGTAGAGCGTCAGATCGACGACATTACGCTGGCTCTGGCCGATGCCCGGAGTGAGGACAGCCGCAGTTTTACGGTCAAGCAGATGGAAAAAACAAAGAAAACGCTGGAAGCAAAGCTGCAAAAGCTGAACGACCAGACGAGAAAGGATGATGTGGTCACATTTGAGGAACTGGGGGTTGACCGCCTGTTTGTGGACGAGTCGCATTTCTATAAAAATATGTTCCTCTACACAAAAATGCGAAATATCGCAGGTATCGCCCAGACCGATGCACAGAAGTCCAGCGATATGTTTGCGAAGTGTCAGTACTTGGACGAACTGACAGGTGGCAAGGGCGTGACCTTTGCAACCGGAACCCCGGTCAGCAACTCGATGGTGGAACTGTACACTATTATGCGGTATCTCCAGTATGACACGCTGCAGAAAATGGGACTGAGCCACTTCGATGATTGGGCGGCATCCTTTGGCGAAACCGTCACGGCAATCGAGCTTTCCCCGGAAGGAACCGGATACCGTGCGAAAACACGTTTTGCCCGGTTCTTCAATCTGCCGGAGCTGATTTCGCTGTTCAAAGAATCCGCAGATGTGCAGACGGCGGATATGCTGAACCTGCCTGTGCCGAAAGCAGAGTACATCAATGAAGTTCTGAAACCCAGCGAGATACAGGAAGAAATGGTGAGTTCCTTTGCAGACCGTGCCGAGGCTGTACGCAACGGCAGCGTGAATCCGAAGTTCGATAACATGCTGAAAATCACCAACGATGGCAGAAAACTGGCACTCGACCAGCGGCTTATGAACGAGATGCTGCCGGATGAGCCGGAGAGTAAAGTGAATCGTTGTGTGGACAATGCATTCAAGGTCTGGGAAGAATCTGCGCCGGACAAGGGAACACAGTTAATCTTCTGCGATTTATCGACACCAAAAGCCGATGGTACATTCAATGTTTACGATGATGTGCGGGAAAAGCTGGTGGCGAGAGGTGTTCCCCGTGAGGAAGTGGCGTTCATTCACGAGTACAACACGGAAACCAAAAAGGCAGAGCTTTTTGCAAAGGTGCGCGCCGGACAGGTGCGTATCCTGATGGGGTCTACGCCGAAACTTGGCGCAGGAACCAATATTCAGGATCGACTGATTGCCCTGCATCATCTGGACTGCCCGTGGAAGCCGTCTGACCTGGAACAGCAGGAGGGACGTATTCTTCGGCAGGGAAACCGGAATAAGCAGGTGAAAATCTATCGTTATGTCACGGAAAATACGTTTGACTCGTACATGTGGCAGATTTTAGAAAATAAGCAGAAGTTCATTTCTCAGATAATGACTTCCAAATCTCCTGTCCGCGCCTGTGATGATGTGGACGACACCGCGCTGTCCTATGCCGAAATCAAGGCACTGGCAACGGGCAATCCCTACATCAAGGAAAAGATGGACTTGGATATTCAGGTCAGCAAACTGAAGCTGCTGAAAGCCAATCACACCAGTCAGATTTATAGTCTGGAATCCGATATTGCGCGTCGCTATCCACGAGAAATTACTGCGGCAAAGGGTCAGATCGAAGCACTGAAAACGGATATGGAAGCGGCAAAACCGCTTCTGGCGCAGGACAAAGATCACTTCTCTATGGAAATCAGCGGCAAGGTGTACACCGAACGCAAGGAAGCAGGTGCAGCCATTATCGAGGCTTGCAAGGCTCTGAAAGCGGCTGGCACCGAGGGCAGGATCGGCAGCTACGGCGCATTTGAATTGCATTCCCGGTTTGACAATTTCGATAAGGTGTTCCGCTTGTCCATCAAGGGCGCGTGGAACTATTCGATGGAAGTCGGCAAAGACCCGCAGGGCAACATTCTGCGTGTTACCAATGCGCTGGCAGGCATCGAAAGAGCATTGCCGCAGGTGGAGCGTAGACTGGAAACCTTGGAACAGCAGTTGGCACAGGCAAAGGAAGAAGCCAAACGTCCCTTTGCGCAGGAATCGGAACTGGCCGAAAAATCTGCGCGCCTTGCGGAGCTGAACTCTCTGCTCAACATGGATGAAAAGG
>OIBW01000819.1_pt1 | contig 11151 bp, 11 predicted proteins | sample 1581131 | NCBI WGS metagenome assembly OIBW01 (sample SAMEA3882517, study PRJEB24775) | human gut metagenome | biome: human-associated habitat; feature: intestine environment; material: feces | place: Netherlands | collected 2009/2010 | reverse complement strand
AGCCCCTTCTACGCCGAGGACGCCAGCGCCATGCAGCGCAGCCATAAGCGCATCGCATCCACCTTCCCCATCAGCCGTGTGTATCAGGCACATATCCCTACCTTTGCGGCAGGGTACTGGCTGTTCGGCTTTGCAAGCAAAAAATATCATCCCATCGATGATCTTGATGCAGAGTCGTGGAAGGCGCTGAATATGCGCACCCGCTACTACACCACCAAACTGCATATCGGAGCATTCTACCTGCCGGCTTTTCTGGAGGAGATGCTGCGGGAAGTGGAGGAACACTGATGCACCCCAACGTTGAGACCTTTATCGGCTGCGACAGCAGCTACCGCGCCGCCAGCATCGTGCTGTACGGTGCGCCTTACGATTCCACCACCAGCTACCGCCCCGGCGCACGGTTCGGCCCGGCGGCTATCCGGCACGAGAGCTATGGTCTGGAGACTTACAGCCCCTACCAGAACGCCGACCTGACCGATTTTGACGTGTTCGACAGCGGCGATCTGGAGCTGTGCTTCGGCTCCAGCGAGCTGGCGCTGGCCGATATCGAGGCCCGGGCAGAGGAAATTTTGAAGGACGGCAAGTTCCCGCTGCTGCTGGGCGGCGAGCATCTGGTCACGCTGGGTGCGGTGCGGGCTGCGGTGAAGAAATACCCCGACCTGCACATCGTCCACTTCGATGCCCATGCCGACCTGCGGGACGACTATCTGGGCGCGAAGCTGAGCCACGCCTGTGTGCTGCGCCGCTGCCACGAGCTGGTAGGGGATGGCCGTATCCATCAGTTCTGCATCCGCAGCGGAGACCGGGCAGAGTTCGAGTTTGCTGCCCAGCACACCGAGATGCACAAGTTCGATTTTACCGGCCTTGCCGAGCTGACCGTACAGCTGTGCGAGAGCAAGGTGCCGGTGTACCTGACCATCGATCTGGATTGCCTTGATCCCTCCTGCTTCCCGGGCACCGGTACCCCGGAGGCTGGCGGCGTAAGCTTTTTGCAGCTGCTGGAGGCCATCCGCACTGTGACCAAGGCCAACATCATCGGTGCAGACCTGAACGAGCTTGCCCCCACGCTGGACACCACCGGCGTTTCCACCGCCACCGCCTGCAAGGTGCTGCGCGAGACCCTGATCGCGCTGGACAAGGGCTGGCCGGGCTTTCAGGTATAAATACGAACCTACCATTTTACAGATAAAGGAGTAACCGACATGAGCAAAGTTCTGATCATCGGCTGCGGCGGCGTGGCCTCTGTTGCCATCCATAAGTGCTGCCAGGTGCCCGAGGTGTTCACCGAGATCTGCATCGCCAGCCGTACCAAGGCAAAGTGCGATAAGCTGGCTGCTGAGCTGGCTCCCACCACTACTACCAAGATCACCACCGCACAGGTGGACGCAGACAAGGTGGAGGAGGTCATCGCCCTCATCAAGGCTTACCAGCCCGACCTCGTGATGAACATCGCCCTGCCTTATCAGGATCTGACCATCATGGACGCCTGCCTTGCCTGCGGCGTCAACTACATGGACACCGCCAACTACGAGCCCGAGAACACCGATGACCCGGAGTGGCGCGCCATCTACGAGAAGCGCTGCAAGGAGGCCGGCTTCTCTGCCTACTTTGATTACAGCTGGCAGTGGGCCTACGCCAAAAAGTTCGAGGAAGCCGGCCTGACCGCCCTGCTGGGCAGCGGCTTCGACCCGGGTGTGACCCAGGCTTACTGTGCCTATGCCAAAAAGCACGAGTTCGATACCATTGACACCATCGATATTCTGGACTGCAACGGCGGCGACCACGGCTATGCCTTTGCCACTAACTTTAACCCGGAGATCAACCTGCGCGAGGTGTCCGCTCCCGGCAGCTACTGGGAGAACGGCCACTGGGTAGAGATCCCGGCTATGAGCATCAAGCGGGAGTACAACTTCGATCAGGTGGGCGACAAGGATATGTACCTGCTGCACCACGAGGAGATCGAGTCTCTGGCAAAGAACATCCCGGAGGCAAAGCGCATCCGCTTCTTCATGACCTTTGGCCAGAGCTATCTGGACCACATGCGTTGTCTGGAGGACGTGGGCATGCTGTCCACCACCCCTGTCAACTTCAACGGACAGGAGATCGTGCCCATCCAGTTCCTCAAGGCTCTGCTGCCGGACCCCGCCAGCCTTGGCCCCCGCACCAAGGGCAAGACCAACATCGGCTGCATCTTCACCGGCAAGAAGGACGGCAAGGAAAAGACCTACTACATCTACAACGTCTGCGACCATCAGGAGTGCTACAAGGAAGTGGGCTCTCAGGCTATCAGCTACACCACCGGCGTGCCCGCCATGTGCGGTGCCCTGATGCTGCTCACCGGCAAGTGGACCACCAAGGGCGTGCACACTGTCGAGGAGTTTGATCCCGATCCGTATCTGGATGCACTGGATAAGTACGGCCTGCCCCGCTCCGAGAGCCATAACCCGGCTCTGGTGGACTGATGCGGGTGCGCGACAGCCGCCCGCCCTTTGCGGGGCTGGCAAACCTGTCCGAGGCGCAGCTGCACCGCCTGCCCACCCCCTGCTATCTGCTGGACGAAGCCCAACTGTGCCGCAACGGCGAGATCCTGCTGGGTGTGCAGCAGCGCACCGGCTGCCGCATCCTGCTGGCGCAGAAGGCTTTTTCCAACTTTAACGTCTACCCGGTGCTGGCACCCTATCTGGCAGGTACCGAGGCCAGCGGCCTGTACGAGAGCCGCTTGGGCAGGGAAGAGCTGCCGGAGAAGGAGAACCATGTGTTCTGCGCCGCCTACCGGACAGATGAGTTTGAGGAATTGCTGCAATACGCCGACCACATCGTGTTCAACTCGCCCAGCCAGCTGGCAAAGTTCGGCCCGGCGGCAAAGGCGGCGGGCAAAAGCATCGGTCTGCGCATCAACCCGGAGTGCTCCACGCAGGAGGGTCATGAAATTTACGACCCCTGCGCCCCCGGCAGCCGTCTGGGCACCACCCGTGCTCAGTGGGACGCCGCTGTGGCAGCGCACCCGGAGCTGCCCGCCCTGTTGGACGGTCTGCACTTCCATACCCTGTGCGAGCAGGACGCCGATGCGCTGGCGGTAACGCTGGCCGCAGTGGAGAAAAAGTTTGCCGACCTGCTGCCCAGAATGCAGTGGCTCAATTTCGGCGGGGGACACCACATCACCCGCCCGGGCTATGCCCTTGCTACGCTGGAAAACTGCATCCTCTCGGTGCGGCAGAAGTACGGCGTACAGGTGTATTTGGAGCCCGGCGAGGCTTGGGCGCTGAATGCAGGCTATCTGGTCACTACCGTGCTGGACACCCTGCGCAACGGGGATACCAGTCTTGCCATTCTGGATATGTCCGCAGCCTGCCACACCCCGGATGTGATCGAGATGCCCTACCGCCCGCCGCTGCTGGACGCCGGCGAGGCAGGAGAGAAGGCGCACACCGTCCGGCTGGGCGGCCCCACCTGCCTTGCGGGGGATATCATCGGGGATTACAGCTTTGACACCCCCCTTGCCGAGGGCGATAAGCTCATTTTCGGCGATATGGCCATCTACACCACCTGCAAGAACAACACCTTCAATGGGATGCCCCTGCCGCCTATCTGGCTGCTGGGCGCAGACGGCAATTGCCGGGAGCTGGTGCACTTTGGCTATCAGGACTTCAAAATGCGCTTGGGCGCACAGTAAAATAAAAAGCGTTTGTCACGGCCTGCGGGCTGCGACAAACGCTTTTTTCATGAAAGGGGACGTAAGGTGAACGGCAGATAAAACAAAAAAGTACCACACGTTTCCGTGTAGTGCTTTCATTCTGGTGGAGATTACCGGGCCGATTCTGATCACGGTGACCCTCTTGCAGTCCATGCACGGCGCTCTCCCAGCTGAGCTAAACCCTCACTCGTTTGGCGTCAACAAAAAAGCACCACACATTTCTGTGTAGTGCTTTTTGTTTCTGGTGGAGATTACCGGGATCGAACCGGTGACCTCTTGCATGCCATGCAAGCGCTCTCCCAGCTGAGCTAAACCCCCAGATGTTTGTCCTCGTGCCTGACGACGTGTGTAATTATACCAGCCGGAGGTGCGCTTGTCAACAGTTTTTTGAAAATTTTTTGCAGCAAAAGATCCCCGCAAGGCGTGTGCCCGGCGGGGATCGAAAAAGCGGGGGAGTGCTCTTTTGGGAAAAACTACGCCTTAGCGTGCCTGACGGTCAAAAATCTGCGGAGCCACACGGCACAGCAGCACAGCGGCCACCATGGTGAGCAGGGTCTCGGGCAGCATATAGCTGCCATTGTAGGTCAGGCTGTAAGTCCATGCGGCCAGACCATCATTCAGGTTGCCCCAGACCAGCACGCCGGACAAAAAGCTGCACATAAAGCGCAGGAAACCGGCGGCAAAGGTGCCCACGGCCACGCCCACGGTGCGGTTCTTGAAGGGGCGGGCGAACAGCTCGGCCAGACCCAGTGCCATAAAGGCCAGCACATAGTCCAGCAGCACCTCACCGAGGAAGTAGAGGAAGGTGGAAGCGGGAGGAGGGTAGAAGCCCATGATCATTTGCAGGCAGGAGTTCACGAAACCGGTGAACAGACCCCACTTTGCGCCGTGGCGGAAGGACACCAGCACAAAGGGCAGCATGCTCAGCAGGGTAATGCTGCCGCCGTTGGGCATGGTGAAGAACTTGATGTTGGAAAGCACCGTGCCAATGGCGATCATCAGGGCGCATTCCACCAGAATACGGGTCTTGGAATAGGTTTTGGACATGATGAAAAGATTCCTCTCTCATAATAGTACACAAAAACAAAATGCGTCTGCTGGCAGCAGACGCATGGAGGTTTGTTGAACGTACCGGACGGTTCCGCAAACTCCCTACGCCGGCATTGCCCGGATCAGGTAAAGGGTACTCCGCGCTATGCGGATCTCAGCCTTACGGCGCCCCTGTTTTTATGTCCGCCCACAGTATACGCGCCGGGAGACAAAAAGTCAAGCCCGCAGACATAATCCGCCCCGGCGGCGCGTATGTTATACCATTGCAAAGCTGGAACGCAGGGAGGCAGGATATGAAAGCCGATCCGGAACAGCGCGCCGTGCAGCTGGGGGAGTACATTGCCGCCCACAACGCCACGGTGCGTGCAGCGGCGGCTGCGTTCGGGTGTAGCAAGTCCACCGTGCACAAGGACGTTGCCGTGCGGCTGCGCAGCATCAGCCCTGCGCTGTACGGGCAGGTGCGCGCCGTGCTGGCCCGCAACAAGGCCGAGCGCCACCTGCGGGGCGGGGCTGCCACCCGGCGCAGATACAGCCACCGCTAAAGCCAAAAAAGACCACTGCACTGCGCAGCGGTCTTTTTTGGCTGGGACGATTTTGAATGGCCGCCGCGCTGCTTTGGCCATATTCAGAGGAAAGCATGATCATAATTCGTGGTTCAAAAACACCTGCGGGTGCTTTTGAACCACTTTTTCATAGGGGGCACAAAGATAAAAGCAGCAGCTGCGGCTGCTTTTATCCCCCGGTGTGAAACTGCTGTAGCGCGCCCTTTTCCAGTCGGCTTACCTGTGCCTGACTGATGCCGATCTCCTGCGCTACCTCCATCTGCGTTTTGCCGCGCAGATACCGCAGCTCCATGATGCGTTTTTCCCGGGGCGAAAGGGCGGCTACCGTATCGCGGAACTGCAACCCGCTGATCCAGCTCTCCTCGCTGTCCGGGTCCCGCACCTGGTCGATCACATACATGGCATCGCCGCCGTCGGTGTACACCGGCTCGTCAAGGCTGAGCGGCTCCACCACCGATTCCAGCGCGGCGGTCACCTCGCGCCGGGCAAGTCCCGCTGCGGCGGCGATCTCGTCCATGGTTGGCTCGCGCCCCAGCTGCTTTTCCAGCGTTTCCCGCGCCTGCATGGCGCGGTAGGCGGTGTCCCGCAGGGTGCGGCTTACCCGCAGGGCGTTGTTGTCCCGCAGAAACCGCCGGATCTCCCCGATGATCATGGGCACGCCGTAGGTAGAAAACCGCACCGGCTGCGCGGGGTCAAAGTTGTCGATGGCCTTGATCAGCCCGATGCACCCCACCTGAAACAGATCGTCCAGATTTTCGCCTCGCTGGGCAAACCGCTGCACTACGCTGAGCACCAGCCGCAGGTTGCCCTCCACCATCCGCGCCCGGGCGGCTTTGTCCCCGGCGTGGGCAAGGGTGAGCAGCTGCCGCTTTTCCGCCTCGGTCAGCACAGGCAGCTGCCCTGTGTTCACACCGCATAGCTCCACCTTGTTGTACATCCAAACGCCCCCGGTCTTTTAGCTTTACCGGAAGTATGGCTCTGCGCGCCGGGCGCTATGCGTGGAAAAAATTGTGCGCCCCTCCGCAAAAGAGGGGCGCATTATAGACAAACCTGATACACGTTCCCACGCGGAATGTCAAGCGCTGCTACTCGCTTTCAAGGCGGGCTTTCAGGGTGCGGATGATGCGCTTTTCCAGCCGGGAGATGTAACTCTGGCTGATGCCAAGGGCATCGGCGGCTTCCTTCTGGGTGCGCTCCACGCCGTCGGTAAGGCCGAAACGCAGTTCCATGATCTGCCGTTCCCGCGCCGAGAGCGCCGCTACGGCGCTGCGCAGCACCGCGCGCTCGGCGTCCTGCTCCAGCTGCTGACTTACCGCGTTGGCGTCGCTGCCAAGAATGTCCGAGAGCAGCAGCTCGTTGCCGTCGCCGTCCACGTTCAAAGGCTCGTCGATGCTGGCCTCCTGCCGGCGGTTGGAGCTTTTGCGCAGGTACATCAGGATCTCGTTGCCGATGCAGCGGCTGGCGTAGGTGGCCAGCTTGATGCTGCGTTCCGGCGTGAAGGTGTTCACGGCCTTGATCAGCCCGATGGTGCCGATGCTGATCAGGTCCTCGGCGGGCACACCGCTGTTCTCATACTTTTTGGCAAGGTACACCACCAGCCGCAGATTGTGCAGGATGAGCGCATCGCGGGCGTCTGCCTCTCCGGCGGCCATGCGGGCCAGCAGGGCTTTTTCCTCGGCGGGGGAGAGGGGAGAGGGCAGGCTGGCGGTGCCGGCCAGATAGTGAACGCCGCCGCAAAACCGCAGCCGCGCACACAGGCGGTGCCAGAGCTGCCGCAAAAACTGGAACATGAGCAGTCCTCCCTATAATAAGTATTATAAGAGCAGCTGTGCCGCATCCTCGCCGTACAGCAGCTCCCATGCAGGGTCCGGCGGCGTGGGGCAGCAGAACGCCGCCAGCAGCCCGCCTGCGCGGTCTTTGCCCAACTGCAGGGCAGCGGGCAGGGCAGGCAGCATGCTCTGGCCGTGGATGCTGCGGCAGGGCACCAGATGCACCCCCAGCTCCGGCTGTGCTGTGGGCAAACCAGCCATCGAGATACTGCCGGGCTGCCTGCGGCAGGCGGTGCCGCACCGCCGGGTACTGCACCAGAACCACGGCCTTGCCGCTCAGCGGCTCCTGCAGGGCAAAGCCGGTGTCGTGGAAGGCCTGTACCGGCAGCTGCACCCCGGCCACCTCCAGCGTGGCGGGCACGCTGGGCGCGCCGCTGCGGCCAAAGCAGTACAGCAGGGCCCGCAGTACGGCATACACCCCCGCACAGCTGACCAGCAGCCGCCCCGGTGACAGCGGCAGGCTGACACTCAGGTTGCGGCTCTGCACGCCGGGCAGCACCACCGCTCCGCACAAAAGCAGGTTGAGCAGTGCATACCACGCACACAACCGGGCAAAACGCCCCCGCCCGGGCAGGCCGTAGGCGGCGGCCACCACCGCGCAACCTGTGAAAATTTTATAACCAACTGCCACGGCTCCCGGCAGCTCCGGGGCCAGCAGTACCAGTGCCGACACTGCCGCCAGCGCCGCCCCGGTGCACAGCCGCACCCCGGTGCACACGGTGGCGCACAGCAGACCGGCTGCGGTGAGAAACAGGGCAGCAAGGACAAAATTGGTCAGCAGAAGCTCGTCGAGGTAGATCACGCTTTTCAATGCTGCAGCCCCCTTGGTGCCAGTGTACCGCCCCGGGGCAAAAAAACCTGTCAAAACCGGAAAACCGCCTGCGGACTGTACAAAAGCAATACTTTTATAGACCTTGTTTCACATTTTTTACACTTTTTGCAAAAAGGTACTTGAACATTTCTGGAAAGTGTGGTATATTATTGCCATCCTAGTAAGGATTGGTGAGCACACGAAAGTGAGCTTGCAAAATATCTTTCTACATTTTGAAGGGAGTAATTCATTATGATGATGCCTGCAAACTTTTCCGCAATCTCTGAGAACGAGATGACCTACGTCAACGGTGGCGCTTCTCTGGCTGAGATCCTGGCCCCCGAGCTGAAGCTCGAGAACTGGCAGAAGTTCAACACCAACATGGTTACCATCATTGGTAACAGCTTCATGGACAAGTACATCGGCAACACTGTCGGCGTTCTGTTCAACGGCGCTTACAAGCCCGGCAACCTGGGCAACGCATGGCTCACCGGCGTCAAGGGTGCTTACGGCACCGGCTCCGATGCTGGCTTCGGCAAGCATGATGGTGAGCTGACCGCTGGCGACAAGTTCCTGAACGGTGCTAACGGCGTTCTGAACGCTGGCCTGCGTATGGTCGGTTCTGCTGCTGCCATCTACAACCTGGCTACCGGCACCGTGAAGAACACTGTTAATGAGAATGTTCTGAAGTTCGATATCGCCTAATCGGTACTTGTGACTGACTAGCTGGTTTGCCTGAGGGCAGACCAAAGAACAGGTTCTGAATGGGCCCGGAGACGAAAGTCTCCGGGCCCATTTTTGCGTGCAACGCCCTCAGTCGCCTGCGGCGACAGCTCCCTCTAGGAGGGAGCCTTTTTTGTTGGTACGGGAAACTTGGCCGGGCTGCCAAAAGCCTCCCTCCGGGAGAAAGATTTTCCCCGGCCGGGGCCGCAGAATTGTTTTGACAATAGCCTGGGATGTGATACAATAAACTCATATCGTCCGGTTGGGACCGGACCAAAGGAGGAACAAAAAATGAGATCATGGAACTACAAGCTGCTGTGCGGGGCGGTGTGCCTGGCACAGCTGGCCTGCCTGAGCCTGCCCGTATGGGCAGCACAAAATTCGGCGGCGTTCACCCGGCAGACCACCCTGCAGCAGCTGCGGGATGACCCGGCCATCCAGTCGTCTGGCTACTATACTTACTGCCGTGAGCTGAGCGGCCTTGGCAACGAGTACTGGAAGAACAAAACGCTGGAACGGTACATGCGCCCGGAGCTGGTGGATGACAGCGTGGCGGCCATGAATCTGGTGGCGGAAAATACCCGCAATGGGGTACAGGTGACCTGGCAGGTGTACAGCCCGGAAGAGATCGCGGCAAACTCTTCACTGGGGTGTGTGCAGCTGTATTATTTCCCAGGCAAAGAGCCGGGTGGCAAATATGCACTGGTGGTGCCCGGCAATGGCAGCACCATGACCTCCGAGATGGAAGAGGGTGGCTCTGCGGCCTACCAGCTGCATGAACAGGGCTACACCGTGTTCGTGCTGCGGTACCGCACCTGGATCGACATGGGCGACAATGCGCCCATTCAGGATCTTGCCAATGCGGTAAAGTTTATCACGGCCCATGCCGGGCAGTTCGGTGTGCAGCCGGAAAATTATGCGCTGGTGGGCTTTTCTTCCGGCGGACAGATCGCAGGAATCTTTGCAAACAAGGAACGGGGCTATGGCTCCTATCAGGTGGAAAGACCCGGTGCACTGCTGTTGGGTTACCCGGTGGTGGACCTGACAGTGATGAAGCCGCTTTACCACATTCTGTATGACATTGGCACCTGCGGCTGGCGTTACTACTGGGCAAACCTGTGTAATATGGTAGACGCAGACTATCCGCCTGTGTACTTCTGGTGGGGGAAAAACGATGTTGTGCTGAGCTCTGCCGAGATGCCTGGCCAGCACAGGGATTTTGACCGGACCTTGGAGCGAAACAACATTCCCCATCAGATGGTCGTTTATCAGAATGCCCCGCACAGCATCGGTACCGGCAACGGCACCGATGCAGAGGGCTGGATGACGGATGCGGTGGCTTTCTGGGAAGCACATACCACCGGCTGATTCAAAACGGAAAGGAATGGGTGAAATGTTCGGACATCTGCTGAAACGCGGTGCAGTCGTGCTGTGCCTTGCGGCTGTTCTTGCCCTGCCGGTGCGTGCGGAGGGCCGCATCACCACCGATATGACCATGAAGGAGATCCGCTCCGACCCGGCCATTGCGGGCAGCGGGGTCTCCACCTATTGCAAAGGGGATGCGGACAGCCTTGCACTGCGCCGCCTGTATGAAAACAAGACCCTTCTGGACTATGTGGGTGAGACCACGGCACAGGACAGCGCCGACGGCCTGAACATCGTCATTGAGAATTACGAAGCCGGTAAGCAGGTGACCTGGCAGGTGTACAGCCCGGAAGAGGTCGCAGCCGACTCCTCGCTGGGCTGTGTGCAGCTGTTCTGGTTCCCCGGCACGAATGCCGATGGCAAATATGCGCTGGTGGTGGGCGGCAATGCGGCCATGAAAAGCGGCGACCTGAACGAGGGCATTGCTGTGGCAGCGAAGCTGAACGAGATGGGCTATAGCGTCTTTGTGCTGCGGTATCGCATTCTGTGGGATATCAGCAACAACGGCCCCCTGCAGGATCTGGGCCGGGCGGTGCAGTTCATCACGAACCATGCACAGCAGTTCGGCGTGCAGCCGGAAAACTATGCCCTCCTGGGCTTTTCCTCCGGCGGGCAGCTGTGCGGGCTGTTCAGTTCGGATAAGCGCTATGGCTACAAGGCCTATGATGTGCCAAAGCCCGGTGCACTGCTGATGGGCTACCCCGTCAACGATTTTGCGGAGATCAAGCCGGTGTACCATGCCGTGATGGACCCGGCATCCTGCAGATGGAGGTATTACTGGTCGGATATCTCAGGCGGCATCACACCGGACTTCCCGCCGACCTATTTCTGGTACGGCAAGAATGATGTTTCCCTGAAGACTCTGGGATATCCGTTCCAGGGTCCGGCCGTCCGGAAGGCGTTGGAGGCAAACGGTGTGCCCTGTGAGGTGCACGTCTATGAAAATGCACCCCATGCCATCGGCACCGGCAATGGCACCGATGCAGAGGGCTGGATGACGGATGCGGTGGCTTTCTGGGAGCAGCACACTTCCTGAAATATCGGAATTTGAATTTA
>OIBW01000818.1_pt1 | contig 11157 bp, 7 predicted proteins | sample 1581131 | NCBI WGS metagenome assembly OIBW01 (sample SAMEA3882517, study PRJEB24775) | human gut metagenome | biome: human-associated habitat; feature: intestine environment; material: feces | place: Netherlands | collected 2009/2010 | reverse complement strand
GGATGACCAGGGCGGTCTTTTGTTCTGTTCTGGCAAAATTTGTAACTATTCAGAGCCATGCGAAATGGAAGAAAAATCGCGAATCATGTTTACATGAATGAGCTATTTTTCTGGAATTTCATATGGCGAGAAGCAACATCGAGATGCAGCGTAAGCGGAATCGAGATGGGGCTCTGAATCGTTACCTTTTTTGTTCCAAAATATTTTCAGACACAAACAGCAGCCGGACCCCTCTCCCGGATCCGGCTGCCGTTTGTCCTGTATCGTATGCTTTTATTCTGCAGTGCTTGAAGACGTCGAAGCAGTGCCTGTGCTGCTTGTCGATGTCGTTTCGGTACTGCCTGATGTCGTGCTGTCAGACGTTGTACTGTCCGTTGCTGTACTGTCCGTTGCTGTACTGTCCGTTGTTGTGCTGTCGGTTGTGGTTCCATCTGTGGAATCTGTAGAAGCGCTGTCAACTGTCATCGTATACAGATCTGCGTCCGTTACTTCAAGCTTTTTCCAGTTGGATGCGACCTTGATATCGCTCTCCTTTACCCATCCATCCAGTGTATCGTTGTACTTATCCGATTTGCGGTTGGAAATGATGGTCTGTCTTCTGGACTCGGTTTTATCCTCGTCGAATGCTTTATCTACACGGATCACATAATATGCATCGTCGCCTTCGATGACACCGTCATAATACTCGCCATCCTTCAGCTTTGCTGCTTCTTCCGCTACTTTATCTCCAAGAGAACAGGTATCGTCATCGTCTTTCTCCGATCCGGTTCCAAAGGATGTCTCGGAAGAGGTCAGATATGAAACTTCTGAGGAGGAATCGCTGTCGGAACTGCTCGATGTGCTCGCGCTTGAAGCGTCGGATGCGCTTGTGTCGGAAGCATCGGAAGAAGAGCTGCTCTCATCGGAGCCATCTGCAGAATCGGTGGAATCTGCGGTATTCTCCGCATTTAACTGATCGTTCAGCTCCTTGCGCAGATCGGTAAACGATGCGGTTGCCGGATCCTCAGACTCTTTTAAGAGATCCAGGAATCTCTGTGCGATTTCTTTCTTTGCCGCTTTTTCCTCGTCCGTCAAATCAATCGTTTTTCCATCGTCATCCTTCTCGGTTCCTGCTGTGGATACCGTGATGTAGCTGATGGAGGTCTGCTTTGCCTCTTCATCGGATACCTCGGTATCTACATCTGCGATGATCGGATCATAAATTTTGGTCTGAATAACATACAGCTCCAGTGCATCCTGAATGTCCTCAACGGTTGCGTGCAGCTTTTTCATCACATCGTCACCGTTCTTATCTGCGAATGCCTGTGCAGCCTCTTTCGCCTGCTGTTTTTCCTCGTCTGTCAGGGAAATTCCGTATTCCTCTGCGTGCTGCCGCATCAGAAGCTCTTTTTCGATCGTATCAAGAGACTGCTCCTTGAACGTTTCCCCGGTAGTCTTTCCATCGTCGCCTTCCTTGTCGTACATCTCAGACGGCATCTGCATTCCGTACATCGAGTACATCTTGGAATAATAATTGTACATGGTTGCCTGCTGATATCTCAGCATGAAATTTGCCTGTCCGAGTGTAATCGACTCGTCATTTACAGTAATTGCCGTTTTTGTTCCGTCCACATTGTCGGAACCGCAGCCGGTCAGTCCCATCGCTGCCATCGAAGCACTCAGCATAACGCAGACTGCTTTTGCTTTTAAATTTTTCATTACTTCCTCCTCATGCAGGGCGAAATGTATGCTCAAAAAGAATTTACCTTTTCAAAACTGTCCGGGCCTTTCAAATGCCCGACTTTTTTACACATTCGAATTTCCGGTCCTGCATCGATTTTTATAAACGCTTTTTCTATTATACCCTTTTTGCTGATACAGGGCAACTTTTTTCTTCCCTGTTCACGCCTTTTTCACACGATTTTGGGGGTATGCGAGTGTTTCACTCCTGCGTGATCTGCAGCAGATCTTCCACCAGTGCATGGCTCTTCTCCAGCAGATCGATCTTTTCCTTTGAATTTCTCCGCCGCGGCGTGTAGACAAACGCCAGCGACTCCATCTGGAATTTCAGTTCGTCGCGGTATTTCTGCAGCAGCTCCGGAATCCGCGCCACATCGATTTTTGCATGCTGCTGTAAGGTGACGCGTACCGAATCGCCCATCTGTTTCAGCTCCGTCACATACGCACAGTGCGCCAGCGCTTTCAGTTCTGCGACAGCCAGAAGATTCTGTACATTTTTCGGCGGTTCCCCGAAGCGGTCGGTCAGCTCCTCCGTCATGTCCTCATACTCTTCCTTATTTTCAATCGCCGCAATTCGCTTATAGGTGTCAAGCTTCAGAGCCTCGTTGCTGATGTAGCTGTCTGGAATATAGGCACTGACATTCAGATCGATCGTTGTCTCGAACGCCTCTGCCGGTGCGATGCCCTTCGCCTCCTGGACAGCCTCTGCGAGCATTTTACAATAGAGATCGTATCCAACCGATTCCATATGCCCAGACTGCTCCGCGCCCAGCAGATTTCCGGCGCCTCGGATCTCAAGATCACGCATTGCAATTTTAAAACCACTTCCCATCTCCGTAAATTCACGAATCGCATGGAGACGCTTCTCCGCCACTTCCTTCAACATCTTGTTTCTGCGGTACATCAGAAACGCATACGACGTCCGGTTCGACCGTCCGACGCGGCCGCGGAGCTGATAGAGCTGTGACAGTCCCATCTGGTCGGAATCATGGATAATCATGGTATTGACATTCGAAATATCGAGTCCTGTCTCAATGATCGTTGTTGACACGAGCACATCGATCTCTCCATTGATAAAGCCGTACATGATCTTTTCCAGCTCACGCTCTTTCATCTGTCCGTGCGCAAAGCCTACATTTGCATCCGGCACGAGCTTCTGGATCGTGTTCGCCATATCCGCAATCGACTGGACACGGTTATAGACATAGTAAACCTGCCCGCCCCGCGCCAGTTCACGGTTAATCGCCTCGCGGACCATTTCTTCATTGTATTCACAGACAAAGGTCTGGATCGGCTGGCGATCCTGCGGTGCTTCCTCGAGCACACTCATATCCCGGATGCCAATCAGGCTCATATGCATGGTACGCGGAATCGGTGTCGCCGTCAGTGTCAGAACATCCACATTTTTTTGCAGCTGTTTGATTTTTTCTTTATGCGTCACGCCGAACCGCTGCTCCTCATCGACAATCAGAAGGCCAAGATCTTTGAACTTCACATCCTTTGAAAGAACGCGGTGTGTTCCAATGACAATATCCACGAGTCCTTTTTTCAGATCCTCCAGCGTTTTTTTCTGCTCTGCCGGCGTGCGGAACCGGCACAGAAGATCAACGCGCACCGGAAAGTCCTTCATGCGCTCAACGAACGTATTGTAATGCTGCTGTGCCAGAATGGTGGTCGGAACGAGGTAGACGACCTGTTTGCTCTCCTGTACTGCCTTGAACGCTGCACGGATCGCAACCTCGGTTTTGCCGTATCCGACATCGCCGCAGATCAGGCGGTCCATGATCTTTTTGCTCTCCATGTCCGCCTTTGTCGCCTCGATCGCCGCAAGCTGATCGTCCGTCTCCTCAAACGGAAACAGTTCCTCAAATTCCTTCTGCCAGATCGTATCCTTTCCGAACTGATAGCCGGATGACGCCTGCCGCTCGGCATACAGCTTCACGAGATCCTGTGCAATATTTTTTACCGCATGGCGAACCCGTGTTTTCGTCTTATTCCATTCCTGACCGCCGATTTTATTCAGCTTCGGCACCTTTGCAGCTTCGCCGGACGCATACTTCTGCAGCGTATCGAGCTGGGTGGCCAGCACATAGAGGTTCGATCCGCCCGCATACTCGATTTTCATGTAATCACGCGTTACGCGGTCCATCTCAATTTTTTCGATACCGCGGTAAATACCAAGACCGTGGCTCTCGTGCACGACATAGTCACCGATCGATAGATCCGCAAAATTCTGGATTTTCTGACCGGAATACTCCGATTTCTTCCGGTTTTTCTTCTTCTCTTTTCCAAAAATATCCGTCTCTGTGATCAGCACAAATTTCTGCATCGGATATTCAAAGCCTCTGCGGGCCGCGCCGTGGATCAGCATGACCTCGCCCGGTTTCAGAACACGCTCCTCATTCTCGCTGTAGAAGGCCGGAATCTCCTCATTCTGCAGGTCCTCTGCCAGATGCTGCGCCCTCGTCCGCGACGGACTCGCCAGTACAATACGGTAACCCGCTTTTTTCCAGGATTTCAGATCTTTTACCAGAAGCGGGAACTGATTGTTATACGAATTGACCGATTTCACCGTCACACCGAACTCATCGCGGATGTTCCACTCGCCCTTCTGCGGCTCCATCAGCGATACGGCAACACAGCCGCGGCGGTTCAGTTTTGCCACAAGCTCCGCCGTACTGCACATCAGCTTCGCCTGTCCCGGCAAGAGGTATCCCTTTTCGAGACGGTGGCTCACGCTCTCCTGAAACTCTGCTTCCAACGCATCGGCACACTCGATGATGCGGTTCGGCTCATCGAGGAAAATGCGGCTGTTCTCCGGCAGATACTCAAGAAACGAGACGGTCTCCGGATAAAAATAATGAAGATACTGCTCCGCTCCCTGCAGAATTTCGCCCTCGCCGATCTGATCGCAGATTTCCTCTGCCGCATGGCGGATACGCGCCGCTTCCTCCGTCATCATCTTGTCGCGGAACTTTGTGCTCTGCGCTTTTGCCTCTTTTTTAATCGCTTTCACACCGCGCGCAATCGTGTCCTCAGTTAAGATCAGCTCCGATGCCGGATAGATTGTGATTTCCTCGAGGTTTTCAATCGACCGCTGGCTCTCCGCATCGAAGCTTCGGATGGAATCAATCTCATCGCCCCAGAGTTCAATCCGGATCGGGTTCTGTTCCGTCAGCGGATAAATATCGAGAATGCCGCCGCGGACGGAAAACTGGCCGGTCGACTCCACCTGAAAGGTACTCTCATAGCCGAGCCGCACCAGCTCTTTTCTTATTTTATCCAGATCGAGTTCGCTGTCATTGCGCAGATGGATACAGTGCTTTTCAAACACGTCAAGAGGCAGAAGAAAGTCCATACATCCCCCCACACTGGTGATGATGGTAACTTCCTTCCGCTCAAGAAGTGCCTGGATGACCTGAAGCCGCTGCCGGATCAGCAGATTTCCGTGAATGTCCGCCTGATAGAAAATCAGGTCCTTCGCCGGATAATACAGCGTCTCCGCATCGTACAGCCGGTAATCCTCATATAATTCTTTTGCTTTTAATTCATTTTCCGCGATCAGAAGCCGCACCGGGGCATCCTCGGAGAGACCTGCGATCATGTGGGCTTTCTGGCTTTCCAAACAGCCCGAGATCACCGTCACACCTGCGGTTCCTTTTTTCAGATCACGGAACAGCTCGTCAAAACGGGCAATTTCTTTGATCGGTTCTAATAACGCTTTCATTTTCCTTACTCTGCCGGGTTTGCAGATTTGCGGTTATACTCATTCATAGCTGCGTCCACATCCCCGTTCAGCATCTGCTCGATTGCTTTTGCCGCATGCTCGATCGCCAGATTTACAAGGGGACGTTCGTCTTTCGTAAACGGACTTAACACGTAGTCCGCCAGATCCCAGTTTTTCGGTTTCTCACCGACGCCGACCTTCACACGCATAAATCGGTCGGTGCCAAGATTGGCAATGATGTTTTTGATGCCATTGTGGCCGCCCGCGCTTCCTTTTTTGCGGATACGGATCTGTCCCGGCGCCAGGCTGATATCATCGTAAACCACGATCAGCTCGCTCTCCGGATCCACTTTGTAATAGTTCACCAGCTCCCGAACGGACTCGCCGCTCAGGTTCATATATGTCATCGGCTTTGCGACAATGACTTTCTGGCCTGCGATCATGCCCTTTCCGAACAGTGCCTTGTGGCCTGCACCGGAAGACGGGATCTGATATTCGTCGATCAGGTAATCGATGGTGTCGAATCCGACGTTGTGCTTCGTGCCCTCATACTGGCGCGTCGGATTTCCCAAACCTACTATAATAAACATACTTCCTCCTGCAATGCAGACAACAGAGAGCAGAAAAAACTTTCCCTGCCCTCTGTTGTCTGATGTATGATTGTTCTTTTTCTTTAGTTAAAATATACCAGTTCGCTCTCCGGTTTCTTGGCCGGTTTGATTTCTTTTGCATACAGAACCGGGCCTTCGCCATCGTAAACCTTCATATAGCCCCATTTTACCGTTGCAGTCACGTCAACCCAGGAACCCATTACGAGAGATTTGGCGCTTGCGCATTTGCAGACATAGCCGATAAAAGAAGTATCATCTGCACAGCAGGTCATTGCCATACGACCCGGGACAAAGAAATCAGCTCCGACGTCTTTGCTCTTTAATACCATGCCTCGGAAATGAACGGTTTTGCCCTCGTAGCGCTCCGGGTTGTCGCCCATGTCGACATACCAGATTCCGTAATCGGCATCGTCGATTTCGATCACATCGGCATCGGTATCGAACGGCATCTGATCCTCAAAAATGTTGTCAATTTCGCCTTCTTCATTCTCAAACAGAACGTCGCACGCCTGGTTGACTACTTTGATGCTGCGGCGGAAGGATGGAAGCGGATCTTCCGGACGGCAGCGGTTGAACATGACCATATCGGCATTTTTTGCCATCTCCATGAAGACGGATTTCATGTTCTGCATATAGATCTGGAAGCAGCTTGCGTCGACGGTCACGATCTCCTGTACGATGCCCCAACCGCGCGGCAGTTCCATTTCTTCGAGTTTTTTTACGCTCCAGAGCGGGTTGTATTCGAGAATGATTCGCTCCGGGCGGTATTTGCGGTTCAGTTTTTTCAGGTAATCCAGGGTAAACTGCTCTGGTCCTTCTACGATTTCCAGGACGGTGTTGTGTTTGAGCAGTTCTTTTTCGTCGTACTCTACTTCACCTTCTTCGGTTGTGATCAGAAGGGTCGGTCCGTCGATCTGGAAATAGTCCTGTGCTACGGTAAAATTGATAAAAGAGGTTTTTCCACTCTCCAGAAATCCTGTTATGAGATAAATCGGAATTTCTACTTCGTCTTCTTCGTACATTTTGTACCTCCGTTGTCTTTGACGTACTCCCGGAATCTTTCTGCACTTGCTTTTGCGGCTGAGATTCCGGGCGTATCTTTTGCTTTGTCTCTAAATCAAGAAAAAAGCTGCCACATCGGATTTTGTTTCTGATGCGGCAGCTTCACTACAGTTCACAGGTACCCTGCGGACCGTAATTTTCGCAGCTACTTTGTATTTTTACAGTCCGAACAGCTCTGCCAGCTTATCTTCTGCTAATTTGGAACCGATGACACAGATTCTTCCGGTAAATTCCGGTGCTCCGTCACGTACTTCGTACTCTTCCGGAACCATATCGAAATAGATCCACTGTCCATCGGCGCCTGCTACCATACCTTTGGCCCGAAGAACCATACCATAAGCGGTATCCTCGGAAAGTTTCTTTAAGATGCCTTCGATCTGCTCTTTGGTGAAGGTCTTCACAGTCTCCTGACCCCAGCTTGTGAAAACTTCGTCTGCGTGATGATGGTGATGATGCTCATGACCACAGCCGCACTCGTCATCGTGGTGATGATGATGCTCATGGTCGTGATCATGGCCGCAGCAGCACTCGTCATCATGGTCGTGGTGATGATGCTCATGCTCCTCGTCGTGATCGTGGCCGCAGCAGCACTCGCCGTCATGGTCGTGGTGATGATGTTCATGTTCATCCTCATCATGATCGTGATGATGGTGCTCATGCTCCTCATCGTGGTCATGGCCGCAGCAGCACTCGTCGTGGTCATGATGATGGTGATGATGCTCTTCCTCTTCTACCTGCTCAAGGTTGATGATCGCACCTTCCATCGTATCGAGTACTTTCTTGCCGCCCAGTACTTCAACCGGTGTGGTAATAATGTGTGCTTCCGGATTCAGTTCGCGGAGCATTTTTACAGCTGCCTCTACTTTTTCCGTATCGGCTTTATCGGTACGGCTCAGGATGATGGTTCCTGCGCTCTTTACCTGATTCTCGAAAAATTCGCCGAAGTTTCTGAGATACATTTTGCATTTCATAACGTCGACTACGGTTGTTGCGGAATTCAGGGCTACGCCTGCTTCTTTTTCTACACCGTCTACAGCCTTGATGACGTCGGAGAGTTTACCTACGCCGGACGGCTCGATGATGATGCGGTCCGGGTGATATTTGGTGATAACGTCTTTTAATGCTGCGCCGAAGTCTCCCACAAGAGAGCAGCAGATGCAGCCGGAGTTCATCTCTGTGATCTGCACACCGGCATCTTTTAAGAAGCCTCCGTCGATTCCGATTTCACCGAATTCGTTCTCGATCAGGACAACCTGCTGTCCTTTCAGCGCGTCTCCGAGGAGTTTTTTGATCAGGGTTGTTTTTCCTGCGCCCAGGAAACCTGAAATAATGTCTATTCTTGTCATTGATTTAACCTCTTTATCTTGTTGATTCCGTTTATAGTTAGCTGCAAAAGGGCCGAAGTTTATCCTCCGCCCCACACTCACGCTTATTATAGCAACCATAGAACAAAAAATCAAGAGAATTTCCCTTGCTTTTTCTGCATTTCACCATTATAATATATTACATGTCTTTTCTACTTTAACGCGTTGAATGGACAAATCATTTTACCTATGAATGGGGGATTTTTTTATGAGTGGAACGAAAGAAAAAAAACTCAATCTGCCACAGTCACTGCTTTTGCTGCTGCTGATCATCGTATCCGTCGCAGTCTGTATCCGCCTGAAAACCGGCGGTCCTATGATCGGCCTGTTTGCAAGCTGGATTTTTATCTATCTGTTTTGTAAGATTTTCGGTATTTCTTACGCCAACATTGTTGCCGGCGCATACGATGCCATCCGTATGGTCGTCCCGACGCTCTGCCTTCTGATGGCCATCGGTGTCATGATCGGCACCTGGCTGCAGAGTGGCACCATTGCCACCATCATTTCCTGGGGCTTAAAAATGATTAACCCGTCCTGGCTGCTGCCTCTGACGTTGCTGTTCTGCTCCATTTTGAGTATTGTAACCGGTACTTCCTATGGTTCCGTCGGAAGCGCAGGTGTTGCCATGATGGCGATCGGAAACGCCATGGGTATCCATCCTGGCATGGTAGCCGGTGCTGTCATCTGCGGTGCCATGTTCGGTGACAAATTAAGTCCTCTTTCCGATACCACAAACCTTGCTCCGGCCGTTGCAGATGCCAAACTTGGTGATCATATCCGCTCGATGCTCTGGACCACCCTTCCAACATATGTGATAACCTTAATTCTTTTTACTATTCTCGGTTTCCAGCAGACCAGCGGAAGCTATACCGAGGGAAGCATTACCGTTTACATCGATGCTTTAAACGGTGAATTCCAGCTCGGATGGATTACCATGATCCCTGCCATCCTGATTATTGTATTGCTCCTCTGCAAAGTAAATGCGATCTCTGCACTTGGTCTTTCCAGCTTCGCTGCCGGATTTGTTTCCTATTTTGTGCAGCACGATACTCTGCAGGGCATCATCCGCACAGCTTACAACGGTTACACAACCGCAATCGAAGAACCGGTATTACAATCCATCTTAAACCGCGGCGGCATGGGAAGCATGCTCCAGTACGTAGCCATTATCTGCTTTGCTGTCGGCATGGGCGGCATGCTGGAAAAACTCGGTGTACTGGATCACATTCTTCAGGCGATTGTAAAGAGAATCAACAGCGATGGAAGTATGATCCTGGCAACGATGATTGTCGGTTACGTGACCAGCCTCATCAGCTGCTCCCAGCCGATGGCACACGTTCTGACCGGCCGTCTGATGGCACCTGTCTTTCAAGAGCGCAAGGTTGCACCGGAAATTCTTTCCCGCTGCCTCGAAGACTCCGGAACTATGGCTGGTCCTATGATTCCATGGCATGGCTACGGCGTATACATGGCCGGCACACTTGGTGTTGCATGGTCGGCATTTTTCCCGTACTTATTCCTGCTTTACCTGACCCCGGTTTTCAGTATTTTCTATGGATTTACCGGAATTTCCATTAAGCATCTTCCGGAAACCAAAAACAATGAATCAAAAGAAGAGAAATAAGGCAAAAGCAGAAATCGTAACAGGAAATCATAAACATAAATAGAAACAAAAAAAGAAAAGGAAAAGAGAAAGAATGCAGACAAAACTTGTTCTTCTCGGAACCGGCACACCAAATGCGTGTCCGAATGCCAACGGACCTTCCTCCGCTGTCGTGGTCGGTGACCGTGCTTATCTGGTAGATTTTGGCCCTGGCGTTGTCCGCCAGGCCTCAGCCGCCTATTTTAACGGCGTGGATGCCCTGCGTCCGGATCTTCTGACCGTTGCCTCCTGTACGCACCTTCACACAGACCATACCGCAGGATACCCGGATCTGATTTTTACTCCGTGGGTGCTGGAGCGCCCGGTTCCATTGAAAGTTTTCGGGCCAAAGGGCTTACAGCACATGACCGATCATATCTTACAGGCCTATGAAACCGACATTGATTTCCGAATTCACGGTTTCGAAAAAGCAAACGAATCCGGCTACCGCGTTGAGGTAACAGAAATTGAATCCGGCATTGTCTACCGGGATGACCTGGTTACGGTGGAGGCTTTTCCGGTCAGCCACGGAACACTGGAATGCTACGGCTATAAATTCACCACACCGGACCGCACAATCGTCATCACCGGCGATACCGCTCCGCTGGATCTCGTGGCAGAAAAATCGAAAGGCTGTGATATCCTGCTGCACGAAGTGGAATACGCCGCCGGAATCTCCTGCCGCGAACCAAAATGGCAGAAATACCACCGGGAAGTGCATACGTTAAGCACGGATCTTGCCGGTGTTGCAAAAAAGGCAAATCCGAAACTGCTCGTTACGTATCACCGGATTTACCATATGAATGTACAGGATAACCACAAAAACCTTGCCGCCGAGATGGCATGGCGCGATACTGCGATACTGGATGAAATCCGGGATGCAGGGTATGACGGATATGTCGTGAACGGAAAAGACCTGGATGTATTTTAACCGAATCAAGCAAGTCCCAACCCACTGCTTCTATTGCGTGAAGCAATAAGCAGCTATTCGGTTATGAGCAAGTAGCGAAGCGGATTGCGAATATCCGCTTT
>OIBW01000814.1_pt1 | contig 11187 bp, 9 predicted proteins | sample 1581131 | NCBI WGS metagenome assembly OIBW01 (sample SAMEA3882517, study PRJEB24775) | human gut metagenome | biome: human-associated habitat; feature: intestine environment; material: feces | place: Netherlands | collected 2009/2010 | reverse complement strand
TTGGACTTGGTTTTCTTCACCTGTTCCAGCGTGCTCTTGTAGGTGGCCTCGTCGGAGACGTACGGCGAATCGTCGATCTTGTCCTGATGAGAGATGACGTCCGGACCGGTCAACGTATAGAAATGCGAGAAGCCGAACTTCTTGTAGTTGGTGGCGCGCGAATACATAGACGATTCGTACGGGTGCAGGCCGATGGAGTTCTTTGCGGCGCCCCACATCTGGTTGATTGTCGGCGTCCAATGCTCGCTCGGCACCAGCTGCTGGTATGGGCTGGTCAGGGAGGAATCGAAATTCGCCATGCTCAGGCCGGACAGTCCCATGTATTCCAAGTTGGCGGTGCCGCCGCCGTATCCGGAGGACAGCATCAGGCCGGACGTGGTATTCTGCTTGATCTCACGGATCTTCGGCATGGAATCCTTGTTGACTTTGAGTCCCGGCACGCGTGACGGGTCGGAGAAGGATTCGGACAGCACGTAGATGACGGTGCTGTCGGTCATGTTCGCGGAACGTTTCGCGTTGATCTTCTTCGCGGCCTTCTCATAGCGGGCCGCGACCTGCTTCATGGTCTCTTCGGAATAGTCGTCCGACTTGACCATGACTTTCGGGTTGAGCTGACGGGTGAACGCCACCAGCGGCCCGTTGCGCTGGGCGTCGTATACGGAGTCCCACATGGAGGGCTTGTCCCCCATGACGGTGGCGAAGCCTTTGGCCCACGAGCCGACGGTGCTCACCTGCATCGAATACAGCGTGAAGAACAGGCCTGGAAGCAGGATCAGCAGCAGTCTTGCGATCGCGTTCACGGAACGGGATTGCTTGTCGGAGCCGCGAAACAGTCTGCCGTGACGCGCGTCGAGGCGGTTCAGGAAGACGAACAGCGCCACGAACGCGGCAAACGCCGCCACCGCGATCAGAATGGTCCATTGCGCGCCGGACGGCATGAAACTCATCAGATTGCCGGCGTCGGCTTTGAGGAAGTTCAGGTCGCTTGGCAGAATCGCCTCGTATCGAATCGACACTTTGAAATGCTCAATCACGGCGACGATGAACGTCACCGCCAGAAATATCGGCGTGGCCACCCAGAAACGGTTGGTGAGCATGAGCAGGATCACGTACAGGACGCCCCACAGTATGAGGTTGAGCACAGCCACAAAATTAGCGCTGGTGAACATCTTGCCGACGAATCCCCAGCCGGTGAGCCACATGTTGTTCGATAGTTGGACTCGAGTGGCGGATTCGCTGACACCGATCTGCAGGGCGGCAACGCCCACCGCATCGAACAGCACGAATAGCACGCCGTAAAGCCAGCCGGGGAACTCCTTGCCCGCTTTCTTGGCCATCGGGTCCACGGTAGCGATGTCGAGCTCCTCAATCGGCTCGTTTTTCGATGTTGCTTTGGTCACGCATAACCCCACTTAGTTCGTTTGCAATGCCCTATTGTCATATACGCGTCTGAAAAAGACAACGTCCAACGTTTTTTCTTTACGATTTTTACGATTGGATTGCGCCGATGGCGATACGATTCCAACGGAAATACGGCAGACAGCCGCTACTTGTCCGCCTTCCGGCAGTCCTCGCACAGGCCGAACACCTCCAGCGTGTGCCGTTCGATGGTGAAGCCGTACTTGTCGGAGATGCCTTTCAGCCAGCTTTCGGAAGGCGATTCAATTTCCACGGTTTTGCCGCAGTTCGTACAGACGAGGTGATGATGGTGTCCGTCGTCGCCGCACAGGCGGAACAGCTGCTGGCCGTCGAGGCGGACCGTGTCGGCGCGGCCCGCCTCGGCCAGGGCGTTGAGCTGCCGGTAGACCGTGGCGAGTCCGATATGTTCGCCACGGTCTTCCAGCTTGCGGTGCAGCTCCTGCGCGGAGATGAATTCGTCGCAGCCGTTCAGCGCGTCGCGGATGGCGTCTTTCTGGCGGGTCTGCCGCACGATATGTTCACTCATTACTTATGATGTCAGGCTTTCTTCAAGTCGTCCCAGCAGCCGGTGGCTTCAAGGTCGGCTACGGTTTTGGCGGTGTCGTCGGTCAGCACGGTGATGTGTCCCATCTTGCGGTCGTGGCGCACTTCCGCCTTGCAGTAGTCGTGCACGTTCCATTCGGGATGGTCGGCGATGAGCGCACGGGTCGGCGCCACATGCTGGCCGAGCACGTTGACCATGACGGCGGGCTTGAGCAGCTGCGGCTGTTCGAGCGGCCAGCCGGCGATGCCGCGAATGTGCGCGTCGAACTGGTCGAACGAGCAGGCCTCGATGGTGTAGTGGCCGGAATTGTGCGGACGTGGGGCCAGTTCGTTGACGATGACCTTGTTGTCTTTGGTGATGAACAGTTCGATTGCCAGAATGCCGGCGAGTTCGAAGCCTTTGGCCAGTCGCAACGCCAGCTCGTGCGCCTCCTTGGCCACGGTTTCGTCCACTTCGGCCGGCGCGATGGTCATGTGCAGGATGTTGTTGCGATGCTCGTTGCGCACGATCGGGAAGGTCACGTAATCCTTGCCGTTGCCGGCGACGAGGATGCTCGCTTCGAACGCGAAATCGACGAAGCCTTCCAGAATGCTTGGCGGGAAGCTGCCGTCATGGTCGGCGCGGGCGCGCACCTGCTCCAAGTCGGCTTCGGACTTGAGCACGGTCTGGCCGTGGCCGTCGTAACCGCCGGAACGGGTTTTGAGCACAGCCGGATAGTGGATCTCATCAAGTGCCGCTTCAAGTTCCTCGACGCTGTTGACAGCCTTCCACGGCGCGGTGGGCGTGCCATGGTCGTTGATGAACCGCTTCTCGTTGACACGGTCCTGCGTGACGCGCAGCAGATCGGTGCCTTGCGGGGCCGCCGCGAGGGAACGCACTTGATCGATGGCGTCGGCGTCCACGTTCTCAAACTCGTAGGTGAGCACGTCGGACTTTTCAGCCAGTTCGCGGATGGCGGCGATGTCGTCGTATTCGGCGGTCACTTGGAAATCCGCGACCTGAGCGGCCGGACAGTCGGGTGTCGGGTCGAGCACGCCGATGCGGAAGCCCATGTAGCGTGCGGACAGCGCCATCATGCGGCCGAGCTGGCCGCCACCGATGATGCCGATGGTCGCGCCGGGCATCAGTCGTTCGATACGGCCGTTGGTTTCCTCAGACAAGCTGGGCATTGGATTCAGCCACCTTTTCCTTCAGGGAGTCACGATAGTCCTGCAGCGCCTTGGCCAGTCGCTCGTCGGTGGTGCTCAGAATGCTCACCGCGAGCAGGCCGGCGTTGGTTGCGCCGGAGTTGCCGACGGCGGTGGTGGCCACCGGAATGCCGCCCGGCATCTGCACGATGGACAGCAGCGAATCCCAGCCGGACAGCGCGTGGGAGCGTACCGGCACGCCGATGACCGGCAGTGTGGTCTGCGCCGCGACCATGCCCGGCAGGTGGGCCGCGCCGCCCGCGCCGGCGATGATGATCTTCAGCCCGTTGGCACGGGCGTTGTGCGCGAACTCACCCATCAGTTCCGGGGTGCGGTGCGCGGAAATCACCTGCTTCATGTACGGCACCTCGAACTGGTCGAGCATCTCGCATGCGTGCTTCATGGTCTCCCAATCGCTTGCCGATCCCATGATCACCGCGACTTCAGGCTTGTTGTCTGCCATCAAAACCTCCGAAGGATTTACGTAGACTTACGTGTTCCAGAACACCGCCTACTTTACTTACTTGGCTCGATGTGCAGCACGACCTTTCCGAAAACGTCGCCGTCGACCACTTTGCGGAACGCCGCGGGCGCGTCGGCAAGCGCGTAGGTGGAGTCGATGACGGGGTGCAGGTCGGCGTGTTCCACGAATTTGAGCAGTCGTGCGAAATCGTCACGCGAACCCATGGTGTTGCCTTGCACGCGAATGTCCTGGAAGAAGATGCGGGTCAGTTCGGCTCCAGGCTGGTCTCCTGTGGTGGCTCCGCAGATGGCGATGGTGCCGCCGGGGCGTACGGATTTGACGGAATGGCTCCAGGTGGCCGCGCCGACCGATTCGATGACAGCGTCGACCTTATGCGGCAGTCGCGCGCCGGTTTCGAAGGCGGCGTCGGCTCCGATGGCGATCGCGCGGTCTCGTTTCTCTTCGCTGCGTGACGTGACGAACACTTCCAGTCCTGCCGCATGGGCGAGTTGGATGGCCGCTGTGGACACGCCGCCGCCCGCGCCTTGGACGAGCACGGTGTCTCCCGGTTTCACGTTGGCCGATGTGAACAGCAGTGAGTAGGCGGTCAGCCAGCTGGTGCCGAGCGCGGCAGCCTCATCGAGGGTCAGGTTGGCGGGTTTGGCGAACACGTTGGCGCTGGGCACTTGGGTGGTTTCGGCCATGGTGCCCGCGTATTTTTCGGATAGGATGGTGCGCCGCTCCCCCGGCATGACGCCGGCGCCGTCGGTGCCGACGAAGGTGTAGAGCACCACTTCGGCTCCGGCTTTCAGCCCTTTGCGAACAGGAATGTCCTCGTCGAGCACGCCTGACGCGTCGGTGCCGAGAATCATCGGCGTCTGTTCGGCGGAGAGTCCCACGCCCTGCAGGCTCCAGATGTCGTGGTGGTTCACGCTGGCTGCGGCCACGTGGATGGTACTCCAGAACGGCTTGGTTTCGGGCGTGTCCAGCTCCCCCACCTTGAGTTGCGACAGCGGATTGTCATAATCGGTTCCTGCTGCGTATACGGCTTTCATGGTCAGCGCTCCTTCGCGGTTTTTCGGTGGTTCGATTCATTTCATCGTTTCCATTGTGCCGCAGTTGAGAAGACTTTGCAGGTATTTCACAACCGACACCCCGGCAGAGGCATACAGTGGGATAGGATTTTCCGCGGTAAAGAAGACAGGTTCAGGGAAGGACAGTTGCGCATAATGACCGCTGGCATACTGGGTTCGATTCATTCTCCGGCGGATGTGCATGCCCTTTCTTCGCAACAGTTGCGTGATCTGTGTCTGGAGATTCGTTCCACGCTGTTGAATTACGGCCGGAAGCATGGTGGCCACATCGGTTCGAATCTTGGCGTGGTGGAGCTTACCGTGGCGTTGCACCGCGTGTTCGGTTCTCCACGTGACCGTTTCGTTTTCGATGTCTCCCACCAAAGCTACGTGCACAAGATGCTTACCGGGCGCGCCGAGGCGTATCTGGACGAGTCGCGGTTCGGCGAGGTGACAGGTTTCACCAATCCGTTGGAAAGCGAGCATGATTCCTTCGTGCTGGGCCATACCGGCACGTCCATCTCCCTTGCCTGCGGTCTTGCCAAAACACGTGATATGCAACATACCGCTGCGGGAGCAAGCGAAATCGGCAACGTCATCGCCATCATCGGCGACGGTTCGTTGAGCTCGGCGATCGCTTTCGAAGGACTGAACAACGCTGCCGAACAGGGCGGTAATCTCATCATCGTCGTCAACGACAATGAGATGTCGATCGCCGAAGATTTCGGTGGCATGTACGGCAATCTTGCCCGTCTGCGCGCGTCGAACGGAACCGCGGAGCTGAATCTGTTCAAGGCGTTCGGACTTGACTACCGTTATGTGGAGCAGGGCAACGATGTGGACACGCTGGTCGCGGCGCTTGAAGACTTGAAGGATATCGACCATCCCGTCGTGCTGCATATCCACACCACCAAGGGCTTGGGTTTCAGCGATGAGACCGAGGCGCAGGATGGTTCCGACGGATGCAACCAGACCAATCCGCAGCCGCATGCCGGCCAATGCGAGGCGAATCATTGGCAGGATCCGGACAGCGCGCTCGGCAAGCCGCTTGACGCGCGCAAATACTACGGTCAGATGGCCATGGCTTCGTTGGAGTCCCGTTTCGAAAACGAGCCGGGACTGGTGGTCATCTCCCCCGCCACCCCTGGTTCGAATGGCATCACCCGTGATTTCCGTGAACGTGCCGGATCGCATTATGTGGACACCGGCATTACCGAGGAGCATGCGGCCGCGTTCGCCGCAGGCATCGCGAAGGCTGGAGGCCGGCCGGTTCTGGCGACTTCCGCCACGTTCTTCCAGCGTATTTACGACCAGTTGCAGCAGGAGCTGGCGTTGAATCATGTTCCGGCGACGCTGCTGATTTTCGGAGCGGGCATTTCCGGCGCGGACAATACACATTCCGGCACGTTCGATATGACGATGTTCGCCAACACGCCTGATGTGACCTGTCTGGCACCGACCAGCGGAGAGCAGATGCTGGACATGCTTGCATGGGCCACGGGGCCGTCTGATCATGGTGTGACGGCTATCCGCATGCCCGGCGAGCAGATTCTTGCCATGGAACGTTCCGCCGATATGGCGTTCGACCCGGCCGAACGTGCCGACGCGCACGAGACGACGATCGATATTACCGGCGATTGCCCTTTCACGCGGTACCAGATCGTGCGTCCGGGACGTGAAGTGGCGATTCTCGGCTTGGGCAATACACTGCCGTTGGCGGCCGAGGTGGCGGCAACGCTCGAAAACGACGACGATATCAATGCGACGCTTATCGACGCGCAGCAGTATTCCGCGATGGATGGCGAGCTGCTGGACGTGCTTGCCGACGGTCATCGTGTGGTCGTCACCCTGGAGGATGGCCAGCTGGAAGGTGGCTGGGGAGAAGGTGACCGCGTTCTACGCGAATTCCACTAATCCGAAAGCAGCCACTGTGCATGCGCTCAATTTCGGCGCATCGAAAGAATTCACCGATCGTGTGCCCCTTGCCGAGCTTGATGAACGTTACGGGCTGACTGTGGAAGCGGTGGCTGATCGCATTCGCCGCGTCTTGGCCCGTTAATCACGCAACTAGCCGGCACCGTCAAAAATCGACAGGGAACGTCGAACAATCGCGAAATGCCGGCCCACGCTGAACAGCACATGGCCGACCATAGGCATTATTGTCAATCGCAATCGCTATTGCTCGTTCTTGATGGCGTCCAACGCAGGAATCTTCACAGCCTTATTAGCTGGCCCCAAACCGGCGAGTATGCCCACCAGAATCGAAAACAGCACGGCCACGACAAACAGCCACCATGGAATCACGGAGATTCGGCTCACGTCGTCACCGCCCATAATCGCTTTGCCTACGTTTTCCATACTGAATCCACCAAACGACAGCAGATTGATGCTCAGCGACCCCAAGGCGGAAATCAGACAGGCGATAAGTCCACCGACCAGACCGATGGCACCTGCTTCACATAGGAACATCGTGCGAATATCCTTCACATAGCAGCCGAGCGCCTTCATAATGCCGATTTCCCGAGTGCGTTCCGACACGGACATAATCATGGTGTTGGCGATGCCGATGGCCGCCACCAGGAATGACACCGCGCCAATGCCTCCCAATGCGAGCTGGATGCCACGACTCTGCTTTTCAATCTCCTTGCGGGTCTGTTCGAAGGACGTGGTTTGGTAGCCAGACATTTTGATCTGCGCTTCGATACCCGGCACATCCTTGATATTTTGAGCGTGCACCACCACTTGGTCGTAGTTTGTTTTGGTCCGGCTGGTGGTATTGGTTTTGCCGTCGATTTTGGCCTGCAATGTGTCCATATCCTCCAGCGACATGACTACACCGGAGCTGAATGCATCGTAATTATTGGTTGAAGCGTCCAACACACCGACCACGGTGAGCGGCATGGAAACCACAGGATTCTGCGAACTGGCAGTACCATCGCCGTCGCCTGAATCGGTGGAACTCATCGAAGTGCTGCCTATTTTGCGGTAATCGTCAGGGCTTTGATAATCGGCTCCGGTAATCAAATTGAGTTTCGTGGTCAGTACGTCGAAGAACGGCTTCTCCCCCTCGCTCTCCTTGCAACCGTTCTCATCGCACTCATAATCACCGGGAGCGATACGCCTGGAGTCATCATCGGAACGATACTTATCCATAAACTGGTATGCCGCGTATTTGCCGAGCAATACTTCTCCGGCACGCCTTGGCATACGCCCTTGAACGAGCTTGTATCCCGATGCTTCAAGCTGGGTCATATCCGTACCCATCACAGAAGCATATTGAGCCACGTATCGGGATCCGGCTCCCGCAGTGAGATCCACGGTGCTCTGCGCCGACCGCTGTGGCATCACGGCCGCGACGCCTGAAATGCCACGGAACGTCTGTACCGCAGCATCGTCAAGCTTGGCCTGCTGATCCGATGATGTCATGTCCGACGAAGACAAACTCGACATACCGACGCCAGAGCTGTCGTACGCGCCCGAGCCGCCGGCAGCTGTGACGGTAATGTCGTTGAGATTGCCCATGCTCTTGAGCATCTGCTCATTCTGCTCGCTGATACCTTGTCCAATCGAAATCATCAGGACGATGGAGCAGCAGCCGACGATCACGCCGAGCACCGTCAAAATCGTACGCGATTTGCGCCGCAGCAAATTCTGCGCGCAAGTATGTGCGATATCCGAAAATCGCATGCCTACTCCTTGACGGATGGAGTGGAAGATGACGTTGCGGATACGGAGGCAGCCGATGTGCCACCTGCCGTGGCGATTACCTGCGTCGGCGCATCGGCAGCTATGGCAGTAGATTTACCCTGCTTATCGGCTCCAAGATCGGCAGGCTCCCAATCCCAATCGTCATCATCGGCCACCTGCTTTGCCTTCTTACGGCGGTGACGGACCACCAATACGACCGTCAGTACAATCACGACGAGTGCAACGGCCGCCGCCACTATCCACACCCAGACCGGCATGCTCTGATCCTGGACGTCAACATCCGTATCGGAATCATCCGGAACAGGAGCTTCAACGGCATTGATTTTCACCGGAAATTCCTTGGTCTGCGGCTGTCCATCGGAATTCTCATACGTCACCGTCAGTTTCGCTTCGGTTTCGCCGGGCTTGTCCGCAGTGAATGCGAATCCAATGGAGCCGGACGCGCCGGACGCCACATTGCCGACGTACTGCTTGGCCTGCGTGGCGGTGATACCGTCGCCTTCAACGCTCGCCTCGACATTGGAAACGTCGCCCTTGCCCTTGTTCACGTAATCCATGGTGATAGTAGTTTCCTCACCTGCGTTGACGATATTGGGCACCACTGGATCGTTCAATTCAAAACGATCAGGCTGCGAAACGGGTACGGAAATTTTGATGTCGGAAGTGTTGGAGCTGCGTGCGGCACCGTCCACGTACTCGTATTTGAAGCTGATGTCGATGCCCTGCGCGCCGTTTTTCGCACTGGCCAGTGTCTGCATCGGCACGGTCTGCGTCAACGCAGCTCCCGCATTCAGTGCATCGTAGTAGAACGTGTTCGTACCGCCGGAGATGGCAAAATTCTCACCGCCGTCCACGGTGACCACCATGTTGCTCACCGCCACTTTGCCCATGTTTTGGAAGGTGAAACCGAGGTTGAAGGTGCTGCCGACCGCCACCGACCCGTCGCCATAGGTGAAATTGGTGATAATGATGTTCGGCACCGGTCCAGCAATCTGCTCAACACTGTTGTCCGCTCCCGCACCCGGAGCATCGGAAGTATTGGCACCATCTTCGGCGAACGCCGTCGGCACAATGCACACCAACGTGATGGCGACCACCGCCAATAGTGAGATTGCCCCGTTGAGCAGTGTTGCGATTCTTGTGTTGTTGCCCATGGAAGGCCCTTCTGTTGTCGTCATAGTTGTCGATATGCGTTGTCGTGAATGTTACGTAAGCCGGTCGCCGATGATGCGGCCGTCAAGAAGTGTGACGATGCGATCGGCGTATTGCGCCATATTGTCGTCATGTGTGACGAGCACGATGGTCTGGTTGAAATCGCGTGCGAACGAGCAAATCATATCCATCACTTCGGTTTTGGTTTTGGAATCGAGATTGCCGGTCGGCTCGTCGGCGAATACCACTTGCGGACGTGCCGCGAAAGCGCGGGCGATGCCGACGCGCTGCTGCTGACCGCCAGACATCTGGGCCGGATAATGGTTCATTCGTTTGCCAAGGCCGACCCGCTTGAGCATGGCACGCGCGATCGTCTCGCGTTTACGCTTCGGCACGCCTCGGAACATCAGTGGCATGGCCACATTCTCGATGGCATTGAGATTGGGCAGCAGATTGTACGACTGGAACACGAAGCCAAGGTGCTTCTGCCTGAATTCGGCCAGCTGCCGTTCGTCAAGCCTGCTGATGGGCACACCTGTGATACGTACACCACCTTTAGTTGGTTTTTCCATGCCGGCAAGCTGATTGAGCAGGGTGGATTTACCGGATCCGGACTCGCCATAGATACAGCAGATCTGCCCTTGCGGAATGGCGAGATTGACACGTTCCAGTGCTACGACGGTCTCATCGAGCACTGGATATTCCTTGCGTAGGTTTTTAACCTCGATAATGGGACCGCGACCGGTTTTCCCAGCGTTGGATGTGCTACCTACCGGCACATTCACCTCCTCGTTTTCTGGGAATATGTTGATAATTGCTCCTAAGTCTAAAGTGTTTCACCGCGCTTCGCCACCCTTAAGGGAACACCCTGAAGCCACGGTCCGCGCGTGCCTGAAACTCGAAAACCGTTCAAGAAACCCCGCTTGAACGATATGGAACATGTTGTTTCATGCCAGAATCCCTTGTTTCGTGCCAAATGGCAGTGAACCGTGAAACGACGAAAATACAATGAAGGCATCGCAACGAATCGAAAACGAAGCTGAACGGTTCCATACCATGAGGGGGACATCATGAAACGTCGTTTCACACAAGCGGAGGTCTACTACCTCAACACCCTGCCCGCGGTGGAGCGGGCATCGATGGACCGCATCACCTATTCGAGGGATTTCCAGGTGCGTTGCATGGCGCAATATCTGCGGGGCAACGGACCGACCAGCATCTTCGCCAGCGCGGGACTCAATCCGAAGATCGTGGGCAGCAAGCGCATCGAACGCGCCATCGCACGTTGGAAGGCCGATCCGCAGATCATGCTGGAGGCGCAGTCGTTCGCCAATGAAGCCGCGGCCGATCAACGCGACCTGCTCGTCATCTCCCAATCCATGACCATCGCATGGCTGGAGAAGAAAGTCATGGATCTGCAGAAACAGATCCAATCCGTGAAGCGGCATGAGGCGGAACGCCCGTCCATGCCGGCCCACGGGGCGCTCATCGGACTGGAATAGCGTCCAGAAGCGTTCCCATGACAAGATGTGCGTCGTGGTACGGCGACGCACCCATACGCGATCCCTCCTTCCATCGTTTCCGCATTCTCCGTCACATTCACGCGGCTCCCCGATGGAAGGAGGGATTCGTTTCGTCTTT
>OIBW01000808.1_pt1 | contig 11260 bp, 9 predicted proteins | sample 1581131 | NCBI WGS metagenome assembly OIBW01 (sample SAMEA3882517, study PRJEB24775) | human gut metagenome | biome: human-associated habitat; feature: intestine environment; material: feces | place: Netherlands | collected 2009/2010 | reverse complement strand
CCCGCTGCACAAAAAAATTGCCATCCTCGGCGGGTCCACCACAAACGAAGTGGCCGACCAGCTGGGGCTGTTTCTGCTGCAATACGGCATCGAGGCGGAGTTCTACCAGAGCGAGTACGCCCAGTACTGGCAGGACGCCATGTTCGGCACGCCGGAGCTGGACGACTTCCACCCCGACGTCATCTACATCCACACAAACTGGCGCAACCTGACCGCCCTGCCCACGACGGCTGACAGCGAAGCTGCCATCGACGCGATGCTCGACGAGCAGTACGCCCATTTTGAGACGATGTGGCAGGCGTTGGAGCAAAAATTCGCCTGCCCGGTCATCCAGAACAACTTTGACCGCCCGAACTTCCGCCTCATGGGCAACCGCGACATCTGGGACCCCCATGGCCGCTCCAACTTCATCAGCCGCCTGAACCAGAAATTTTACGCCTACGCCGCGTCCCATGAGCACTTTTACATCAACGACATCGACTATCTGTCGGCGGATTACGGCCTGACGGCGTGGGGCGACGCCTTCTTCTGGCACATGTACAAATATGCCATCTGCCTCGACGCGATCCCGTCGCTGGCCAACAGCGTGGCAAATATCATCAAGTCCCTGTACGGGCGCAACAAAAAGGCGCTTGTGCTCGACCTGGACAATACGCTCTGGGGCGGCATCGTCGGCGACGACGGCGTGGATGGCCTGGCCATCGGCCCCGAGGTGCCCGAGGGTCAGGTCTACGCCGAGTTCCAGAGCTATTGCAAGGCGCTGAAATCCATCGGCGTCATCCTGGCCGTTGACTCCAAAAACGACGAGGCCAACGCGCTGGCGGGCCTGAACCACCCGGACGGCGTGCTGCGCCCCGATGATTTCGTCGCCATCAAGGCCAACTGGGACCCGAAGGACCTGAACCTGAAGGCCATCGCGTCCGAGCTGAATTTGGGCGCGGACAGCTTTGTCTTTGCCGACGACAACCCGGCGGAGCGCGCCATCGTGGCCGCGCAGGTGCCCGGCGTCGCTGTGCCCGCGCTGGACGGGGCCGAAAACTACATCAAGACCCTCGACCACGGCGGCTATTTTGAGGTCACGGCCCTTTCCAAAGAGGACCTGAAAAAGACCGAGCTTTACCACCAGAACGCTGAACGCGCCAAAGCACAGGCGGCGTTTGCCGACTACGGCCAGTATCTCGACAGCCTTGAAATGACGGCCACGATCAAGGGCTTTGAGCCGCTCTACATCCAGCGCATTGCCCAGCTGACGAACAAGTCCAACCAGTTCAACCTGACGACGCTGCGCTGCTCCGAGGATGACATCCGCGCCATGGCCGGGGACAAAAACGACCTCTGCCTTTGCGGCAAGCTCGTGGATAAATTCGGTGATAACGGCATTGTCACCGTTGTGGCGGGCCGGCAGCAGGGCGATGTGCTCGACCTGACGCTCTGGCTCATGAGCTGCCGCGTGCTCAAGCGCGGCATGGAGGACGCCATGATGGACACCGTCGTGGCCGAGGCCGCCGCCCGCGGGGTCAAAACCATCGTCGGCCATTATTATCCGACAGCCAAAAACGCCATGGTGCGCGAATTTTACGCGCAATATGACTTTGCCAAAACGGCGGAGGATGCCGATGGCAATACGGAATGGACGCTGGACGTCGCCGCCTACACGCCGAAGCACCCCCACATGAAGATCGAACGCTGACAGATAGGAAACCGTATGAAACGAACCATCCTGCAAAAAGCGGCAGCCGCCGCACTGTTTATGCTGCTCACGGCGGCACTGCTGGCGGCTGCGGATTTTCTGCTGGTGGATGATGTACACTCCTACTCCCGCGTCATGCTGCAGGAGCTGTATGCCGACGCCGGAAACATAGATACGCTGTTTTTGGGCTCGTCCCACTGCTACCGCAGCGTTGACCCCGCGCAGGTGGACGCGGCGCTGGGCACCCACAGCTTCAACGCCGGGTCGTCCCAGCAGCTGCCGGACGGCTCCTATTATATGCTGAAAGAAGCTGCTGCGCAGAACCCGCTGAAAACCGTCTATCTCGAAATGTTCTACACCGGCTACAATGAGAGCGCGTCCGCCAACATCCCGCTGGCCTGCTATCTGCTGGCCGACCACATGGACTGGCGCTCACCCAACCGATACGCCTACCTGTCGGAGATGGGCGGTCTGGCGGCCTATGCCGACCTGCTGCTGCCCGCGCGCCATGGCATTGCGTCGCCGTCCTCCATGCCAGCCCTCTGGAAGGCCAAGCTGACTGACGGCTACATGCCGGACAGCTACGGCTATGTGACCTACCCGGACAGCGGTGAGGCGTACCGGGGCCGCGGCTTTGTCTATACCACCGGCATCCCGCAGGACGGCTTTGCCACGCTGCTGAACGTAGATGCCGACGCGCCATTGTCGGATTTTGGCTGGGAATACCTCAACAAAATCACCGATTTCTGCGCGGAAAACGGCATCCGGCTTGTGCTGTTCACGGCCCCGCTGCCCAGCGGCTACCTGTACAACACCGAAAACTATCAGTCCTACGTCGATGCGCTGCGGAACTTCTGCGCCGCGCATGACGGGCTGGAATACTGGGATTTCTCGCTGTACAAGCTGCAAAGCGAGATCAATCTGAAGATCGAGGACTTCTCCGACGCGCACCACCTGAACGGCGCGGGGGCGGAAAAGTTTACAGCCATTCTCTGCAAGACGATCCAACGCCGTGCGGCGGGGGAGAGCGTTGACGATCTTTTCTATCAGACGGTGGAGGAAAAACTGACCCTCACCCCGGACGACTCTGTCCTGATGGCCTATTATGCAAAGCTGCAGGACGAATAAGAAGGAGGCCCTGCCATGATCGCCGTGACATCACCCGGCTTTGTGCTGTTCGCGGCGCTGCTGGCGGGGCTTTGGTATGCCTGCCCGCCGCCGCGCCGCTGGCAGCTGCTGCTGGGGGCAAACTTACTATTTTACGCGGTGCTCTGCCCGGCAGCACTGTCGGTGCTGGCGGGCAGCAGCTTTCTGGTCTGGTGGTGCGGGCGGCGCACCGCGAAAAAGCCCGTGTTCCTTGCGGGGCTTGCGGCGGCACTGCTGCCGCTGGCCCTGCTCAAGTATCTGCCCGCTGCGCTGGGCTGGCAGGGCACGCTGGCGAACGCTCTGGGCATCGGCTATTTTACGCTGCAGCTCGTCAGCTATCTGTGTGACGTGCGCCGGGGCAGGATTTTGCCTGAGGAAAAATACGCCCGCCTTTTGTGCTATGCGTCATTCTTTCTCTCCATCACGCAGGGCCCCTTCAACCGCTATGACGCCCTGATGCCGCAGCTGGACCGGCCCACTGTCTGGGATACGGACCGGGCCTGGCGCGGCGTACAGCGCAGCGCGTGGGGCTACTTTAAAAAGCTGGCCGTGGCGGACCGCGCCGCCGTCGTTGTGGATACAGTCTTTGCCAACCCCGCCGCCTTTGACCGCACCCAGCTGCTGCTGGGCGGCGTGCTGTTCACCGTGCAACTCTACGCCGATTTCTTCGGCTACACCGACATTGTGCTGGGCGTCGGCGAGGTGCTGGGCCTGCACCTGCCGGAAAACTTCCGCCAGCCGTTCTTTGCCGACTCTGTCAAGGACATCTGGGCGCGGTGGCACATCAGCCTGTCGCAGTGGCTGCGGGATTACATCTATATTCCGCTGGGCGGCAGCCGATGTAGCAAGGCGCGCAAGGACGGAAACCTGATTATAACCTTCCTCGTCAGCGGCCTGTGGCACGGCGCGGGGCTGACCTACCTCGTCTGGGGCGGTCTGCACGGCCTGTGCCAGGCGGCGGAAAACCACCTGCCGCCCCGCCGCCCGGGTAAGCTCCGCCATGCGCTGCGCGTGGCGGGCACATTCTGCATTCTGGCGGGTGCGTTCGTGATTTTCCGCGCCAGCAGCCTTGCCAACGCGGCAGAGCTTTTTAAGGGGATTCTCTGCAACGGCGGGCACGCCGTGTTTTCCAACTATTGGGAGCTTGGCCTGACGAGCCTGCAGGAGGAAATTCTGCTCTACGCGGGCATTGCGATTCTGCTGGCCGTGGACGCCGCCCATGAGCGCGGTGTCTCGCTGCGCACCAAAATCGCCGCCCTGCCCACGCCCGCCCGCTGGGCCGTCTATGAGGTCTGCATTTTTGTTTTCCTGTTCATGGGCCGCTTCCTCGGCGGCGGCAGCTTCCTGTATGCGAGGTACTGACAATTTTGCGCCTGTAGGGGCCGTGCATGCCAGGCCTGCCCGTTACCGATACAGGGCAGCCTGCGGAAGGCCGCGGGCGGCTCCTGCAACATGATACAACAAACCCGGCGTGTGCCCATCGGCAGGCACACGCCGGGTCGTTTTTTATGAAGTTATTTCAACCTCTGGTCCGTTCCAAAAAACTTGAACATCTTGCACCCGCCCAGCATACGGCTGGCGACCTTCTCGGTGTAGCGGGCCACAAAAACGCTCTGGTCGGTGATGTTCGTCGTGTAGATCGTGGGACGGTGGGTCAGCATCCGGGTGTTGATCAGCTCATACAGCACGCTGATGGTCAGCGGCGTGATGTACTCGGTGCCCAGGTCGTCCAAAATCAGCAGGTCGGCCTCCTGACAGGCGGCCAGCCACTCGTCGTTGGTCGTGTAGTTGAAGTGCTCGCGCCCCAGCTGCGCGGCCAGCGCGGCGGCGCTTGTGTACAGTACGTCGTGGCCGCCCTCCAGCACGGCGTCGGCAATCGCCAGCGCCAGATGTGTCTTGCCCAGGCCGGTGTGGCCCATGAACAGCAGGTTCGGGCTGTTCTGGCTGAATTTGGCGGCGTAGCCGCGGCAGTAGTTCAGCAGCTTGCCCATGTACTCCCGCGGGGAGATGCCCAGCTCCGGCTCCACGGCGTCGCTGTAGCGCTCGACCTCAAAGCTGGCAAACTGGCACAGGCCCAGCGGGCTGGCGGCATTGATCTCGTCCCGGCGCAGACGGCGGGCGGCATCTGCCACGCAGCGGCAGGGGACACCGCCGCGCATACCGGTATCCTCACACAGCGGGCAGCGGTAGGCGGGCTTGAAATCGTCCGCGCTGAACCCGGCCTCCCTGACCGCAGCGGCCAGCGCTTCCTCTGCGCGGGTCAGCGCGGCGCGGGCTGTATCCATGTTTCCGCCAAGGGCTGCGGCCTTCGCAAGGCCCAGCCCCGCACGCAGGTGGGCACTGTCCGCCTCGGCCAGCGCCGGGTGAGCGGCGTAGGCGGCGCGGCGGGCAGTCTCGGCCTGCATTACGGCCTGCTGGCGGTAGGCTGCTACCTCGCGCTGCGCTGCGCGGAACAGTTCGTCTTTTGTGCGCATAGGTTACCCCTCCTCGTCAAACATGGCCGCCCAGTTGCGGTTGAACAGGTCCTTCTGGGCGCTGGCGGCGGGCGGCTGGGCGTTGGGCCGCTCGGTCATCACAATGTTGCTGCCCTCCAGCTGGCCCTGACGGCGCGCGGCGTCGATCGTCGTGATGCCCTGGGCACGCCAGGCCCGCAGAATGCCGTCCACGTACCGCACGGTATTTTTACCGTTGGCACGCAGCAGTGCCTCGTCGATCATCTCGCGCCCGATGCCCATTTCCTCGTGCCAGCGGGCAATCGTGCGGCGCTCCCAGTTCGTCAGTGCACGCGGCTCAATGCCAAACTGTGCGGCGGCATCCTGGCACCAGGCCTCGCGCTGCTTGGCGCGCTGCAGCCAGCGCTCGGCGTCCTCGCCGGTCTCAACGCCGTCCTCCCGCCAGCGGGCCAGCAGGTGGGTCACGGCGGCGATGGTGCGCCGCCCCAGACGGGTGACCTCGGCGCAGCAGAGCAGAATAACATCTGGCTGCCAGCCGTCGTTTAAGTACAGCCCCACAAGCCGCTGCATCTCGCTGCGGCTCAGCGTTTTGCCGAAGATGCTTTGCGCCTCCTGGCACAGAACGGCAACATAGGGGTCGTTGGCCACGCTGGCCAGATCGACCCGCGCAGGCTCAGCTGCCGGGGCAGGGGCGGCCCCGCGCTCACTGACCAGCAGCCCGGCACCGGCCCAGTATTGCAGGGTGCGCTTGGCAGCCTCGATGCTGGGCAGTGCCAGTGCGCGGGCCATCGTGCGCGGGTCGGTGTCGTGGGTCTGCAAAATGTAGAGTGCGGCCCGGATCGTATCGCCGTCGGTCTGGGTCAGATGGGTCAGGACCAGCTGCGGCACAGCCAGCGTGTCGCCGTTGTTTGCCGCCAATTTGTAGCCCATATCCGCAAACCTCCCCACTATAAATTGTTGGTTTATTATACCACAAAAGTGCCGTTTGGTCAATCTCGAAGAAAAACTGCCCAAAAATCAGCGCCGGATTTTGGGCAATGCGTTCCTTGTATTTTGATACACAAATTTGTACAATAGTACCATAAACAGTTAAAGCATTAAGGGGGAGACCACCATGGCGATGAATCTTGTAAAACTGCCCACCGGCAAATCGAATTTGCAGCTGCGCGTCAGCAAGGGGCACTATGCCACCAGCCACAGCCATATCAACTACTACATTGATGTCACGCTGACAAAGTTCCGCCTGTCGGAGGCACGCGCTGCCGCCGCCGAGCTGGTGCGAGAGTACAAGTCGACGACCATTGTGGACACGATCCTCTGCCTGGACGGCACCGAGGTCATCGGCGCCTGCATGGCCAGTGAGCTGACAAAGGCCGGCTATACGAATATGAATGCCCACCAGACGATCTACGTCGTCACGCCGGAGCATACCACCGGCAGCCAGCTGCTTTTCCGCGAAAACACCGCCCCGATGATCGCTGGTAAGCATGTACTGGTGCTGGCGGCGTCTGTCACCACCGGCTTCACCGTGCAGGGCGCTGTCGAGGCCATCCGCTACTACGGCGGCGATCCCGTCGGCATCGCGTCGATCTTTGCGTCGGTCAAGGAGTGCGCAGGCTACCCTGTGGCCAGCATCTTTGACACCCACGACCTTCCCGACTACGAAACCTACGACTCCCACAGCTGCCCGTGGTGCAGGCAGGGCAAGAAAATTGATGCGCTTGTCAACAGCTTCGGCTACTCGAGCCTGTAAATTTTCTGACGATTTTGCCCCCTCGAAAGAGGGGGCTTTTTGTCGTTTTGCGGTCTTGACGCTCCGCGCAGGGTCTTTTATAATGGGAAGGCTGATTTTTTTAGGAGGAATTGGTTTGAATACTGAGAATTTGAATGGGATCCTTGCACAATACGTTCAGCACTGCAAAGCCCGCGCGGCAGCCGATGAGGGAACGGTCTGGCGCGCTGTGGACTGCTTTGGCGTGAACTGGGACATCGAGGACAGCGACTTTCCGGCCATGTTTGCCGATGCCATGCAGCAGGCCCGGCCGATGCTGGACAGCCCGGCCCTGCAGCCCATCGGCGGCCTGCAGAACCTGATGCTGCGCGACAGCGAGGTCGAACTCGTCCGCGAGTGCTTCCGCTGGCTGTACAATGAGGACGGCGGTGATATTTCCAAGCGCCGGGGCCGCGCCGAGCTGTTCGCTGACCAGATCAACGGGCGGTTCCGCCGCGTGTTCCCGCGCATGAGCAAGTACACGATGAACACGGCCAACGCGGTGTTCTTCCTGAACCTGTGGGAGCCGCACGCGAACTACTTCTATCAGGCCGGCGAGGCAAAGGCGTGGGCGGATTACTTTGGGTATGAGGCAGACTTTGGCGGCGGCACGGCGCTGGACCTGCCGCGCTACTATACGATGTGCAACGACCTGCTGCACGCGCTGGAGAACTACCCGGAGATCATCGCCCTGCACAAGGCCTACGCGGAGCAGGAGATGGACGGCATCGACGACGCGCTGCACCTGCTTGTGTACGACATCCTGCACACGGCCTACGCCGAGCAGTTCTACCCGAAGGGCTACACCCGCGGCTCGACGAGCAAGGAGCGCGCAAAGGCTGTGAAGGAGAAGGCGGACCGCGCCGAGCTCTGCATCCGCATCGGCGAGTGTGAGCAGGAGCTGCAGGAGCTGCTGGCGAACCCTGCTGCGCTGCCCGACCTGACCGGCTGTAAAATCAACCATAAAATGTTCGGCGCAGGCACGGTCCGGCCCGCCGAGGGCCAGTTCATGGTCATCGACTTCAACGGCACGCTGAAGAAGTTCAGCTACACAGCCTCGATGAACAGCGGCTATCTCTCCGCCGAGGACCCCAACGTCGAAGCCCGCCTGCAGGCCTACCAGGACTACAACAAGGACAAGGACCGCCTGGAGAAGGAACTGAAGAACCTGAAGGCGGAATTGGTGAAGCTGTAATCGGAAACCGGCCCGGCGGGCGAATGTTGTTCGCCCCGGCTGCGTTCTGCAATAAAAAAATCCCTGCGTCTGAATGTGACACAGGGATTTTTTTATTGGAGCGGCTGATGGGAGTCGAACCCACGTCCTCAGCTTGGAAGGCTGATGTACTAGCCGTTGTACGACACCCGCATTGAATACTTAATTATTTTACCGCACGGGTGCCGGTTTGTCAATAGCGGATTGCCGGTTTTCAGCTGCTCCGGCCTGATCCGGCGTGTTTTCACTCAGCGTTTTTACCGCCGAGCAAAAGAACCAGGAATTCCCTCAAAACTCTTTGCGCTGATAAATTTGTACGCTCAAGGCCCAGCTGCCAAGGTAGAGCAGCAGCACGGCCGCGCAGGGCAGCAACAAAAGCACCGGCTGCGCGGTGAGGGCATTGCCCAAAGCGTCCAGCTGGGAAATGACGGAAGAACGTTGCAGATAGGGCAGATGCTCCATGGCAAAAATTATGAGGAAAACACCAAAGAATGTGACCAGGTACACCCAGGTGCCGGCACGCACCGCGCCGAATTTGTAGGAAAACGGCATGTTGACGGCAAACAGCAGCAGGGAAAACGCGGCAATGACCAGAATCGAGAATGCCGCTTCCAACACATCTGCGTATTGGCCGGCAAGGAAAATCCCCACCGCGGCGCAAACGCTGCCAAACAGGGTGAGCAGCAGCCCCAACAGGTACTTGCAGCCAACAACCTGCCCCGGTGTGACCGGCAGGGTGCGGGCATAGGTATCCCAGTGGGCGGAATCATCAAAATTCATGGTGCTGGATGCGTAAACGCCGCACACGGCAACCAGCGCATAACACAGGTAATCCATATGCAGGCAGACCGCCATGCCAAGATAAAGCACAACCATAATAAGGAAATTTTTCTTGTAGCTGTTCAGCAAAATGGCCCAGTCTTTGCACAAAAGACCTTTCATTGTTAACCCTCCTTGCTGGTCAGGCGCATAATGTCATCAATGCTGGCGGCATCGCATACCACACCGGGCAATGCGCGCAGGACGCTGACCCGCGGGTGTACCAGGCTTTCGCAGCCGGCGGCGGTGCGGCAGGTGGCGGCGGTCCACTCCGGCGGCAGGCGGTCAAGGTCCTGCTGGCTGCACCGCAGAATGCCGTATTCTTCCATCAGGTCATCCTTGTTTTTGGCAAACAGCAGCTGCCCGTGGTGCAGGTAGGCAATGGTATCGGCGATCTGTTCCAGGTCGGTGGTAATGTGGCTGCTCAACAGCACGCTGTGGCGCTCATCCTGGATAAAATCAAGCAGGATATCCAAAATCTCGCTGCGGGCGGCAGGGTCCAGCCCGGAGGTGGCTTCGTCCAGCACCAGCAGCCCCGGCCGGTGGGCCAAAGCGCTGGCAAGGTTCAGCTTCATCCGCATGCCGCGGCTGAGTTCTTTGATGCTCTTTTTCGGCGGCAGGTGGAACTGCTCCAGCAGAGCGGCGAAATAACCGGCATCCCACGCTGGGCCAAATATGCCGCGCAGACTGGCACCAACCTGTGCGGGGGTCAGCGATTCATAAAAATAGGCATCCTCAAACACAACGCCAATTTTCGCGCGCACGGCGGCATCATCTGGGGTGGCGCTCAGCAGCTCCACGGTGCCGGCATCCGGGCGGTTTACACCGGTCAGCAGTTTGAGCAGGGTGGTTTTGCCCGCGCCGTTTTCACCAATCAGGCCAACAATGCTCCCGGCGGGAATTTCCAGGTTCAGCGGGCCAAGGGTAAAACCGTGGTAATGTTTTGCCACACCATGCAGTGCGGCGGCCAAAGGTTCAGCCATCATGATTCCTCCCACAAAAGGTCAAGGGTTTCGCGCACTTCGTCTTTGGTAATGCCGCCGCGCCGCGCGGCATCAATGGCGTGCTGCAGGTGCTCTTCCATCTGTTTTAAGCTTTCCTCCCGGTGTAGGGCCGGGTTTTGCGGCGCAACAAAGCTGCCGCGCCCCGGCATGGTGATAATAAAACCATCAGCCTCCAGGTCCTCATACGCGCGCTTGGTGGTGATCACGCTGATGCGCAGCTCCTTCGCCAACAAGCGGATGCTGGGCAGTGCATCGCCCTGCTGCAATTCGCCGTTCAAAATTTTGGCTTTGATCTGCCGGGTGATCTGCGCGTAAATGGGTTCCTGGCCGGAATTGGAGATATACAGCTCCATGCCGTGTTCCTCCTTGCAATCTGAACTGTTCATATGCTATATATACAGTATATACGCGATATACACAGCTGTCAACAGATAAAATAAAAAAATCCCCGCCCATATTCAGGACAGGGATGGGAAAAGGCGGGAACAGGCAGTCAGGCTTCCGCCGCCGGTTCTTCCTCCGGTTCGCTCACCGGCAGGCCGCGGTGCTCCACCGGGGTGGAAAACACGATCTGCGTGCGGGTACGGCCAAACTGCTGCAGATGGTTGATAAAGGTATCCAACTCCTGCGTGGTGCCAAACAGCACTTCAATCAGCATGCTGTAATCGCCAGTCACGCAGTTGCACTCCACCACATTGCCGCAGCTTTGGATGTAGGGGTAAAACTCCGGCTTGAGCTTGGGGTCCATATCCAGGTTGATGAACGCCTTGACCAGCTGCCCCAGCTTGAGCGGGGCAACCTGCGCCTGATAGCCGGTCAGTACGCCGTCTTTTTCCAGTTTGGCAATGCGGGCCGAAACCGCAGGGGAGGACAAAAACACCCGGTCGGCAATTTCTTTCAGCGGGGCGCGTGCGTTTGTTTGCAGAATATCAATGATTTTGCGGTCAATGCGGTCCATACCATCCACCTCCATTATAAGTAAAAAAGGGAACAATGCAGCCGCCAACAAGGGCGGACGACATTGTCCCCATAAATTACTTAAAATTCTAACACAAAAAACGGAAAAGGTAAAGTGGATTGCAAAATTTTATGGCAATACCGCATAATTCTAAGTGCCGATACGGCAAGCGAGGTGCGGCAGCTGCTAGGCCAAAAGCGCAGATA
>OIBW01000806.1_pt1 | contig 11277 bp, 9 predicted proteins | sample 1581131 | NCBI WGS metagenome assembly OIBW01 (sample SAMEA3882517, study PRJEB24775) | human gut metagenome | biome: human-associated habitat; feature: intestine environment; material: feces | place: Netherlands | collected 2009/2010 | reverse complement strand
CTCGTGGATATCCGCCAGATGTCCATCCGCATCCACCGTACAGACGCCGCGCGCCACATGCCCGTTTTCCGTCAATGTGTTGTAGAGATGATAGGCAACCATCGCATACTGATATTTGTCATCATCCCCGCAGGATGCCAGACGATCATAGATCGCCTTGAACGCCGATTTTCCATAGTAATCATCCGCGTTGATCACCGCAAACGGTCCGTCGATCACCTCACTGCAGCAGAGAATCGCATGACCGGTTCCCCACGGTTTGACGCGGCCTTCCGGCACTTCGTAGCCTTTCGGGAGAACGTCGAGTTCCTGGTAAACATACTCTACATCCATATATTTCTCAATTCGCCTGCCGATGCCCTCGCGGAATGCCTCGTCGATGGCTTTTTTGATGATAAAGATGACTTTCTCAAAGCCTGCCTGTTTTGCATCATAAATGGAAAAGTCGATAATCATATTTCCGTACGGGTCAACCGGATCAATCTGTTTTAATCCGCCGTAACGGCTTCCCATTCCTGCTGCCATGATGACTAATACTGGTTTTTTGCTCATGATGTTCTCTCCTTTTTATTCTCCAAAATAAACTTTTAATCTCTCCGCAAAGTCTGCCGGGATTTCTCTTTCAAATGGAAATGGTTCTGCATCCGCCAGATACTCGGCGATTTCGCCCAGGACACCGGCGCTCCGGTTCAGTGACCAGGCGGAGATCCAGTCGATCGTATCGTGGCAGGTGTGCATGCCGAAACCATCGCGGTTCAGCGTCATCGCCGGGATGCCCTTCCATGCGAAGGTGTTGGAATCGCTGCTCCAGATGTTGTTGATGAGCGATACGCCTTTGTCCGCCTGTTTTAAGTGCTCCATGATCACGTCGCATGCCTCTTTCGTTGCTGCCACGCCAAGCACGGTTCCGCCGATGGCCTGTCCGGCGAGGTCGACGTTCATGTTGAAGCGGTGCTGCGCCAGCTCGGCTTCATGCGCTTTCACATACGCCCGGCTTCCGCAGAGACCCAGTTCCTCCGCGCCGAACCAGATGCATTCCAGTGTCCGTTTCGGGCGGTTTTCGGCGAAATAGTGTGCCAGCTCCATGATGATCGCTGCGCCCGCCATGTTGTCGTATGCACCAGGTCCCTGCGGAACGGAATCGTAATGAGCCGTCAGCGTCAGGATTTCCTCTGGCTGCTCGGTTCCCGGGATGCGCAGGATGATATTTTTCGACGTTCTCCTGATTTTTTTCTGCTGTAAAACGAGGCGTGCACGGCTCGCTCCCCGTTCTACCAGTTCCATCGCATCAAGATAATGAATGACGGCGCACGGCAGTTTCGGATTTTTTACGCCGCGCAGGGTGCGGTAGTCCGGCAGACGGTCCTCGTCTTTGTCCAGCGGCGTTCCGGTCAGAATCAGAAATCCGACGGCTCCTGCTTTTTCCAGTTTTTCATAGTTTTCTGCATTGGCACCGCCGTTGATCAGGACGATTTTCCCTTCTGCATGGGAAAGGCTGACCGGGTCGCCGTTTTCTACGTAGAGGAATGGTGCCTCCACGCCTTCCGGAGCGGTATTGGCTGCCGCGAAGCAGCCGCGGACGGTATATGTTTTCTCATATGGCTCTGTGACCGTAAAGACAGCTTCGTCAACCTGCCATGTCTCAATCTCGAACGGCTCGCGGCGGATCTGCAATTCGCCCTGCCCCCATTTTTCTGCGATTTCAGAAAGTTCTTTTTCGATCCGGCAGGCTGCTTTTTCTTCTCCTTCCGTTCCGGCTTCGCGGATGTAGTTAAACTGGCTGACGAACGCATACTGCCGCTGGCCGCAGATGGTATTTGCTTTCATAATAATGTTATGTCCTTTTCTTTTCTTTTTTTATTTTCTTAAAGTTCTTCCAGTACCGCTCTCGCGCTGCGCACGGCTTTGACATCGGTGCGGTAGAGGGTGTATTCGCTTAAGGATGGAAGTCCCATGTTCACATTTTCTTTCCGGTACTGCATCGGGCTCGCCAGTTCGATTTTTCCGGACATATGGTAGGCGGTCACGCCGGTTTTCGGATACAGCTCGCGGATCGCATCCGCGCAGATACCGCCGCCCGCCTGAATACGGATGCGTCCCGCCGCCTGGCGCTGCAGTTCGGCGAGAAGCTCTGCTCCTTTTACCGCACTGTTCTGCTGACCGGAGGTAAGAATGGTGTTCATACCAAGCGATACCGCCTGCTCAAGCGCTTCTTTGGGATCGCGGCAGACATCAAACGCGCGGTGCAGCGTCACGGACATGCCGTCGGCTGCCTCCATCAGCTGTTCCATTGCCGCCATATTCATCGTTCCATCCTCTTTCAGCACACCGACCACAACGCCCTCTGCACCAAGTTCGCGGTACATCGCGACTTCCTCGCGGATTTCTTCTAATTCATATGGGGTGTAGCAGAAATCCCCGAACCGCGGGCGGATCAATGCATGAATCGGAATGGTTGTCTGTCTGCGGATCACCTCAAACAGCTTCGAACCCGGCGTTGTTCCGCCGATCACCAGATTCTGACACAGCTCCAGCCGGCTTGCCCCGCCTTTTGCCGCCGCAAGCGCCGACTCCGCCGAGTCCACACAGACTTCCAGGATATAATCGTTCATAAAATTCCCTCTGTTTTCGTAATTTTCTTTCTCTATCATACCCTATTTGAGGCAATTAGGAAAGAGCTTCTTTGGTTCACTTTCGTTCACTTCTGCTTCTGATGCAGATATTTTTCTCTCGTTGCCATGCCGCCGCGAATGTGGCGTTCAGACTTGTTCACATCCAGAATTTTCCTTGCCTCTGCCGCCAGACCCGGATTCACTTGTACCAGACGTGATGTCAGATCCTTATGCACGGTACTTTTGCTCACTCCGAATTTTTTCGCCGTCTGCCGTACGGTCGCTTTCGTCTCAATCATGTAAATTGCTGTCTCCACAGCACGCTCTTCGATATAGTCCCTCACAAAAAGCCTCCGAAGACGCTGTTTTTACAGTGTATTCGGAGGCTTTGATGGGTATGTCTTCTATTTTATTATTTGTAATATACCCATACCGCTTTTGTCTGTTCCAGCACCTGATCGATATCCCAGGTTTTTTCGGAATTTTTTCTGCTGTTTGGGTCGTTGATTTTCAGTCTGCCATTCTGCAATCCGGTAAGAACGATAAAATGACCGTTGCTGGTAAACTCCCCGGGTCCCATCAGGGCAATGATGGGGTTTCCGGCCTGCAGGTTGTTTTCCACCCGTTCCCGTTCCACAGGGATTTCTTTGCTGGAAAGGCCGATCTGCCGGGCTCCTTCCAGCATCAGAGACCAGGCGGTTCCGCTGCCGTCTACGGCATAGCCGTTCTGTGAGGCAAAATCGGCGACCCAGCGCGGATTTTTTGTGATATCGCCGGTCATGAAAATGGCAACCATGGAAAGTGCTGTCGGTCCGCAGCCGCTTAATCCCATCACTTCACCGGCATATCGGTGATAGCCCCATCTCTGATCCCACTGCAAGAGAAGCGGAACCTCCGATGCGGATGACAGGTCGCTCAGGTCAATCTCCGGCTCCTCCTCTTTTTTCAACGGATATTCTTCGACGAACGTCTCCGTCTCATTGTTTCTCTCGTAAAGCGACAACAGCTCCTCCGGGTACTGATCCATTGAAATGCCGTTTGCTTTCGCATACCGCTGGATCGGATTCTGCCGGAAGCGCCGCACACCGCCCAAAAACAGAAGACAGCCGAACAGCAATAGCAGCCCGCGGATCCGCCATACCTTTCTTTTTCGTCTCCGTGCTCTTTCTCTTCTTTGTATTATCCTTCTTTGTGTCATTCTTTTTTGTTCTGCTATCTCTTGCCATTCCAGTGTATTGTTTTCACGGATCATGAAAAATCCCCCTCCCGATCTTATGGTGTACTCCCAAAATCTTTCCATTTCTGATTTTGTGAGATGATTGAGAGTACATTCTTCCTTTTCATCATAACAAATTTCCGATTTTTCTTTTTGTATATTTTCCGAAGAAAAACTGCTTTTTTTCCGTCTGCTTTCTTAAGATTTTTTGTATCTGTGCAAAGCCATGCGAAACGGAAGCAAAACCGCAAGCAGGAAAAAGATGGCAAATTCCGGAAATATCATTGAGAAAAAAGTTCAAAAATGGTAAAATAGGAAAAACAACATCTTTAAGCGGAGGATAAAACAAAATGAAAAAACTGAAAGTAAAAAAAGGCAGCACCTGTATGGCTTGTCTTGCCTGTGTGGGAGCATGTTCTGAGGCATTTTATAAGGTATTTGATCCGGACAAGGCATGTCTGCAGATCGTAGAGAAAAAGGCTGTCCGCCCGATCGCCTGTCCGCAGTGCGGTAAATGTGCCGAGGCCTGTCCGGAAGGCGCCATTACCCAGAACCCGAAGGGCGTTTACATGATCAACAAGAAAAAATGTACGGGATGCGGAGCCTGTGCGAAGGCCTGTCCATTTGGCCTGATCGTAAAAACCGAGGGAAATCCGGCTTCCAAATGTATCGCCTGCGGTATCTGCGCGAAAGCCTGCCCGATGGATGTACTGGAAGTTGTGGACGAATAATGATCCGAACTCTTAGATATCGCCAGGATCTCGTGTAAGCACAGATCCTGACTCATTGCTCACATAAACATAAAAATGCACTGTGGAACGTCGTCGGACAATTCCACAGTGCATTTTTCTGTTAAACGAAAAACAATTGATTCCCGCTCGCCGCCTGTCAGAATGATCGATGCCCGTTTCCGCAGACAGCATTCCGACAAAAAGGGACAAAATTTACAATTTTACTCCCGCGCCAGCAGAACCATCGATTTTGCCGGAAGCATCATGCTTTCTTTCATCTCTGCTCCATCCTCTGCGCAGCGTTTTCCATCGCAGAGCAGTTTCCAGTTTCCTTCCGAGAGTTTCTGCAAAGCTTCTTTTTCCCATGGATTGTAGAAGACGCAGACTGCGTGGCCATCCGGGTATTCCAGTTCGTAACCTGCGATCTGGTTTTCACGGAAAAATGTCTTTTTACAGTCCGGCTCGCACGTTCCGTATGCCTGAAATTTTCGGCGCAGAGCGAGAAGACCACGGTAATAGTCCACCAGCTCTTCCTGCTCTAAGGCGCGTGTCCAGTCAATTTTGTTGAGCTGCCACGACGATTTGAAGCTGTTTCCTTCGCCATGCTTCGTGCGCGCAAATTCCTCACCCGCCTGGAAAAACGGCATTCCCTTGCAGGTCATCACAATGCCCGCCGCCAGACGGTTCATCGAAAGCGTCCGCTCATCCATCTTGCCAAAATCCGGCTCCGCATCCTCCTTCCGCTTCGGATCGGACAGTTTTAATTTATCCCACAGTGTATAATTATCATGTGCCGACACATACGGAATCAGCTGGCTCGCATTGCGCGGCTCGTAGGCTCCTTTTCCGTCCATCCAGCCATCTGTCGCAGAAAGTATTCCTGCGGAAAGACGCTCTTTTCCATTGACATAGCCTCCCTCTGCGGCAATAAAAACGCTTCCCTTGATCGAATCTCTCGTATCGTCGCAGAACATGGAAATGCCATCCATCAGCCTTCCGATATTCTGTTTATCCGACGGAAAATATCCCTCCTGCATTGCGCTTGCCGCTGCTTTCCACGGTTCACCGTAAACCAGAATCTCCTCGCCGCGCGGCATCCGGTTCAGAGCTGTGCGGATCGCATTCATGGTCTCCGTGTCATGCAGTGCCATCAGATCGAAGCGGAAACCGTCGATATGATATTCCTTCGCCCAGTAACAAACCGAGTGAACCATAAAGCGGCGGAACATCTCCCGCTCACTTGCCGTCTCGTTTCCACAGTCGGAGCCATTGGAAATCGTGCCATCCTCCCATTCACGGTAATAATAATAAGGAACTGTTTTCTGAAACGGCGAATCGAGATTGTACGTATGATTGTATACCACATCCATAATCACACCGATGCCGGCCTTATGCAGCGCCTGAACCATTTCCTTCATTTCCCGGATACGTACCTCCCCGTGGAACGGATCGGTTGCATAGGATCCCTCCGGCACATTGTACTGCACCGGGTCATATCCCCAGTTGAACGCTTCCGCATCATCTTCCGGCACACTGCCAAAATCGAAAACAGGAAGCAGATGCACATGAGAAATGCCAAGCGATTTCAGGTAATCGAACCCCGTCGCATGAATCCCGTCGCCGTTCAGCGTCGTGCCTTCTTCCGTAAACGCCAGAAACTTTCCACGGTGTTTATCCGAAATACCGGAATGCGGATCACTCGAAAAATCTTTCACATGAAGCTCATACACACAACGATCCTCCGGCCGGATTTCCGGTCTTTCATCCTGCTCCCAGCCTGCCGGGTCCGTCTCTGCAAGATTCACCACCATGCTCCGCTCCGAATCAATACCGGAAGCCACGCCGTACGGATCTGTCGTATCAAAGACACCATCCGAGTGCAGGATATGATACGTATAATACGTTCCATACCAGGCTCCCTGCATTGCACAGCTCCAGACACCCTTTTCGCCGCGTGTCATCGCAATCGAGGCTATTTTTCGGTCCCCGTGCTCCCGGCTGCTGCCACGTGAAAACAGCTCCAGCGAAACCTCCATTGCTGTCGGCGCCCAGAGCTTCCATTCTGTCACAAACTGTTCATCCTTTTTCGGCATCTGCCAGTTTCCATCACATTCCCTGCTCTTCTTCACCGAGACACCGAGGTCATCCCCTTCATACGTAAAGTTTTCCACAAATTCTTCCGATTCAAAAAAGCTTTTCCACTCCGCCGGCGTTCTTTTCACCACCGCATTCATCTTCTTTCCCTCTATTTCTTTGTAAACTCGCAGAATCTCTCCGACACTCCACGCCTGCGCATAGCAGCCCTTCGACATCACCGGCGCCGCACCATCATAAATCTCCGCCAGATGAAACAGGCATCCTTCCTGCATCCAGCTCGCAAGACGCTCCAGTCCGCGATGCACTTCCTGTTTTCCCTCCTTCGGGAAATAGTTCAGCACCGCGCGGAAATACGCCCCAAGTGGAAATCCCCAGACTGTCCCCTGATGATATGCCCTGTCACGCTCCGGCTGACTTCCGCCGATCCATGGATGAAACGCCGGATCCTCCATCTCCAATGACCGCAGTCCTGCTGTCGTATACAGCTTTTCTTTGACCTCCTGTAAGATCCGCTGCCCCTGCTTCTGACTCACCATCTGAAACGGAAGCGCCAGCACAAAGACCTGATTGCATCGAAACTGCTTCTCTTCATACGTGCCGTTCAGCACATCCTTCAGATATCCTTCCTCTTCCATCCAGAACTTTTCGAGGAAACTCTTCTTCACCTGCTCCGCAAGCTTCCCATACGCCGATCCATCCTTTCCGACAAATGGCGCCAGCTCTTCCAGAATCCTCAGACCATTATACCAGTACGCATTAATCTCCACCGGCTTCCCGTGACGCGGTGTCGGCAGCTCCTTGTCAATCCGCACATCCATCCACGTCACCTGCTCCAGGCCGCCCCCGGCCATAATCAGCCCGTCACTGTCCATTTTAATATGGAAATCCGTTCCCTTCTGATACCAGAACACAATATCCTCCATCACCGGAAACGCCTCACGTACAAACTCCACATCTCCTGTCTCAAGGTAATACTCATGCACTACATCCAGAAACAAAAGGGCCGCATCCACCGTATTATACATCGGAAGCGCATCCCCCTCCGGAAACAGGTTCGGCATCAGTCCTTCTTTTGTATATGCCATAAAAGTCCGAAGAATGCTCTTACACTCCTCATACTCCCCAATTGCCAGCGTGCATCCCGGAAGCGAAATCATCGTATCCCGCCCCCAGTCCGCAAAATAAGGAAAGCCAGCCATAATACTCTTTCCGCCTGTCGATGCGCGTTCCGTAATGTACTGACTCGCACTCACCGCCAGCCGCTTTCCCACCGGATCAGAAATCCCGGACTTTTCCGCAATCATCTCCTGCCGCTTCTCTTCCTCTTCTATCCACAGCGCAATCCTTTCCTCATCCCACTTATCCACATCATCCGCGAGACTATACACAACAAAAAAGACCTGCTCCCTGCCGTCTCCCGTCATCTCAAACCGAATCCGATGATTCACGACAGCACTTCCGATACCATCTCTTCCATCCCGTGCATCCTGCTCAAAAAACAAATCCCTCCAGATCCTCTCCTTCTCCATCTGAAGCTCCCCATTCGTTCCATAAGAAAGAATCACACCATTACTCGCAATGCACTTCCGGTCCACCGCAAAATTCTGCCCCTCCTGCAGCTGCTCTCCCTTCGCCGCAAACCGCATCACCGGCCGAACCGAAAAACTCCCCTTCTTCCCACTTCTCACCCGATACCGGACAAGAACCGTATTCTCCCCCTGAACCATCCCAATCGTCTTCTCAATTTCAATCCCCTTCACCCGGTAAAACCATACCGGCAGACTCCCCATCTCAAATCCTTCCAGAAACCGAAACCCCTCCACATTCTGCGTCCGATTCACAAACTCCTGTGAAAACAGCTCCGTTTCCTCTCCATCCACCTCCAACGTCTCCCAGACATTCGAAATCAGATGCTCCCGCACCGTAGGCGCCTTCAGTGCCCCCATCAACAGCGCCTGATCATTCCTCGCCGCATTCCCCATCACCGTCAGCGAACAATAACCTCCCAGTCCGTTCGTCAGCAAAAAACACTTCTTTTCCCCACTCCGAAAATCCATCCACTCCGAAGCATTCAGTCGAATCCTATCCATACCCCAAAACCTCCAAATTTCACACAATATCTTCCCGAAACTTTTCTGTTCTCATAAAATCAAGCACAAAAAACTCCGAAAATATTTTTTTTCATTCTATCTCCAAACGTTGCACCAGTCAACAAACTCACGCCGATTCGCCCTCCGGGCAGATCCAGACCACTCCTCCCGTCCTCCAACCCCAGGATCTGGCTCCGGCGTCGTGGCATCTGCAAATCGCTCTGTATCTTTTCAATCTGTTCGCTGTTTACCTGTTCAAAATAGTTGTCATACCCGCTGAAAATCACCGTTTCCGTCCCCGGATACTCCTCATGAATCCGGGAAAGAAGCTCAATTCCATCCATGAACGGCATATTGATGTCGGTCAAAAGCACGTCAATTTTCTCTTTTTCAAACACCTCCAGCGCTTCCTCTCCATTGGAGGCCTCCAGAATATTCTCCCGGATATTCATCCACGAAAGCAGCATCCGAATTCCCTTTCGCTCTATCATTTCGTCATCTACAATCAGATATGTGTACATGTAGTTATTCATCTTTCTAAGCAGCATTACATATTATTTCTATAATACCATTTTTCGTTTAAAATTGTATAGCTTTTGCCGCTCAAAACCGTTCCCGGAAACACCGGAGCCGTAACCATTTCAAAAAAAATGAAATCCGGAACGGTCTCCGATTTTTCGATCCGTTCCGGATTTTGTTTTTCACTTCTGTTTTTGCTTTTTATTTTTGATTTTCACTTCTGCTTTCCGTTCTGAAATCCTGCTTTTCCTCAATGAATAAAGAACGCGTCCTCTTCCTCGTCTTCCACAACCGGTGTCATCGGATTATACTCGGTTTCTACCAGCTTCTTCACCAGCTCGTGATCGAAGTTGCGGCGGATTTCACAGGTTCTGTCGAAAATCATGGTTGCTTCATCCCCCGGGGTGCATGCCGGCCAGTTCGGGAGGGATGGGGTTTCCGGGCTTCCGTAGCGGGCAAAGTTGATCCAGGCGGTGGCCATACGCTCCTGCAGACGGTCTGTTTCGCCCGGGACATTGCATACGGCGATGCGGTCGATGTTATGGAATACGAACGGAATCTCGGCACAATGCCATGCGGCTTTTCCGCCATCGATCGGGAATTCATAGGTAAACTGATAGGAATAAGTCGGCGCTTCTGTAAACTCCGATTTCTGACGAATGAATTCGATCGTTGCCGGACGGAAGAACGTATCCACAGACCACAGGTCGGCAATTGTTTTGTCCGGATATGCTTTTTCAAAAAGAGAAATCAGCTCCGGCGTTGCATCGCCATATTTTCTCGTCAGGAACGCAATCTGTTCCTCACGGTTCATCTCATGTTTTCCCGGCACAACCGGTCCAAAATCAAACTCACCGATGTTGGTTCCTGCCAGCACAGGAATCGTTTTAGCGTGATCCGTAAATCCGCACTTGATCGGATTTCCGTGGAACCAGCCATTCTCCATCGGTCCCTGTCCGATATAGCAGCCTTTCGCAGCAACCTCTGCCTCAACTTTATTGTACGCATTTGACAGCTCATAATACGGGATCGTCTCAAGCTTCTCCACCTCGGACTCGTCCAGATTCAGTTCTTTTAACAGAGCCTTCACAATCGCGGTGCCGTCTCCGTCCTCTTTCTGATAAACCTTTGCCTCATAAACACCGCTCTCGATGATACCCTTCTGGAACAGGCCGTCTGCTGCCGGCGTATTCATCAGCGTTGCTACCTTCATACCGCCGCCGGACTGACCGAAAATCGTAACATTCTCCGGGTCTCCGCCGAATGCCGCGATATTGTCATGTACCCACTGCAATGCAGCTACCATATCTGCGTTTCCTGCATTCGCAGAATTTTTGTATTTTTCGCCAAACGGCGAGAGATCGAGATAACCGAGGATATTCAGCCGATGGTTCACGGAAACAACAACGACATCACCGAACTCGCTTAAGTGATCCCCCTCATATGCCACATGCTCAATCGCAGAGCCGGCGCTGAAGCCGCCGCCGTGGAGCCATACCATGACCGGCTTTTTCGCACCCGGATCAAGACTCTGTGTCCAGACATTCAGGTTCTGGCAATGCTCGTCCTGCGGCCAGTAACGATGCGGTACCAGCACCTCCATGTTCGGCTCATCCTGCTTTAAAAGCGGACATACATAGCCGTACGCCAGCGCATTTTTGATTCCTTTCCATGGTTTCACCGGCTGTGGCATCTGGAAACGGTCCGCCTCAGCGTAATGGATTCCATGAAACGCGTATGTCGTATTCAGGCGGAAGCCACGTACCTTTCCCGCCTTTGTCTCTACTACCGGATCTGTTTTACTGCATACAAAATAATCTCCCATATTTCGGTTACCTTCTTTCTATCCTGTTCTGTGACGCGCAGTTTCCAAAAAACCACCGCAAAATCCCCCTGATCTTTCCGTTTTTGCACCGGTCTTTGAAGCATCTGTTGTTTTTGCATTTACGCATCTGCTCCTTATTATACCAGACAATTTTTTCAGAAACAATTCTTTTCACTTTTATTTTCGG
>OIBW01000783.1_pt1 | contig 11517 bp, 8 predicted proteins | sample 1581131 | NCBI WGS metagenome assembly OIBW01 (sample SAMEA3882517, study PRJEB24775) | human gut metagenome | biome: human-associated habitat; feature: intestine environment; material: feces | place: Netherlands | collected 2009/2010 | reverse complement strand
CCCGCATTGCCGCCACTGCCCGCAATGTATTGGAAAGCACCCCGCCGGAACTGGCCGCTGATGTTGCCAAGAACGGCATTCTGCTGACTGGCGGCGGCTCCATGCTGCGTGGCCTGGCTGGTTATATTGCCGGGGAGCTGCATGTGGATGTTGCCATCGCACCAGACCCCATCAACTGTGTGGCACGCGGAACCGCAGCCAGCTTAACGCTGGGCCAATACCTGACAGCCGGTTTCCGCGATGCCACCCCCAGAGCGTGGCATAACCGACTGCAATCCCCAGAAGGTTTTTCCGATTAAAGCGCAGCTTTTGTGCAGGTTGTAAAAAGTATGATTTTCTGCGGATACCTCCGCCAGCCTACTTTTCTATCCGGCAAAAGTGTGCTATACTATACAGCGTTTGCCAAAATTCCCAGCCCTGCATGGTTCCGGGCTGGTTCTGCCATATAATATAAGGACAGGTTCATTATGCCCGATACCATTACCACTGAATTTCTGGCCCTGCGGGACCGCTATATTGCTTCCTGCTTTACTAAGCTGAACCCGGTGCAGCAGCAGGCTGTGTTTACCACCGAAGGCCCGCTGCTGATCCTGGCAGGTGCAGGCTCCGGCAAAACCACCGTTCTGGTCAACCGCATTGCCAATATCATCCGTTTTGGCCGCGCCTATGGCTCCAAAGAGGTCAGCCGCCCGGTTGCGCAGAGTGATCTGGAGCAGCTGCGCACCGCCATCATGTGCGGCCAGCCGGTTCCGCAGTCCCTGATGCCGCTGATGAGCGTTGCCCCGGCCCGCCCGTGGAATGTGCTGGCCATTACCTTTACCAATAAAGCCGCCGGAGAGCTGAAAGAACGCCTGAAAACCATGCTGGGCGATACCATGGGCGGGGATGTATTTGCCTCCACTTTCCACTCTGCCTGTGTACGGATCCTGCGCCGCGATGCCGAACGCATTGGCTTCCCCAAAAGCTTTACGATTTACGATTCCGACGACCAGCAGCGTGTCATCAAGCAGATCTACAAAGAACTGATGATTGATGACAAGTTCCTGCCGGTCAAATCAGCCATTTCCCAGATCAGCGGTTACAAAGATAAACTTCTTTCCGCCAAAGATGTCGCCGCCGAAGCGCCGCGCGATACCAAGGCTGCTTTGATTTCCAAAATCTATACCGCCTATTCCAACCGGCTGCGCACGGCTGGTGCCATGGACTTTGACGATTTGATTTTCCATACCGTGCAGATGCTGAAAACCGATGCCGAAGCGCGGGAATACTACCAGCAGAAGTTCCGCTATGTCGTGGTGGACGAATACCAGGATACCAGCGTGGCCCAGTTCCACCTGGTGCGCCTGCTGGCCGGTGGTTCCAACAATGTATGCGTTGTTGGCGATGACGATCAGAGCATTTATAAGTTCCGCGGTGCTACCATTGAAAATATCCTGAACTTTGAAAAAGTTTTTGCCGGGGCCAAAACCATCCGCCTGGAGCAGAACTACCGTTCCACCTCCAACATTCTGAATGCGGCCAATAGCGTCATCAAGAACAACAACGGCCGCAAGGGCAAGACTCTGTGGACCCAGAACGGCGATGGTGACAAAGTTCACCATTACACGGCTGCTTCGGAACAGGATGAGGCCAGCCATGTGGCCGAGGTTATTGGCCAGAACCTGAAAAATGGTGCTTCCTTAAAAGACCATGCCGTTTTGTACCGCATGAATGCGCAGTCCAACCCCATCGAAACTTATTTTGCCCGTGCCGGTATCCCGTACCGCATTGTGGGTGGCCAACGCTTCTTTGACCGCAAGGAAGTCAAGGATATCAACTCTTACATGGCCGTTGTGGTCAACCCGCGGGACGACGTGCGCCTGCGCCGCATCATCAATGAACCTGCACGAAAGATTGGTGCCACCACCATTGATAAGATCGGGGAACTGGCCGCCGCCAACGGCGTGCCGATGATGGAGATCATCCGGGAGGCTTCTTCTTATCCCGCACTGGGCCGTGCCGCCAGCGCGCTGAACGCGTTTTACTCCATGTACCGTGAACTGTGTGATCTTTCCGTCACCCTTCCGCTGGATGAATTTGCCGGTGAAGTGATCCGCAAGACCGGATACGAAGCCATGCTGAAAGCGCAGAAAGAAGAGGGCGAGACCCGGCTGGAAAACTTGGGCCAGTTGATTTCTTCCGTAAAGACTTATGCGGAGCAGAACGGGGAAGACGCAACCCTTTCCGGTTTCTTGGAAGAAGTTGCCCTGATTGCAGACCTTGATTCCTATGATGAAGATGCTGATTCCGTTACCCTGATGACGATGCACAGCGCCAAGGGCCTTGAATTCCCGTATGTGTTTATCATTGGTATGGAGGATGGCGTTTTCCCCGGTGACCTTGCTCGCTACAGCGAGGAAGAAATGGAAGAGGAGCGCCGCCTGTGCTATGTCGGTATTACCCGCGCCAAGAAAGAGCTGTATCTTTCTTCCTCCCGCAGCCGTATGATTTTCGGCCAGACGCGCCGCAACCCGCCTTCCTGCTTTTTGGATGAGATTGACCCCAATGTGATGGACGAAACCGAAAGCCCAGAGCTTGCTTACAGCGGTGGTTTTGGCGCCGGGTACGGCAGCTACAGCACCAATGTTCCCGGCGGGCGTAGCGGATACTCCGGGGCTTCCCGCGGGTATCTGAACAGTGAATACAACCGCGGCGGCTTTGGCAGCAAGTATGCCGGCGGCTTCCAAAGTGGGTTTGCTTCCGGCGGGCACGAAAGCCCGAACTACCCCGGCGGCCGCCACACGGTCCAAAGCAGTAGCTTTGGCGCCGGGTATGGCAGTAGCCGCGTCAACCATCATTCCGGTGCTCCGGTTGCTCCGGCGGGCGGTGGCGTTACCACTGCGCCCGCCACACTCGCACGCAAAAAGGCCGCCAACTTTGCAGCCGGGGACCTTGTGGACCACAAGGTGTTTGGCCGCGGCAAGGTGCTGAAAGTAACGCCGGTTGCGGGGGACTGTATTGTAGAAATCCAGTTTGACCGCGTTGGCATCAAAAAAACAATGGCCAATTACGCCCCGCTGACCAAGCTGACCAGCGAAGAATAAACCACTGATAAAAAAGGAAAAGAGGGAACGGGCCCATGCTTGTAACATTGATCGCCCACACCAATGACCCCGAAAAGACCATTGCCGCAGCCGCCAAGCTGTGCTATTCTGATGCACATATCGAAACCCTGCTGGATGGCCTAACACCGGAAAAGACCGCAGCCTTTTTGCAAAAGCTGAATGACTTCGGCCACGCCAGCCCCATTGAACATGCCAGCTTCACCTTTGGCATTGAGGGGGTCAGCCGCACTTTGCTGGCGCAGATCACCCGCCACCGCATTGCATCCTTCAGTGTGCAGAGCCAGCGCTATGTGCGGCTGGAAGATTTCCGTTATGTGATTCCCCCGGAAATTGAGGCTGACCCTGCGGCCAAAGCGGCTTTTATTGATGCAATGAACGCCGATGCCAAACACTACCTGGAGCTGGTCAAAGCACTGGAAGAAAAGCATACCCACACCTTGATGGAGCAGGGCATGCCGGAAAAGACCTCCCGCGCCAAAGCCAGCAAAATGGCAAACGAGGACGCCCGCTTTGTATTGCCCAACGCCTGCGAGACAAAAATGGTAATGACCATGAACTGCCGCAGCCTGAACAACTTTTTCAACCTGCGCTGCTGCAACCGTGCCCAGTGGGAGATCCGCGCCGTTGCCGATGAAATGCTGCGCCTTGTATACCCGCTTGCGCCGCATGTTTTTGCCGCAGCTGGTCCCCGCTGCCTGGCGGGTCCCTGCCCGGAGGGCGGTATGTGCTGTGGCAAGCAGAACGCCGTGCGTGATAAATATGCAACACTGAAACAGGAGGCTGAAAACCATGGGTAAACTGATTATTTTTGAAGGCCTGGATGGTTCCGGCAAGGGCACACAGACAGAACTTGCCTGCCAGAATTTGCATAGCAAAGGGTATGACCCGCTGAAAATCAGCTTCCCAGATTATGACAGTCCGTCCTCCGCACTGGTCAAGATGTATCTTTCCGGCGAGTTCGGCCAGCGTCCGGATGACGTGAACGCTTATGCAGCTTCAACGTTTTATGCTGTTGACCGCTTTGCCAGCTACAAAACCAAGTGGGGCAATGTCTACCGCCAGAATGGGCTAATCATCTCTGACCGTTACACCACCTCCAACGCTGTTCACCAATGTTCCAAACTGCCGCCGATGCACTGGGATGGTTTTCTGGAGTGGCTGTTTGAGTTCGAGTACAAAAAGCTCGGCCTGCCTGCGCCGGATGCGGTTGTATACCTTGCGGTTGATCCCGATGTCAGCCAGCGCCTGATTGCGCAGCGCTACCACGGCGATGAAAGTAAAAAAGATATTCAGGAACGCGATACCGAATACCTGGCCCGTTCCCGCGCCGCCGCTGAATACTGCGCACGCAAGCTGGGCTGGCACCGCATTGAGTGTACCACAACGGTAGACGGCCAGAAAACCATCCGCACGCCGGAGGATATTCAGTCCGAAGTCATGGCATACCTGGAGCGGATTTTGAGCTAAAACCGTTGGCAGCAAAAGCCCACACGTTGAATACGGCAAGGAGGGGATAGAACATGCTTTGCAAAGCAACGGAAGCTGATTTGGAGCAGATGGTTGCGTTCCGCCGCAAAACGTATGGCGGAACCCGCCAGGATGCTTTGGACTGGCTTTGTGGAATTGTGGGGTTGGATAATATCCTGATCCTTGCCCGGGACCCGGCCCCCGGTGCAAAGCCCATCCCGGCCGCCATGATTGGTGCGGTTCCAGTGGAATGCGGGCACCACCACGGCGTATGGCTCTGCTGCATGGCAACGGACCCGTCCCTGCAGGGGCGCGGGCTGATGCCCAAACTGCTGGCAACCTGCCTGCGCGCCTTTTCCGCCAAAGGGTGTGATTTCGCTGTGGCGGCACCGCAAAGCACGCGGGCCGCAAAAGCGTTTTCCCAGCTGAATTTTCAGGGGCGCTTCCCGCTGCGCATCATCCGCAAGCCCATTGAACACAATTTGTGGGCACGAGCAGAGTTTGATAATCTGACAGTCCGCAAATTGATCGACACCCGCATGCGCTACCAGCCCGCCTGCATCGCCCTGCCGGAAAGCAGCATGAACACCATGATCACCCGGCTCTACCGCCGCGGTATGACCATTGTTTCCAACCAGCGCGGTTACGGCCTCTATTGCCAGGAAAAGGACGAGCTGCTTTTTATGGAGCTGCAGGCCGATAACGACCATTCGGCTGATATTCTGCTGCAGGCCGCACGGGAACATACCGGTCTGACCAAAGCACGGCTGCTGCTGGCGGAAAATCAGTTTTTGTACCTGGGCGAGGGTAAGCGCTGTGGTTACGGCATGATTTGTTACCTTGGGCAGCCGTTCCCCGTTACGGACGTTTATTTCCGCCTGTTGCTGTAAGACCGTGCATACGTGAAACAGGGCAGCTTTGCTGCCTGATAAAGGAGATTTGGAATGAAAATCAATCGTGGTGATTCCCAGGACAAGGGCTCGCAGTCGCGCCAGGCTTATCATGCTGCGCCAGCCCCCGCACCAAAGCGCCCGGTACAGCCTGATCCTGACCCGCAGGACCTGTACGAAGACGCCGAAGGTCCAGACGAGTACGCAGAGGATGACGATGATGAACCCGTCCGCCGCCGTTTTCCCATTGGGCTTGTGGTTCTTGTTGTCATTTTGGCTATCGTCGGCATCGGCGGCTGGAAAGTATTCCAGTTCTACGGCGAAGTTGCCGGCAACGGCGAACTTGGCCCGGAGCAGACCGTTACCATTGAACAGGGTTCCACTGTTGCAGACATCACAAACGTTTTGAAAGAGGATGGCGTCATCCAGTATGACTGGCTGTTCAAGCTGTATGCCAAATACAGCGGCCGCGCTTCCGGTTTGCAGTATGGCGATTTTACCCTGCGCTCCGGCATGGATTATAACACAATCCTGAAAACCCTCAGCGTGCAGCAGGTCAAGCGCAAGACCATTACCATCACATTCCCCGAAGGCCACACAGCCGTTGCTATTGCCCAGAAGATGGAAGAAAATGGCTTGTGTTCGGTGGATGATTTCCTTGCCTGCGCCAACGGCGAGGATGGTTCCGATTTCAGCCAGTATGATTTCTGGAATGCCATCCCGGATACCGAAGGCCGCCTGATGAAGTGCGAGGGCTACCTGTTCCCGGACACTTACGAGTTCTTCACCGATGACTCGGTCTATAATTACGTCAACACCTTCTATAAGGAATTCGACGCCAAAACTTCCGACCTGTGGGATACCATCAACGAAAAGGGCACCACAATGAATGATGTTGTCATTCTGGCCAGCTTTATTCAGGAAGAAGCCGGTATGCCCGCAGAAGACGCCAAGGTTTCCGCCTGCTTCCACAATCGTTTGGAATCCGATGACCCGCAGTGGGCAGAGCATAAGCTGGAATCCAATGCCAGCAGCTATATCATGAACGATAGCGACAATAACTACCTGTGGAATTCGCCCACCGCCGTTTATTACGGCTGGCCGGAACAGGGTGCTATTCCGGATGATGTACTTGCTCATTACGACACCTACCGCATCAGCGGCCTGCCCGCCGGTGCCATCACCAATCCCGGTATTGATGCCATTGCCGCCGCGCTGAATCCCGACCAGGAATATCTGGACGAAGGCTATTATTTCTTTGTTACCGGCAACCCGAACGGCGACCACCCTGGCGAATATTTCTATGCCAAAACGGCAGACGAACACCATCAGAACTGCATCATCGCCGGTTGGGGCTGATAAAAGCTGAACTTCACTGAACAAAGGAGCCGTTATCTTATGTTGTCCTGTCCGGAACTGCTGTCGCCTGCCGGCAGCCTTGAAGCCCTGAAGTATGCCGTCATGTATGGTGCCGATGCCGTATACTGCGCACTGCCGCGCTTTGGTATGCGCGCCGCACCGGTCAACCTGACCATTGGCGAGCTTCATGATGGCTGCATTTTTGCCCATGCTCGCGGCAAAAAAGTATACCTGACCCTGAACAACCTGCCCACCAACGATGAGCTTTCCGAGCTGCCGCAGTATATCAAGGACGCGGCCGAAGCCGGGGTGGATGCCTTTATCATTGCGGACCTTGGCGTACTGAGCCTTGCCAAACAGTATGCTCCGGATGTGGATGTGCATTTTTCCACCCAGGCAGGCATCACCAATTATGCTGCTGCAACCATGGCCTACAACCTGGGTGCCAAGCGTGTGGTGCTGGCGCGCGAGCTGACCCTGACCGATATTGCCCAGATCCGCGATAACACCCCGCCGGAGCTGGAACTGGAAGCCTTTGTGCACGGCGCCATGTGCATGAGCGTTTCTGGTCGGTGCCTGCTTTCCAGCTATATGACCGGGCGCAGCGGCAACCGCGGCGAATGTGCCCAGCCCTGCCGCTGGAAATACTATCTTGTAGAAGAAAACCGCCCCGGCCAGTATATGCCCATTGGCGAAAATGAGGACGGCAGCTACATCCTGAACGCCAACGACCTATGCACCGCACCGTTTTTGGACCTGATCTGCAAGGCTGGTGTGGATTCTCTGAAAATTGAGGGGCGCGCCAAAACGTTCTATTACGTTGCGTCCGTTACCGCCGCTTACCGCAAAGCGCTGGACCAGTACCTGGCAAACCCCGCCAGTGATACGTTTGATTTACCGGATTCCGTGCTGGATGAGCTGAACCGTACCAGCCACCGCCATTATTCACCCGGTTTCTATTTTGGCAAAGAGAAAGCCCTGCAGACGCCCAGCCATACTTATGTGCGAGATTGGGATTTCATCGGCACTGTGGATTCGTGGGAAGACGGCGTTGCCCATTGCACCCAGCGCAGCAAGTTCTGCCTGGGAGATCCGCTGGAAATTTTGCAGCCAGATGGTTCGGTTGTGCCCGTAACCCCTGAATGGATCAAAAACGCGGAAGGGGAAGCGGTGGATGCCACCCCGCACCCGATGATGCAGTATACCATTCCCTGTGCCACGCCCTTGATGCCGTACAGCCTGCTGCGGATGCAGAAAAGGCAGTAAATTTTCATTTATCTATTTGCAACAACCAAAAGCCCCACCTGCCGGATGCAGAATGTTCTGCCCGGCAGGCGGGGCTTTTTTTATTTTTATTTTTAGCATTTTCGCCGGGCACTGCGACAGTATTACAACAAGCTTCGCCTTGTCATCGAAAAAACACAGACTTAATTTTTTCCCATTACTATAAGTCAGGCAAAAGCAGCGAAACCGCCTTTGCCAGCAGGGAATGGCAAAGTAGAATTTTCACAAAAAACAGTCCACTTCAAACCATGGAATGTCGGATATTATGCCGCTATACTAATAGCATAAGGCAGTTCGCCTGATTCGTATTTTACCAAAAGGAGAGAAAGATGCAAACCTGTTATCTTGCTGTAGATATCGGAGCATCCAGCGGCCGGCACATTATTGGCACCGTGGAACATGGTGTTATGGCCCTGCATGAAGTCTACCGCTTTGAAAACCGCCTGATTGAAAAGAACGGTCACCTTTGCTGGGATATGGAAGGCCTGGTTCAGAATGTGATCGAGGGGCTGAAAGCCGCCCACGATGCAGGCTATACGCCCACAACGGTCGGTATTGATACCTGGGCTGTTGACTTTCTGCTTCTGGAGGCCGATGGTACCCCTATCGGGGACCCCGTTGCTTACCGCGATGGCCGCACCGCCGCCATGCGGGAGGAACTGGAACCCATTCTGCCGTTTACAAAACTTTACGCCCGTACCGGCATCCAGTACCAGTCGTTCAACACGGTTTACCAACTGTGTGCCTTAAAGAAAGAGCACCCGGAACAGCTTGCCGCTGCCGAGCATTTTTTGATGGTGCCGGATTACCTGAATTACCGCCTGACCGGCGTGATGGCCAACGAGTACACCAATGCTTCCACCACTGCCCTGGTGGGCGCTATAAGCAAGGATTGGGACGATGAAATCATCAACCGGCTTGGTCTGCCGCGCAAAATCTTTGGCAGAATCAGCACCCCCGGCACCAAACTGGGAAATTTGAGCTCCGCCGTCAAGGATTATGTCGGCTTTGACTGCACCGTCGTACTGCCCGCTACACATGATACCGGCTCCGCCTTTTTGGCTGTTCCCGCAAGGGATGATAAGGCCGTTTATCTTTCCAGCGGCACATGGAGCCTGCTGGGTGTGGAAAACAAAGACCCCATCACGACCCCTGCCAGCATGCAGGCCAATTTTACCAACGAGGGCGGCTATGAATACCGCTACCGTTACCTTAAGAACATTATGGGCCTGTGGATGATCCAGTCTGTGCGGCGTGAACTTGGCGAGCAGACCGGAACCCGCCCGTCTTTCCCGGAATTGATTGCCGCCGCGCAGGAAGCCAGCAGCTTTGCCGGGATCGTATCCACTGGCGACGACCGCTTCCTGGCGCCGAAATCCATGATCAAAGAAGTCAAGGCTGCCTGCAAAGACGGCGGCAAACCGGTTCCTGCCACCACCGGCGAAGTGATGCAGACCATTTACAACTCGCTTTCGCATGATTATCAGGCCGCTATTCAAGAGCTGCAAAGCCTGACCGGCAAAGAATATACCAGCATCAATATTGTGGGCGGCGGCAGCCAGGATATGTACCTGAACCAGATGACCGCAAATGCCACCCAGCTGCCCGTGTTTGCAGGCCCTACCGAGGGTACCGCCCTTGGCAACCTGATGGTGCAGATGATCCGTGCAGGGGAGTTCAAAGACCTTGCGGATGCACGCGCCTCCATCAAAAAGTCGTTCACTATTTTGGAATGTGATCCGCAATAAATTTTATTACAGGGGGTAATATCCATGTTAGTTGAAACCAAAGCCCGTGTTGGCGTGTTTGCCATTGCTCTGGGTGCCTATCTGCCGCAGTTCCCAACCCTGGTTCCTGAATTTGAGGGTCAGTATGCCGCTTTCAAAAAGACCATTCCCGATACCGTTGAGGTCATTGACGGCGGCATTGTTACCACCAAAGAGCAGTCCATGGCAGCGGGCGATAAGTTCCGTACCGCAGACGTTGACCTGGTTATTCTGCAGCTGCTGACCTATGCAACCTCTTACAACATGCTGCCCGCCGTGCGCGATCTGGATGTACCCGTTGTACTGGTCAATGTGCAGAAGAAGAAAGCCCCGGATTATGCCAACACTGATACACCAACCTGGCTAGGTGAACTGTACGCCTGTGGTGCCGTTGGTGAAATGGTTGCCGACCTGGAACGCGCCGGTAAGCGCCATGCCGTTATCACCGGCGTGGTCGAGGGCGGTGACCCCGGTGTGCAGGCTGAAATTGAAGATTGGTGCCGTGCTGCACAGGTGCGCCGCCGCTTCCGCGATACCAACCTTGCCCAGATTGGCCGCCCGTACCCCGGCATGATGGACCTGTACATTGACGAAACCAACCTATACAACCGCATGTGGCTTTACACCAAGCAGTTTGACTGGGAAAAAATGTGGGCCATTGCCGATAACATCACCGATGAAGAAGCGATTCGTGCCAAGGCACAGGATATTCTGGATACCTTTGATATTGAGGGCGGCGGCACGATCGAAAAGGTCTGGGATATGGCCCGTTATGTTGTTGCCTTTGAGCAGTGGGTCAAGGACGAAAAGATTGCGTTTGTGGCTTCCCACTACGACGGTTTTGCCAAGGGTGTGGCCGGCAAACTGGACTCCATGCTGATTCCTGCATTCTCGATGCTCATCAAGCAGGGCACTGCCTGCGCGGTTGAGGGCGATATCAAGGTTTCGATGGCAATGTCCATCCTGAAAACCATTGCGGGCTGCGGCCAGCTGAGCGAGATGTACTCCATCGACTTCAACGAGGATATCTGCATCATCGGCCATTCCGGCTCCGGTGATGCCGATATCTCCAAGGCAAAAAAGCCGACCATGAAGATCGTGCCCGTGTTCCACGGCAAGACTGGTGGCGGCTATCTGACCCAATTCTATCCACCGGTTGGCGATGTGACCTATCTGGCCATCACGCAGGATAAGGACGGCCACTTCAAGTTTGTGGTTGCCGAGGGCGTCAATGAACCCGGCCCCATCTTTACCTTTGGCGATACCAACATGCGTACCCGCTTCAGCTGCGGTGCGCGTGAGTTCTGCAACCGCTGGAGCGAAGCCGGCCCCACCCACCACATGGCAGCAGCCACCGGCCGCCACATTGATACCATCCTGAAAGTGGCAAAGATCTTTAATGTCCCTGTTGATATCATCACGCGGTAAGCCGCAGGCAACAGTTACGATAAAAGGCAATGGAGTAAAGGAGCAGTATTATGAGCACGATTTATGATGTAGCAAACGTAAAAGGTTTTATCCGTATGTGCAACGACGGCTGGCTGCAGGGCTGGCATGAGCGCAACGGCGGCAACCTGACCTACCGCATGAAGGAAGAGGAAGTGGCACAGTGCCGTCCCTTCTTTGACCCGCAGCCCCGCGAATGGG
>OIBW01000780.1_pt1 | contig 11564 bp, 10 predicted proteins | sample 1581131 | NCBI WGS metagenome assembly OIBW01 (sample SAMEA3882517, study PRJEB24775) | human gut metagenome | biome: human-associated habitat; feature: intestine environment; material: feces | place: Netherlands | collected 2009/2010 | reverse complement strand
CCCGTTCACAGCCCGCGTGGTCCAACAGCCTGTGCAGCCGCTGGCGCACCACCGAGGGCAGCAGAGGCGAATTCTCCTTCTTTGGTGACGGAAACAGCCATCTGGAAACATTCCTTTTCCGGTACTCTCTGAACACCTCCAGCACTTTGGGCGGCAGGAGCAGGGTGCGTACCGCCGCCTTTGTTTTCGGCTCAGTGATGACCAATTCCGAGCCTATGACCACCGCCTGCTTGCTGATTCGCAGTTCGCCCGTAGTCAAATTCAGCTCCTCCCATTGCAGGGCCGCCAGCTCTCCCAACCGCAGTCCTGTGGCAAATTCCAGCAGGAACAACTCATAATAGTTTTCCTCCTTCGCCTGGATCAGCAGCTTCTGCATGGACTCCCGCGAGAGGATATTCATTTCCCCTTTTCGGGCGGGCGGCAGCTTGCAGCCGGACGCCGGGTTCTGTGGAATCAGGTTCTCCGATACTGCCCGTTCCAGCGCCCGCCGGCACAGGCTGTGGATGTTGCGGAGCTGGGAGTCCGCCAGCCCCGTTTTACCGTCCGATTGGTCCGCACGCCCCTCCGTTTTCAGCCAGGCGAAGAACTGCTGCATATCCTTCGCGGTCAGCCTGTTCAGCGGGATATGACCCAGTCCCGGGCTGATGTACAGCCGGAGATAGCCTTCGTAGATCCGCCGTGTGCCGGGACGGGCGGCGGGTCTGCTGTGCGTCTCATACCAGTACTCCATCCAGTCCCCGAAGGGCATATCCGCCCTGGTCCTCGGCGGCGCAGGCGGCGCGAGGGCGTCCTTCAGCGTTTTCAGCTTCTCCACACACTCAGATTTTGTTTTAGCCAGCACATTTTTCGTTTTCGGCAGACCCTTGTCATCGTAGCCGATGACCACACGGCCCTCCCATCGGCCGTCCTTTCTCAGGCGGACAGTTCCTTCTCCATTTTTCCGTTTTCTTCCCACGGTCTCAGCTCCTCTCCGAAAATGTCTGTGAGGAATTCCCCCACGATCTCCGCCGCCCGCCTCTGCATATCGCCGGTGGTGTGGGTGTAGGTATCCAGCGTGAATGCCGCTCTTGTATGGCCGAGGATCCCAGAGAGCGTTTTCACATCTACGCCGGAGGTCAGCGCATGGGTGGCGAAGGTGTGGCGCAGATCATGAAAGCGGATGTCAGGCAGTCCCGCCTGCTCCAGCAGCAGCTTCATGCGCCGGTAGACGGCATCCGGGGCGGTCGGCCGCTCCGGGCGGAGCAGGTCCGGGAATATCCAAGCTGTCTTCGCCGCCCGCTTTCTCTCCTTCAGCAGCACCGCAAGGCTGGGCGGCAGGGTGATCGTCCGTGTCCCCGCGTAGGTCTTGGTATCGCCTGTGGTAAGGCCCTTGCCCTTCTCCCGGCGCACCGTGCGGCAGACCTTTAAGCTTCCGCTTGCCGCATCAAAGTCCTCCCACCGCAGACCGCACAACTCGCCCCGCCGCAGGCCGGTGGTGAGCTCTGTGTAGAAGAGGTCATGCCATAGGGTGTCCTTCTGAATGACCTCCAGGAGGCGGTCGACCTGTTCCGCCGTCAGCACCTTCTTTTCCTGATAGCTGAACTTTGGCGGCGTCACCTCCTCCACTGGATTCCTCGGGATGAGCCGCGCCTGTGCCGCTGCTTTCAGGATTCCATGGAGCGTGGTATGGATGCGGCGGACCGTGCCGCTGGCCAGCTTCCGGGACAGCATATCATAAAACCGTTGGATGTCCGCCGCCTTGAGCTGCCCGATCCGTTTCTCTCCAAGGCAGGGACGGATATGGTTCTCGATGTAGCCGCGGTAACCATTCAGGGTACCGGGCCGCACCATCCCCTCCTTGCTCACCAGCCATTGGTCCAGCCACTCGGACAGGGTGAGCCTGCTCTGCTCCGTCAGGTCGACGCCCTGATAGGCGGTGATGCACTTCCGCAGCCTTGCGGTCAGTTCCTTTTGGGTGTCGGCGTAGACATAGCGGAAGATGGAGTCGCCGTTGTCCTTGTGTCCCACTACGATGCGGCCCTCCCATCGGCCATCCTCCCGCTTGCGCACCATGCCGTCACCGGATGGTCTTCGTTTTGCCATGTGATTTCACCTCCGAGGTTTTTTCTTTGATTAGGCGCAGCAGCTCCTGCGTGGCCTGAGGGTTATTCTGTAAACACACAATACCGAAGACGCGGAGAGAAAGCGAGTGGAATCCCCAGAGTCGGCGCAAGTTCTACGAAAGCAACAATCCGACCACGCCATCCTCTCCCACGATCCAGCTTTACTTCGGGCCTAATCAAAATCCGGCAGCATCTGCTGGATGTCCTGGGCATCCTCAAACCTGATCTGCCCGTTGGTGCGCTTGACCTCGTCCGTCACATAGCCGCGCAGGGCGCGGCGATCCTCCATCGTATCCCGGAAGTGGGCGGCGATGGTGTGCGCCATGATGCCCTGCTCCACCGCGCACTTGAACAGGAGGCTGTTGGTGCGATTGGCACTGTCCGCCACGATCCCTCGCAGCGTCGCTGTCAGCGCGTTGGAGAGGTACTCGCTTGCATCCTCCGCGCCCAGGTAGCCCATGTAGAAGTGCAGCGACTTCTCGATGAACTCGCTGCGGCTTTTACAGTTGGCAGTTTCCAGCCAGCCGTCCATGCGGCGGATCGTCGAGGGTCTGAGCCAAGCGGGGATCCGCGTCTTATTTTCGTGTTCCATATTGTTTTCTCCTTTTTCTCTGGTGTGACACCGCGCAAACCCGCACGGTGTCTGGATCTTTCGTCCTTTCGACCACCTGAGACCCGCAAGAAGTCCTAAACCGACCTCGGAGCGGTGTCCTCGGAAAGCCCCGCACTGCGGGGCTTTGTGGGCGAGAGGGGTCGCTTTGCGACCACCTCTCTTTATCTTGTGCTTTTATCGAACAGGCAGATTTCTGGCTCATCCCCCCGTAGTTGGGGTGAAAGGTAGGGCAAACAGTGCCGATGCCTGTCCAGGGTGTGGGGATGCCGCCACCGCCCCTAAAGCCGTGCGCAGCAGCTTTAAGAGGGTAAATCTGATGCGGCTGCGATGGGGAGGTGTCCGTACCCGTGAGCTGTGTTTCGCGTTGCCAAAGAACCCCGGGCCGGGTGTCACGGGCGCGCATTTTCCGTTTTATGCCTGCCGCCGCAGGTCTATTGATGCCGCAGTCTTCGCGCCCAAAAAGCAGCAAATTCCGCGTCAGCGAGACGGGGGTGGTATCACTACCCTCGGCGTGGGCCGCGTGCTCCCGAAACCCTGTGCGGCCACGGGTCAGGAGGGCGTATTTTGCCGTTTTACGCGCTCTGCTCTCCCGCTGCCGGAATGAATGCGGCGCCCAGCTGTTCGGCCCTTGCCTGTGCCCGCTGCCGTTCCATGGCTTGTCCCGCTTTCTCCAGCTGACGCTCATAGCAGAGGGCGAGGGCATTCTTGATCGGCAGGATGGTGTACCTGAGACAGCCGTTGCGCTTGAGACCGTCCCTGGTGATGATCTCCGTCCGCTCTGTTCGAATGAGACCGTGCTCCTCCAGTGCGGCAACATACTTTGCCACGGTGTTGACCGAGATACCCAGCTTCCTTGCGATGGTGGGATAGCTGACAAAGCACTGGTAGGTTCGTCGATCCTCAATGCGGAGCAGATAGGCGTAGATGTTGATCTCCATGTGGTGCAGTCCCAGATCAAAAATGGCGTTGGGGAGGGGAAAATAATTTTTGATCGTGTCCTTCTTCACATAGGGCGTATTCAGCATTCCGATGCCCCTTTCGTGTGCGCGGTGATCCATTTCCGCAGCTCCTCCTTTGGAACGACGATGCGCTTGCCGATCCGCAGAGAGGGAAAGTCTGCCTCCTGAATGAGTTCATAGACGCTGGAGTCCGAGACTCCCATGAGATCCACCAGCTGCTTCACATTCAGCAGCAGGGGCAGTTCATCATAGCTGGTATAAATGCTTTTCTTCAAATCGTGTCCTCCTTGCAGCTTTGTCGGTAGAGCGTATTCAGTTTTTGTCGGTAATGTGTCTTTCAATCTCACCCCCCTATGTTTTTTCTCTGCTGTACGCCGCGCCCTCGCTCCGTTGGTGCGCTCCCCCTTCGCGGGATCGTGGCGTCACTTCGCCCGGAGCATCCAAGCTGCGGCGGCAGGGATTCACTTTTCAAGGTTCCGAAAATAATGGTTGACATATCTGTCCCAATAGATTAGACTTATTTCATAAAACCTGTTTCCTGCGTCTACTTCTGGGCATACTATAACACGTCAAAACCCTGTTGTCAAGTCTTAGCGAAAGCAGTATATTTCATTAGTCTAATTTAAGGAGTACACATTATGCCAGACTATATTTTTAAAACCTACATCGACGGCGGCAGGGAGTACTACGAGTACACCGATGCGGCGGACAGAGAGCAGACCATAAAAAAAGACTTTCCGTTTCCGGAAAGTCTGATGAGTCTGCTGTATATGGATATCTGGGAGCTGGAGCCCATCACCAAAAGGATGGACAAAGCCTTGCTGGCTTTTTACCAGTCCGGCGCCAAGGATGACCTGCAGGTCGTAGCAGCAGGACTGGACGAGCTTGCATCCCGACACGTCTATTTTGAGCTGCTGCGGCTGGACTGGCTGGAGCGGCTGGATATGGTAGACAGTACCGCGCCCAGAGATTTTCAGGACTTGCTGCCCCACAAGAAGATTTCCCATCTCTGCAGCAGCATCGACACCATGCAGAAGCAGATCAAGGGGCTGATCGCGCAGGTGCTGGACATGGACGGCGAGAAGAAATCCGTATCCGAGAAGATGGTGGCCTACTACAACGCCGAGGGCGGCGACACGCTGAACACCTTTCAGTTCCAGCCCCAGTCCATGAGCTTTGAGGTCATCGACCGTAAGATCTTTGCCGAGGTGCTCTATCCCAGGGACATCTACGACCTCATTGATTTCCATGTGCGGGAGTGCGTGAAGCGGGAGGTGAAAATGCGGGTATGCAAGAACTGCCTGCGCTACTTCGCCGTGACGGGCAAGGCCAGCACGGAGTACTGCGGCCGGGTCTGCGACAGCAAGGGCCGCACCTGCCGGGAGATGGGGGCCATCCACACATGGACGCAGCGCAAGCAGGGCGACGAGGTGTTCAAGGAATACCGCAGGGAGTACAAAAAGCGTTTCGCCCGCATCAATGCCGGCAGGCTGACCAAGAGTGCATTCTACGCCTGGAGCGAGGAAGCCAGAAAGAAAAAAGAGGACTGCGACAGCGGCGTGATCTCGCCGGAGGAGTTCTCCCACTGGCTGAAGGAGTCGTGAGAAAGAGATGCCGCTATTGGGCGGAGATGGTTCCGGAGATGCAGCCCTATCTTGCTTATGGTTCATTCTCCGCCCGCTTTCGCAAGAGGGACAAGCCCAAAAAGCAGAGTGCAGAGAAGGCGATGCCGCAAAGAATGTATGTCCCATTAAAGAACAGCAGGTTGACTGCGTACCGCATGGGCATCCGTGTAAAGAGTACCGCATACGGTTCGACCCTTCCGATCGCCTCCATGACCGCTGTGACACGGAAGGGACTGATCCCGCACAGATACGCGCCGAGGAAATACAATGTCAGCTTCTCGACAACGGCAGGAAGCAGGAGTCCGAGTAAATAAAACCACGGTTTTTGCTTCTTGCAACACTTCCACAGATACAGTGCCCCAAAGCAGTACGGCAGCAGTGCAAGGCAGATGCCCTGCGCGGTCAGGTGCAGATGCAGCCCACATACAAGAAAGGCCATCCGAATCAAAAGGTATCCGCCGAGAATGATCAGCCAGCAGATCAGCAGGGATCTCAAGTTGAGTTTCCCATGTGTGGTTGCTTCATTGTTGTACATATTCTTTTCCTCCTTACAGATTCTCGCTTTTCAAGGCGTCGATGGGATTGTCCTTTTTCACTTTCCTCATTGCGTACATCATGGTGGCGAATACGACCAGAAACACGCTCAGTACGGCGATGCCGATGGCCGCCCACGGCAGATGGAAGGAGGTTTCATAGGCCGTTGTGACTGCGCGGTAGATGAGATATGTAATGCCGCAGGACACCGGCAAGCCGAGAAGCAGCGCCTTGGAGCCGTACAGCAGGCACTCGTAGTTCATCATCCTGCGGAAGCCCTTTTGCGTCATGCCCACCGATTTCAGCATGGCAAACTCCCGGCGGCGCAGGCTGATATTCGTGGAGATCGTATTGAACACATTGGCCGCGGCAATCAGGGAGATCAGCACGATAAAGCCGTAGGCAAATACTCGGATAATGGTCACAACATTCCGGTTTGTCTCGGCGTTTGCGGCGTAGTCGAAAAGCTGCCGGCTGCTGAGACCGTTTTCTGTCAGCACGGTCGCCAGATTTTCAAAGCTCGCGGTGTGATTGCTCGATGTGAGGAAATACTCTGTATTACGGAATTGATTCAGCGCCGCCTCGGGAACCACGCTCTCCAGCATGCTGTACGGATAGATCATATTGATGGCCACCGGCGTGCTGCGGCTGACAAAGAACGGAGCTTCCTCAATGGTTTTTTCGGACCGCAGCGTGTATTTTGCAAAGGATTCCTCATAGGGCAGCTCGATGATGTCGTTCTCGTTGTCTCTGTTTTGATAGAGGACGACCTTATTGCCGTTCTCATCGATCCGGCTGTCTTTTCTGTAATATCCGTCGATCTCTACATAGTAAAGGCCCTCAATCACGCACCCATCGCCCTGGAGCGAGTCCAGCGTGACATACTTCTCAAGCCGGCGGTCAAGCTCAATGTTGCGATCCAGAGCAAGGCCCAGGGGCTTGTCCCGGTCATAGTAATCCGCTTCCTTCAGGTTGTACTTTTCCAGTAACCTGTTGAACTCTGCGCCCGCAACAAAGTACAGATAACCGGAGATGCCAAGCTCCTTCGGCGCTGCGTCCTCACGCTCCATGCCGAAGTTGGAAAAACGGTCGGCAAACATTGCCGTGACATATTCGCGGGAGATATCGCCCTGCAAAAACTGTTTCTTGGTATAGGTACCTCCGGTGACATTCTGCTCGGAGAAAAGCAGATCCAGAAGCTCATCGGGCGTCATGGCGGCGGAAGCGTCCGACTCTGCCGCATAGATCAGGTCGAATTGATCGGAGGCCAACCCTCCCTCAGCGGATTCCATCATGTAGTCGGTGAACGCCGCCGCAGAAACAAAGAGGACGATGCTCATAAAGAGACTGACAACGGTGGTTCTGTATTTTTCCCGGTTGCGCTTATAGTGCTTGCCGGCAAGGACGCCGGGGAGTCCGAACAGCTTGTAGGCGAGCTTTGAGGTTCGGACGGGTCTGCCGCTTACCTTGATGTCCATGCTCTGGCGGATCGCCTCCACGGCGGAAACTCTGGTTGCCCTTTTTGAGGGAATCCATGCCGAGATCAGAACCGTGACCAGTGCAATGACCGCAGCAATGACGACAGCCTGCCACGACACGCAAATTCGCATGGGAATGTCCGCACGGACGATGGAGGAGAATTTATCTCCGATCAGGAGGAGCGTTATGCCGATACCGCCGATACCCACCAGAATGCCCAGTGGGATGCCGACGGCACTGACTGCCAGCGCCTCAAACAGCACCATTCTTCGAAGCTGCTTTTTTGTGGCGCCCACCGAGGACAGCAGGCCGAATTGCCTTGTCCGCTCCGAAACAGAAATGGAGAATGCGTTATAGATGAGCGATACAGAGCCGAACACGATCAGCGCGATGATGATGGCGGCAAGGCTGTAAAACGCGGTGAGGAAAGAATCAAAGCGGGCCGTGCCGGAATACAGTAGGACCTTTGTATTGTAGGCATAGCGATACTCTTGCGTATAGCCCATTTCCTTCATGAAGTCATACACCCCGGCGGGCTTGTGCAGCTTGAAATAACAATGGATTGGAGACTGTTCGGCGGATTTGGGATCCGCTGCCGTAAGCGCTGTGTACCCGGGCGCGGAATAGTCCTCAAAGGTAGGCCTTTCATAGATACCGACCACCGTATAGGTTCTCGGTTCGGTGTTTTCGAGCCTTTCGCCGCTCATAATCTCCACCTGCGTTTCGCTGTCATAGGTGTATACGGGCGTGTCCTGTCCCAGCCTCCGGCCGTCAAGTGTCCTGTCCCCCACATCAAGCGTGACGGTGTCGCCGAGCGTATAATTCACCTTGCCGTTTGATGTCAGGTGCTCCGGCAGAATAATTTCCGTGGAGTCCTTCGGCAGCGTACCTAAAATGAGATGCACCGGCATTGTCTTAAAATAGCCGGAGGCCACATCGCCGCCAAGCACATACAGATAGGGCTTGCGCTCATTGGCGCTGTCGATCTTCGCGTAACCCAGAACCTGCGCGTAGGCTGCGGAGGAAACCCTGTCGGAATCGCGGATATCCTCATAGTCCTTATATGCGGCGTCATAAACCGCTCCGTACCAGTCCCCGTCGATGTGGATCGCACAACGCAGCACGAAATTCTGCATACTGGAGACAAGGGTCGTGGACGCGCAGATCATCGCCGCCGAGAGCATAATGCCGATGATCGTGACGATGGTTCTCGTCCTGTTTTTCTTCAGGCTCTCTAAGGTTACCTTGTTGAAAACATTCATCTGCGGATCACCTCGTCTCTGGTGATTTTCCCGTCCTCAATGGAAAGGATGCGATCCGCCTGCAGTGCGATGCTCTCGTCGTGGGTGATGACAATAAGGGTTTGCCCGTATTTTTCGTTGGAAACCTTCAGCAGTTCCACGATCTCCCGGCTGCTTTTGGAGTCAAGATTTCCGGTGGGCTCGTCGGCAAGCACCACCGCAGGCGCATTCATCAGAGCCCGACCGATGGACACCCGCTGCTGCTGGCCGCCGGAGAGTTGGTTCGGCAGGTGGTTCTCCCGGCCGGTAAGCTTCAGAGTGGTCATCAGCTCAGCCAGTCGATTTTGATTGACCTTCTGCCCGTCCATAAGTACGGGGAGAGTGATGTTTTCCGTGACATTGAGCACCGGAATGAGATTGTAAAACTGATAGATCAGTCCCACCTGACGGCGGCGGAAGATGGCAAGCTGTTCCTCGTTCTGCGCGTACACATCCTTGCCGTCCATAAATACCTTGCCGCCTGTAGGCCGGTCTACGCCGCCGAGGATGTGAAGCAGTGTGGATTTGCCCGAGCCGGAGGGGCCGATCACGGCGACAAACGCTCCCTTCTCCACCGAAAAGGAAACGCCGTCCAGTGCCCGCACCTCGTTCTCGCCCTTGCCATATACCTTTGTCAGGTTTTCCACTCTCAAAATCTCCATATCGGGATACTCCTTTCGCTTTTTACACCCCCATTCTATTTTGTCAAGGTGACACGGCGGTGACTTTCAGGTGACGGATCCGTCACTTAGTAAAAAAGGGAGCCGCCGGTCAGACGGTTCCCTTATAAAAGCGTATGGTGAACATGGCTCCTACGGGCTTGCGGTTCTCTGCCTTTACGGTTCCCCCTTGCCCAGCTATAATCATGCGTGATAAGGCAAGCCCGATCCCAAAGCTTTTGCCGTCGGAATCCTTGCCCTTATAGAAGCGTTCAAAGATATGCGGCAGATCCTCCGGAGAAATGCCCGTGCCGTTGTCCTTAATTATAATTTCAGAATACAGGGCGTTTTCGGCTGCGTCAATTTCGATCCTGCCGCCCTCGGGGGTGTGTTCCATGCAGTTCTTCACAATATTGCCGATGGCTTCGCAGGTCCACGAGAGATCTCCCCGGAAAGTGCCGTCCGCATGGATGAGCAGCTCCTGCCCGCGCAGCTCCATGGGAATGAGCAGGGTCACACAGGACTTTTTGAGCAGCTCCTCCAGACTGACCTGCTCCTGCTTGAACTGCACCGTGCCGGCGTCCAGCCGTGAGATCTTTAGAAGTGTGGTGATCAGCCAGTCGATGCGGGAGAGCAGCTCGTAGAGCTCATGGATCAGCTGCTGCCTGCGCGCGTCGGTCAGCTTCGGCAGATTGATAGAGGTCAGGGGCGTGCGGATCTGGTGAGAGATATCCGCGATGGAATCGGCAAGATATGCCTTTTCCCTTGTCAGCGTTTGCTGCTGCTCACGCAGGCGTATGGTCATCTTATAGATCTCACTGTGGAGGATGCTCAGCTCACCCTCTGAATAGCTGTCAAAATCGATCGAACTGTCGCCGTGCAGAACCTGATTGATATCATCCGCAAGGGAAGAAATCCTCTGATACCTCTTATAAGTGCTGATGCAGAAGACCAGCATGAGGAGCAGAGAAAGCCCTGCGGCTGTCAGCCCGGCGCGAATGTCGAAGAAAAAGCAGACGGCGCAGGCGGCTGCGGAGAGCAGCAGCTGCCACAGCAGTGCCTTTCGTACCTCTTTGTTTTTCAGCAGCTTGATCATGCGTCCACCTTATATCCTGTCCCGCGAACCGTCAGAATGATCTTCGGGTCGGCAGGGTCATCCTCAATCTTCTCCCGCAGCCGCTTGATGTACACCGTCAGCGTATTGTCATTGACATACTCGCCGGCAACATCCCAGATGGCGTCAAGAAGCCGCTCACGGGTAAGCACGATTCCCCGATTGTTGATGAAAAACAGCAGAAGACGGTATTCCAGTGCTGAGAGGAACAGGTCCCTGCTGTTCTTCACCGCCGTGCCTTTTTCGGTGTCCACCACCACATCACCGAGCTTCACCGTTTTGCCCATGCTGCCGGTGAGTCGGAGCACATTTCGGATGCGGGAGATAAGCTCTCGCGGGCGAAACGGCTTTGGAATGTAATCGTCGGCGCCCAGATCGAAGCCCGTAACGGTGCTGAACTCGTCGCCGGACGCGGTAAGGAAAATAACGGGCAAGTCAAATTCCGATTTGATCGCTCTGCACGCCGCGAAGCCATTGCCCTCCGCCAGAGACACATCCAGCAGCACAAGATCCGCCTTTTCCTCCGCAAGCAGCTTCATGGCCGCCGCCTGCCCGGATACACTTCGCACAAGGTACCCTTCGCTGTTCAGATATTCGCTCAAGCTCGCAACGATAATTTTATCGTCTTCTACCAATAGTATCTTTATCATAGTCAGTCCTTTATTCTGATTGCCGCGGAATCACAACCACTTCCCGATGAAGCCATATTCCACACGGTTGCCATCGTCCCATTCTGCAATCACACGGTAAACAAAGCTGCCGCTTTTCAGATCGAACGCACATCCTCCGTCATACGGAAGAATGTCTGTGATTGTCTCAACCTCGCCGCCGTTTTGGGGGACGCATTGTATCCGCACTGTATCCGGCTGCACCTCGAAATATAACCAGATTTCGTTTGACTTTCTGTGGGAAATCAGTCCTGCTCTGACTGCCGTTATCTCCGGCAGAGAGGACTCTTCCCCGATCTCATACCCGCATCCAATGATGGAGCTCATGGTTCCATCCTCGTTTGGTTCCGGGGCCTGCCAGTAGTAGGCGCAGGGGGAAGCCGTGATTTCATCTGTTTCACCCATTGCCCCAGACATGGCATTCACCTGAAGCTCCGGTACAGTGATTTGGTCGGAGGGCTGTGCCATCCTATATGGCAGATGCATTTTCACCTCAAGCTCTATCCAGTTTGCCATCGGCTCGGAATACTC
>OIBW01000777.1_pt1 | contig 11597 bp, 10 predicted proteins | sample 1581131 | NCBI WGS metagenome assembly OIBW01 (sample SAMEA3882517, study PRJEB24775) | human gut metagenome | biome: human-associated habitat; feature: intestine environment; material: feces | place: Netherlands | collected 2009/2010 | reverse complement strand
AACATTGGCATATTCTCCGTACAGGTTCATTATATCGTGATACAAATGAAGAATTTTCATAATCAGTCCACCTTTACCTTTTCAAGAAATTTACCCTTGTCTGAGAAACAGGTAATTACATAAATCTTTTCTTTGCGGTCATTGTCAAGATAATCAACGGCTTCTTCAATGTCCTTGATAACCTTGATTTTGTTTCTGTCAACTTTTGAGAAAGAAAATCTTGTTGCAAGGTCGTTGCAATATGTTCCTGCAAGCACAATGTTCTTTACATTGTCGCTTTTGAGAAGGTCAAAGTTGATGTCCCAAAGCCATGAAACATCGCTTGTAAAATACTTTCTGCTGACTGCGTCAACAATAATCAAAACATCGCACTTATCCTTGTCGGATGCGGCAAGCTTGAGTGACTGATTGTACGAAATGCTGTTTTCATGTTTTGATGTAACAAGCGTACCCTTTCTGTTTCCTAGTGTGAATGTTACAACACGGAAGTTTTTAAGAACATAATTGCTCAGGCTCTTTGCAATTGTGTTGCCGTCAACACCTGTGATTGACGCAACGGTAAATGCCGCAAGCAAATTGTAAACATTATAAAGCGATTTGAGCGTAAGTTCAATCTTGTACTTATTGTTGATTGTAATTTCGCCTTTTTCAAGATCGGCAGATGTAACTGTGTAGCTTGTATCCTGTCTTTTAAGACCGCAGTTAGGGCATTCATAGTTGCCTATGTGGTCGTAGTGATAGCTTGAATATGTCATAGGAGATTTGCAGTGAGGGCAATATGCACCGTCATTATAAACACCGACAAACTCCTTTGTATCGGTCGGAAGATTGCCTGCACCGAACCATACAACATTATCCCTGCCGTAGCCAAAGCACGAAACAAGCGGATCGTCGGCGTTAAGAATAAGCTGAGTTTCGGGATGAATACTATCCTTTACGGCATTGTAAACCCATTCCGGATGACCGTTTCGTGTGAGCTGGTCACGGTAAAGGTTTGTGATAACATAATGAGTCGGTGTGATGTATTTGAAGGTATATTTTGCAAAGCGTTCGTCACTTTCAATGAGAAGAATATCCGATTTAACCTTGCCCGAAAGAGTACAACTGCCGAGAATAAGAGTTGTAACGCCCTCAATCTGGTTAGAACCCTCTTTGTTCCATGCAACTTTTTTGCCGCTTTCACAAAGAATATGTGCAATCATCTCAACGGTAGATGTCTTGCCGTTACTGCCTGTTACGGCAACAATATATTTCGGCAGTTCAATTCGTCCGAGAATATCGGGGCAGAGTTTAAGCGCAATCTGTCCCGGCAGACTGCTGCCCTTGCCGAGCAATCCTCCGACAAATTTCAGAACTTTGCACACAATAATAGTAAATAGTTTTTTCATTTTGCCACTTCCTTAATTAAAGACAACCTGTGTTGCCTGTACATACCTTGTATATATTCTTCATCATTATACCACAATTTTATTTCTTTGAATATATATTCTTAAAATTTTTTGCAAATTGAAACAGCAGGTTGAAAAAATTTTAAAACCCAAAAATAAAAAGCCCGAAATTCGGTCAGCTTGAATTTCGGGCTTTTCTGCAGAGTGCAACAATCCGTTCAACGAGTGGTTTTGATTTTATCTGTACTTTTCAACAAAATCGGCGATAAACTTTTTAAAAACACTTGCCTGTGAAATCCCGATATTTCTGCATATTCCTCTGAATTCCTCAACAAGTTCCTTTGGGGCGGAAAATGAAATTTGACTGTAAACTTTTTGATTGTATCTGCGTTTTACTTCGGTTGATGTGACGGTTTTTCTTTTTTCTTCCATAATAATTCCTCCTCAAATCAAAACGGAATCTCATAATTTAATCGTTTTTTTCTGCAAATTCCATTGATATTTTCAATGTAACTATATTATACAAAAGACCGCTGTCCCATTATCCTCCCTATGAATTTTAAAATTGAATTTTGTTGTCAGTTGAAAAGTAAATTAATTTTTTGATTTACTTGTATTGAAGGTGAGATTATAATATAATAAGCGTTGTTATGTAAATTTTGTTATGTGATTTATTAACGGAGAAAATTATGACTGAAAAAGAAAAAATGCTTAATTCGCAGATGTATAATTCAATGGGCGACAAACAGCTTCGCAATGAACGCTGTTCGGTTAAAAATCTTTGCAGAGAGTACAACAATCTTCCGTTTGAAGATGAAGAGACTCAAAAAATTCTTATAAAGAAAATTGTCGGCAGTACAAAGGAAAATTTCTACATTACCGCTCCGTTCTGGTGCGACTACGGCTACAATATCGAACTCGGTGAGAATTTCTATTCAAATCACAATATGGTGATTCTCGACTGTGCAAAGGTGAAATTCGGTGACAATGTTTTTGTTGCACCAAACTGCGGATTTTACACGGCAGGTCATCCTGTTGATTATCCGAGAAGAAATGCAGGCTTTGAGTATGCCTATCCGATTACCGTCGGCGACAATGTGTGGATTGGCGGAGGAGTTCAGGTTATGCCGGGCGTCACAATCGGAAGTAATGTTGTAATCGGCGGCGGAAGCGTTGTTGTAAAGGATATTCCGTCCGACTGCGTAGCTGTGGGAAATCCGTGCAAGCCTATCAGAAAAATCACGGATGAGGATATGAAAACCTGTTTTGACAAAAGTATGAATAAATAACTTCAAGTGAGGATTTTATGGAGCTTAAAAGTAACGAAGAAAAAATTACCCGTGCACTGCTCGTAAGTGTTGACACGGGTGAATATGACGCACAGGCGTCACTTGACGAACTTTTTGAACTTGTAAAAAGTGCGGGAGCAGATCCCGTTTTGTCGGTAACGCAGAATCTGCAAAAAATTGAAAAGGGTACTTTTGTCGGCACAGGCAAGCTTGCCGAGATTGCCGAAATCTGCGAATCGCAGGAGATAGATTTGCTTGTGTTCGACAGCGAGCTTTCTCCGACACAGATTAAAAATATCGAGGCTGAAACAGATGTCAGAGTAATTGACCGAACAACGCTTATTCTCGATATTTTTGCCCAGAGAGCAAGGTCAAAAGAAGGTAAACTTCAGGTTGAGCTTGCACAGCTTAAATATATGCTCCCAAGACTTACGGGCAAGGGTATCGCAATGTCAAGACTCGGCGGCGGTATCGGCACAAGAGGTCCGGGTGAAACAAAGCTTGAAACCGACAGACGACATATCCGCAGAAGAATTGAAAGCCTGAAAGAAGAGCTTTCCGACCTTGAAAAGCATCGTCAGATGTTGCGTTCACGCAGAAAAAAAGACGGTGTAATAACCTGTGCGATTGTCGGCTACACAAACGCAGGCAAGTCAACTCTTATGAACTGCCTTACGAACGCAGGTGTGCTTGCACAGGACAAGCTTTTTGCAACGCTTGATCCCACCTCAAGAGCGTTGAAGCTTCCGAGCGGTGTAACCGTTATGATGATTGACACGGTAGGTCTTGTTCGCAGACTTCCGCACCACCTTGTTGAAGCATTCCGCTCAACCCTTGAAGAGGCGGCACAGTCAGATATTATTCTAAATGTATGCGACGCATCAAGTGACGAGGCAAGAACACATATGCAGGTTACAACCGACTTGCTTGAATCCCTCGGTTGCGGTGATACACCGATTATAACCGTTCTCAACAAGTGCGATTTGCTTGACGAAACAATGCTTGCACAGGACTTTAAAGCCTGTGTTCGCATAAGCGCAAAGAACGGCACGGGTATAGGCGAACTTCTTAATGCAATTGAGAACAATCTTCCCGTCAGAATGAAAAGAGTAAAAATTCTTCTGCCGTTTGCACAGGCAGGTCTTGCAAATGAAATCCGCAACAAAGGCACTCTCATTTATGAAGAATATGTTGCCGAAGGACTTTCGGTTGAGGCTGTTGTTGACGAAGCACTTTATGCTAAACTTGCAAAATATGAATGTGAATAACTTAAAATTTATTTAATTTGACATTCTGTTTTTTGGTTGTTATAATGATATTATGAAAGGAAAATGATATGTCATTCTTTGATATGATTCAATCATTTGACACCTCGGTTCTTGAATTTATTCAGAACACATTTAAATGCTCTTTTCTTGATCCGATTATGGCTTTTTTCAGCTATATGGGTGAAATGGGACTTTTCTGGATTGCAGTCGGCATTGTGTTTATAATTTTTAAAAAAACTCGCTCAATGGGAGTTATGATGCTTGTTGCAATGGCAATCGGCTTTCTTGTCGGTGAAATCGGAATAAAAAATCTTATAAACCGACCACGGCCGTTTATGGTGAATATCGATTATTCGGCAAGACCGTCTGAGTTGAATCCCGACTTTGGGCTTAACATAGCCATTCCGTCAGGCAGCAGCTTTCCGTCGGGACACAGCTGTTCGTCACTTGCGGCGGCAACCGTTATGCTTATCAAGGACAAACGATTCGGAATTCCTGCACTTGTACTTGCGCTTTTGATTGTATTCTCAAGACTTTATAACTATGTTCATTATCCGTCAGATGTTCTCTGCGGAATGTTACTCGGCGTGATTTGTGCCGTTGTTGTTGTGCTTGTGTTTAAAAAGACAGGCCTTGACAACAGGCTGTCACCGCAAAAGGTTAAAGAAGGCTGATTTTATGAAAAATTACAGATTTGTCGGCAAAACCTCAAAAGAGACTTTTCTCATCAAGGGAATTAATGTTTTCAACGAGCATTGGATTCATGAGGGCAGTTGTGCCACCGTGACAAATCCTCAGAACGGCAAAAGCTATGTATTTTCAAAGTACATAAGCGGAGGAGTTGAGTTTGTTGCGGGAAAGGACGCAAGCGGTTACTGGCTGTTCTTTGTTGAGGTATAAAACTGTAAAATTCTTTAAAAAATAATATATATTGGGAGTAAATTTTAAAAATGGAAAACGAAAAATTATTGGCAAAAAATCTGTTTGATTACAGCAGGACTATTGCAAAGCCCTTGCTTGAAACCGTTGATTATCCGTGGGAGGCTCTTCCGAAAATCAGCGAATTTATCATTGAACTCGGAAAAACTCTTGATCCCGAAATCTACGAGCAGAGGGGAGAAAATGTGTGGATTGCAAAAAGTGCAAAGGTTTTTGACTCCGCATATCTCGGCGGACCGCTCATTATCTGCGAAGATGCCGAAATCAGACAGTGTGCTTTTATCAGAGGCAATGCAATTGTCGGCAGGGGCGCAGTTGTGGGCAACTCAACAGAGCTTAAAAATTCAATTCTTTTTGACGGTGTTCAGACTCCGCACTATAACTACATCGGTGACAGTATTCTCGGCTACAAGTCACACACAGGCGCAGGTGTAATCACATCAAACCTCAAGAGTGACAAGAGCCTTGTAACTGTTCTTTGCGACGGCGATAAGGTTGACACAAATGTTAAAAAGTTCGGCGCAATGCTCGGTGACCATGTAGAGGTAGGTTGCAACAGCGTTCTTAACCCAGGTTCGGTAATCGGCAGAAACACCAACATCTATCCGCTTTCGTTTGTAAGAGGTTATGTTCCCGAAAACAGCATCTACAAGCGTCTTGGCGAGGTTGCAGAAAAGTACGAATAATATTTAAGCATTTGTCGGGTAACATAATTGTTGCCCGATTTTTATGTGACTTATTATGCGAATAAGGAAAAATAAATTATTTTAAATTTTTGCGTTTTTTTGTTGACAATTGTGATGTTATTTGTTACAATAACCAAGGTTTTGATGACTTTTATCAGAACAATTTTCTGCCGCGTGCAGAAGTTGGATTGTATAAGCCCGTAATACGGACGGGTGTTTCTACAAACTGCCTTAAACAGTTTACTATAATCCCCGTTAAGGGGCGTAGTATTATGTTTTGGCGGTTTTTTTATTCCCCTTAAATGTTACCCACAACAAATAAAGGAGAAAATGATAATGAAAAAGTACGATGTTATTATTGTAGGCGCAGGTCCGGGTGGAATTTTTTCTGCATATGAGCTTGTAACAAACAACTCTGAAATAAAGGTTGCCGTATTTGAAAAAGGTCATCTTCTTGAAAAGAGAAAATGTCCGATTGACGGTGATAAAGTTAAAAATTGCATTTCATGCAAAACCTGTTCCATTATGAGCGGTTTCGGCGGTGCGGGTGCGTTTTCGGACGGCAAGTACAACATAACAAACGATTTCGGAGGCACGCTCTACGAACATATCGGCAAGAAAAAAGCTATTGAGCTTATGGAATATGTTGACAAAATCAATATGAAGTTCGGCGGAGAGGGTACAAAGCTTTATTCCACAGCAGGCACAAGCTTTAAGAAGCTTTGCTTACAGAATAAGCTTAATCTTCTTGACGCATCAGTCCGTCATCTCGGTACGGACATCAACTACATTGTGCTTAAAAATCTTTATGATTACCTTGAAAACAAGGTTGATTTCTACTTTGATACACCTGTTGAAAATGTTGAACTCAAGAACGGCAATGATAAGGAAGGTTATCTTGTTGACACAGCCGATGAAAATTATGAGTGCAAAAAGTGCATTGTTTCAGTTGGCAGAAGCGGCAGCAAGTGGATGGAACATGTTTGTCATAACCTTAACATTCCCACAAAGTCGAACCGTGTTGACATCGGTGTTCGTGTGGAGCTCCCTGCCGCAATCTTTTCACACCTCACAGACGAACTCTACGAAAGCAAGATTGTTTACCGCACAGAACAGTTCGAGGACAATGTGCGTACATTCTGCATGAACCCGAAGGGTTGCGTTGTAAACGAAAACACAAACGGCATTATCACAGTAAACGGTCACAGCTATGAAGACAAGGCAAAGCAGACAGAGAACACAAACTTTGCACTCCTCGTCAGCAAGCATTTTTCAGAGCCTTTCAAGGACAGCAACGGTTATGGTGAAAGCATTGCCCGTCTTAGCAATATGCTGGGTGGCGGTGTAATTGTTCAGCGTTTCGGTGATTTGATTCGAGGTCGCCGAAGCAATCCGAGCAGAATCAAAGAAGGACTTGTTGTTCCGACTCTTGACGCAACACCGGGCGATTTGAGTCTTGTGCTTCCAAAGAGAATCCTTGACGGTATCATCGAAATGATTTATGCTCTTGACAAAATTGCCCCCGGCACAGCCAACGATGACACACTTCTCTACGGTGTTGAGGTCAAGTTCTACAATATGGAAGTTGATGTTGACGAGCATCTCGAGTCGCCCCACAAGGGACTTTATATCATCGGTGACGGCAGCGGCGTTACACATTCACTTTCTCATGCCAGCGCCGGCGGTGTATTCGTTGCAAGGGAAATCTTAGCAAATTAAAAATTGACGGCGAGCCGCCGTTCCCAATTCGTGAAGATAGATTGCATAATAAACAGCATATTATGCCCGAGTGCAAAATTGCAAGTGCTTATGCAGTCTATGCTGTAGGGGCGTTCATTGGACGCCCGCATTGATGTAACATTTTGTTTATTCACATAACTTATGATTTAATCAAATATGTGTATTCATTTGTAGTGGCGAACTTCGTTCGCCGCTGCAAAACAGACGATATCTTTCTGTGACTGCAAACAATAAAAATAACCAAAACCTATTGATTTTATTAATCGGTTATGGTATAATAAGCTCGTTGTAAAGCAGACTGAACAATCAGCTTGTCTTGCAATGGTGTTCTTTTGTACAATATATTTCTTTTTACGAACAAAGAAATGAATAATTTAGTTCAGAATTGCAAGAAGTCAAAAAGCGTGCAATTAAGTGAGCGACAGGCCCTGTACGATTGGGGTCTGTGAATCATGTCAGGCGGGGAACCGAGCAGCATTAAGCAGTATTGCCGATGCGATGCAGTAAGTCTGTCGTTCACTCATTTGTACGATTGCCGTTATTTCGGCTGACGGCTTGCATTTTTTGTTGATTGCGGGGTGAATTTTTGTATCAGGTACTCTATAGAAAGTGGCGACCGAAAACCTTTGCCGATGTTTCGGGACAGGAACACATAACCACAACTCTTTTAAACGAAATCAGCACCAACCGTCTTAACCATGCATATCTTTTTACGGGTTCAAGAGGTACGGGCAAAACTACCTGTGCAAAAATTCTTGCAAAGGCAGTCAATTGCCTTCATCCCGTAAACGGAAATCCCTGCGGTGAATGTGAAATCTGCAAGGGAATTGACGACGGCAGTATCCTCGACATTGTCGAAATGGATGCCGCATCCAACAGAAAAATTGATGATATCCGTCAGATTATTGACGAGGTTCAGTTCAAGCCCGCAAAGTGCAAATACAGAGTTTACATCATTGACGAGGTTCATATGCTCACAACCGAGGCGTTCAATGCCTTGCTCAAAACGCTTGAAGAACCTCCCGAACATGTCATATTCATTCTGGCAACTACCGAAGTTCACAAGCTTCCGCAGACAATTCTGTCACGCTGTCAGCGTTTCGATTTTCACAGAATCCCACCCCGTGCAATAGCAGACAGACTGCTCTATGTTGCAAATCAGGAGGGTGTGACACTGAGCGACAGTGCCGCAATGCTTGCCGCATCTGTTGCTGACGGTGCGTTGCGAGATGCTCTTTCGCTTCTTGACAGATGTATTGCAATCAGCTCGGAAATTGATGAAGATGTTGTTCGCAGTGCCGCAGGACTTGCGAGAAAGACATATCTTTTTGAGCTTTCTAACTGCGTAATCAATAAGAACACAGCAAAGGCACTTGAAATTGTTGACAGGCTTTACGGTGAGTCCAAGGATATGGCAAGGCTTTGCGATGAATTGCTTTCGCATTTCAGAACGCTTATGCTCATAAAGTCGGTAAAAAATCCGAGGGATATCGTGATTATGGCTGACGATGAGTTTGAACAGGCTCAAACGCAGTCGGATTACCTCTCACTTGCCGACATTGTTTATTATATGGATGTGCTTTCAAAGGCATATCAGAATATGGGCAGGGGAACAGGCGACAGAACAGAGCTTGAAATGGCGGTTGTAAAGCTGTCATCGGCAGAACTTGACGGTACAATTGAGGCTTTGACCGCAAGGGTAACCGCCCTTGAAAAGGCAGTTAAAAAGGGAATAAAGGTGAACTATGTTCCCGAACAGGTGCAAACTGTACCACAGTCTGTTCAGAATGAAACTCCAAAACCGGAGGCTCAAAATTCCGAACCCGAAAAGTCACAGGAAACAAAACCTGTTTCGGAAAAAATAAAAGACGAGCCGGTAATTCCGACGCCTCCTGTTGAGATGCCGACACCGAAACAGTCCGTTCAGCCAATACAGGAACAATCCGTTTCTGCACAGCAAAAGCCTAAGAAAACAGCTCAAAGACCGAGCGTTGACCTTGATGCAATCTATAATAACGCACAGCCTTTTCCCGATTGGGCAGAGGTAGTCAATAATATGAAACCTGTTTCAAGGGCAATTGCGGCGGCATTTGCAAATTCTGCCGCTTACACAAGCGGAAAATATTTGCTGATTGACACAGATAATGAAATGGCTTTTGAACTTCTCAAAAATAACGAAAGACGACAGGAAATCCGTCAGCTTATTTTAGAAACAACAGGTCAGCACTATAATCTCGGTCCGTACAAAAGACCAAGTGCAAAGCAAGAAGAAAAAACCGATCCCGTTGACAAGCTTATTGAAAGTTTGCAGGGAAGCGATGTAATAATAACACAAGAATAACCGAAAGGAAGATAAAATTATGAAAGCAAGATTACCAAAGGGTTACGGCAGCGGCGGAGCAAACAACATTCAGCAGCTTGCCCGTCAGGCTCAGAAACTTCAGGATGATATGGAGGCCGCATCAAAGGAACTCGAAACAAAAGAGTATGAGGCAACAGCCGGCGGCGGTGCAGTTAAGGTTACAGTAACAGGCAAAATGGAACTCACAAAGGTTGAAATTTCACCCGAAGTTGTTGATCCCGAGGATGTAGAAATGCTCTCAGACCTCGTTATGGCAGCCGCAAATGAGGCAATCAGAGCAGCCGCTAAGGAAAAAGAGGACAAAATGGAAACAATCTCAGGCGGACTTAACATTCCGGGAATGTTCTGATTATGTCGGGATATAATGTTGCTCCGCTTGAAAATTTGGTGGAGCAGTTTGAAAGAATGCCGGGAATCGGTAACAAAACCGCTCAAAGACTTGCATATTATGTTCTCAATCTGTCAAAAACAGAAGCGGAACAGCTTGCGGGTGCGGTGATGGACGCCCACACAAAGATTCACTATTGCAGTAAATGCTGTAATCTTACAGACAAAGACCTTTGTCCCGTGTGTGCAAATCCCACAAGGGATCATTCCGTTATCTGCGTTGTTGAAACTCCGAGAGATGCTACGGCTATTGAAAATACCCACGAATTTAAGGGCGTTTATCATGTTCTCCACGGTTCAATCTCACCGCTTAACGATATCGGTCCCGACAACCTTATAATAAAAGAACTGCTTGCAAGGCTTAACGAGGAATCGGTTGAGGAGGTCATTATGGCAACCAACCCGACCGTTGAGGGCGATGCAACGGCTCTGTATATTTCAAAGCTCTTAAAACCGCTTGGTGTAAAGGTGACAAGACTAGCCTACGGTATTCCCGTTGGCGGTGACCTTGAATATGCCGATGAATACACCCTTGCAAAGGCTCTTGAGGGCAGAAATGAAATTTAATTTCTTGGTTTAAACTATTGACAAATTGTCAAAACAGTAGTATAATCTTGTATTCCACAGTAGAAAGGAGGATGTGCAGTGGCAAATATGAAAACGATTGCTCAGAACAAAAAGGCAAGACACGATTATTTTGTCGAGGAAACCTATGAAGCCGGAATTGAGCTTTGCGGTACGGAAGTAAAATCCTTGCGTGCCGGCAGAGTAAATCTCAAGGACAGCTGGTGTTCAATTGTTGACGGCGAAATTTTTGTCAACGGAATGCACATTTCTCCTTACGAACAGGGAAACATCTTTAACCGTGATCCGATGCGTGTGAGAAAGCTTCTTATGCACAAAAAAGAGATTTTAAAGCTCTACGGCACGGTTAAGCAGACGGGATATTCACTTATCCCGATTAGTCTGTATTTCAAGGACAGCAAGGTAAAACTTCAGGTTGGACTCTGCAAAGGTAAAAAGCTCTATGACAAGCGTGCCGATATGGCAGAACGCTCCGCAAAGCGTGATATGGAGCGTGCCATTAAAGAACAGAGAAGATAGTTTGGTGTTACTATGAGTTTGCGTAGCTTGTACGAAAATATTTCGGAATACAGCGATTTTGCTTTAATCGGACGGGACTTTTCTGCCTTTGATACCGATTATTCCGTGCTTGGTTTTGCAAATTCGTCCGATAAAACCGAGCTTGTTCTGTTGAATTTCAATTGTTCCAAAGATGATATTTGCTGTGAAGATTTGACTTTGAGAGAAAATATCATTCTCGAAAAGAAAAATAATTCTGATTTGTCCGATGATTTTTCTGCAATTGTAATTGACGGACAGCGTTTTGACTTTGACTCAGTATGCGGTGAAACGCTTGAATGTTGCGAATTAACAAGGTCATATATCATCTCAGAGTTTATGAAACTCGGTTGGAAGAGCGACAGGCTTTTCGACGCTCCTCTTGATTCTCTGTTCATAAACTTCATTGAACTTGA
>OIBW01000775.1_pt1 | contig 11609 bp, 12 predicted proteins | sample 1581131 | NCBI WGS metagenome assembly OIBW01 (sample SAMEA3882517, study PRJEB24775) | human gut metagenome | biome: human-associated habitat; feature: intestine environment; material: feces | place: Netherlands | collected 2009/2010 | reverse complement strand
ACGGCGCGGGTGGTGCCCGCCTGTTTGGCCGCTGCAGCCACAGCGGGGTCCGCCATAAAGCAGAGTGCCTGCCCGCCCAGCTTGGCCAGGCCCGGCTTGGTGATGCCTGCCAGGGCCATGTTGGTATCGGTGATGATCGTTGCCCCGGCGTGCATAGCAGCAATACCGGCGGCTACCGCGCCGGGGGTAAAGTGCAGGGTCTGCGCATAGTCAAAATCCGCGGTGGTGTGGATGACCCGCTTGACTACAGGGGCGTTTTCCGGCGGGATGTCCAGCCCGCGCTGGGCCAGCTCCCCGGCAATAATTTTCATGCTGGTGCGTTCAATATCGGCGGGCAGGTGGTGCTGCGGCATCATTGGTCATTTCCCCTTTCGGCGGGCTGTGCAAGGCCCATAGCCGCATACACGGCGGCCAGATCCAGGTTATGGCGTACCCCATCGGCCAGCAGATCCAGCTGCTGGGTACGGTATTCCTGCATGGAGATCGGTGCTGCCGCGGCGGGGTCAATCCCCTTGCGGCGGCAAAGATGGGCGGCAAACTGCTCGGTCAGCTCGCCGCTGTCAAACAGGCCGTGCAGGTAGGTGCCAAACACCTGGCCCTGCACGCAGCCTTCGGGGGTGCCGTCCGCCAGGGTGCAGAACGGCGCGCCCTGCACAGTGGTGCGCCCGGTGTGGATCTCGTACCCGGTCAGGTGCGCCCCGGCAAAGGGCTCCGCCGTCACGGTCGCCTGGCTTTGGGTGCGGCGCTTTTCGGCGGCAAAGGTGGTTTGGGTGGGCAGCAGGCCAAGGCCGCGCAGGGTCTGCGGGCGGCCGCTTTCGGTGCCTTCCGGGTCGGCCAGGGTCTGGCCCAGCATCTGGTAGCCGCCGCACACCCCCAGCACCGGCGTGCCGCGCTGGGCCAGCTTGCTGATGGCTGCTTCCAGCCCGCACTGGCGCAGCCACAGCAGGTCATCCACGGTATTTTTTGTACCGGGCAGGATCACGCAGTCCGGCGCGCCAAGCTCGCGGGTGGTCTGCACATAGCGCACGCCAAGCAGCGGGTGCTGCTCCAGCGGCATAAAGTCCGTAAAGTTGGAAATATGCGGCAGCCGCACAATGGCAGCATCCAGCGGCTTGACGGCATTTTTGACCTGCAGCCGGTCGGAAAGCGAATCCTCGTCCTCAATATCCGCCTTTAAGTACGGCACAACGCCAAACACCGGCAGGTGGGTTTTCTCTTCCAGCATGGCAAGGCCGGGGCGCAGAATCCCAACATCGCCGCGGAACTTGTTGATGATAAGCCCTTTGATGCGTGCCCGTTCGTCCGGCTCCAGCAGTTCCACCGTGCCAAACAGCTGGGCAAACACGCCGCCGCGGTCAATATCACCTACCAGCAGCACAGGGGCATCCACCAGCTTGGCCAGCCCCATGTTCACGATGTCATCGGCTTTCAGGTTGATTTCAGCCGGGCTGCCCGCGCCCTCGATGACGATAATATCAAAGTCTTCCGCCAGGCTGTTGTAAGCCGCCAGAATATCGGGGATGAGCTGTTTTTTGCGGCGGAAATACTCCGCCGCCGGCATCTGGCCGCGCACTTCCCCGTTGACGATCACCTGGCTGCCAATATCGCTGCTGGGCTTGAGCAGAATGGGGTTCATCCGCACATCCGGTTCCACCCCGGCTGCCTGGGCCTGCACCACCTGGGCGCGGCCCATTTCCAGCCCGTCACGGGTCACAAAGCTGTTCAGTGCCATGTTCTGGCTTTTGAACGGGGCCACCCGCCAGCCATCCTGGGCAAAAATGCGGCAGAGCGCCGCGCACAGCAGGCTTTTGCCCGCGCCGCTCATGGTGCCCTGCACCATAATACATTTTGCTTTGCTCATTTTAGTACCTCCCGCATGGTCTGCAGCAGCTGTTCGTTTTCCGGCGCGGTGCGCACGGCGGTGCGGTACCAGCCGGCGCTCAGCCCCGGGTAATTGCCGCAGCTGCGCAGGCAGACGCCCCGCTGCTGCAAGGCCGCACCCAGCGTTTCCGGCGCACGGAACAACAGGTAGTTGGCGCTGCCCTCGATCACCTGCAGCCCCAGTGCCCGCAGCCCGGCCGCCAGTCTGGGGCGCTGGTCGGCAATCAGGGCGCGGACGGCATCGGCATAGGCGGTTTCCCGCAAAGCGGCCGCGCCCGCAGCCTGCGCCAGGCTGGATACCCCCCACGGCTGGCCTGCGGCCTGCATTTTGGCCAGCAGTGCGGTGTTGGCGCACAAGGCATACCCCAGCCGCACCCCGGCCATGGCGTACAGTTTGGTGAACGCTTTCAGAATAACAAGGTTGGGCGCGGTTTGCAAAAGCGGTTTGGCCGTCAGGGCATCCCGCTGCTGCAAAAAGTCCAGAAAGCACTCATCCACCACCAGCACGGCCCCGCAGTCCGCACAGCGGCGCACCAGGCGCTGCACCAGCTCCGGCGGGGTAATTTGCCCGGTGGGGTTATTAGGCTGGCACAAAAACACCAGGTCAATGCTCTGGTTCACTGCCTGCACAAAGGCTTCCGTTACGGCAAAATCATCGGCCTCATGCAGGATTTTCCACTTTACTTCGCAGCCAACGCTTTCCAGTGCAGCGGCATACTCGGCAAAGGTGGGGGCGGGCAGCAGGGCGCGGCGGGGCTTGAGCGCCCACACCAGCCGGTAGATCAGATCTGCCGCCCCGTTGCCGCACAAGATCCACGGTTCCGGCAGCTGTTCCGCCCGGCTGAGTGCCGTGCGCAGCTCCCGGCAAAGGGGGTCCGGATAGCGGTCCGCAGTGGGCAGTGCCGCAACGATGGCATCCGCCACGCCCTGGGGCAGGCCCAGCGGGCTGACATTGGCCGAAAAATCCAGCGCATCATGCCCAAAGCGGGCGCGGTAGCCCGCCCAATCACCGCCATGTACCAGTTCCATTCCGTTCTCCCCTTTTCGTTGTTACATCGCCAGCACCAGCAGGCGCAGGGCAATGCCCAACCCCAAAGCCAGCAGGCTTTCGGCATACATCATGCGGTCGGCCCGCAAAATGTCCTTTGGTTCCACGGGGCGCAGCGCATCCCCAATGGTGGGTTTATCATAATACTCGCCAAAATAGTAGGCGGGGCCTGCCAGCTGCACGCCCAGGGCACCGGCGCAGGCACTTTCGGTCTGGGCGCTGTTGGGGCTGGCATGGTTGCGGCGGTCCCGCCGCCAAATCTTCCATGCGCCGCGGGCACTGCTGCCGGTCAGGGCGGCAGCGGCAACCCACAGCAGCCCGGCCAGGCGGCTGGGCAGATAGTTGGCCACGTCGTCCAATCTGGCAGCGGCACGGCCAAAATACAGGTATTTCTGGTTTTTGTAGCCCAGCATGCTGTCCATCGTGTTGATGGCCTTATAGGTCAGCGCCAGCGGCGCGCCGCCCAGCAGCATGTACAATAGCGGGGCAATCACGCCATCGCTGGCGTTTTCGGCCACGGTTTCCACAGCGGCTTTGGTCACGCCCTCCGCCGTCAGGTTTTGGGTATCGCGCCCCACAATGCGGGCCACGGCCTTGCGGGCGGCGGGCAGGTCCTGCTTTTGCAGCTCTTTGTACACATTGCGGCTTTCCTGCGCAAGACCCTTAGCGGCCAATGCCTGGGCGCACCAGAACATCTGCACGGCAAGCCCTGCCAGCGGGTGCAGCGCCGCCGCCAGCCTGCACACCAGCGCGGTGATGAGGAACGTGCCCACCGGCAAAATGGCGGCCAGCACCGCCCCGCCGCAAAGCTCCCCCTGCGGCGTTTGGGGAAATTGTGCGCGCAGGCGTTTTTCCAGCGCGGTGATGGCTTTGCCCATCAGCACAACGGGATGCGGCAGCCAAGCCGGGTCGCCAAAAATGGCATCCAGCACAAAGCCACCCAAAACGGCCCAGCAAATCAGCATGGTAACTCCTTTGTATACTGCACGGTTTTGACCACGCGCAGGGTTTTCTGGTGTATCCAATCGGCGGCATCCAGCACAAAGCCGCCCGCCGCGGGGGCACACCAGGAATAATAGTTTTTATGGGGCACGGCGAACCGTTCCAGCGCCGCCATCTGGGTGCCGCCGTGGGCAACGATCACCAGCTGCGGTTCCCCCGCCGCCAAAGCGGCATCCACCAGCGCGGCAAATGCTGTGCAGACACGCTGGCAGAATTCCGCCTTGCTTTCCCCGCCCGGGCAGCGGCCTTCGCAGCCGGTTTCCACCCAGGCGCGGTACTGGGGGTCGTGCTCCATCTCCCGGTAATTGCGGCCCTCAAACACGCCAAAGTCCATCTCTTTCAGCCCGTCTGCCACAACCAGTTCCGCATCGGGGAAAAGCACTTCCGCCGTCTGCCGGGTGCGCTGCAAGGAAGTAATCATGACCGTTTTGGGGGCAAAATCCGCCCGGCGCAGCTGGGCAAGGCCCTGCGGGCACAGCGGTACATCCCGCCTGCCCTGGTAGCGCTTTTCCTGATTATCCTGCGTTAAGCCGTGGCGCAGCAGGTAGATCAGCATGGCGGCAGCTCCCCTTTCAGCACGGTGGGCAGGCCGCAGAACATCTGCACCACACAGTCGGCCCGCTCAGCCAGCAGGCAGGCAAGGCGGCCGGCGGCTTCCCGCGCGGCGCGCTGGGCGGGGTCAATGGGCACCACGCCGCCGCCAACCTCGGTGGCGGTTACTACGTCATATTGGACAAGCTCGTCCGCAAGGGCGGGCAGGCTTTCGGCATTGGCGGCAAGGGTCTGCACCTCGTAAATCTGCCGCCCGCCAAAGGGTTTGGCAAAGGTACGCTTGCCGCTGTACAGCGGGCCGGTAATAAACAGCATGTTACAAAAACCCCTTCCACTGGCAAAACACAAGGGCCGCCAGCATATACAGTTCCGCTTTTTGCAAAAACCACCCGGCCAGGTCCCCGGTAATACCGCCAAACTGCTTGACCGCCACACGGTGGTAGCGCCACAGGGCAACCCCCGCCGCCAGCACCAGCACGCCGCCGCCCAGGGCAAAAAGTGCCACTGCCAGCACAATGCTAAGGCATCCCAGCACCCGGCGCACCGTGGTGCGGTCCGCCGCCGTGGCAAACGTGTGCGCAAGGCCGGTATTTTTGGCCAGGGGAAAGGCCGCCACTGCGTAACCGGAGCAGGCACGCTCCAGCACCAGCGCCAGCAGCCAGACAGCCCCCACCTGCGGGGTAAACTGCACGCAGCAGCACAGCGCAAAGTAGGCCACAAAGTAGCTGCACAGCCGGATCACGGCGAACGCGCCGCAGTGCGGGTCCTTGAGAATATCGAGCTTTTTCTGGGTATCGCCATAGCTGCAAAGGGCATCGCAGGTGTCGGCGTAACCATCCAGATGGATGCCGCCCGTGACCCAGACAGGGATCAGGCAAAAGCCCGCCGCGCGCACCATGGCGGGCAGCGGCAGGCTGGCGCACACGCACCACAGCACGCCGCACAGCACCCCCACCAGCGGGAAGGCACAGAGCGAATACCGCATGTTTTTCTCGTTCCAGTCAAACTGCGGCACCGGCACAGCCGAGAACATGGCCAATGCCACGGCGATCGTCTGCAAAACTGTCATGGGCGTTCCCCTCCTTTGTAGTACACCGGCAGGCCGCACACCACGCGGCAGACGGCGTCGGCTTTGGCGGCAACGGCATTGTTGACCATGGCAAGGGCCTGCAGATAGAGGTCTGTCTCCCCGGCATAGTCCGCCCCGCCGCTGAATACCTCGTTGCTGACGATGATGAGATACCGGCACTGCGCAGCGATAGAATCGATCCCCGCCAGCATTTTTTCCGCCGCCTGCTTGGGCGGCAGGCAGCTGCCGTCGGGGCGGTACAGCTCATTGGCGGCCAGGTTGCCCAAATCTTCCAGCAGGGCGGTGCCCTGCTGCGGCAGGCGGACCAAGTGCAGGTTTTGGGGACATTCCACGGTAGCAAACTGTTTTTGCGCCCGCATGGCGCGGTGTTTGGCCACCCGCGCGGCGCACTCGGCATCCCACACCTGCATGGTGGCAAGGTAATAGCGCGGGCCGCCGCTCTGCACGGCAAGGTGCTCCGCATAGGCGCTTTTGCCGCTGGCTGCGCCACCGATAACCAGCGTCAGCATTGTGGGGTGTACGGCGCAATGCCGCCCTCCGCAAAGGAATAGCAGCCGCGGTAGACGGCCAGAGCCATATCCCACAGCGGGATGGAAGCCACCGCGCCGGTGCCCTCGCCCAGATGCAGGTTGGCGGTGATGAGCGGCGCTTTGCCCAAAGCATCCAGCACCATATGGGCGGCAGGCTCCGCCGAAACATGGCTGGCAAACACTGCCTTGGCTGCTGCGGGGCAGAGCCGCACCGCGCACAGCGCCGCCACGCTGCTGATAAAGCCATCCATCAAAATGGGCACACCCTCCAGCGCGCCGCCCAAAAACACGCCGCACAGCCCGGCCAGCTTAGCCAGCACATCCAGCGGGTCAGCGGGATTGGGCTGGTTGCGGGCAATGCCGCGCCGGATCGCATCAATCTTGCGGGCAAGCCCTGCATCCGAAAGCCCGGCCCCGCGTCCGGTCATGCTCTGCACGGGGGCACCCAGCAGCACGCTTGCCACGGCGCTGGAGGTTGTGGTGTTGCCAATGCCCATCTCCCCCGTTGCTAACAGTTGAACTCCCTGCTGCTTTTGTCCGCGCACCAGCGCAATGCCGCAGCCGATGGCCTGCACGGCCTGGGCGCGGGTCATGGCCGGGCCGCAGGTAAAATCTTTGGTGCCAGGGGCAATGCGGCAGTCCTGCACGCCGGGCACCGGGGCACCGGCAATGCCCATATCCACCGGCACAACGCTGCAATGGGCGGCAGCTGCCATCTGGCACACGCTGGTGCGCCGCGCGGCAAGGTTTTGCAGCACCGCGCGGGTCACGCTGGCGTCGGTTTGGCTCACGCCCTGGGCCACCACGCCGTTATCGGCGCACAGCACCAGCACGGCGCGGCGGGCAAAATCCAGCTCCGGGGTGCCGGTCAGGGCGGCGGCGTCCTCCAGCATGGTTTCCAGGCTGCCCAGCCCGCCCAGCGGTTTGGCCAGCGCGGCCCAGTGGGCGTGCGCCGCGGCGCGGGCAGCTTCATCGGGCGGGGTGATGGTTTGCAGCCGTGTGTTCAGTTCAGGTTCCGTCATACCGTTCTCCCTGTTTTTGTTTGGGCATACTGCGCCGCAGCCGTTACAAAGCGCTGCGGCAGCGGGGTGCCCGCCCAGTATAGATGCGGGAACCCCGCATACAGATGCCCGTTGGCAAAGCCGCAGTCCCAATGGCGGCCATTGGCTTTTTGGGCGGCAAAAGCGGTGCCGTTGCAGGTGGAATCCCAATGGTGGAACTCATGCACGGGCACCGGCTCCCCTGCGCGGAAGAGCATGCTGTCCGCCTGCGGGGTAAGCGCGGCATAGCCAAAGCGCACCAGCCGCCCCACGCGGAACCCCTGCCCCGGCAGCACACCCGCCATGGGGTGGGCGGTTCCGGCGTCATCTTCCAGCGTTTGGCCCAGGTACAAAAAGCCGCCGCATTCCGCCACGGTGGGCAGGCCGCGCTGCACGGCGGTGTTTATGGCGCAGCGCATGGCGGTGTTGGCCGCCAGCTGGGCGGCGTACAGCTCCGGGTAGCCGCCCGGCAGGTACAGTCCGCCGATATGTTGCGGCAGCGCGGCATCCCGCAGCGGGCTGAAATAGCAAAGCTCTGCGCCTGCGGCCTGCAGGCTTTCCAGCGTTTCGGCATAGGTAAAGCAGAACGCTTCATCCTGTGCCACGGCAATGCGCACGGTGGGGGCTGCGGCCTGAACCGCAGGGGCCATTGGGGCCGGGCGGTCAAACAGAGCCAGCAGCCGCGGCCAGTCGATATTTTTTTGCGCGGCGGCGGTCAAAATCTGAATTTTTTGCTGCAAATCAGCAATTTCGCCCGCGGTTTTCAGCCCCAGGTGGCGGCTTTCGATGGCGGCATCCGGCATGGGGGGCAGAAAGCCCACCACCGGCAGGCCGGTTTCCCGTTCCAGCATGGGGGCCAGCAGCTTGTACAGCATCTCGGTGCAGTCGTTCAGCAGAACGCCCGCAATGTGGTGCGGCGTGCGGAACGCTTTTAAGCCTTGCAGCTGGGCGGCCAGCGTTAAACTGGCCCCCTTGGGGCGCACCACCAGCAGCACCGGCAAGTCCAGCACATCGGCAGTGTGCCAGGCGCTGGCGGCAGCGCTCACGCCGCCAAGGCCGTCATAATAGCCCATGGCACCCTCACACACCGCGCTGCCATGGCCCGCCGCGCCGCTGGTGTACAGCCGCCGCACGGTCTGCGGGGTGGAGAAAAACAGGTCCAGATTGTGGCTGGGCACCCCCAGCACGGCGCGGTGAAACATGGGGTCAATGTAATCCGGCCCGCACTTGAACGCGCAGGGCTCCAGCCCGCGGGCTTTCAGGGCGGAAAGCAGGGCGCAGGCGGCGGTGGTTTTTCCGCTGCCGGAACTGGGCGCGGCTAAAAGCAGCTGCAGCATTCTCATTCCCTCACGATCAAAAATACCGGGTTGTTGGCCATCATCAGGTGCAGGCTGCCTGCCGCCTTGCTGCGGCTTACGGCAATCTGGGTCACCTGTGCGGCCAGCCCGTGGGCGGCCAGGGCGGCAATACTTTGCTGCAAGGTTTCCAGCGCAATGGCGGCGATACAGAGCCGGGTCTGCGGGTTGGCGGCCAGGGCGGCATCTACAATGGCCTGCATATTGCCCTTGCTGCCGCCGATGAAAACAGCATCCGGCGCGGGCAGATTTTGCAGCGCTTCAGGGGCTTTGCCCGCGATCAGCGTTAAGTTACTGGCGGCAAATTTGGCCTGGTTCTGGCGAACCAGCGCGCAGGCATCAGCATCACATTCCACCGCGTACACCTGACCCATGGGGGCGGCCAGCGCCATTTCCACGCTCACGCTGCCCGTTCCGGCACCGACATCCCACAGGGTATCAGTGGGGGCAACGGCCATCTTGGCCAGCGCGGCGGCGCGCACCTCCTGCTTGGTCATCGGCGTTTTGCCGCGGATGAAGGCTTCATCCGGCAGGCCGGGCACGCGGGGCTGCGGTTTGGGGCAGGGCTCCACCAGCAGCACGCTGAGCGGCGCAAAGCTGCCGCCCGCCAGCGTTTGCACCGTATCGGTGATGACCTTTTGCTGCGGGGTGCCAAGGTTCTCACCAACCGTGGCCTGCACCGCGCCAAAGCCTGCGGCGGCTAGAATCTCACACAGCGCGGCGGGGCTGGTATTGCGCCCGCCCGTCAAAAAAAAGGTCGGGCGGTCGCTCCGGCACTCTGCCGCAGGGGCGCAGGCACATCCGTGGGCGCTGACAAGGTGCCAGTTCTGCCACGGCCTGCCCAGCGCCGCGGCCAACAGCTGTACGCTGGAAATCCCCGGCAGCACCGTTACTTCCGCCCCCTGTGCCCGCAGCTTGGGCACCAGCGCCGCAGAACCGGAATAAAAGCCGGTATCCCCGCTGTAAACCAGCGCGGCGGTCTGGCAAGGCTCCGCTTGCAGGCAGGCCAGCACTTCATCCGGCAGGTAAATTGGCTTGCGGTTGGGGGTACAGCCATCCGGCAGGTTTTGCAGCAGCCGCTTTGCCCCCAGAATCAGCCCTGCCGTTTGCAGGGCCTGCAAGCCCTGGGCAGTCAAACTGCCGGGCAGCCCGCTGCCCATGCCAACCAATGTAATCTTCATAACAGCTCCCTGCATCGTTGCAAAATTTCTTCGGCGTTCTCGCCGCATTCCTCCGGGCGGCGCAGCACAACCAGCGCAGCCCCGCTTTGGGCGGCAGCCTGGGCTTTCTCGGCAAAGCCGCCCGCGCTGCCGCCGTCCTTGGTGACAAGGTAACGGATGTGGAACTGCTGCATCAGTGCAAGGTTCAGTTCCAGCGTAAAGGGCCCCTGCATGGCAATGATGTTGCGGTGCGGGATGCCCGCGCCCTCGCACGCCGTAATGCCCGCCACGGTGGGCAGCACCCATCCAGCCCGGCAAAGGCCGCAAGCTCCTTGGCGCCGGTGGTGAGCAGAACATTGCCCTGCGTTGCGGCTAAATACTGCGCGGCCTGGGCGGCACTGCCCAGCACCACACTGCCCGCGGGCAAGGTGCTGGCGGCGCGCAGCAGGCGGTGGTACTCTACCCCGGCTGCGTTGGCGGCGGCGCGGATGTTTTTGGTGGCTTCCACCGCGTAAGGGTGGGTGGCATCCACACAAAGGGCTGCGCCCTGCAAAAGCTCCGCCATGGCGCCGGGCAGCAGGCGACCGGAATGTACGGTAATGCCGGGGGCCTGGCCCTGTTCCTCGGCCCCCAGGTCGGTTGCCACGCTGACGGTAACGGCAATGCCCAACGCGGCAGCGGCGCGGGAGAAATCCCGCCCTTCGGTAGTGCCGCTGAACACAACGATCCTCATACCCCGTGGTACCCCCGCGGCGTTACCATCCACCCGCTGACCTGGTGGGTAGCGCTGTTGCCGATGAACACCGTGGTGAACATATCCACGGTGGTGTGTTCCAGCTCGGCCAGCGTCATCTGGCTGCTCTGCTGGCCGGTGCGGCCAATGCTGCGTATCACACCGCAAAGGGTACCCGCCCCCTTGCCGTTTTGCAACAGGATGCGAACCGCCTTTTGCAGGTAATCCGGCCGCCCTTTGGAGGAGGGATTGTACAGCGCCACGCAGAAATCCCCCATGGCGGCGCAGGCCAGCCGCTTTTCGATCATCTCCCACGGAGTCAGCCGGTCCGAAAGGGAGATCACGCAGAAATCATGGGCCAGCGGTGCGCCCAGCACGGCGGCACCGCTTAATGCGGCGGTCAGGCCGGGAACGACCTCCACTTCCACATCGGGGTATTCCGCCGCCAGCTCCAGCAGCGGGCTGGCCATGCCGTACACCCCGGCATCGCCGGAGCAGACAAGCGCCACCGTTTTGCCGGTCTGGGCCGTTTGCAGCGCCCAGCGGCAGCGGTCAATTTCTCTGGTCATACCGGTGGCATAGGTTTCTTTTTCCGGGTACAGGGGGCGCACAAGGTCGATGTAAACGGTGTAACCGCACAGCACATCAGCCTCTTGCAACGCATGGCGGGCCTGCGCGGTCAAAAACTGGGCATCGCCAGGGCCAAGGCCCACAACGGATACAAGGTTACGCTTCATCGGTTTTCCATCTCCAATCCGGGGCAAAGGGGCGCACGGCAGCGGCAAAGGTCACGCCGGTATGCGCATATTTGGGCAGCAGCAGCGTGCCGCCGGAAGCCAGCACGGCGGCGCGCTCGCAGACGTTATCCACACCCGTTACCCCCTGCACAAAGCGGGAGGCGCTGAAAGTTCCGGGCACAGCGCGCAGCTGGGCGGCGGAATAAAAGCTGACCGGCCAGCCGTGGCTGCGGCAGAACTCCAGCAGGCCGGGTTCGTTCTGTTTTAGGTCAATGCTGGCGGCGGCGGTAATGCCAACGGGGGCCAAATTTGTATCGGCGCAGAACGCTGCAAACGCGGCTTCCAGCTGGGCGGCGGTGGTACCGCGCTTGCAGCCAACGCCCAGCACGCCAATGCGGGGGATCAGATGCAAAGCGTTCCCCTGCGGGGCCATTGTCAGGGCAAAATCAGCGCCAGACGGTTCTTCGGCTTCCGCCACACC
>OIBW01000773.1_pt1 | contig 11652 bp, 10 predicted proteins | sample 1581131 | NCBI WGS metagenome assembly OIBW01 (sample SAMEA3882517, study PRJEB24775) | human gut metagenome | biome: human-associated habitat; feature: intestine environment; material: feces | place: Netherlands | collected 2009/2010 | reverse complement strand
AGAATCGGCCCGCCATACTCGTAATACGCGCCCGCGCAGTCGGCGATGCAGTCCGCGCCCATGTTCTGCGGATTGTCCATGCGGATGTTGAGTCCCGTTTTGATGCCCGGTCCCACGATCATCGGATCGATGTCGAGGAACTTCACGATGCTCGCACGGAACGAATGCATGACCTTCGGCACCACGGACGAAATGATCACATCATCGACATCCGCCGGCTTGTAGCCGCTCAAAGCCAGGAACTGCGTGATCATCAGCCCGTATTCGTCGGACGTGTGGTTCGCCTTCGTGGTGATGCGGTACGTGCCCGCGATGCGCCCATCGTCGATGAAACCGATCACGACGTTCGTGTTGCCGATATCCACAGCCATCAGAAGCATGTTGCGTTCTCCTTCGCGTTTTGCGGAAGTTCCGTTGAAATATTGCGATTATTGCGATTGATACGGTTATTGCGATTCGAAAATGCTGCGGTTAGCGCCGTTCGCCGTCCGCACGCATGGCTGCGAGCTTGACAAGAATACGTTTCGCAAGTGCGTCCTTGCCCATCTTGCTCCATCGTTCGATGCTTGGCCTGTCTGCGGTTTCGCCCGGCGTCAGCACCGTCACCACGTTCGTGTCCGCTGCGAAACCGGCGCCGGGGGTGCGCAGGTTGTTGGCCACCAGCATGTCGCAATGCTTGGCTGCAAGCTTCTTCGCGGCGTTGGTCTCAAGGTCGCGCGTCTCCATGGCGAATCCGCACAATGTCTGGTCCGGCCGCTTATGCTCGCCGGCCCAAGCCAGAATGTCCGGATTCGACGTGAGCTCGAGCTCGATGCCGCTGCGCCCGTTCTTCTTGATCTTGTCCCGGGCCTGCTCGACCGGACGGAAATCGCCGACGGCCGCGGCCATGACGGTGATGTCCGTGTCCGAGAAACGGCTCGTCACCGCGTCGAACATATCCTGCGCGGTCGTGACATTGACCACATCCACACCATACAGGGCGTCCAACGCCACCGGACCGGACACAAGCGTCACCTGTGCGCCCAGATCGCGTGCCTGTTCGGCCAAGGCATACCCCATCTTGCCGGTGGAATGGTTGGTGAGGAACCGCACCGGATCAAGCGGCTCCTGCGTCGGGCCGGCGGTGACGAGCACGGCAAGTCCCTTAAGCGGCAGCTCGCCGTCCGGACGATTCGCAAGCAGCAGCGCTTTCACCGCCGTTTCGATGCGTGCCGGCTCCTCCATACGCCCTTTGCCGGCGTCGCCGCAGGCCAGCATGCCGCTTTCCGGCTCCACAATCGTCCAACCGAGCTCACGGCAGGTATTGAGATTGCGTTGCGTCACGGCGTTTTCATACATATGCACGTTCATGGCGGGGCACAGGATCTTCGGTCCCTTGTCGTACGCGAGTATGGTGCTGGTCAGCTGGTCATCGGCGATGCCGCAGGCGATTTTCGCGATGATATCGGCGCTCGCCGGAGCGACTGCCAGCAGATTCGCCCACTTCGCGTCGGCCACGTGGCTGATCTGCAGCGGACCGTCCGGTCCGGGCGTCACGTCGGCCGTAGCGCCGGGACGATGTCCGGCGGCGAACATGGACGTGCGTGTCGGCGTGTGGGTGAGGGAACTGAACGTCAGGGGAGTGACGAACTCCTGTGCGGCGGCGGTCATCACCACACGCACCTCATGCCCCTGCTTGCTCCAATCGGAGGCGAGATGGCAGGCCTTGAACGCGGCGATGCTGCCGGTGACCCCCAAAAGAATATGCGCCATGGATCAACCGTCCTTCTCGTTGTGACCTGCCGCGACTGCGTCAAGTATATAACCGGGCCGAAGCCTCCGCGCGCTTTGCGGGCGAATCCGAACGGGCCGCGGGTATGGCGGACGGTAGAATCAGGCCGTGGTGATCGACCTCACGCAGGCGGTCAACCGCAATCACAACACATAATCGAAAATACGAAGAGGAGAAATCCCATGTCGTCACCTACCGGTGCGCACGGCGAAGCCGACGCAACCAAACAGGAGAACGAACAGCAGCCGCAGTCCACGGCAAGCACCGACGCCACGCTGAACGCGCGTGCGAAATCGTCGAACGGCGCGAAATCGCAAGGCCCGAAGAAGTGGCTTATCGCGTTGATCGCCGTCATCGCCGCCGTCGCGGTGATCGTCGCCATTGCAGTGACGCGCGGCAAAAACGATGACGCGAACACTTCCGGCGTAACTAAAGCCGACACCGTCACCATCGGGCTCAAACTCGCCCCGGTCAGCCTCGACATCCGCCACCAGTCCGGATCGGCCATCGAACAGGTGCTGATCGGCAACGTCTACGAAGCGCTGCTGTCGCGCGACTCCGACAACAAAGTGCAGCCGGGCCTCGCGAAATCCTGGGACATTTCCAAGGACGGCAAAACCTACACGTTCCATCTCAACAACAACATGTGTTTCTCCAATGGCGACAAACTCGACGCCGACGACGTGGCGTGGTCCATCAACCAGCTCAAGGAGAAGCAGTACTACAACGCCAACCAGGTGGAAAGCCTCGACAAGGCCGAAGCGGTGGACGCCAACACGGTCAAGCTCACCCTTTCCACCCCCGACTCCAACCTGCTGTGGTATCTGACCGGACGTCCGGGCCTCGTGTTCGACAAAAACGCCAAATACAACGCGAAAACCGAAGCGGTCGGCTCCGGCCCGTATACCGTCGAATCCTTCGACTCGGCCAGCAAAATGGTGCTCAAAGCCAATGCGAAATATTGGGGAACCGCGCACAAGCCCGCCACCCAGAACGTGGTGATCCGCTTCCTCACCGACGACAACGCAGCCGTCAACGCGCTGAAAAGCGGTGACGTCGACGTGCTTTCCCCGGTGAACGCCACGCTCGCCAAATCATTGGATGCCAGCACATACACGGTGTCCGCGGCCGACGGCAGCGACAAGTTCGTCCTCGCCTTCAACTGCACGAACGCCAAACTCAAGGACAAGCGCGTCCGCCAGGCCATCCGCTACGCCATCAACCACAAGGAGATCATCGCCTCCCGAGGCAACGTCGACTACGCGCTCGGCGGTCCGATCCCGTCCGTCGACCCCGGTTACGAGGACCTGACCGGCCTGTACCCGTACAACGTGGACAAGGCCAAGGAACTTATGAAGGAAGCCGGTTATACCACCGACAAGCCGTTGCGGCTCACCCTCACCTACGCCAACACGTACGGCACCGAACTGGGCGACCAGCTTAAAAGCCAGCTCGCCAAAATCGGCATCGATTTGAAGATCGACTATGTGGAATTCTCCACATGGCTGCAGAACGTGCACGCCAACGGCGACTACGAGCTGTCATTGGTGGACCACGCCGAAAGCCACGACTTCTACAAGTGGACCACGCCGGACTACTACTACCATTACGACGGCAAGCAGGCGCAGAAACTGTACGCCAAGGCTTTGGAAGCCACCGACGAGGCCGACAGCGCGAAATACCTGAAGCAGGCGGCGAAGGCCGTAAGCGAGGACGCGCCGGCGGACTGGCTGTTCGGCTACCGCGTGACGGTGGCCGTCGACAAGCACGTGCAGGGCTTCCCCAGCAAGCTCAGCCAGACGGTGCTGCCATTGTGGCGGATCTCCAAGAATAAGTAAGGGAACGGTATTTCCATGCGATTCGTGGGAAAGCGGCTGGCGCTGTTCGTAGCGGCTTTGGTGGGCCTGTCCGCGCTGGTGTTCGTGATGCTGCGCGTATTGCCGGGAGACGTCGCCGCGGTCATCGCCGGCACGAACGCCACCCCCGAACGCATTGCGTCGCTGCGCGCCGAATTCGGCTTGGACAAGCCGCTCGTCGCGCAATATGGCGATTGGATGGCGGGCCTGCTGCATGGCGACCTCGGCGTGTCCACAGTCGGCGGACGGCCGGTCGCGCGGCAGATCGCCATGCGCGCCGCCGTAACGTTCCCTCTGATTGTGCTGAGCCTGCTGATCGCGCTGGCGATCGGCCTGCCGCTTGGCTGCGCGGCCGTCCTGACACGCAATCCGCGGCTGCGCGGCCTGTTTCACGGCATTGCGATCGTGGGCGGCGCGGTGCCCGCATTGTGGGGCGGCCTACTGCTGATCCTGCTGTTCTCCCGTGGCACGGGACTGTTGGGATTGCTGCCCGCGCAAGGCTTCCCCGACACCGGCTGGGCCACGCCGGGAAAGGCCCTGTCCTGTCTGCTGCTGCCGGCGCTCACCACCGGCATCACAGCCGGCGCGTCCATCATGCGCTACACGCGTGCCGCAGTGGGGGATATGGCCTCATCGCAGGCGGTGGACATGGCCATGGCCTGCGGCATGACCCGCAAACAGGCGGTATTGCGCGTGGCGTTGCGTCTGGCCACTGCGCAACTGGTGTCGGTGGTCGGCCTGACCTTCGCGCAAATGATCACCGGCGTGATGGTGGTGGAAAACCTGTTCGCCCTGCCGGGTCTTGGCGCCATGCTGGTCACCGACGTCGGCAACCGCGACCTGATCGCAGTGCAAAGCGAACTGTTCCTGCTGGCCGCGTTCTTCCTGCTGCTGGGTCTCGTGGTCGATCTGACGCACCGCGCGCTCGACCCGCGGTTGAAACATTCCGGCGTCGTTTCGGGAAAGGCGGAAGCATGAACGCATCGAAACCCGCACCATCCTCGCAACCGGCGTCGTCCGCGCAAACTACGTCGAGACCCATGCGATCCGTCATCGACGTGACATCCACTGCCACCATGAAAACCGTGCTTTCGACCATCTGGGCCAAGGCCGGCGGCAAATACGCGCTGATCGTCATCGGAGCATGGCTGCTCGTATCCGCCCTGTCCCTCGTATGGACGCCGTATTCGCTGCTCGACACCAACGGATTCAACGCGTGGGCCTCCCCGTCCGCAGCGCACCCGTTGGGTACCGACGGCACCGGCGCGGACGTGCTGAGCTGGCTGATGGCCGGCTCCCGCACGAATCTCATGATCGCCGTGCTCACCGTCGTCGTCGCGGCCGCGATCGGACTGCTGTTGGTGGCAGCCATGGTATCGCGTTCCGGTGCGCTCGCGTCCACATCGGTGGTGGTGGCCGACGCGCTGATCTCCATTCCGACGGTGCTTATCGCATTGATTCTTTCCGTGCCGTTCGGCGCGTCCGCCGCGGTGGTCATCGCCGCCTGCGGTTGCGCGTACGGGCTGAACCTGGCACGCATCCTACGGCCCTCCGCACTGCTCGCCGCATGTTCGGCATACGTCGAATCGGCATTATGGTCGGGGGCAAGCTCCGTCAGCGTGTTCTTCACGCATATCGTGCCGAACACGCTGCCGGTATTGTGCGTGCAGCTGTCCATGAGCGCCGGCACCTCGCTGCTGGCGGAGGCGGGACTCACGTATCTGGGCGTCGGCGTTGGAGCCGGCGTGCCCAGTTGGGGGCATTCGCTGTCCACGTCCGTGAAATTCATCAGCATCTATCCCATGGCCGTCCTATGGCCCGGCCTGGTCGTCACGATGGTGGTGGTCGCGTTGAACCTGTTCGGCGACGCGTTGCGCGACGCGCTCGATCCGCTAACCAATCCCGCGTTGAGGGAGGCCGCATGAGCGCCGTCATACGTCATCTGAACATCGCCATCAACGGCAAGCTGATCGTCGATGATGTCGATTTGGACATCGCCGACGGCGAACGTGTCGGCTTGGTCGGCTCGTCCGGTTCCGGCAAATCGATGATCGCCCGCGCCATGATGGGCCTGCTGCCGGCTACCGCACAGGTGACGGGCAGCGTCGAATTGGGTGGTACGCAGATTGTCGGCGCGTCGGACGCAGCGGTCGCCGACCTGCGCGGACGGTACGTGGGCATGGTGTTCCAGAATCCGTCCGCCGCGTTGAATCCGGTGATGACCGTGGCGCAACAGGTCGGTCTTCCGCTGTACCTGCATTACGATCTGTCGCTTACCGAACGGTCGGAACGCGTCACAGCGATGCTTGCCAAGGTCGGCCTCGGCGAGGACGTGCTGGCGAAATACCCGCATGAACTGTCGGGCGGCCAACGCCAACGCGTCGGCATCGCCACGGCGCTCGTCACCTCGCCACGGCTGATCATCGCCGACGAACCGACCACCGCATTGGATTCGATCACGCAACGGCAGATCGTGGACCTGCTCACGTCGCTGGTGGACGAGTCGGGAGCGTCGATGCTGTTCATCACGCACGATTTCGCGGTGCTGAACAGGGCCACCACGCGCTGTTACGTGCTTGAAAACGGGCGGATTGAGGAATCCGGCGATACGACCGCGCTTCTGGACCATCCGCACACCGACGCGGGACACAGGCTGGTCCAGTCGGCACGCGCATTGTCGTTGCACGCAGGGCAGGATGTCGGGCAGAAACCCGTGCGGAATCCCATGCACAAGGAGGTGGACCATGACTGACACAGATGAGGACATGGTGCTGTGCGGCCGCGGCCTCGACAAATGGTATGGCGCGAAACATGAGCGCCGTCAGGTGCTGTTCGGCGTGGATGTGGACGTGCGTGCGGGGGAGTGCCTCGCCGTGATCGGCGGCTCCGGATCGGGCAAGACCACGCTGACCCGCGTGCTGCTGGGACTTGAATCCGCGGACGGCGGCAGCGTCGAATACTGCGGCGAGCCGGTTCGTGGCGATGTGGCGCGCAAGTTGCGCATGCAGTCCGGATTGGTGTTCCAAAGCCCGTTCGATTCGTTGGATCCGCGATGGCGCATCGGCCGATCCATAGGCGAGCCATTGCGAATGCATCATCCGGATTGGCCACGGGAACGCGTCGCGGAACGCGTGGCCGAAGTGCTGGAAATGGTGAGCCTCGATCCGGAAACGTATCTCAACCGTTTCCCCGTCGACCTGTCCGGCGGGCAGGCGCAGCGCGCGGCGATCGCCCGCGCCATCGTGGACGGGCCGAAGGTGTTGCTCGCCGACGAGCCGATGAGCGCCATCGACGTGGCCGCAAGAGTCCGGATCCTTGAATCCTTCGAAGCCATCCGCAACGCTGAACCCGATATGGCGATCATCATGGTGTCCCACGATCTGGGCGTGGTGCAACACATCGCGGACCGCATTTTGGTCCTGCATGACGGCCGCGTGGCCGAGACCGGCGCGACTTCCGAGGTGCTGGGCCATCCGCAGGACGAGTACACCAAGCGATTGGTGCAGGCCGCCTCGCTGTAGGTGTCGCTCCGCATGCCTCATCCGTGCGCGCCATACCGTCTCGCATATTCGTGGTGCGTCTCTTTTCTATAACGATTTGACCGATTGCGTGTCGGTTGATATTGTTGGTTACATGGTTAGTTAGTTATGTAACTAACCATGTAACCAACAGGATGGATGGTCCGGCATGACCGGATGTTCATGATCGGGGGACTGCGATGACGCATGGAACATATCAAAGCCACGGGATGCAACGGCCACGGCGAATCGTGACAATACTGACTGTTCTTGCTTTGAGCATATCGTTGGGTGCGTGCGGCACGGCAGGAGATCGGAAGCAAGAGCAGTCGTTACGGGGCCAGGCGTCCGCCATCAGCGGCGATGCGGACGCCAACGCCGCGGACGCGTCGTATCGGGACGAAATCGCAAAAATCAAGAACTCCGGTAGCACTGAAGCCGCCCAGATTCTCGAGGACGGCAAAATCACGGAAGAGGAGTTGGTCCAGCTTGGTTCCAGCTACGCGCAATGCCTGACCTCGAAAGGCATCACAGTGGACACCGGCGAGGCGCGATACCCCGGTGGGTCGATCAGCCCGTCCTACGGAGACAACGCGCTTGACAAGCGCAACTTGAGCGAAGATGAGATTGCCGCCACCAATGCCGCTGACGAAGCCTGCCAGAATGAGACCCAATACAAGAACATCGTCGACCTGTATCTGAGCCTCAAGGAGAATCCCGAGAACGTCGATACCGACCAACTCGCGCGCCAGCAGAACGACAAGACACTGGCCTGCCTGAAAAAACACGGCATCGTGGACGACTCCGTGACCGCCGACGCCTACGACGAGCTGGCGACGATGGGCGAATCCGGCGGAACGAGCTTCGATGACCTGATCGGCAAATACGCCCTCAAGGACAATCCCGCCTACGACAAACGCAAAGCGGCCATCATCGAACAATGTGGGGCATTGTGATGGCGGGCGGCAAAACACCCGCCAGAGCATGGTCGCATGTTCGGAACCGACGGACGGATGCGGATGGAAAGCGGCGGCCGGCGACGCGACGACGTCAGCCATTGGCCATGTCGGTCGTCGCGTTGTTGGTAGTCATCGCATTGGCGGCAAGCGTCGGATGCGGATTCCTGCTGGTCCGACCGGCCATACCCCAATCGTTGCGATCCTCAACGGCCTCCGGTTCGATCACTGCGGCGAAAAGCCGGTTCGATGATGCTCGAGACGTCACCGTCACGGTCCATACCGGAACGGGGCGCACCGTGGCCTCGCCCAAATCGGGCACCATCACCGCCTATGGTTGCGCGCCCGGACAAACCATCGATTCCGGAACAAGCTTCATTGCGGTGGATGAAGTGCCGCTGCTGGCGTTGCATACCGCCGTTCCGCCGTTCCGCGACCTGCAGTCCGGTATGCGAGGCCGCGACGTGGCGGCGCTGAACGCCGAGCTGCGACGGCTTGGATATGCGGCCCCCGACGGCGATGCGATGACCTGGGATACGATTCTCGCATACAATGCGCTCGCCGATACCGTCGGCGCGGCACGACTGGTCAAGGACAACGGGTGGACGCTAGCCAAAGACGCTTACGTGTGGTTGGATGGGCAATCCGTGACGATCCGTTCCTGCGTTGCCGGCATCGGCGCATCAATCGACGTGAAATCCGAACTGTTGACCACCGACTCGCAATCGCAATCGGTATCCGTAACCATGCCGCAGGACGAGGTGGTCGCAGGAGATCGGGTGCTTGACGTGGACGGTCGAATGGTCGACATGCCGCAACAAACGACGGCAATCACCGACTCATCGACGCTGGCGGCATTGCTGGGCAGCAACGCTTATCGGCAGGCGGCCGGCACAGCTGAGTCCTCCGAGAGCGCGTCGGACGGCGCGTCGGATGTGACCTTCACCCTGCAATGGCTCCTGAAAACTCCAATCGATGTATGGTCGCTGCCACCCACCGCTTTCTACGCGCAACATGATGAACAAGCCTGCGTGGTGTCCGATGGCAAGCCCGTCGCGGTCACCGTGATCGGCTCCCGTTTGGGACGCTCAATGGCCACGGTCGATTCCGGCGCGGCATTGGGCAAAGTGCGCACGAATCCGCAAGGAGGCAAACCATGCCGATGAGTGATCCCGTTGATTCCACGGGTCCTCTGATGAAGGGGGATGATGAGCGGACGCCGGGAAAACTGGTGACGTTGCGCGATGTCGGTCACACATTCACTGGAGACACTTGGCTGTTCCGTTCGTTAAATGCTGACCTGCGGCCCGATCGCGTGTACGCGCTGGTGGGGCCTTCCGGTTCGGGCAAAAGCACATTATTGTCCATATTGGCGGGATGGGTGAAACCGTCGGAAGGATGCATTCGGTGGCGGAACATCGGGAAAACCAGCTGGGTGTTCCAAAATCCCATCGGAGTGGCGCGCAGAAGCGTGATCGACCATGTGATGCTGCCTTATCTTGCGCAGGGACTGCCTGCGCCGCAGGCGGAGGCGCGTGCGCGCGAGCTGCTTGCCCAGTTCGGTCTGGCGGAGCGCGCGTCCAGCGAATACCGGGATCTGTCCGGAGGAGAGGCTCAACGGCTCATGCTGGCGCGTGGCGTGGCGTCGGGCGCCGATCTGCTGCTGGTCGATGAGCCGACCGCGCAACTCGATGTACATACGGCGGATACGGTGAACGCGAGGTTGGACGCGTTGTCAAGACAGGGCATGATCGTGGTGGTCGCCACGCATGATCATCGCACGCGCGACGCCGCCACCGATGTCATCGATTTGGAGGACTACCAATGAAACCGATGCGGCTGAAAGCGGTGCTGCGTGAGACTTGGCGCAACGTCGCCACTGGCACGAGCCGATGCGCGCTTATCTCGCTGTTGCTGTCGATATGCGCGGTCGCATGCATGTGCGCAGACCTGACGCAGATGACGGGGTTGATCGGCGACGCCCGGAAATGGAAGGAATCAGGGGCCTCCACCTATGCGATCACTTTGCAGGGAGGAATCGACGGCGCGGCCTGCGAAGGGCTGCGTTCCGCGAACGGAGTGCTGGGCGCCGCCGCCCTCCGGCAGTCGTCCGACCGCGTGCGCATCGCGTCATTGCCCGCGACCGAGATTCCGACATACGAGGCAAGCGCACATGTCGCGCAGGTATTCGCGGCGACAGGGATACGGAAGGACAATTCCGGTGTGATCATGTCGACGGCTGTGGCGCGCATGCCGGCACGGTGCTGCCGCTCGTCGGCGGCACACGCATGCGCGTCTCCGCGACGTTCAATTGGCCAAGCGACGGAAGGCAACCAACATACGGCTATGCGATTATCTCGCCCGGCAACGATACCAAGGCATATGACACCTGTCTGGTCCGTGCGTGGCCGGTCCCTGACGATATCGAAAGCCTGCTGCGCGTCTCCATTCGCGCCGATGCCGAATCCGGCACCGGCGCCGCTGCGAGCGCCACCTCTGCCGGGACGAGTGGAAGCAACGAAACGCCGCATGCGAAAATCAGCCGGATCAATACCATGCTGGGGTCGCATATGCCTGGCCCGGCGGATTTCGATGCCCGCATCACCCGGTATGCGCCACTGTTGATGTTCGTCACCGCAATGGCGTTGGGATTCGCATCGGTTTGCATGCGCAGAATCGAGATAGCGAGCGCGTTGCATGCGGGGTATCCGAAAACCGCGATGCTGCTGCAGTTGTCTTTGGAGACGCTGGCCACGGTGGCGGCGTCTTGCGCGGCATGTCTGCCGGTTGTCGCGATTGTGCCGCTCATATTGACCGGATCCGGTGACGCGATGCCGGTTGTCGCGATGCTATGCCGTGTTCCGGGCGCCATGTCGGTCGGGATGCTTGCCGGGACTGCGGTTGGGGGTATGACGATCCGCGAACGGCAGTTGTTCGCCTATTTCAAGGCACGCGCATGACGTGTGCCGTGTCCTTGAGAGATGCTTCGCCGGCTGTTCGTTGCCGCATCGCGGCAGACCAACGGTTAGAGTGGATGACGTTGATATTGAACCGACTAGGCGGCTGGAGGCGTCGGATGCGATTCGATTTTTCGGGAACGACGCCATTGTTCCGGCAGGTGGCCGAACAAATCAGCGAAGCCATCGTCTCCGGTGCCTTCGCGGAAGGCGAACAGGTGCCCAGCACCACCGAGATCTCGTCCACGTATGCGATCAATCCCGCCACGGTGCTCAAAGGCATGAATCTCCTGGTCGATCAGGGTCTGCTGGAGAAAAGACGCGGCCTTGGCATGTTCGTCACCACGGGAGCACGGAAGAAGGCTCGTGACGCCAAACGCGAGGAACTGCTCACCACGCGGGTCGTCGAACTCGTCGCGCAGGCAAAGGCGCTTGGCATCAGCTGCGAACAACTACAGCGCATCATCGGAAGGACCTATCGATGAGTCTGGTCATCAGCGATCTGAGCAAGAGCCGTCATGGAACGTCCCTGCTCAACGGAGTGAATCTGGAATTACGGAGCGGCGCGATACATGGTCTGTTCGGGCGCAATGG
>OIBW01000753.1_pt1 | contig 11823 bp, 6 predicted proteins | sample 1581131 | NCBI WGS metagenome assembly OIBW01 (sample SAMEA3882517, study PRJEB24775) | human gut metagenome | biome: human-associated habitat; feature: intestine environment; material: feces | place: Netherlands | collected 2009/2010 | reverse complement strand
CCGCCGTATAGGATGCTGGATTAGCGAAGTTTGTCTGATACTTGTCTCGTAAACCATAGGCAATACCACCCATCGCCCTACTGTTGCTCGAGCCTTGTTCAGATAACTGTCCATATCCATATCGTGTATAGGGAGAATTCGTATTATTTTGAGCGATTGCCGCTCCGGACAACATCATAAGCAAGAACACCAAGAGTGTTTGTCTATATCCTATCATTATTATAGTTTAAAATTCTATTTAATCCTTTCAATACTAAAAATCTGTCTGCAAAGATGATACTTTTTAAGTTTGTATCAAAAGAAAAATCATCGCCGCCCGTTAAAAAAACCAAAAGTTCAGGATATTTATGTTTCATCGCCGTTATGTAACCCGAAATTTCATATTCCATACCTTTCAGCACTCCTTCGCGCATTGCCGTATCGGTATCGCTGCCCAACGGCAGGCGCCGTCCCTCCCGAAGCACCAGCGGAAGCCTTCCTGTGAACTCATGGAGCGCCCTAAAGCGCATCTGCACGCCCGGCGAAATATTTCCGCCATGATAACGTCCGGCGGCATCTATAAATTCATAAGTAATGCAAGTCCCGGCATCTATAACCAGAATATCCTTGCCGGGAAACTGTTCGTATGCGCCCACCACAGCCGCCATCCGGTCATATCCCAAGGTTTCGGGCGTTTCGTAAAGATTCTCCACCGGAAGCAATGTTTTTTCATTTAGCCACAACAATGAAACGGGTAAACTTTTCAGTTGTGCCGACACCCGTTCATTCAAATCGATAACGGTAGCCACGATTGCCTTCTCGACAGCATATTTCGCACATATATCCGACAGACATTCAAGCGTTTGATTAGAATCATAGAATATTTCTACAATATCCTTATCTTTAAACACCGCTATCTTTGCAACGGTATTACCTATATCGATAATAAGATTCATTCTGCATATATTTAAAGCGGCGCAAAGATAGCACTTTTTTCCTTTGTTCCACATGCATAAAAGAAAAAGGTTCTCCTATGACAATTGCTGTTTTAAGATTTAAAGTCTATCTTTGTAACGAATTACAAGATACACTCTTGATTAAATCAATGATAATAAAAAAGACAAATGAAGTTATCTCCATCGGTTTTCCGTTCACTTATTTTTCTTTTCTTCAGCCTGTCCGTCGTCACTATGCAGGCACAAGGACCAAAAAGAGTTATTCCGGACTCTATACGTATCAGTCTGTTGACATGTGCCTCGGGAGAAGAAATATATTCCCTTTTCGGACATACGGCCATACGGTACGAAAACTATACCCGCGGCATTGACGCAGTATTCAATTACGGCATATTCAACTTCAATGCTCCCAACTTCATCCTTCGTTTTGCCTTGGGTGAAACGGACTACCAATTGGGAGTAACCGATTATGAACGCTTTGCTGCAGAATATTATTACCTGGAACGCGATGTCTGGCAGCAAGAGCTGAATCTCACTGTACAAGAGAAAGAAAAGTTGGTTATGTTACTTGAAGAGAATTACCGCCCCGAAAACCGGATATATCGTTATAACTTCTTTTACGATAACTGTGCCACACGTCCGCGCGATTTAATAGAAAAATCCATTGACGGCACGCTGCAATACGCAGGCGACATGACAGACACTGATTCCGGCATTTCTTTCCGAGACCTGCTGCACAAATACAGCAAGGGGCATCCCTGGTCGCGTTTCGGCATGGACTTATGTATGGGCAGCCAAGCCGACAAAACCATCAACCGCAGACTGATGATGTTTGTACCTTTCTATGTACAAGAGTACTTCAACCAAGCCCGCATTGTAAACAAAGAAGGAGAAACACGCCCTTTGGTACTGAATGAAGAGAAAATAATAGTAACCGGCAACGAAGAAGCGGAACAGCCTTCCGATGGCTTCACCCCTATGCAGGCCGCCCTGCTCCTTCTTATACTGACCGCAGCCGCCACCATCTACGGCATACGCCGGAAGAAAACGCTTTGGGGAATCGATTTCGCGCTGTTCTTTGCCGCCGGAACGGCGGGATGTATATTGGCATTCCTTGCCTTGTTCTCCCAACATCCTGCCGTCAGTCCCAATTATCTGCTGTTTGTGTTCCATCCGCTTCATCTTTTCTGCCTGCCTTGTATGCTGAACAGAGTGCGAAAAGGGAAAAGAAGCCGTTATATGCTGGCGAACTTTATTGTTTTAACACTTTTTATATTGCTTTGGCTCGTAATACCGCAAAGATTTCCGTTAGCAGTGTTACCTTTGGCACTTTGTTTGCTGATACGTTCTGCAAGCAACCTAATTCTCACATACGATAAGAAATAATGAAGAAAGGACTGATAACTTCCATACTCGCACTGACATTCGGCAGCCTGCAAGCCCAGCCACTGCCGCCATCTCCGAAACTGGTGGTGACGTTGACAATAGACCAACTGCGTACAGACTACATGGAAGCATTCTCGTCATTGTATGGAGAAAAGGGGTTTAAACGGCTGTTAAGGGAAGGGAAAGTATTCCGCCAGGCTGACTATTCTTTCAATGTCGCCGACCGCGCTTCTGCCATTGCCGCTCTCTACACGGGTACCACACCGTCCATGAACGGCATCATAGCCGAACGTTGGTTTGACCCCAAAACCCTGCGTCCGAAGAATTGTGTAGACGACTCCGCTTTCATGGGTAACTATACCGACCAGAACACCGCCCCTACCCAACTGTTGACTTCCACTTTTGCCGACGAACTTAAAATAGCCACTAAAAACGCCGCACTGGTATATGCCATTGCCCCCTTTCGCGATGCTGCCGTCCTTTCGGCCGGACATAGCGGTAACGGCGCATTCTGGCTGAATCACCAAACCGGCAAATGGTGCGGCACAACCTATTACGGCGAGTATCCCTGGTGGCTGAGCCAATACAACGACGGGCAATCACCCGACTTCCGCATCAAGGAGATGGAGTGGAATCCTCTTCACCCCATCACAAGCTATACATTCCTGCCCGAATGGCGCACCATCCCTTTCAAGTATAGATTTGAAACAGAAAAGGACAACAAGTACCGCCGGTTGATAACCAGCCCGCTCATCAACGATGAAGTGAACCGTGTGACAGAGGATTTGCTGGATAAAAGCAATATCGGCAAGGACGACATCACTGATTTGCTTGCAATCACTTATTATGCAGGCAACTACAATCACCGTAGCACGCAAGAGTGTGCCATGGAAATGCAAGACACCTACGCCCGCTTAGACCAAAGCATCGCCCGCTTGCTGGATATGCTGGAAAGCAAAGTAGGCCTGCAAAACGTACTGTTATGCATCGCATCCACAGGATATGCCGACCCGGACGGAGCAGACATAGGCATCTACCGTATTCCCGGAGGAGAATTCCATCTGAACCGTTGCGCCACTTTGCTGAACATGTATCTGATGGCTACTTACGGTGAAGGACAATATGTAGAAGGCTTTTATAATCAACAGATATATCTCAATCATAAATTAATAGAGGAGAAGCAGTTGAATCTTGCCGAAATACAACAAAAGTCGGCAGAATTTCTGGTGCAGTTCAGCGGAGTTAACAAAGTATATTCCGCCTACCAACTACTGCTGGGTTCCTGGGCTCCGCAGATGGAGCACATACGCAACGGGTTCCACCGCCACCGCTCCGGCGACTTGATTATCGAAGTCTTGCCGGGCTGGACCGTTATGCAGGAAAACAGCAATGACAACCGCGTAGTACGCGCTGCCACCATAGCCACTCCCCTCATTCTTCTTGGCAAAGGAATAAAGCCGGAAATTATCCGCATGCCGGTTGCCATAGACCGCGTTGCTCCCACCCTATCGAGTGCGATGCGCATCCGCGCCCCCAATGCGTGCACAGCCGCACCGCTCAATTAAGGAACAAACTCCGCATTCTCCGTGGCAAGTCCTTAAAATAATCAGTGCAACTTTACATTATCTATTGCAAAATCAGTAACTTTGCACGCCATATAAACTTTAGTAAATAATAATAAAAACAAATACATAATGGGATTTAATGAATTTTTAAGCTCGATTTTCGGAAATAAGGCTACCCGTGACATGAAGGAAATAAAGCCGTGGGTAGACAAAGTAAAAGCCGCTTATCCGGAAATAGCCGCATTGGACAATGATGCCCTGCGTGCCAAAACCGAAGAACTGAAGGCATACATCCGTAACTCGGCAGCGGAACAACGCTCCAAAGTAGAAGAACTGAAAGCAAGCGTTGAAAACACGGAACTGGAAGAACGCGAAGAACTCTTTGCTCAAATAGACAAACTGGAAAAAGAGATACTGGATATTTACGAAAAAGCATTGGACGAGGTGCTGCCCGCCGCTTTTTCCATCGTAAAGGAAACCGCCAAGCGTTTCTCCGAAAATGAAGAAATCACGGTAACCGCTACGGAGTTCGACCGCCATCTGGCTGCTACCAAAGATTTCGTACGTATTGAAGGCGATAAGGCCATCTACCAGAACCACTGGGTAGCCGGTGGCAATGATACGGTATGGAACATGGTACACTACGACGTACAGTTGTTCGGCGGTGTGGTACTGCACAAAGGCAAGATTGCGGAAATGGCAACCGGTGAAGGTAAGACTTTGGTGGCTACCCTGCCCGTATTCCTCAATGCACTGACCGGAAACGGTGTACATGTGGTAACCGTGAACGACTATCTGGCAAAGCGTGACTCCGAATGGATGGGTCCTCTTTATATGTTCCACGGTTTGAGCGTGGATTGCATCGACAAGCACCAGCCCAACTCCGATGCACGCCGCCAGGCTTATCTCGCAGATATCACCTTCGGTACGAACAACGAATTCGGTTTCGACTATCTGCGCGACAACATGGCTATCAGCCCGAAAGACCTGGTACAACGCCAGCACAATTACGCCATCGTCGATGAGGTGGACTCCGTATTGATTGACGACGCCCGTACTCCGCTGATTATCTCCGGTCCGGTACCCAAAGGCGACGACCAGCTCTTCGAGCAACTCCGTCCGCAGGTAGAACGCCTGGTAGAAGCACAGAAGAAACTTGCCACGCAATACCTTGCCGACGCCAAACGCCTGATAGCTTCAAACGACAAGAAAGAACAGGAAGAAGGATTCCTTGCCCTGTACCGCAGCCACAAGTGCTTGCCGAAGAACAAGGCATTGATTAAGTTCCTCAGCGAGCAGGGTATCAAAGCCGGTATGCTCAAAACCGAGGAAATCTACATGGAGCAGAACAACAAGCGTATGCACGAGGTTACCGACCCGCTGTATTTCGTAATCGATGAAAAGTTGAACAGCGTAGACCTCACCGACAAGGGTGTAGACTTAATTAGCGGTAACTCCGCCGACCCTACGTTCTTCGTACTTCCCGACATCACCGCCCAACTCTCCGAACTGGAAAATGAAAAAGACCTGACGGATGAGGAACGCCTTGCCAAGAAAGACGCCCTTATGACCAACTTCGCCATCAAGAGCGAGCGTGTACATACCATCAACCAACTGTTGAAAGCTTACACCATGTTCGAGAAAGACGACGAATACGTGGTTATCGACGGTCAGGTGAAGATTGTGGACGAACAGACCGGACGTATCATGGAAGGCCGCCGCTACTCCGACGGCTTGCATCAGGCCATCGAAGCCAAAGAAGGCGTGAAAGTGGAAGCCGCCACACAGACCTTTGCAACGATTACGCTGCAAAATTACTTCCGTATGTATCACAAGCTGTCCGGTATGACCGGTACTGCCGAAACAGAAGCAGGCGAACTTTGGGACATCTACAAACTGGATGTAGTCGTTATCCCGACCAACCGCCCCATTGCCCGCAACGATATGAACGACCGCGTTTACAAGACCAAACGCGAAAAATATAAAGCCGTTATCGAAGAGATTGAGAAAATGGTGGCAGCTGGACGTCCTGTCCTGGTGGGTACTACTTCCGTTGAAATCTCCGAAATGCTGAGCAAGATGCTGACTATGCGCCATATCGAGCACAGCGTACTGAATGCGAAGCTGCACCAGAAGGAAGCCGACATCGTAGCCAAAGCCGGTTTGAGTTGCGCCGTAACCATTGCCACTAATATGGCGGGTCGTGGTACGGACATCAAGCTGAGCCCGGAAGTAAAAGCTGCGGGCGGTCTTGCCATTATCGGTACGGAGCGTCACGAATCGCGCCGTGTAGACCGCCAGTTGCGTGGTCGTGCCGGACGTCAGGGTGACCCCGGTTCATCCGTATTCTTCGTCTCTTTGGAAGACGACCTGATGCGTCTGTTCTCTTCCGACCGTATTGCCGGCGTTATGGACAAGCTCGGTTTCAAGGAAGGCGAAATGATTGAGCACAGCATGATTTCCAAGTCTATCGAACGTGCACAGAAGAAAGTGGAAGAAAACAACTTCGGTATCCGTAAACGCCTGCTGGAGTACGACGATGTGATGAACAAACAGCGTACCGTAGTCTACACCAAACGCCGCCACGCTTTGATGGGCGAACGTATCGGCATGGATATCGTGAACATGATTTGGGACCGTTGTGCCAATGCCATTGAAGCGCCCGACTACGAAAACTGCAAGATGGATGTGCTCCAGACACTTGCCATGGAAACTCCGTTCACGGAAGAGGAGTTCCGCAACGAGAAAAAGGAGAAACTTGCCGATAAGGCTTTCGATACTGCCATGGAACTTTTCAAACGCAAAACCGAACGTATGGCACAAATCGCTTATCCGGTTATCAAGCAGGTATATGAGAATCAAGGACACATGTACGAAAACATCCTGATTCCCATTACAGACGGCAAACGCATGTATAACATCTCCTGCAACCTGAAAGCCGCTTATGAAAGCGAATGCAAGGAAGTAGTGAAAGCGTTTGAGAAGTCTATCCTGCTGCATGTCATCGATGAAGCATGGAAAGAGAACCTGCGCGAACTGGATGACTTGAAACACTCCGTACAGAATGCCAGCTACGAACAGAAAGACCCGCTGTTAATTTACAAGTTAGAGTCTGTAAACCTGTTCGATACAATGGTAGACAAGATAAACAATCAGACAGTTTCCATCCTGATGCGCGGACAAATCCCGGTACAGGAACCGCAGGAAGTTCGTCAGGCAGCTCCCGAACAACGTCAGGATTTAAGCAAGTATCGCGAGCAAAAGCAAGACCTGACCGACCCGAACCAGCAAGCCGCCGCCCAGCAGGATACGCGCGAACAGCAGAAACGCGAACCTATTCGCGTAGAAAAGACGGTGGGACGTAACGACCCTTGTCCTTGCGGAAGCGGTAAGAAGTACAAGAACTGTCACGGAAAGAACGCGTAAAATAACGATTAGTGGTTAGAGATTAGCGATTAAGGGTTCATTGAGTACCAATCTTAATCACTAACCACTAATCGCTAATCACTATAATAAGAGCCTCGAACGGTTAAAAACTGTTCGAGGCTTTTATTTATTCAAGTAAAAGATTACTTTTGTTTTTCAGAACTAAGAATAAAAGACTATGACTAAATACTCTTATTACCTGTTACTGTCTTGTTTGATGTTTTTGGCGAGTTGCCAAACCGTCGAACCGCTTGCCATAGATTATATGTTACCGGCGGATGTAAGTTTCCCACCGAGTTTGAAACGGGTAGCCATTGTCAATAACATGCCTGAAGTTCCGGACAACAAGCCTATTCTTACCAAAGAGAAGAAAAAAGACGATTTTGAGATAGCCAGCAGAACAGATTATTACAACGGCAATGCCGCCATTGCCACGGAATCCCTTGCCGAAGCCCTTGCCCACGAGAACTACTTCAACGAAGTGGTTATCTGCGATTCGGCCTTACGTGCCCACGATGTCACTCCCCGCGAAGGAGCGCTGTCACAAGAAGAAACAAACCGGTTGGTGCATGACTTGGACGTAGATTTCCTCATCGCATTGGAAAACGTACAGATACGCTCTGTCCGCAAAATAAAGTACATGCGCGACTGGGGCATTTATTACGGCACGGTAGATGCCCGGATATATCCTACTGTCAGGATTTACCTACCCAACCGCAGTACCCCTATGGCTACAATCAACGCTAACGACAGCATTTTCTGGGAAGAAACCGGAAACGGTCCCTTTGTACAAGGCAACCTCATCAGTGAAGAAGAACTGATAAAACAAGCTTCTGATTTTGCCGGAACCATACCGGTAAAAAAACTGCTACCGTATTGGAAAACCGCCAACCGCTATCTGTTCTGCGGCGGTTCCGTAAACATGCGCGATGCCGCCGTATATGCCCGGGACAAGCAATGGAACACAGCTATCGGGCTATGGAAGCAGACCTATGCCACCCAAAAAGGAAAGAAAAAGATGCAGGCAGCCTATAACCTTGCTGTCGGCTATGAAATGCAGGACAGTATTGCCGCCGCTCTCGACTGGGCGTTGAAAGCGCAAGCCGAAGCACGTATCGTAGACGGCGTGGATAAAAAAGATTTGACTCACCTTGGCAAAGCGGATATCCCCTACTACGTCCTTACAACACTTTACGCCACCGAATTAAAGGAACGGAAAGAAGGCTTATCGCGCCTAAATATGCAAATGCAGCGATTTAATAATGATTTTTAGTCAAATACTGTAAATGTAATTGTTTTTTTTATACCTTTGAACATCCATTAAGTAAAGAAAAGCAATTATGAAACTCAGTCAACCGGCATTATCTCTTCTCGAAGAAACTATCAAACAGGCAATCGGCAAGTACGCTTGCGGTTGTGAGCAGACAGTCGTTACGGATATCCATCTGCAAGCCAACCAAAGTTCGGGCGAATTTTCCATATTCGACGATGATGACAAAGAACTCGCCAGTACCACCATAGAAGAATGGATGACATACGAAGGCGATGATTTCTACGAAAACATGGAACGCATCCTGAGCAATCTGCTCTGCAACCTCAAGAACCGGGGTGCTTTTGACAAACTGACCATCATGAAGCCTTTCTCTTTCGTATTGGTAGATGACGACAAGGAAACCATAGCCGAACTCTTGTTGCTGGACGATGACACCCTGCTGGTAAACGAAGAGCTGCTGAAGGGATTGGATGAGGAGTTGGATGCTTTCCTAAAAGACTTACTGGAGAAATAACGAATCATATACGAATCGTACAACGTACATAAAAAAGGTCCGGACTTTATTGAGTCCGGACCTTTCTTTTATATCGGAGATACTGTCTTACGCTTTCTTCAAAGCGGCAATACTTTCTCTCAGTGAGCTGATGATACTCTCCGCGTCCGCCTGTTTCTTGCGTTCCATTTCGATAACGGCAGCAGGAGCATTATTCACGAACTTCTCGTTACTCAGTTTCTTCAGAACGCCTTGCAGGAAGCCTTCCTTATGCTTCAATTCAGCTTCCATACGGGCTATTTCGGCTTCCACATCAATCATGTTGCCCAAAGGAACGGCAAATTCCGTTGTGCCTACCATGAAAGCGGCAGCGCCGTCGGCCTTAGCCTCAACTGCGGTTACGGCAGAAAGGTTGCACATCTTGATAATGACAGCATCGAAAGCAGCCACCGGATTTTCACCGGCAACCTGTAATTCCAACGGTTCTTTTTGGGCGATGTTCTTCTGCAAACGGATAGAACGTACATTACTGATAACCTCTTTCACCACCTCGAACTGCTGTACAAAAGCCTCGTCCACTTCCGTCGACATGGAGATAGGGCTTACCATAAGGCTTTCTCCATCCTTGCGGTCGACGATGTGCTGCCACAACTCTTCGGTGATGAACGGCATGAACGGGTGCAGCAGGTGCAACAGATTATCGAAGAAACCGATAGTCGTATCGTACACTTTCTTGTTGATGGGCTGTCCGTAAGCAGGCTTAATCATCTCCAGATACCAGGAAGAGAACTCATCCCAGAAGAGCTTGTACACCGCCATCAATGCTTCGCTCAAACGATACTTGCCGAACAGGTCTGCCAATTCGGCAGCCACGGCATTCTGTTTGGACTCGAACCAGCGCATAGCCAGTTCGGCAGCTTCCGGCACAGGCACTTCCTCACTCACTTCCCAGCCCTTAACCAGACGGAAAGCATTCCATATCTTATTGTTGAAGTTACGTCCCTGTTCGCAAAGTGCATCGTCAAAAAGGATGTCGTTGCCGGCAGGAGCCGAAAGCATCATACCCATACGCACACCATCGGCGCCGTAGCGGTCTATCAGGTCAAGCGGGTCGGGTGAATTGCCGAGCGATTTGGACATCTTGCGTCCCAGCTTGTCGCGGACAATACCCGTGAAGTAAACGTTCTTGAACGGCATCTTGCCTTCGTATTCATACCCTGCCATAATCATGCGCGCCACCCAGAAGAAGATAATATCCGGCCCCGTTACCAGGTCGCTGGTAGGATAATAATAGTTGATTTCTTCGTTGCCCGGATTCAGGATACCGTCGAACAGGGAGATAGGCCACAACCAGGAAGAAAACCAGGTGTCGAGACAATCCTCGTCCTGACGCAAATCCTCTATTTTAAGGGCAGGATTTCCGGTCTTTTCCTGTGCCAGCTTCAAGGCCTCTTCGGGAGTGGCTGCCACCACATATCCGCCTTCCGGCAGGAAGTAAGCAGGAATGCGGTGTCCCCACCACAACTGGCGGCTGATACACCAGTCCTTGATATTCTCCAGCCAATTCTTATAGGTATTCTTATATTTGGCTGGATAGAATTTCAAGTCATCATTCATTACCGGAGGCAGAGCCATATCGGCAAAGTGCTGCATCTTGAGGAACCACTGCATGGAGAGCTTCGGCTCGATTGCCACATTGGTACGTTCGGAGAAACCGACCTTATTGGTATAGGCTTCCACCTTTTCCAGCAACCCGGCACCCTGCAGGTCTTTCTCAATCTGCTCGCGTACATCGAAGCGATCCATGCCTACGTACAGTCCGGCTGCTTCGCTCAGCGTACCGTTGTCGTTGAAGATGTCGATAGCGGGCAGGTTGTATTTCTCGCCCAGCATATAGTCGTTGACGTCGTGTGCAGGAGTTACCTTCAGACAGCCCGTACCGAACTCCACGTCTACATAATCATCCTGGATAACAGGAATAACGCGGTTCACCAGCGGCACAATCACTTTCTTGCCCTTCAGCCATTGGTTCTTCGGGTCGGCAGGATTGATACACATCGCCGTATCACCCATGATTGTTTCGGGACGCGTAGTGGCTACCACGGCATAACGCTTGCCGGAAGCGTCGCGATGAACCACTTCGCCTTCGGCTCCCGTCTCACCGGACATGTCATCGTCGGCAACGTAATATTTCAGATAATACAGCTTGCTGTGCTCTTCCTTATAGATAACCTCTTCGTCGCTGAGGGCGGTGAGGGCTTTCGGGTCCCAGTTCACCATACGCACACCGCGATAAATCAGCCCCTTGTTGTAAAGGTCTACAAACACTTTAATCACGCTTTCACTGCGTTTCTCATCCATGGTGAAGGCAGTGCGGTCCCAATCGCAGGAAGCGCCCAGCTTACGGAGCTGTTTCAGGATGATGCCACCGTGCTCGTCCGTCCATTCCCAGGCATGCTTCAGGAATTCGTCGCGGGTAAGGTCTGTTTTCTTGATGCCCTGTGCGGCAAGCTTGTTCACAACCTTGGCTTCGGTGGCAATGGAAGCATGGTCCGTACCCGGAACCCAGCAGGCGTTCTTGCCTTCCATACGGGCACGGCGTACAAGGATATCTTGGATGGTATTATTAAGCATGTGTCCCATGTGGAGCACACCGGTGACGTTAGGGGGCGGAATGACGATGGTGTAGGGCTCACGACCATCGGGTTTAGAACTGAATAATTTGTGGTCTAACCAATACTGGTA
>OIBW01000747.1_pt1 | contig 11901 bp, 8 predicted proteins | sample 1581131 | NCBI WGS metagenome assembly OIBW01 (sample SAMEA3882517, study PRJEB24775) | human gut metagenome | biome: human-associated habitat; feature: intestine environment; material: feces | place: Netherlands | collected 2009/2010 | reverse complement strand
AACATTTGCGCTATCTGCGCCTGCTTTCCCAAAAATACAAGACGGTGGCCGCAGCCGCCAGCGAGATCATCCGCATTGAGGCCCTGCTCCGTCTGCCCAAGGGCACCGAGCACTTCATGAGTGACCTGCACGGCGAGCACGAAGCGTTCGTACATATATTAAACAGCGCATCGGGCGTCATCCGTGAAAAAATCGACACGGTGCTTGGCAACGGTGTCCCCGCCGAGGAGCGTGCCGAGCTGGCGACGCTCGTCTATTATCCCAATCAGAAGCTGCCCGAGCTGAAAGCCCGCCAGAGAGACCTGCACGCCTGGTATCGCATGACGCTGCTGCGGCTCATCGACCTGTGCCGGTTCGTGTCCAGCAAGCATACCCGCGACCATGTGCGCCGCTGTCTGCCGCAGAACTGCGGCTACATCCTCGACGAGCTGCTTCACGCCCACTTTGAGGACCACGACAAGGACCAGTATTACGGCGAGATCATTGAGAGCATCATCCGCTATGACCGCGCCGACGCCTATATTATTCGCTTTTGTGAGGTCATCAAGCGGCTGGCTGTGGACCGTCTGCACATTGTGGGCGACCTGTTTGACCGCGGCCCGCGCCCGGACCGCATTCTGGACAGTCTGATGGCGCATCATCAGGTGGACATCCAGTGGGGCAACCACGACGTGGTCTGGATGGGCGCGGCAGCGGGCAGCCCGCTCTGCATTATGACCGTACTGAAAACAACGCTGGCCTACAACAATCTGGACACGCTGGAGGGCGGCTACGGCATCAGCCTGCGCCGCTTGGAGCGCTTTGCCCAGCATACTTACGCGGATTCCGATGTTTCGCGCTGGCTGCCCCACGCCGACCAGCGCACAGCGGCAGGCGACCTGACCGCCGCCGCGCGGATGCACAAGGCCGTGACCGTTATGATGCTCAAGCTGGAGGCACAGGTCATTGCCCGCAACCCGGATTTTGATTTGCAGGGCCGCGACTTTTTGAACCACATTGACTTTGCCGCGGGCACGGTGGACTATTTCGGCACGACCTATCCCCTGCTGGACTGCGACTTTCCCACCGTTGACCCGGCCAACCCCGCCGCGCTGACTGCCGACGAGGAAAAGATCACCGCCGAACTGGTGTGCAGCTTTGCCGAGAGCGAGCGCCTGCAGCGCCATGTGCAATTTTTGTACGCCCACGGCGCGTTTTATAAAATGTGCAACGGCAATCTGCTCTACCACGGCGCAGTGCCGATGACCGAGGACGGCGCGTTTGCGGCCATTCGGTTTGAGGGCGTCGCCCGCAGCGACAAGCAGCTGTTCGACTACTGTGACCGCCGCGCCCGCCAGGGCTACAGCGCGCCCGCGGGCAGCCCGGCGCGGCTGGCCGGACAGGACTTTTTGTGGTACCTGTGGTGCGGGGCAAAATCGCCGCTGTTTGGCCGCAGCGCCATGACGACGTTTGAGCGGCTCTATATTGCCGACCCGGCGGCCCAGGTGGAAATCAAGGACCCCTACTACAGGCACATTGCCGACCCGCGCACCGCCGAGCATATTTTGCGCGAATTTGGACTGTCCGGCGAGGGCAGCCACATCGTGAACGGCCATGTCCCGGTCCGCGCCATCGAGGGGGAAAGCCCCATCAAGGGCGGCGGACGGCTCATCATTATTGACGGCGGCTTCTGCCGTGCCTACCACCGGCGCACCGGCATAGCCGGCTATACGCTGGTCTATAACTCCCGCGGGCTGATCTTGCGCACCCACCAGCCGTTTGAGAGCGTGGACAAGGCCATCCACGAGGACGAGGACATTGCCAGCAAGAGCGAGTATATCTATACTGCGCCCCAGCGCATTCTGGTGCGCGACACCGACGAGGGCGGGCGCAAGCAGGCGCTGATCCGCGACCTGACAGCCCTGGTCGAAGCCTACCAGAGCGGTGTGATCGCGCAGGGCGTGGCGCAGGAAATGTGACGGTTGAAATTTGCACAGATTGTTCTATAATAGGGAAATAGTGGGATGCCTGTAGGGGCCGGACATGTCCGGCCCGGTACCTACCCGCGGGCCGGGCGTGCCCGGCCCCTACAATGCGGTGTCTACAGATACATAAAAGGAGACGATTTAACCATGGCTTGCACCACCATTCTGGTCGGCAAAAATGCGTCCTACGACGGGTCCACGATGATCGCCCGCAACGACGATTCCGGCTCCGGCCATTTCACTGCCAAAAAGTTTACCGTTTTTCAGTCGCAGGACTACCCCGCGGTCTATAAATCCGTCATTTCGGGCGTCGAGATCCCCCTGCCCGGCAGCGGCCTGCGTATTACCGCGGTGCCCAACGCTGTTGAGGGCAAGGGCCTGTGGGCGGCCAGCGGCGTCAACGCGGCCAACGTCGGCATGACGGCTACCGAGACTATCACCTCCAACCCGCGCGTGCTGGGCGCTGACCCGCTCGTCAAGGGTGGCATCGGCGAGGAGGACATTGTCTATCTGGTCCTGCCCTATGTCCGCTCCGCGCGCGAGGGCGTCCGGCGCCTTGGCAGTCTGCTGGAGCAGTACGGCACCTACGAGATGAACGGCATCGCGTTCCAGGATGTGGACGAGGTCTGGTGGCTCGAGACCATCGGCGGCCACCACTGGATGGCCCGCCGCGTGCCCGATGACGTCTATGTGGTCATGCCGAACCAGCTCGGCCTTGACACGCTCGACCTGGACGACGCACTGGGCGAGCAGAAGGAGTTCATGTGCTCCGCCGACCTGCGCGGCTTTATCGACAAGTACCATCTTGACCTGTCCCTGGACGGTGCGCTGAATCCGCGCGACGCCTTCGGCAGCCACGACGACGCCGACCATGTCTACAACACGCCCCGCGGCTGGTACATGCTGCGTTATTTCAACCCTAATACGTTCGCCTGGGACGGCCCGGACGCCGACTTTACGCCGCGCTCCGACGACCTGCCCTGGTGCATGGTGCCCGAGAAAAAGATCACGCCCGAGGACGTAAAGTACGTGCTGTCGAGCCATTATCAGGGCACGCCGTATGACCCCTATGCGGCCACGGCTTCCGAGAGGGGCATCTACCGTCCCATCGGCGTGAACCGCAACGACTTTATGGCACTGCTGCAAATGCGCCCCGACGTACCGGAGGACTTCCGCGCCGTGGAGTGGCTGGCCTTTGCGTCCAATGCCTTCAACACGATGGTGCCCTTCTACGCCAACGTGGACACGACGCCGGAGTACCTGTCCAACACGACGGGCGATGTCTCCACCGACAACTTCTACTGGGCCAGCCGTCTGCTGGCCGCCATGGCCGATGCGTCCTACGCAAAATCGGTGTTCCACATCGAGCGCTACACGCTGAGCGTCGGCAGCAAAGCCAACGGCATCATCAACGCCTATGACGATGCCCAGCGCGGCGAGGCCGACCCCGCCGCCCGTGCCGCCCTGCGCACCAAGGCCAACGAGGAATTGGCCGCCATGGTCAGGGCCGAGACGACGGACGCCCTGAATAAGGTCCTGTTTGAGCTGAGCAGCGGCATGAAGAATGCGTATTCGCGCTCGGATGCGTAAATGATATTGAGAAGGGACGTGCCGGAGGGTGCGTCCTTTTTTGCTGGTACACCTGCAACGCAGGGGCGGATATAGAATCCGCCCCTGCGGGGATACAATATGTAAAATTCAAACTATTTTACAATAATGTCACAATCTTTGAAAGAATTTGAACTTGCTTTTATGCCGAAATCTTTGTATAATAAATGTCAGGATGGGGCACTAGGAGGCTGACTTAGTCCCCTTGTCCCCCATTCAGCCAAAAGTATAGAGAAAGAGGTATATGTAAACATGGCAAATCTGGATTTGACTAAGTATGGCATTACCGGCACGACCGAGATCGTGCATAACCCCTCTTATGAGATGCTGTTCGAGGAGGAGACCAAACCCGAGCTGACCGGCTATGAGAAGGGCCAGGTCACCGAGCTGGGCGCTGTCAATGTCATGACCGGCGTTTACACCGGCCGTTCCCCCAAGGACAAGTACATCGTCGTGGACGAGAACTCCAAGGACACCGTTTGGTGGACCAGCGACGAGTACAAGAACGACAACCACCCCATGACCGAGCAGACCTGGTCTGCCGTGAAGGACATCGCCAAGAAGGAGCTGTGCAACAAGCGCCTGTTCGTCGTCGATGCCTTCTGCGGCGCCAACAAGGACACCCGCATGGCTATCCGCTTCATCGTGGAGGTGGCCTGGCAGGCACACTTTGTTACCAACATGTTTATCAAGCCCACCGCTGAGGAGCTGGCTAATTTTGAGCCTGACTTCGTTGTTTACAACGCTTCCAAGGCTAAGGTTGAGAACTACAAGGAACTGGGCCTGAACAGCGAGACCTGCGTTGCCTTCAACATCACCAGCAAGGAGCAGGTCATCATCAACACCTGGTACGGCGGCGAGATGAAGAAGGGCATGTTCTCCATGATGAACTACTTCCTGCCGCTGAAGGGCATGGCCTCCATGCACTGCTCTGCCAACACCGACAAGAACGGCGAGAACACCGCCATCTTCTTCGGTCTGTCCGGCACCGGCAAGACCACCCTGTCCACCGACCCGAAGCGCCTGCTGATCGGCGACGACGAGCACGGCTGGGACGACAACGGCGTCTTCAACTTTGAGGGTGGCTGCTACGCCAAAGTCATCAACTTGGACAAAGATTCTGAGCCTGACATCTACAACGCCATCAAGCGCAACGCTCTGCTGGAGAACGTCTCCCTCGACGCTGAAGGCAAGATCGATTTCGCCGATAAGAGCGTGACCGAGAACACTCGTGTTTCCTACCCCATCAACCACATTCAGAACATCGTTCGCCCGATTTCTTCTGCTCCGGCAGCCAAGAATGTTATCTTCCTGTCTGCTGACGCATTCGGCGTTCTGCCCCCGGTCTCCATCCTGACCCCGGCTCAGACCCAGTACTACTTCCTGTCTGGCTTTACCGCAAAGCTGGCCGGCACCGAGCGCGGCATCACCGAGCCCACCCCGACCTTCTCTGCTTGCTTCGGCCAGGCATTCCTGGAACTGCATCCCACCAAGTATGCTGAAGAGCTGGTCAAGAAGATGGAAAAGAGCGGCGCTAAGGCTTACCTGGTCAACACTGGCTGGAACGGCACTGGCAAGCGTATCTCCATCAAGGATACCCGCGGCATCATCGACGCTATCCTGAGCGGCGCTATCAACGAAGCCCCGACCAAGAAGATCCCGTACTTCGATTTCGAAGTTCCCACTTCTCTGCCCGGCGTTGATCCCGCTATCCTCGATCCTCGTGACACCTATGCAGATGCTGCTGAGTGGAACAAGAAGGCTGAGGACCTGGCAAGCCGCTTCATCAAGAACTTCGCCAAGTACGAAGGCAACGAGCACGGCAAGGCTCTGGTCTCTGCCGGCCCGCAGCTGTAATCTGAGCGATTGCTCTTAAAGTAAAGGCATAATAAACGCCCGCACGTCATGTTTTTGTGACGCGCGGGCGTTTTTTTGCCGGGAGCGAAATGAAACACCGCGCTGCGGATTCTCCACAGCGCGGTGTAAAATTGTACAACAAATTAAATCGCGTAGCCCTTGGCCTTGATGACGTCCACGACCTGCTGGACGTACTTTTCGCAGGTCTCGTGCTCGGGGGCCTCGACCATGACGCGGACCAGCGGTTCGGTGCCGGACTCACGGACCAGGATGCGGCCTGTGTCGCCCAGAGCCTCGCCTACGGCCTTGACGGCGGCCTGCACATCGGCGTCATCCTGCGCGGCCTTCTTGTCGGTGACCTTGACGTTCTTCAGCACCTGCGGATAGATCTTCAGCGGTGCGGCCAGCTCGCTCATCGGCTTCTTCTTGGCCAGCATGACCTCCATCATCTTCAGGCTGGTCAGGATGCCGTCACCGGTGCTGGCGTACTTGGAGAAGATGATGTGGCCGCTCTGCTCACCGCCAATGCGGCAGCCGTTCTTGGCCATATACTCGTAGACATACTTGTCGCCCACGGCAGTCTTGGCGTAGCCGATGCCCTGCTCGTCGAACGCCTTGTACAGGCCGAAGTTGGACATGACGGTGGTGACGACGGTGTTCATCAGCAGCTTGCCGCGCTCTTTCATGTAGCAGCCGTAAATGTACAGGATGTGGTCGCCGGTGATGACGTTGCCCTTCTCATCCACGCAGAGGCAACGGTCAGCGTCGCCGTCGTAGGCAAAGCCGATGTCGAGGTGGTTCTCCACAACGAACTTCTGCAGACCCTCAATGTGGGTGGAGCCGGCGTTCAGGTTGATGTTCAGGCCGTTGGGCTTGTTATTGATGACGTAGGTGTCTGCTCCGAGAGCATCAAAAATGCTCTTGGCAATGTTCCAGCTGGAACCGTTGGCGCAGTCCAGGCCGACCTTGACACCTTTGAAGGAATAGATACCCAGAGAGATCAGATAACCCATGTAGCGGTTGCGTCCGCTGACGTAGTCGACGGTGCAGCCGACATGGTCACGGCTGGCAAACGGCAGCTCGGGCCAATCCTGGTCAAAGACGTGCAGCTTGCCGTCGAGGTAATCCTCGACGAGCAGCAGCGTTTCCTCGTCCATCTTCTCACCGTAGCAGTCGATGAGCTTGATGCCGTTGTCATAATAGGGGTTGTGGCTGGCGGGGATCATGATACCGCAGTCAAAGTCGTCCACGCGGGCAATATATGCGACGCTGGGCGTGGTGGTGACATGCAGCAGGTAGGCGTCCGCGCCGGAAGCCGTCAGGCCTGCGACGAGGCTGTACTCAAACATGTAGGAGCTGCGGCGGGTATCTTTGCCGATGACGATGCGCGGCGTGGTGGCCTCGCCGTTGCGCTGGCGCAGCATACCGTAATACCAACCGAGGAAGCGGCCAACCTTGTAGGCATGGTCGGCGGTCAAGGTGACACCGGCCTCCCCGCGGAAGCCGTCAGTACCAAAGTATTTTCCCATTGTATACACTCTTTCCTTTCGGATTGAACTTGACTGGATGGAAATAATCCTTTAATATCATAGCACATATCGCACATAAATGCAATGTTTTTACATGGCTTGCGAGGTGATTGCCTTCAAAAGACCGCGGCAGCCTTCCGCAACGTCCCGCCAGGTGGCCGAAAAATCACCCGTGTACCACGGGTCGGCCACGTCGCCGGGGCGGGCGGTGTAGTCGAGCAGACGGTGGATTTTGCCCGCCGGGTCGCCGCCGCAGATGCGGGTCATATTGCGGATGTTGGCGCTGTCCATCCCGATGAGCAGGTCGTATTTGTCGTAGTCCGCCCGCGTCATCTGCCGCGCCGTGTGCGGCCCGCAGGGCACGCCGTGCGCTGTCAATTCCCGCCGCGCGGGCGGATAGACCGGGTTGCCGATCTCCTCGGTGCTGGTGGCGGCGGAATCGATAACGAACCGCTCCCCTGTCCCAGCCTTCGCCACCAAATCTTTCATCACAAACTCCGCCATCGGACTGCGGCAAATGTTGCCGTGGCACACGAATAAAATCTTTTTCATAGCAAAATTCCATTTCCCTAAAAGTATCATTTACGGGTCAGTCTGGCATTCGGCTCAGTATAACACATTTTTCCCCACTTTGCAAAATGCGGAAAGACTGCTATAATGGGAGAAAACGCAAGGGGGCTTTGGAATGGAGCTGCAGAAGGGGCGGCCTGCGGACACGGCGGGCCGATTGGAAAAGGAGATCCGCACCTACGACCTGCTGGACCGGCTGGGTGTGGCATACGAGAGGGTCGACCACGCACCGGCTATGACAATGGAGGTCTGTCAGGAGATCGACCAGACGCTGCAGGCGGTCATCTGCAAGAATCTGTTCCTGTGTAATCGACAGGAAACAGCCTTTTATCTGCTGATGATTCCGGACACGAAGGTTTTCCATACAAAGGATCTGTCTGCGCAGATCGGCGCGGCGCGCCTGTCCTTTGCCAAGCCGGAATACATGGAAAAGTTTCTGGATATTACGCCCGGCTCGGTCAGCGTGCTGGGACTGATGAATGACACCGGGCGCCGCGTGCAGCTGCTGATCGACGAGGATGTGCTGAACAGCGAGTTTGTGGGCTGTCACCCCTGCATCAACACGTCCAGCCTGCGGCTGCGGACAAAGGACCTGATTGAAAAAATCCTTCCCGCTGTGGAGCACGACTTTATCAGGGTGAAGCTGTGAATTTTACGGACTTCCGTGCGCAGAAACATTGACAAATGTCCGCTGTTTGATTATATTTTATAGTATATAAATAAAGGAAGAAGCCACCTGCCCGTCGTGGGCAGAACGGCTTACAAGGGAGATACATCATAATGGCAGAAGAAAAACGTAAACGCATTCTTTCGGGCATTCAGCCCACCGGCACGCCGACTCTGGGCAACTACATCGGCGCGGTGCGCAACTGGGCCCTCTTGCAGTCCGATTACGACTGCCTGTACATGGTGGCCGACCTGCACAGCCTGACCGTGCGCCAGGTGCCCGCAGACCTGCGCCGCCGCACCCGTGAGCTGGCCGCCCTGCTGCTGGCCGTAGGCATCGACCCGAAGGAGCACGTTCTGTTTGTACAAAGCCACGTGCCCGCGCACACCGAGCTTGCCTGGGTGCTGGCCTGCAACACGCAGTTTGGTGAGCTGTCGCGCATGACCCAGTTCAAGGATAAGAGCGCCAAGCACCCCGACAACGTCAACGGCGGTCTGTTCACCTACCCCGTGCTGATGGCAGCGGACATCCTCATCTACAATGCCGACCTCGTGCCCGTGGGGCAGGATCAGACCCAGCATCTGGAAATTGCCCGCGACATCGCAGGCCGTTTCAACGGCATTTACGGCGATACCTTCACCCTGCCCGAGGGCTACGTGCCCGCCGCGGGCGCCAAGATCATGTCGCTGGCCGAGCCGACCAAGAAGATGAGCAAGTCCGACACGAACGTCAACAGCTTTATCCTGATGACCGATGACAAGGATGCCATCGTGCGCAAGTTCAAGCGCGCCGTGACCGACTCCGACGGCGTAGTCCGCTTTGACCGCGAGACGAAGCCCGGCGTGTCCAACCTGATGTGCATTTACAGCACCTTCACGGGCAAGTCCAACGACGAGATCGCTGCCGAGTTTGAGGGAAAGGGCTACGGTGACTTCAAATTGGCCGTGGCCGAGGTCACCGCCGACGCGCTGGCCCCCGTGCAGGCTGAGTATGCCCGCATTCTGGCCGACAAGGCCTACGTGGACGAGGTCCTCAAGAGCGGTGCGGAGCGTGCCTCCCGCCTGGCCAACCGCACTGTCAGCAAGGTCTACCGTAAGGTTGGCCTTTTGCAGCTGGATAAATGACGCTGTGACTTGACAAATCCGTTTTGAACCCGTATAATATATAAGTTAGTGCGGCTCCCCAGTTGGTGCCGCACATCTTTTACTATCATTTTACGTTAGGAGACACTGCTATGGCTAAAGAAGTTGTCGTTACCCGAGAGGGTTATAATAAACTGGAGCAGGAGCTGGAAAACCTGCGCACCGTCAAGCGTAAGGAAGTTGCCGACAAGATCAAGGTCGCCCGCGGTTACGGCGACTTGAGCGAGAATGCCGAGTACGACGCCGCCAAAGAGGAGCAGGCTTCTGTGGAGGCCCGCATTGCCGACCTGGAGGCTACCCTGAAGCTGGCCCGTATCATGGATGAGAGCGAACTGTCCAACGACACCGCCTCCATCGGTATGCACGTCAAGATCCTGGCCGAGGGCGATGACCTGGAGGACGCCGAGGAGTACGACCTGACCGGCTCCACCGAGGCTGACATGGATCTGAACCGTATCAGCGACGAGAGCCCCGTCGGCGCGGCACTGATTGGCTGCAAGGTCGGCGACAGCGTTGATGTCACCCTGCCCAACGGCAACATCATCACGTACAAGCTGCTGGAAGTCAGCCGCTCGAAGTAATAATCCGCAATAAATTCTGAAGGGGCGGATGCTTGCATCGACCCCTACAAGCAACCCATATCAACAGAATTAAAAATCACGAAAGGACGATCTCACATGGAGCAGAATAAGCCCCAGACCGAGCAGGAGCTGACCCAGCAGGCCGCTGTGCGCCGCCAGAAGCTGGCAGACCTGTGCGAAGCCGGTCATAACCCCTTTGAAATCACCAAATATGCGCAGGATGCGTACTCGGCCGACCTCAAAAATGAGTTTGCTGACCTTCCTGCCGAGGCTGAGACCGGAAAGATCGTCTCTCTGGCTGGCCGCATGATGTCCAAGCGCATCATGGGCAAGGCCAGCTTTGCCCATCTGCGCGACCAGAAGGGCGACATCCAGATTTTTGTCAAGCGCGACCTGCTGGGCGATGAAGCCTACGCCGCCTTCAAGAAGCTGGATATCGGTGACATCATCGGCGTCAAGGGCGAGGTGTTCCGCACGAAGATGGGCGAAATTTCTGTCCGTATCTCCGAGCTGACGCTGCTCTCCAAGAGTCTGCTGCCCCTGCCCGAGAAGTTCCACGGCCTGACGGACCGCGAGGCGCGTTACCGCCAGCGCTACGTTGACCTCATCATGAACCCCGAGGTCAAGGACACTTTTGTCAAGCGCAGCCTGATTTTGAAGGAAATCCGCGCCTATCTGGACGAAAAGGGCTTCCTGGAGGTCGACACCCCCATCCTGACCCCGTTCGAGATCGGCGCGTCCGCCCGCCCCTTCTACACCCACCACAACACCCTGAACATGGACATGGTCCTGCGCATTGAGACCGAGCTGTACCTCAAGCGCCTGATCGTGGGCGGCATGGACCGCGTGTATGAGGTTGGCCGCATCTTCCGCAACGAGGGCATGGATCCCAAGCATAACCCCGAGTTCACGACCATCGAGCTGTACCAGGCATTCACCGACTTCCACGGCATGATGGATCTGGTCGAGGAGATGTACAAGCGCCTGGCCCTCAAGGTCTGCGGCAGCCTGGAGATTACCTACCAGGGCAAGCAGATCGATATGGGTCACTGGGAACGCCTGACGATGGTCGAGGCCGTCAAGAAGTATTCCGGCGTTGACTTCAACGACTGGAAAACCGACGAGGATGCCATCGCTGCCGCCAAGGAGTATCATGTAGAGCTGCCCGAGGTCCCGACAAAGGGCGCGATCCTGGCCGAGTTCTTCGACGCCTTTGTCGAGGATAAGCTCATCCAGCCCACCTTCATCTATGATTACCCCGTCGAGATCAGCCCGCTGGCCAAGCGCAAGCCGGATGATCCCGCTTTCACCGAGCGTTTTGAGTACTTCATCGACTGCACCGAGTACGGCAACGCATTCAGCGAGCTGAACGACCCCATCGACCAGAAGGCCCGCTTCGAGCGCCAGGTCGCCGAGCGCAAAGCCATTGAGCCAGACTGCAAGGCCCAGGTCGACTACGACTACGTCAACGCCCTTGAGTACGGCCTGCCCCCCACGGGCGGCCTCGGCTTCGGCGTGGATCGTCTGGTCATGCTGCTGACCGACAGCGCGTCGATCCGTGACGTGCTGCTGTTCCCCACGATGAAGCCTATTGACCAGTAAATTGTCAATTTAAGCACAAAAAAGCCTGAAATTTCTTGATGATACGAGAAATTTCAGGCTTTTTCTTTTGGCGGGTTTCTAACTGAAATCATGCCCTACGCCAATCTTACGCCAAACGATGTATAAACTTATGCAAGAGAAAAAGAGCGTTGTTCCCGTTTGGCATAAAATTCGAGCTGACGGGGTGTAGATGTAGGTTTACGGCCACTTGTATTAAGAGCAGGCTTTATTTTTAATAAAATTTACACCGTTTTCAGATGCCTTAGAAAGAGCTTTACACAGTCTGCAAAATTCTTCCTAAAGTGTTTCTATATGTTATGTCTTGCTCCTTCGTTCGCTTGGATGCCCCTTTAGGGTGCTTCCCGGCGCGGAGGAGCTTTT